>Ga0265292_1000037_pt1 | contig 345076 bp, 316 predicted proteins | sample Munlanlewell296A_FD_189080 | JGI IMG/M metagenome (GOLD analysis project Ga0265292, IMG submission 189080) | Leachate microbial communities from a municipal landfill in Southern Ontario, Canada - Leachate well 296A | ecosystem: Engineered > Solid waste > Landfill > Unclassified | place... | reverse complement strand
CAGGCCGTCGTTGAGAACATCGCTTCCGAGCAAAGCTCACGTATGGTGGCGATGAAGGCAGCGTCTGACAATGCGAAGAGCGTCATCAGCGAACTCAAGTTGGTCTACAACAAAGCACGTCAGGCAGCGATCACCAAGGAAATCTCCGAGATCGTGGGCGGCGCAGCGGCGTTAGAGTGATTTTAGTTAGCTAAAGAATTTTAGAATTAATTTAGACGGGGAATCTTAAAATGAGTCAAGGAAAGATTGTTCAGTGTATCGGCGCGGTGGTTGACATCGAGTTTCCGCGCGACAAAATGCCAAAGGTCTACGAAGCGTTGACATTGGCAGACGCAGGTAACTCCACAGCTGAACCAGGCTTGACCTTCGAGGTCGAGCAACAACTGGGTGACGGCGTGGTTCGTACCATCGCTATGGGCTCGTCTGACGGTCTCCGTCGCGGTATGGCAGTCAATGCAACCGGCCAAGCGATCCAAGTTCCAGTTGGAACAGGTACTTTGGGCCGCATCATGGACGTGTTGGGTCGCCCGATCGATGAAGCAGGTGACATCAAGTGCACCGAGCGTCGCTCGATCCATCAAGCTGCTCCTAAGTTCGATGAGTTGTCTCCTTCAGTTGACTTGCTCGAAACCGGCATCAAAGTGATCGATTTGGTTTGCCCATTCGCTAAGGGCGGTAAAGTGGGTCTGTTCGGTGGCGCGGGTGTGGGTAAGACCGTGAACATGCTGGAGCTGATCAACAACATCGCTAAGCAACACGCAGGTCTGTCCGTATTCGCAGGTGTGGGTGAGCGTACTCGTGAGGGTAACGACTTCTACCACGAAATGACTGACGCAGGCGTCATCGACACTGAAGACTACACCAAGTCCAAAGTTGCGATGGTGTTCGGTCAGATGAACGAGCCGCCTGGAAACCGTTTGCGCGTTGCGCTGTCTGGTTTGACCATGGCTGAGAAATTCCGTGACGAAGGCCGCGACATCCTGTTCTTCGTGGACAACATCTACCGCTATACATTGGCCGGTACCGAAGTTTCCGCGTTGTTGGGTCGTATGCCTTCCGCTGTGGGTTACCAACCGACACTGGCTGAAGAAATGGGCCGCTTGCAAGAGCGTATCACTTCTACCAAGGTAGGTTCGATCACTTCCATCCAAGCTGTGTACGTTCCAGCGGATGACTTGACTGACCCATCTCCAGCGACCACCTTCTTGCACCTTGACTCCACCGTCGTGTTGTCGCGTGACATCGCTTCTCTGGGTATCTACCCAGCGGTCGATCCACTGGACTCCACTTCTCGTCAACTCGACCCGTTGGTCGTAGGCGAAGAGCACTACACAGTGGCACGTCGCGTTCAGCAAACACTGCAACGCTACAAAGAATTGCGCGACATCATCGCGATTCTGGGTATGGACGAGTTGGCACCAGAAGACAAATTGGCTGTTGCCCGTGCACGTAAGATCCAGCGTTTCTTGTCGCAACCGTTCCACGTTGCGGAACAGTTCACTGGCGCACCAGGCAAATACGTCACGCTGAAAGAGACCATCAAGGGCTTCAAGGCGATCGTTGACGGTGAGTACGATCACCTGCCAGAACAAGCGTTCTACATGGTCGGCGGCATCGAAGAAGCAGTCGAAAAAGCCAAGACCCTGCAATAATAATCGGGAGCAACCATGGCAATGACCGTACATGTAGACGTGGTGAGCGCAGAAGAGCAGATCTTCTCCGGCTTGGCCGAGTTCGTCGTAGTTCCAGGCGAAATGGGCGAGTTGGGGATCTATCCTCGCCACACTGCGTTGATGACGCGTATCAAACCAGGTGCGGTTCGCATCAAGCGCCCAGATCAAGAGCAAGAAGAGTTGGTCTACGTCTCCGGCGGCATGCTGGAGATCCAGCCTAACGTCATCACTGTGCTGGCAGATACCGCCATCCGTGGTGCAGATCTTGATGAAGCGCGTGCGTTGGAAGCGAAGCAAGCGGCTGAAGAAGCGATGAAGAACCGTAGTTCTGACATCGATTACGCGGCAGCTCAGGCAGAACTAGCCGAAGCACTAGCTCAACTGCGTGCCATCTCGCAGATGCGCAAGAATACGCACTAAGCAAGGCATCAAAAGCAATCAACAAAAAGCAGCTTCGGCTGCTTTTTTGTTGTCTGGACGATATACTTCGCCATCCTAAAAAAGCCACTGATATGAACGCCTTGAACATCGTCATCCTCGCTGCCGGCAAAGGCACACGTATGTACTCCGACAAGCCTAAAGTGTTGCATGCACTCGCGGGGAAACCGTTGGTGCAGCATGTGTTGGATAGAGCGGTCGAACTGAAGGCAGAACAAGTCTGCGTAGTGTATGGACATGGCGGTGATGCAGTACCACAAGCGATGTCTAGTTTTAGCGCGAAATTCGTTATTCAAGAACCGCAACTCGGTACCGGACATGCGGTGCAACAAGCCATGCCACACCTCACTGACGATAGCCGCACGCTGGTGTTGTACGGTGATGTGCCGCTGACCCAAACGCAAACTTTGCTGCAGATGCAACAAGCGGGCGATGGCTTGGTACTGCTCACGGTGAATCTGGATAACCCGACAGGTTATGGCCGCATCGTGCGCAATGCACAAGGTGCAATTCAGTGCATCGTCGAAGAAAAAGACGCGAACAACGAGCAACGCAAGATCACCGAAGTGAACACGGGCATCCTGCTCGCACCCACCAAGAAATTGCGCGAGTGGTTGAGCAAGTTGGGCAACAACAATGCTCAAGGTGAGTACTACCTAACCGACATCGTAGCGATGGCTGTTGCGGATGGCATCCTAGTGAGTGCTACACAACCCGCCCACCGTTGGGAAGTCGAAGGCATCAATAACAAATCGCAACTGGCTACCTTGGAACGTGTGTGGCAACAAACGGTAGCGGTGAAATTAATGGAGCAAGGCGTCAACTTGGCGGACCCTGCGCGCTTGGACGTGCGCGGGAATCTGAGCTGTGGCCGTGATGTCGAGATCGACGTTGGATGTATCTTCGAGGGACAAGTGACACTGGGAGATCGTGTGCGAGTGGGGGCTTACAGCATCATCCGTAATGCCAGCATCGAACAAGGTACACAGATAGCCGCCTACAGCCACATCGATAGCAGCGAAGTAGGGGCTAACTGTCACATCGGCCCCTATGCTCGCCTGCGTCCAGGAACAAAATTGGCAGAGGATGCTCACGTGGGCAACTTCGTCGAGATAAAAAATAGCGAGATCGGCAAAGGCAGCAAAGCCAATCATCTAAGTTATATCGGGGACAGCACGGTGGGTAGCCGCGTCAACATCGGCGCAGGTACCATCACCTGCAATTACGATGGCGCGAACAAATTCCGCACCATCATCGAAGACGATGCTTTCATCGGATCCGATACGCAACTGGTCGCTCCCGTCCGTGTGGGCAAGGGCGCGACCATCGGTGCAGGTTCGACCATCACCAAAGACGCACCCGATAACGAACTGACTTTGTCGCGTAGCAAACAGATAACCATCAACGGGTGGAAGCGCCCGCAGAAAGTGAAGAAATAATATGTGCGGAATCGTCGGCGCTGTCGCAAAACGAAACATCGTGCCCATTCTGGTGAACGGATTGTTGCGATTGGAATATCGTGGTTACGACTCGGCCGGACTGGTCGTGGTGCATGACGCAAAACTTGAGCGTGTACGCAGTGCAGGGCGCGTCGCCGAGTTGGGACATAAGAGCGCAAACACCTATGGTGAGTTAGGGATCGCTCACACGCGCTGGGCCACCCACGGCGTACCAAGCGAGCGCAATGCTCACCCCCATATGAGCCGCGACCTCATCGCGGTCGTACACAACGGCATCATCGAGAACTACGAAGAACTACGAATCGAGTTGACTGCTCAGGGTTATGTGTTCACCTCAGATACCGACACTGAAGTGATCGCTCACCTGATACACAGTCATTATGCTCAAGGCAGTCTATTGATCGCGACGCAGATGGCGCTGTCACAGTTGGTGGGTGCCTACGCCATTGGTGTAGTGGCAGCCGACAATCCGCACCAGCTCATCGCGGCACGCAAAGGCAGCCCGTTGTTGTTAGGGGTTGGAGTTGGTGAGCACTTCGTCGCATCAGATATGTCTGCGCTTCTGCAAGTCACCAAGAATGTGGTGTATCTGGAAGAAGGCGATGTGGTCGAGGTGAACATAGAGAACTACCGCATCTTCGATCAGCAAGGAAATCTGGTGCAACGTGAGCTACACGTGAGCGAGTTGGACAACGACAGCGTCGAGCTGGGTGAGTACCAACACTACATGCAGAAAGAGATCCACGAACAACCCCAAGCGTTGGCTGACACCCTGGAATCGGTGTGCAACAGCCAATCTTTGGTACCCGGGATATTTGGGGCGGAAGCCAATACCATCTTCCCGCAAGTCGAGAACATCCTCATCCTTGCCTGTGGCACCAGCAACCACTCAGGTCAGGTCGCAAAATACTGGTTGGAAGAGATCGCGGGTATCCCGTGCAACGTCGAGATCGCTAGTGAATATCGCTACCGCGTCAGCGTGCCCAATCCAAAGACATTGGTCGTCACCATCTCGCAATCGGGTGAGACGGCCGATACCTTGGCTGCACTCATCCACGCCAAGACGACCGGCCATGCATTTACTTTGGCCATCTGCAACGTGCCAGAGAGCGCCATCATCAGACAGTCCAAACTGCGACTGCTGACCCGTGCAGGTCCTGAGATCGGCGTAGCATCGACCAAAGCTTTCACCACCCAACTAGCTGCCTTGTTCCTGCTCACCTTGGTCATGGCGAAACTGCGTGGTCGCCTAGATGTAGACCGTGAACAGCAGTTCCTGCATGAGTTGCGTCACCTACCTGCAGCAGTGCTGAAGGTACTGGCATTGGAGCCTAAGATCGCCGAGATGTCCAAGCACTTCGCCAACAAACACCATGCGCTATTCTTAGGGCGCGGAATGCATTTCCCCATCGCTGCTGAAGGCGCACTGAAGCTCAAAGAGATCTCCTACATCCACGCCGAAGCCTATCCGGCGGGTGAGTTGAAGCACGGCCCGCTGGCTTTGGTCGACGCCGATATGCCCGTAGTGTCTGTCGCGCCGAACGACATCCTGTTGGAGAAACTGAAATCGAACCTGCAAGAAGTCAAAGCACGCGGCGGCGAGTTGTTCGTCTTTGCCGATGCCCAGACCCACATCAAAGAGTCCGACGGCGTCCATATCCTGCAAATGCCCGAACACGCGGGCTTTTTAAGTCCTATTCTGCACACCATCCCTTTACAGCTGCTGGCATATTACGTAGCACTGGAAAAGGGAACGGATGTGGACAAGCCCCGCAATCTTGCAAAGTCGGTCACTGTTGAGTGACCGACTTTGCGCGGGGCTTGCGGCGAAGGCTAACTTGCTCAGCAAGTTAAACCCCGAAGGGGTGGCCGAAGCCACAAACTGTCGATAGATCAAAGTAACGATATACAGACGGCACACACCCGTCCCCACTTATGTGGAGACGTATCAACATGGCGGTCATCGCCGTATTCAATCAAAAAGGTGGCGTAGGAAAGACCACGACCTGTCTGAATCTGACAGCGGCATTGTCTTTGGCGCAACGTAGCCCTATCGCCATCGACATGGATCCGCAGGGACACCTGAGTCTTGCGTCGGGTCTCAAGCACGGGACCTCGCAAGCCAAGAGCATCGTGTCGTTCTTCAAAGAACATACGCCGCTCGCTAAGTTGATCTATGAGACACCCGCAGGCTGGCAACTCATTCCCGCCACGCTCGAACTTTCAAAGATAGATGCCCTATACGGGAGCGACCCACAAGCGGCGAAGATGTTGAAGCAGGGCTTGAGCGAAGAGTTATCGCTCACAGGAGCCCCCATCCTGATCGACTGCTGCCCGATGCTGGGTGTGCTGACACTGAATGCGCTACTGGCCGCAGACAAGGTCCTCATCCCAGTCTCAGCTGACTACCTTTCCCAACATGGTGTACATCGTCTGGATAGCGCGTTGAACGTGCTGGAGAAAAAGCTACAACGCAAATTCGAACGCCGTATCGTCGTCACCCGTTTCGACTCGCGCCGCAAATTGTCATTCGATATCTACGACCAACTCAGAGAGAGATACGGCAGTCTATTGTGCAAGACGCGCATCGGTGAGACGGTCGCATTGGCAACGAGTCCGATGCATGGTTTGGATGTGTTCGCCTACGCGCCGAACAGCCCTGGAGCAGTTGACTACAAGGCGCTGGCGAAGGAATTGATGGACAGCGGATTTATTTGAAGCAACCTTAAAGTAGATGGACGTAGGCGGCAAGACTTAGCGTCGCCGCTAACAAGAGCGCAATGACCGATAACCAGGCATTGCGCTTTTTTTGTTCTGCCAACATCGCCAGCAACAACGGTGCTGCTTGTGCAGCGACATCATCCTTCAAGCGTTGATGCAGCAAGCGCGGGAGTTGCGGGAGTAGAGACGCGTAACGGGGAGCTTCCGCGCGCAATGTCTTGATGAAACCGCGCCAGCCTACTTGCTCACTCATCCAGCGTTCCAGCCAAGGTTTAGCCGTCTTCCACAGATCGAGTTCAGGATCGAGCTGCAATCCCAGTCCTTCGATGTTGAGCAGTGTCTTCTGCAACAGAACCAGCTGCGGTTGAATCTCGATGCCGAATCGGCGCGAGGTCTGGAACAAGCGCAACAATACTTTACCGAAAGACACATCACGCAAAGGCTTGTCAAAGATGGGTTCGCATACGGAACGAATCGCCGCTTCGAATTCATCCACGCGCGTGTCAGCAGGCGCCCAACCCGACTCGATGTGCAACTCCGCTACCCGTTTGTAGTCGCGATTGAAGAAAGCGATGAAGTTGTGCGCGAGGTAGTTCTTATCGTTATCGGTGAGCGTCCCCATGATGCCGAAATCGAGCGCCACATAACGTCCATCACGTGCCACTAAGATATTGCCGGGGTGCATATCTGCATGGAAGAAACCATCGCGGAAAACTTGTGTGTAAAAGATCTCCACACCGTCACTCGCCAGCTTGGATAGATCGATCCCCGCCTCGCGTAAGGCTCCGATCTGGCTGATGGGGATGCCGTGCATACGTTCCATCACCATCACCTGCTCGGAACACCAATCCCAATGCACCTCGGGAACCAGCAACAATTTCGCATCAGAGAAATTGCGGCGCAACTGGCTGGCATTCGCGGCCTCGCGCATCAAGTCTAGTTCGTCGTGCAGATACTTTTCGAACTCGGCGACCACCAACTTTGGCTTCAAGCGCTTGCCATCCGACCACCAACGTTCAATCAGTCCAGCGCAGATCTGCAACAAAGCGATGTCATGTTCGATGGTGTGTTTGATACCGGGGCGCAAGATCTTCACCGCCACTTCATGCCCATTCGGCAATACCGCGAAATGTACTTGCGCGACCGATGCGCTGGCGATGGGTGTCTCGTCGAAGCTAGTGAAAACCTCTCTCAGCGGCTTGCCATAAGCCGTCTCTAGCAAGGCGACAGCTTGTGCAGAAGGGAAGGGGGGCACTTGGTCTTGCAGCTTCGCCAACTCATCGGCGATGTCGGTAGGGATCAGGTCGCGGCGGGTGGAAAGCAACTGGCCGAACTTCACGAAGATGGGGCCCAGCGCTTCCAGCGCCAGACGCAGACGCTCCGCACGGGGGCGCGAAACATCGCGGAAGAACAGCAGCCAATTGAGCGGTCGCAACATCCAACTCGTGCGCTCGTGTGCCAATAGGAACTCATCTAGGCCGAAGCGCAGGACGATGAAGATGATCTTGAGTAAGCGGAAGAAGCGCATTGCTAGCAGGCTCAAATAAAAAGGGCACAGCGAAGTCGCTGTGCCCTCTAGTTTACTTGAGTTTCAGCTTAAACCTGCTGGATTCCAGACAACAGCCAAACCGCCTTGTCGTCCTTCAAGTCCTTCTGCACATGCCAGATCTCGTCGAAGTTCTCGGGCGCGCCGTTGTTCTCGCGGATCTGGCCGCTCATGCGTACGCTAGCCGTAGCGATGTCGTTCTCAGTGACCACTTCCAACAGGCTCGCATTCACGAAGCCCACATCTGTCTTCTGCTCTGCATCGCCGCGCTCTTGCATCTGCATCGATATCTCGGCGTACATCTCAGGTGTGGTGTATTCGCGGATGTCGTTCAAGTCCTTGCGGTCGTTCGCTGCTTGCAAGCGGATGAAGGTCGTCTTCGCGCCACGCAAGAAGCTATCTACAGGGAAATCTGCAGGGATGTTCGCCGCAGCTACAGGGGCTACTGGCGCAGCACTGCCGCCACTCATCACAGGCTGAGCGGGCGCTTGATAACCCGTGTTGCCAGGTGCGGAGCCTGCGTATTGCATCGCCGGTTGCTGCTTCTTGCGCAACATAGAGATGAGGAAGAACACCGCGATCGCACCTGCGATGATCATCAGCAACATACCCATACCTTCACCCAAACCGAAGTGAGAGAACAACGCTGCCAAGCCAAGACCAGCCGCGATACCTGCCAATGGGCCCAGCCATTTGTTGGGTTGCTTCGCTGCTGCTGCACCCGCCGCTGCGGGAGCCGCTTGTTGCGTAGGCGCAGCATCCGCCTTTTGCGGGGGTGCGCTCATGCTGCGTTGCTTGCCGACACTACCGCCACCACCGAAGCGCTTGGCTTCTGCGTTAGCTGCGAGCAAAGAAAGACTGGTGAGAACGATGGTCAAGAAAATGGCGAAACGTTTCATCTGATTCCTCTAGGTTTAAAGATTAGGTTGTACTGCTTTTACATCTGATACGAAATACGGAGTGTCACCGAAACAACTAGTGGGCACACCTTTGTGTTCTGCATACACCAATGACACGCGCTGGCCCACGAGCTTGTTGATCTTGTCAGCCACCGCATCATCGCGCACGGTGAAAAAGAACTTCTCAGGCGCTGCACCGGGCAAAGCCACCAGCGAAAGTTCCCCTTCCCAAGTCTTGCACAGCCAGCCCTTCTTCGACAGCTTCTGCATGAAACCTGCGCGCTCACCCTCGGAGTAGTTCCACGTCAACGCCACCCACGTATAGGCGGCGAACACAGCCGCAACGAGGGTAACGAGCGCGAGGGGGATGGTGACAACGGCTTTAGGCAAAGGCATCAAAGCTTTCCTGAATTGAGCGACAGACAATGGTGCGGATTATAACGGACGCTTCACCTAATATGGGGCGTCACTCTCGAAGTACAAGGGCTTTGCAGTGATAGGGTGATCGAAGGCCAAGCGCGTCGCATGCAACATCAATCGTTCGGCTTTTCGCCCATCGTACAAAGTATCTCCGATGATGGGGTGGCCGATGCTGGCAAGGTGCAAGCGCAATTGATGTGTCCGTCCTGTGATGGGTTCTAGTTCGACCCGTGAATCACCATCCTCGATACCCAGCAAACGATAACGCGTAAGCGAGGGCTTACCTGACTCGTGGTCCACCTTGCTCTTAGGGCGGTTCGGCCAATCCACGATAAGCGGCAGATCGATCTCGCCAACCTCGTTCTCAAGCACACCCTCCACCAGCGCCACGTAACGCTTCGTCACTTCCCGCTCCCGAAACATCCGCGACAACTCGCGCTGCATCGCCTCACCCCGCGCGAACACCATCAAGCCCGAAGTCGCCATATCAAGGCGATGAACGACTAGAGCATCGGGGAATCGTTGTTGGATGCGGGCGCACAGACAATCTTGCTTGTCGTCACCTCGACCCGGTACGGACAGCAGGCCGGCGGGTTTGTTGACGATGAGTAGCTGATCGTCTTGAAATGCAAAGTCCACAATAATTGAAATCAATTAACGTCAGCAATCACCGGCGTGTGATCCGAAGGACGCTCCAGTTTACGAGGTGCTTTGTCGATGACGCATCCGCTGCACTGCAAGTCTGCGCTGATAAGGATGTGGTCGATGCGCATGCCTAGGTTGCGGCGGAATCCCATCATGCGGTAGTCCCACCACGAGTAGCTCTTCTCGGCTTGTTCGAACAGGCGGAAGGAGTCGCGCAAACCTAGCGCGACCAAACCTTTGAAGGCATCGCGCTCCGGTTCGCTCACCAGCACATTGCCTTGCCATGCCACGGGGTCGTGGCAGTCGCGGTCTTCCGGGGCGATGTTGTAATCGCCCAGCAGTGCCAGCTTGGGGTACTTCACCAACTCGTCTTTCAGCCACAGCTTCAGCGCGGCCAGCCATTTGAGTTTGTATTGGTATTTGTCCGAATCGAGGCTCTGCCCGTTGGGGATATACACACACACGATGCGCACGCCGTTGATGGTGGCGGCGATGACGCGCTTTTGTTCATCCTCAAGATTGGGGATGCCGAACTGCACATCGCTGATGGCATCACGACTCAGGATGGCGACGCCGTTGTAGGTCTTCTGTCCGCTGAACGCAACCTGATAACCCGCCGCTTCGATCTCTGCTAGCGGAAAGTTCTTATCCTCGGTCTTGGTCTCTTGCAGGCACACCACGTCGATCGGGTTCACCGCCAACCAATCCAATAGATGCGGCAGGCGCACCTTGAGGGAGTTCACATTCCAGGTAGCTATCTTCATTTTGCAGTAGTGGGTTTGGCGCGATACGGTGAAGCTTTGGGATAGCCCGCGAAGTCGAGTTCTTTATGCCAATCCGAAGCGAGGAAGCCTTTGACCCAAGTCTTGCCCACCAACATCGCAGGGGCTTGGTCGGTGCCAGAGGCTTTGCGGTATTCGTCCAAGTCTTCTGTGGTGACCAGATTCTTTTCAGTGAAGGGGATGCCGCGATTCGTCAACAACGCTTTTGCTTCACTGCATGGCGCGCCGCATTTTTCAAATGTGTACAGCGTCACGGGGAAGAACTGTTTCGCCTTTTGTGTCTCGTAGGGGAGCGCTTCTTCTACCGCAGGCGCATTGCCTAGCTTGAGTTGCTCGGCATCCGCGTCATACTTGTCGCTGTATTGCACCCGGCCGTTGTTGTCTATGTAACGGTAGAGTTCACCCGCATGAGCGGTAGAGAGGAACACCATTGCGCACACGATCAGCAGCGGTCTCATAGCTAACTCCTTAGGCTTCGATGAGCCCATTATGCCGCAACAGCGCGTCGATGGAAGGGGCGCGGCCACGGAAGGCAGTGAAGGATTCCATCGCAGGGCGCGCGCCACCCATCGCCAGCACCTCAGCACGGAAGCGTGCGCCGATCTCTGGGTTGAGTACGCCGTGCTCTTCGAACAAGCTGTACGCATCCGCCGACAATACCTCCGCCCATTTGTAGCTGTAGTAACCAGCGGAATATCCGCCGGAGAAGATGTGCGAGAAGCTCTGCGGGAAGCGATTGAACTCGGGCGGGATGAGCACCGCCACTTCGGCGCGCACTTCGTCCAGCAACTGCAATATCGTCTTGCCTTGGCCTACATTGAAGTTGCTGTGCATCAGCATGTCGAACACAGCGAACTCGATCTGGCGCAATGTGGCTAGACCGCTCTGGAAGTTCTTCGCGGCGAGCATCTTGTCGAACAGGGCGCGTGGTAGTTTCTCGTTGGTATCAGCGTGGCGTGTCATGCCTTGCAGCACATCCCACTCCCAGCAGAAGTTCTCCATGAACTGGCTGGGCAACTCGACCGCATCCCATTCCACACCGTTGATGCCCGACACGCCGAGGTCTTCTACTTCGGTGAGTAGATGATGCAAGCCGTGACCGAACTCGTGGAACAGCGTCTGCACTTCGTCGTGGGTGAACACGGCAGGCTTGCCGCCGACGGGTGCGGAGAAGTTGCAATTCAAATAGGCGACAGGGGTTTGGATCGAGCCGTTATCCAAACGGCGGCGCGTGATGACATCGTCCATCCATGCACCACCGCGTTTGCTGTTGCGCGCGTAGAGATCGAAGTAGAACTGGCCGACTAAGCCGCCCTTCGCATCACGGATGTCGAAGAAGCGCACGGTCTCATGCCACACCGGCGCTTGAGCGGGTTTGATCTGCAAACCGAATAGCGTTTCTACCAGTTTGAACAGACCCGCCATCACCGCATCTTCAGGGAAGTATTGCTTCACTTCCTGTTCAGAGAAGGCGTAGCGCTGCTCGCGCAGTTTCTCGCTGGCGTAGGCCACATCCCACGAGCGCATATCGTTGATGTTGAGTTTCGTCTTGGCGAACTCGCGCAGTTCGACCAAGTCCTTTTCTGCAAAAGGTCGCGCACGTTGCGCCAGCTCGCGCATGAAATCCACGACCTGTTGCGGTGTCTCCGCCATCTTGGCTGCGAGAGAGAGTTCGCCGAAATTAGCAAAGCCGAGCAATTGCGCTTCTTCAGCACGCAGCGTGACGATCTCGTCCATCAAGGGCGTGTTGTCCAATTCAGGCTTGCCGAATTCGGAGGCGCGAGTTGCATAGGCGCGGTACATCTTCTCGCGCAGCTCACGGTTGTCAGCGAATTGCATCACGGGCAGATAAGACGGCGCTTTCAGGGTGAACAACCAGCCCGTCTTTTCGGCAGCTTGTGCGGCTTCACGCGCGGTCTGTAACACATCTTCTGGCAGTCCATCCAACTCGCCACGATTCTCGATGACCAAGGTGTATTCGTTGGTCGCATCGAGGATGTTGTCGGAGAAGCGCGAGGACAGTTCGGATTGGCGTTCCTGCACTGCGAGGTAGCGCGTCTTCTTGTCATCGGGCAACTCAGCGCCGCCCAAGCGGAAATCGCGCAGTTCGTTCTCAATGATCTTCTTACGTGCCGCGCTCAATCCAGCGAACTCGGCACTATTGCGCAGCGCCTTGAATTTTTTAAACAGCGCGAGGTTCTGCCCCAGTTCCGCGTAGTAGGCCGTGATCTTCGGCAAGGTCGAGTTGTAGGCGTCGCGCAACTCAGGCGAATTCATCACCGCGTTCAAGTGACCGACAGGCCCCCATGCGCGACCTAGACGTTCGTTCGCATCTTCCATCGGGCGCACGAACGCATCCCAAGTAGGCAGAGAGTCATCCGCTAGCAAACGCGTGATGAGCGCGCGATTCTCATCGAGTAGTTGCTCGATCGCGGGTGCGACATGTTCGGGTTTGATCTCTGCGAAACGGGGGAGACCGGAGAAGTCGAGTAGTGGGTTCATAGCATCCTGAAAATACGAAGCGCCCTCGAATGAGGGCGCAGTTCAAATCAAATCATTGTTGAAAAACGAGCTGTCCGTCGAGCAAGGTATAACGCACGCGACCTTGCATCTCGTAGCCGTTGAACGGTGTGTTCTTACCTTGGCTCTTGAGGGCGGCGGGTTCTACCTTCCATGCGGCTTTAGGATCGAACACGCAGAGGTCGGCATGTGCACCTACGCTGAGATGGCCCATCTTCACGCCGAGCAGTTGAGCGGGATTGATGGTGACGCGCGCGAGTGCATCCAGCAACGGCATCTTGTCTTGCTCTGCCCATTTCAGCACCAGCGGCAGCAGCAGTTCCAAACCGGTCGCGCCATCTTCTGCTTCGGCGAAGGGCATCTGCTTGGCATCTTCATCCACGGGTGAATGGTTGGAGCAGATGGCGTCGATGGTGCCGTCGCGCAGTCCGGCACGAAGCGCATCGCGGTCACGCAGGCTGCGCAAGGGGGGCACGAGGTGGCAGTTGGAATCGAAGTAGCCGATGTCCATCTCGGTGAGGTGCACGTGGTTCATGGAAACGTCGCATGTCACATTCAGGCCTTCGCGTTTCGCGGCACGGATCATCTCGACACCGGCTCCGCTGGAGACGCGGCAGATGTGCAACGTGACACCGGTCTCGCGTGCGAGTTGTAGCGCGGTGGATAGCGCGACGGTCTCGGCCACGACAGGGATGGGTGGCAGACCCAAGCGGGTCGCGACTTCGCCGTCGTGCGCCACGCCATTCTTGGCGAGGAAGCTGTCTTGCGGGCGCAGCCACACGCGGTAGCCGAAGGTGGCGGCGTATTGCATGGCGCGCATCAACACGCGGGTGTCGGTGAGTGGCACATCAGCTTGGCTGAAGGCTTTGCAGCCAGCCTCGGTCAGCTCAATCATCTCGGTAAGTTCAGCGCCTTTCAATCCATAGGTCAGCGCACCTTGTGGGAACACGCGGCATTGGTTCAGATTGCGCGCGCGATGCTTGAGCATCTCCACCAGACCAGGTTCATCCAGTGGCGGATCGGTATCGGGCGGGCAGGAGAGGGAAGTCACACCGCCTGCGACGGCAGCGGACATCTCTGATTCCAAGGTGGCACGATATTCGTAACCGGGTTCGCGCAGACGCGCGGCGACATCCGTCAGTCCCGGCATCACGATCAGGTCTTTGGCATCGATGACTTGGTCGGCGACGAAACCATCAGGCGCTTTACCGAGGGCGGCGATACGGCGATTCGAGATGAACACGTCCTGCTGTGTATCGATCTTGTTCTTGGGGTCGATGACACGACCGTTCTTGATATGGATATTCATTGATACCTCTCTAACCTACTGCGCGATTCGATTGCTGCGTTGCTCGGTACTCGCTTCCTCGTCTATCTACCAGATATGCCTCGTTGCTGCGTTCCGAGCGCCTTGCACTCAAATCGCTCGCTACGGTTAGCGAGGCATCAACCATTTTTCCCTGCCAATGTACTCATAACCGCCATGCGCACCGCGATACCGAAAGTGACCTGCGGCAGGATGACCGATTGCGAACCATCCGCCACGCTGGAGTCGATCTCCACGCCGCGATTCATCGGGCCGGGGTGCATCACGATGGCGTCGCTCTTGGCAGCGGCCAAGCGCTCTTGCGTGAGCCCGTAGTATTTGAAATATTCCTGTGCCGAAGGCAGCAGCGCACCCTGCATGCGTTCGTTCTGCAGGCGCAGCATCATCACCACGTCCACATCCTTCAGACCTTGCTCCATATCGTGATAGACCTGCACGCCGAGCTTCTCGACATGGGTCGGCAGCAGCGTCTTGGGTGCGACGACGCGCACTTCAGGTACGCCCAGTGTGGTCAGCGCATGGATCTGCGAACGGGCGACGCGTGAGTGCAACACATCACCCACGATGGCGACCTTGAGGTTGTGGAACTCTTTCTTGTAGTGGCGGATGGTGAACATATCCAACAGCGCTTGCGTCGGGTGCGCATGGCGTCCGTCACCGGCGTTGATGACGTGGATGGTGGGTGCCACGTGTCGTGCGATGAGGTGGGCCGCGCCGCTGGATGAGTGGCGCACCACGAACATATCGGCGTGCATCGCGCACAGGTTGTCTACGGTGTCCAACAAGGTCTCGCCTTTGCTGGTGCTGGATGAGCCGATGTTGAGGTTGACCACGTCGGCAGAGAGTTTCTTTGCCGCGATCTCGAAGGTGGTGCGGGTGCGCGTGCTGTTCTCGAAGAAGATATTGAAGATGGATTTGCCGTGGAGCAGTGGCACTTTCTTGATCTCGCCGCCTTCGGCGATGTTCACGAAGCCAGCCGCCTTGTCCAAGATGTCGCGCAGGATACGCGCGGGAAGACCTTCGGTGCTCAACAGATGTTGAAGTTCACCGTGCTTATTTAACTGAGGATTATTCATGCGTAGATTCCTGCGCTGGGTTCATCAAAATACGCTTGCAGTATCTGCTGCGCGGCGTATTGGTCGATAAGAGACTTTTGCTTGCGGCCATAGATTCCTTCATCGTCTAACGCACTGCTTGCGGCGGCAGAAGTATAACGTTCATCGACCAGAATCGTCGGCAAATCGAAGCGACCTTTGAGGCGGTTGGCGAAGCGGCGGCACAGGGCGGTCATCTCATGCGGGGTGCCATCGTCGTTGCAGGGAAGTCCGACCACCAGCGCTACGGGCTGCCATTCTTTGAGCAGTGCCGCGATAGTGGTGAAGCGCACCTCGGTCTTCTCGTCGTTGATGGTAGAGAGAGGGCGCGCGGTGCCGGAGATGTTGTTGCCCACGGCGATACCGATGCGTTTAGTGCCGAAATCGAATGCGAGAAAGGTGCCGGAAAGAAGGGAAGTGTCCACGCCCTTAGGCATGTCCTGCTTCCTCCGAGAGCGATGCAAAATCGACGCCGAGCAAGGCCATCGCCGCCGCCAATTTTTCATCTGCAGGTAGATCGAACAGGATGTGTTCTGTGGCTGGGACGCTCAACCACGCATTGGCAGCCAGCTCTTGTTCCAGTTGCCCTTCAGACCACCCCGCATAGCCAAGGGTGATGAGCAGGTTGCTGGGGCCAGTGCCTTCACCGACTGCCTGCAAGATGTCTTTGGAGGTAGTGAGTTCGACTTTGTCGTTCACCTTCAAGGTCGATTGCCATTGGCCACCGGCGTTGTGCAGCACGAAGCCACGGTCGGTCTGTACCGGGCCGCCGAAATGCACGGGAATGTCTTCCAGTTCGGGCTGGGTGAGTGGCATGTTGATCTGGGCGAACAACTCACTCAGATTGAGGCTGATCGGGCGGTTCACCACGATACCCATCGCACCCTCGTCGTTGTGTTCGCACACATAGGTGAGCGATTTGGCGAAGAAGGGGTCGGTCATCGCCGGCATGGCGATCAGGAAGTGGTTGGTGAGGTTCATACTGGACATGCCGCCATTGTAGCTTTTCAGGCTCCCCCCCACAATTGTCGGCACTTCTATAAACTCAAATCTCTGTCACCATACGGCGTTGCTCACAAAAAATGGCTCCTTACATATCAACCATATGCCGCGTCGCCATTTTTTGTTCGCGCCTTGTCTGGTTTAAGAGATTTGATTTCTAGAAGCGCCTACGACTATGTCCAAAACTTACCCCGTCTCACTATGTTGGTTTCGCCGCGACCTGCGTCTGCATGACCATGCAGCCCTATATCACGCGCTGAAGGACAGCGCAGCAGTCCATTGCGTGTTCGTGTTCGACACCGATATCTTGGATGCCTTGCCCAACAAGGCCGATCGTCGCGTGGAGTTCATCTGGCGTAGCGTGCAGGAGCTGCATATCGAGTTGGAGAAGCTTGGTAGCACTTTGCATGTACTGCACGGTAGCGCACGCAAGCTTGTCCCGCAGTTGGCAAAACGCCTCAAGGTGGGAGCGGTGTTTTGCAACCATGATTACGAGCCGAATGCCATTCAGCGCGATGCGTTTGTGGTGGCTGAGCTTGCAAAGAGCGACATAGCGATGCACGACTTCAAAGACCAAGTCATCTTTGAACGGGATGAGATATTGAATGGTTCGGGTAAGCCGTTTGCTGTTTTCACGCCGTACAAGAACGCGTGGTTGAAGAAGGTGGACGATCTCTATCTGCGCGCTTATCCAGTGGAGACGTATCTTGATGCGCTGGCAAAGTGCGAGCCAACGTCATTGCCTAGCTTGGAAGAGATTGGTTTCAAGCCGACTAATCTGAGTGAGATGGCGTTGCCTTGTGGTATGTCGGGGGCGAGCAAGTTGTTCCAAGATTTCCAGGAGCGCATCGGTGAATATCACGCGCGGCGCGACTTTCCTGCGGTGAAGGGGGTGTCGTATCTGTCCACGCATCTACGTTTCGGCACCATCTCCATTCGAGCATTGGCGAGCTATGCCCATCATGTGGGAGGGCAGGGTGCGCAGACATGGTTGTCTGAACTCATCTGGCGCGAGTTCTACCAGATGCTGTTACATCATCATCCTCACATCGTGAGCCACGCCTACAAACCACAATTCGACGGGCTGGCGTGGCTGAACGACAAAGACAAGTTCGCGGCATGGTGTGAGGGACGCACAGGCTACCCACTGGTGGATGCTGGGATGCGCCAGCTCAATCAGACTGGCTTCATGCATAACCGTCTGCGTATGGTGACGGCTTCATTCCTGACCAAAGATCTGCAGATCGATTGGCGCTGGGGCGAGCGATATTTCGCTGAGCATCTGCTGGACTACGACCTATCGGCGAACAACGGTGGTTGGCAGTGGTCGGCCTCGACGGGATGTGATGCGCAACCGTGGTTCCGCATCTTCAACCCGGTCACGCAATCAGAACGATTCGACCCTGCGGGGAAGTTCATCCGTCGCTACGTTCCCGAGTTGCTGAACTGCCCAGACAAGTTCATCCATGCGCCGTGGAAGTTAGCGAGTAGTGAACAAGCAAGGTGTGGCGTGGAGATCGGGAAGGATTATCCGGCTCCTATCGTCGATCATGCGCTGGCGCGCGTAAAGACGCTGGAGATGTTCAAGCAGGTATCTGCTTAACCCATCTCCGGCACGGAGACGAACCTCGCGATGTGTTGCAACAACTCGTCTTCCTGGTAAGGCTTGCCTAGGTACTCGTTCACACCCAACTCCAGCGCATAGTTGCGATGTTTGTCGGCGGTGCGCGAGGTGATCATGATGATCGGCAGGCCCTTGGTCTTGCTGTCTTGACGCAGACGTTTGGCCAACTCGAAACCATCCATACGTGGCATCTCGATATCTAGCAACATCACCTGTGGCGAGATCTCGGTCAGTTGTTCTAGCGCGTCCACACCATCCTTGGCAGTGACGACCAAATAGCCAGAGCGTTCCAACAAGCGGGTGGTGATCTTGCGTACGGTGAGCGAATCGTCCACCACCATCACCAAAGGTTTGACGCGCACGGCTTCTACAGTGACCGCCTTGGCGATCTTGCGTACCACCGCGATGCGTTGCGTGAATGCGACTGGGTTGATGATCAGGATGACCGAACCGCTGGCGGAGACGGTCGCCCCAGCGATGCCGGGTAGGCGGGCCAGTTGCGGCCCGATGTTCTTCACCACGACTTCTTGATTGCCCAACAACTCATCCACATGTAGTGCGATGCGATGTTCACCGCTGCGCAGTAACAACACGGGGTTGTGTGGTTGGCTGATGAGTTCTGTCTGGTCATCGCCCAGCAAACGGGGTAGGTAATGCAGTGTGTATCGGCGTGATTGCCAATCCACATACTGTTGCTTGTAAGTGGCGCTCAATTCTGCCGGTTTCAGTTGCTGCACGTGTTCGACCATGGTCGAAGGCAATGCATAGACCGCTTGGCCTGCGCGCACTAGCAAGGTCTTGGTCACCGCCAAGGTCAGTGGCAAATGGATGCTGAAACGCACGCCTTGTCCCAGTTCGGAAGTGATGTCGACACGACCACCCAGCGCTGATATCTCACTACGCACCACATCCAAACCTACACCGCGACCTGATATCTCCGTCACTTCTTTCGCAGTGGAAAGTCCGGCAGTGAAGATGAGTTGCATCACTTGCTCGTCGCTGATGTCTTCATCGGCAGCGATGAGTCCGTTCTCTAAGGCTTTTTGACGGATGCGCGGGATGTCCAAGCCTGCGCCATCGTCGCTGAAATCGAATACGACTTCGTTACTCTCCTGCCGCAAAGCGAGACGTATCTCACCGATCGGTTCTTTGCCGTTTTGTATGCGTAGCTCTGAGGTCTCCAGACCATGGGCGATAGCATTGCGTAGCAAATGCTCGAAGGGAGCGGTCATCTTTTCCAGCACGCTACGGTCCAACTCGATCTCGGTGCCTGAAAGCTCCAAGTTCGCACGCTTGCCTAGCTCTTTGCCCGTTTGGCGAACGATGCGATAGAGTCGTTCACTGATGCTGGCGAAAGGCACCATGCGGATGCTCATCAGACCTTGTTGTAGGTCGCGGTTGAGTTGCGACTGCGCGTTCAATGCGGCGGAGGTCTCGTCCAGATTCTTCAGTAGTGCTTGTTGTACGGTCTGTACGTCATGCACGCTTTCGTTCATGAAGCGAGTCAACTCCTGGAAGCGCGTGAAGCGGTCGAACTCCAAGGGGTCGAACTGTTGTGAACTCTCTGGGCTGGTGGCGACACGCGCCTGCATCTGGCCTTCGGCTTGTATCTCGATCTCGCGCAATTGTTTGCGCAGTCGATTCACGCTGTCTGTCAGTTCGAGCACGCCGTTCTTGAATTCGCGCAACTCGGCTTCCACACGTGAACGCGCCACGCTGACTTCGCCTGCTTCGTTGACAAGGCGGTCCACTGTGTCGGAACGGACACGTAACAACGCGGCTTGCATCGCACGCTCGGCACCCACTTCCAACACAGGTGCGGCGATAGGTGCGACGCTTGGTTCTGCCACGGCCTGAGGCACTTCGGTGGAAGTGGCGACCTGAGGTTCCTGCAATTCTTCGATGGCACGAGCGATACGGTCGAGATAGTTGTCCATCTCGTTCCATAGCTCTTCATCCAAAGCGTTCTTTGAGATGGCCTTGCTCACACGGTCTTCCACGCGGTGAGTCAACTCACCCAAGCGCATCGCGCCAGCCATGCGTGCACTGCCCTTTAAGGTATGCAGGCTACGCTGTAGGTTAAGGCCCAGTTGCGCATCATCAGGTGTCTCGCGCCATGCACGAAGGGTCGTACCGATCAGCGGATAGAGCTCGTGAGCCTCTTCCAAGAAGATAGGCAATAACTGTTCATCGACCTCGTCGTGTACTCCGCGCTCTTTCTTGCTGCCATGCTGTATCTCGGCCAGAGCCTCTTCAACGACAGGTGCGTCTACTCGTGGCACCTCTTCAAATGAGGGCTCGACGATGAGTGGTGTTTCGACGACTGTCTCGGTGAAAGTCGTTGCAGGGGCTGCAGGCGATTCTTGTTGAATGATCACGATCTCTTTGTCTGCCGACAAACGCGCGATCAAGTCGCTCTGTGACTGCGGTTCGATGTGTGCTCTGACATCGGCACACAATTCATCTAGTCGGGTGATGACCTCGTTCAACTGGGAGAGCTGTGTGTCGCTGACCACGCCCGGCTTGTCGATACGTACTTCTAGCCACTGTTCTAGGGCATAGGCGAGTTCCGCGATGGCAGGGAAACCCATGGTGCGGTTGACACCTGCCAAGGTGTGGGCAGCCCGCATGAAATCGTAAGTGACGATGTGTTCAGTGTCTTCGTGTAGGGCGGCCAAGTGTGCTGTGAGCGCAGTGACATGTTCTGCCGCTTCTTCAGAGGCGATGCGGAACAACACTGGCGAGATGATGACAGAGCCGATCTGTACTTGCGCTTCCTCTTGTGGAGCTTCTTCCACGATCTCTGGAGCAGGTTCTTCGGGTTCTTGGACTTGAGGTAGTTCTTTGCCGTTCTCTATGCAATCGGCCACCGTGAGCAGATGCGAGGTGTCGATGTGCGCGGTCGTCGCACCACTTTGCAACATATCCACCCAGTGCTGGAACAGGACCTCAGCATCACCCACCATATCCAGCAACGCGGGTGTGGCTGGGACGTTCTCGGCCAGCCATTTGTTCATGGCACGCTCGACCGCCCAAGCGACCTCGCCTAGTTCGGTCAACCCCACCATACGACCACTACCCTTGAGGGTGTGGAAGGAGCGACGCATGGTCACCCAAGGTTCGCGGCTATCCAGATGTAAACGTGAGATCTCCAGATTGGCGCGCAAGGTCTCCATGACTTCACGCGCTTCTTCTAGGAACACCTCCAGTAGTTCGGCGTCTTCGTCGCCAGAGCGGATGGAGACGCCGGCAGGGATGATGGATTCTTCAGCCTGTGCGGTCTCTGCAGGGGCTGGATTGGTCTTGATCTCGCTCAGTTCTTTCAAGGCAGAGACGAGTGCGACGGGGTCGGATTTCTGGCCGAGCGTCAGTCCGTGAACGTAACCATCCATCAAGCTGACAGCGGAAGCGACCGTACGCATCTCGTTCGCCGAGGGCGTGTCACCCTGTTGATAACGCTCAGTGATCTGCCGCAACGTCACGAGTAGCTGTTCCGCGATATCCAGCGAGAGGATGTGCAATCCGCCTTGGACTTGGCTCAACAGGCGATTCACTTGTAACAGTTCTGCACGTTTGGCTGCGTTACCGAAGAAGGCGTTGAGGCTTTGTTCGATGTGTTGCAGATTGCTCTGCATCTCGGTCGCAAGCGGGGCCATCACTTCGCGTTGTTCCATCTCGCAATAGAGCGAGACCAAGCTAGAGAGTTTGTCAGCATCCTCCGGCATTCGCATCATTCCAGCTTGCATGCGCATGCTGAGGATACGTGCTTGTTCGTGGAAACCACTCCCCAGATGTTGATAGTGTTCGATACCGCTGTTCAGTAACAGCAACGCCATTGCCATATCCATGGCGATACGTTGTGCACGGTCTGGATCGTCCGCATGGGACGCCGTGGTACTGATCTGTTTGCACAAGAACTGCAGGGTATTGCGATCGAGCTGTTCTGACAGCAGATAGAGCTGTTCGGTCTGAGTGGCGAAGCGGGTGCAGGCAGAGGCGTCGTCAGCGACGCAACGCTCCCATGTCTCGTCTAAAACCGCCAATTGCGCGCGCATGTTACTCAGCAACGCAGCCGTTTCGCTGGGGGGAAGAGGGGGCGTCTCGGGAAGGAAGTCTTCTAAGGCAAAGGCGACCTTGATGTCTTCGACCGACTCGCTGACCGTATGGCTGCGTGCCACAAGATACAGGAGTTCACTCAATGCGGCTTCTTCATCGAAGGGGCTGTCGTCGATCAGTGCGCGCATACGCTGGTCGATGCGGCTGAGCGATTTTTTCACATTCAACTCAGGTGGCACACCATCGTGGGAGACGCAACTCAGGAATCCGCCTGCCACCCACCAGAAGGCACGTTGCGTATCTTGTGGGACACAGCCAAGTACGACACGAACCGCCGCCATCATGCTGTTCAACGCTTCGGCCGTACCCTCTTGGCGCAACCACTTGAGAAGGCCTTGCTGGTATTGCATGCGGGCACTCTTGATGCGCGCATTGGCATCTATGAGTTGTGGCTCACTCAGTACTGAAGCGGGTAATTCGATCTGCGAATCGGGGAAGAACAGGTCTACTTCGAACGCCATGTCCAAGCCGCGAGCCTGATGCAACTCCTGATATTCATTGAAAAGTCGCAGTGTGGCATTGGGTGCGCCAGCGGCGAGGGCATCCAGATAGTGCGTCAGACCGAACAGTGCGCGACGGATGGCATCCTGGCGCATCGGGCTCGCGTCCTGTGGGCGCGAGGAGAGCTCTTTCAGCAAGGTCTCGAACTCGGTACAGAACACCACCAATCCGCGCATTGGCAACATCTGCAGTACACCGGTGAAACGGTGTAGTTCCGACAGCGCAGAGCTCAAGGAGTCGATATCGCTTCCTGTCGCAAAGAAGCTTTCCAGTGCAAGACTGATCTTGGCCAAGGAGCTATCCAGCTCGGATTTGACCGAAAGCAACTGCATAGAATTGAAAGATGCGGTCACACAGTTCCTTACAGTTTGAAGCCGGTTACTGAGCTATTCAATTCTTTCGCCAGAGCCTCCAGCTGCGCGACTGAAGCACTGGTCAGCTGAGTACCCTTGGATGTCTGCTCCGTGATCTTCAAGATGTCGGCCATCACGTTCGCCACTTCTTGCGCCATGTCGGTCTGTACTTGAGTGGACACCGAGATACTGTTCACAAGGTCGGTCAGTTCGCGCGTCGAGCGCTCAATCTCTTGTAGTGATTTACCCGCTTCATCCGAAAGTTTCGCCCCTTCGACCACACCCTGCGTGCTCTTTTCCATCGCCGTCACCGCATCTTGTGTGTCACCCTGAATCGTTTTGACCAGCAAACCGATCTGCTTGGTCGCCTCGCCTGAACGTTCAGCGAGGCGCTGAACTTCTTCCGCAACCACCGCGAAGCCGCGACCTGCTTCACCTGCTGATGCCGCTTGGATCGCCGCATTCAGTGCCAACACGTTGGTCTGTTCCGTGATGTCAGAGATCAGGTCCACGATCTCACCGATCTCCTGTGAACTTTCACCCAGACGTTTGATGCGCTTGGAAGTCTCTTGGATCTGCTCGCGGATACCATCCATACCTGCTACGGAGTTCTGCACGGCGCGTGCGCCTTGCTCGGTCACTTCCAGTGTGCGTCGCGCCACTTCAGAAGATTGTGTAGCGCTGCTATCTACCTCTTGGATGGACTTGGTCATCAACTCGACCGCGCCACCAGCATCACGGATCTCGGCAGCTTGTTTTTGTGTCGCGATGAGTAGTCCCTTGGTCACTGTGCCTGCTTCTGTGGTCGCTTGGGTGACTTGTTGCGAAGCTGAGATGACGCGCGAGACCAGTTTCCGCAATTCGTCAGTCGTGTAGTTGATGGAATCCGCGATGGCGCCGGTGATGTCTTCGGTCACCGTGGCTTTGGTGGTCAAGTCGCCGTCTGCAAGATCCGACAGTTCGTTCATCAGACGCAGAATCGCTTGCTGGTTCTGGCGATTGATACGAGCTGCTTCACGCTCACGACGTTGCGCTTCATCAAGGTAGATCTTCGACAACAGCAACAGGAGCAATAGCAACATGCCGCCCGAGAATCCCACGACGAAACTGGAAGCCCGACCCGAACTGGCATCTTCGTAGCTGTTCACCAGTTTTTGTGTGACTGCGAGCATCTGCTCATCTTCTACCAGTAACTGTTGAGCGGCTTTACGAGAAGCCAATACCTTGTCCTTGTTGGCGGCGATGAAGCCCACGACGTTCTGATAGCCTTCGAACTCGTCTTTCAATGCGGAGACATTGGGGTCGGCTTGAGGAAGTTCCGCCAACAAAAGTTGGGCGGCGCGCATCTTTTCAGGCAAGGCTGCCAAGCTGTCTGTTGAGCTGGAGGTCTGCACGGTCTGCACCTCACCTACGGTTTGCTCCAACAGCAATTGGAATTGGCTGGCCTTTTGTTTAAGGGCGGGAGAAGTCTCACTGACTACAACTTCGGCCATCTTCAACATATCGCGTTGCAATGAGGCACCACGTTCCAGTGTGACCAACACACCACGACCTTGCTCTAGTTCATCCAGTAGACTCGTGACGCGTTTCCACTGTAAGGATAGCTGATCCAATGGATTGCGCGGTAAACCTTCAGTCGGTGGTAAGTTGGCATCGCCTTTGTCTAGAACTTCCAACGTGGCAGAGAATTGCGAGCGCGCATCGGTCAATGCATCGAAGGCAGCGCTGTCACCTGAGATACTGGCCACTTCGGCGTTCTTTGCAAGACGCTGGGACAGCAGTTGCAATTTAGAAGCTTGGGCGACATAGCGTGAGCCAGAGCCTGAAGCGCGCGTGTCTAAGTAGGTGAATACGGCCGCGATGAGCAAGAACACCAACAGCATCACTCCCAAGATCCGCAGCTGACGGTCAAAGGACTGTTTGCTGAACCAAGGGATGTTGAGGCTGCGGATCTCATCCGAATTGGTGGATGAGGGTTTTTTCGAGGTCAATTTGAACGCCATATTTTTCTCCCTGTGCAGTGTGGGTCAAGCCCCGATCTGCAAGAACTCCGGTTGTGACAACATCTGAGTGATGTCTAGCTTGCGCCAGACTTGTCCATTCGCATCTTGTAGGCGTAATTCGCCGTTGATCTCTTGGTGCTGCCAATCTTGGGTGTTCCGTAAGCCGAGCACTCTTGAGACCAGCAAGCCGGTATTGAAGGCGAAGCGCTGGCCTAACAATAGGACGCGGTTGTGCGCTTCGCGTTGGGTCGCCTCGTTATCCATGTACGCGCCCAGATCAACAACGCTGTAAAGACTTCCACGCACGTTGGCGACGCCGCAATACCAAGGCTTAGTCAAAGGGACGAGAGTCAATTGAGGCACTGGCAACACTTCACTGATATCAGGCATGTCCACCAGCCAGAAAGTCTCACCAACGCGAATGCCGAGCGTTGAGACCTGTGCTTCGCCAGCAGCTTGCGCTGACAGACGATCAAGTACCTGTTGCTGGAACTCGCGGAGATTGAAACGTTTAGACATGGCAGCGACAGATCAACCGAGTGCGCTGATCTTGTCTAGCAATTCGTCAGCGTTGATCGGCTTGGTGACGTAATCCTTTGCACCTTGGCGCATACCCCAGATCTTGTCGGTCTCTTGACCCTTGGTAGTGCAGATGATGACGGGGATATGTTTGGTGGCCTCGTCTTGGGTGATGGCGCGTGTCGCTTGGAAACCGTTCAAGCCAGGCATCACCACATCCATGAGGATCAGGTCAGGCATCTCACTTTTGGCGCTAGCGACACCCTTCTCGCCGCTTTCAGCGTAAACGACTTGGAATCCCTTTTTACCTAAGACCTCACCCAATACGTGACGCTCTGTTGCAGAGTCGTCCACGACCAACACTTTCTTAATTGCCATATTCTGCTTCCTCGTAACGTTTTGTATGTGCGATGACTGCTTCGATCAGACTTTTCTTGCTGAAGGGCTTGGTCAGATATTGGTCGGAGCCGACCAACTTACCGCGTGCTCGATCGAACAGGGTGTCTTTGCTGGTGAGCATGACGACAGGGGTGTTCTTGAAATCACGATGGTTCTTGATGAGCGCGCAGGTCTGGTAACCATCCAATCGCGGCATCATCACGTCCACGAAGATGACATCCGGCTTGTTGTCCACCACCTTGGACAAACCGTCGAAGCCATCTTCCGCTAGCACCACCTTGGCGCCTGCTTGTGAGAGGAATATCTCACCGCTACGGCGTATGGTGTTGCTGTCGTCGATCAGTACGATGCGTATTCCAGCCAGACTATCGCTCACGTTGACCACCCTGATTTATCGTTCTTTTAAGAATCTGAATATCCTTACTGGGTCGGATGCTACCGCACCCCCCGTTTATGCTCAATGCCTTTATCGCCTCCAGAACTGCGGCGTGAACAAGATCAACACAGTGAAGATCTCGAGTCGTCCCACCAACATACCGAAAGTACACACCCAAGTCTGGAAGTCGGTCAGTCCCTGATAGTTGCTGGCTGGACCGACCACACCCAAACCTGGGCCGAAGTTATTGACGCAAGCTAGTGTCGCTGTCAGTGCCGAGATGAAATCCATCCCCGTGATGAGCAATACGAAGGTCATTGTCGCTAGCGTCATGAAATACAAAAAGATGAAACCAAGGACGGAGAACACGATGTTGTTGGGGATGACTTGGCCGCTGATCTTCATCGGATCGACTACGCTAGGATGCAGCAATTTGAGGAACTCTCGCCCTGCTTGCTTCACTAGCACCAAGGTGCGGATCATCTTGATACCACCACCAGTCGAGCCAGCGCTTGCTACCGTACAAGCCAAGAACATCATCCACAGTGGTGCGAAGATGGGCCATTGATTGAAATCCACGCTGGCGTAGCCGGAACTGGTCGCGATGGAGACTAAGTTGAAGCTGGCATGGCGCAGCGCTGTCCAAAAACTGGGATAGACCTCCTGCCACCATAAGAAACCAGCGATGCCGATACAGCTGGCTATGATCAACGTCAGAGAAGGGATGGCTTCAGGATCGACGCGATAGACCTTGAAGCTACGATTGCGCAATGCGATGAAGTGGGTGGCGAAGTTCAGTACCGCGACCAGCATGAAGGCGATCATGATGCCTTCGATAAGTGGTGAATTGAAATAACCCACACTTGCATCATGCGTTGAGAATCCACCCAAGCCCATGGTAGAGAACGAATGACAGACCGCATCCAGCCAAGACATGCCCGCCCATTTCAAGCTACCGATACAGGCCAAGGTGATGCCTACATAAACGATCCACAGATTACGTGCCGTGTCGGCGATGCGGGGTGTAAGGGCGGAATCCTTCATCGGTCCTGGCGTCTCAGCTTTGAACAGCTGTCGGCCACCGATGCCAAGCAATGGCAACACGGCAACAGCCAGCACGATGATGCCCAAGCCGCCCAACCAATTCAGTTCATGTCGCCATATGTTCAGAGCTGGCGGCAGATTGTCGAGTCCGACAAGCACGGTCGCACCTGTGGTAGTCATTCCAGACATCGTCTCGAAGTAGGCATCCGTGAACGACAGATCGGGGATCATCATCAACAAAGGGAGGGTGCTAAAAGCCGGCATCGCAGTCCACATCGCCACCACCAGCAAGTAGCCATGGCGGATGGAGAGTTCACCTTTGTGTCTGCGCGTCAGCATCCACATCAAAGTCCCTGCCGCAGCGGTCCATACCATCGCCAGCAAGAAATCGAACAACATGACGTAGTCGCCGTAGATGAGAGACGCGACGATAGGCATGAGGTAGGCGATGCTGAATACCACCAGCAAAAGGCCTAACGCATGGATAACAGTAAAAGCACGCTTCATCAGAAGAACCCGAGTTTCACTTGGAACAATTGCTCGACCTTGCGGATCATCTTTTTGTCGATGACGAACACGATGACATGGTCTTCTGATTCGATCACCGTGTCGTGATGGGCGATGACGACTTCGCCGTTGCGCACGATGGCACCGATGGTTGCTCCACGCGGTGATTGGATCTCATCGATGCGGCGCCCAACGACTTGTGAAGAATCACGATCGCCGTGGGCGATCAGCTCCAAGGCTTCAGCCGCACCACGACGCAGTGAGTGGACTGCGGCCACGTCCCCTTGGCGAACATAGGCAAGCAAAGAGCCGATGGTGACGTGTGCGGGCGACAGCGCGATGTCGATCTTGCCACCTTGGACAAGGCCCACATAGGCACTGCGATTGATAAGACCGATCACTTTGCGTGCGCCGATCTGTTTGGCCAACAGCGCCGACATGATGTTGTTTTCATCATCGTTAGTCAGTGCGCAGAACACATCCACATCCTCGACATGCTCCTGCTGCAAAAGATTCTCGTCGGTGCAATCGCCGTGTAGTACGAGTGTCTTACTCAATTGGCTGGCAAGACGTTCGCAGGCTTTTTTATTGAACTCGATGAGTTTGACCTGATAGTCATTCTCTAGCGCTTTAGCCAGGCGTTTGCCGATGTTGCCGCCGCCTACGATCATCACGCGCTTGGTCGGCTTGTCCATACGGCGCATCTCTTTCAACACGCGGCGGATGTTCTCAGTCGCGGCGATGAAGAATATCTCATCCCCTTCTTCGATGACTGTGGTGCCCTCTGGGCTGACTGCTCTGTCCTTGCGGAAGATCGCAGCGACGCGCGTCTCGACCTGAGGCATATGCGTACGCAAGAAACTCAGAGGCTTACCTACGAGAGGCCCGCCTTCGAAGGCACGCACGGCGACCAGCGAGACTTTGCCATCCGCGAATTCCAAGACTTGCAACGCCTCTGGGAACTCGATCAGCTTGGTGATGTAATCGGTGAGGATCTGTTCAGGGCAGATGGAGAAGCTCACACAGAAATTATCTGTGCTGAACACTTCGTCGCGGTTGAGGTATTCGGCAGAGCGGATGCGTGCGATACGGGTGGGCGTGTTGTACAGCGAAGCCGCTAATTTGCAGGCGACCAGATTGACCTCGTCGCTCTGCGTCACCGCCAACAGCATATCCGCATCAGCGATCCCAGCTTGTTCCAGTATGGATGGGTGGGCGGCATTCCCTACGACGGTGCGCAGGTCGAGACGGTCTTGTAGCAATCGCAATTTTTCAGCATCCGCATCGACGATGGTGATGTCATTCGATTCGTTCACTAGACTTTCTGCAACGGTAGAGCCGACCTGTCCGGCCCCCAGAATCAGTATCCTCACGCTTCATCCTTCCATTTGATCGAACAACCCATGCTGGAGAGTTGTTCGCGCGGTCCTTGTCCTGTTCTAGCTATTTGCAGCATGGCGTTGAACAGGTCGCGTTGTGCATCGGGTGCCGCTTCCTTGCGCGAAGCGTCCAGCCGACCACGATATTGCAATTCTAAGTCCGCATTGAAACCGAAGAAGTCCGGCGTACATACCGCACCGTAATCCTTGGCGATCTGCTGGGTCTCATCCCACACGTAGGGGAAGGGGTAGTCGTATTGTTGGGCGATGAGCTTCATGTTGTCGAAGCTGTCTTCTGCGTAGTCGGCAGGGTCGTTCGACATGATGGCGATGCTGTTGATGCCATGTTGCTGTAGTTCACGCACGTCACGGATGATGCGGTCGCGGATGGACTTGACGTAAGGACAATGGTTACAGATGAACATCACCAATAGACCGTTCTTGCCGCGAGAACTCTCTAATGTGTGGCGTTTGCCGTCGATGCCCAACAATTCGAACGGGCGCGCTTTCCAACCAAAATCGCATAGAGGGGGTTGCAGACTGACCATACAAAAACTCTCCCAAAAACCAACGTTGTTCTTCTGCTCGTTATATTATCACGCCCGTTCCCAACGCCCTTTGATTGCTATGGCTGCGCCACGTTTCTACTGCCCCCCTCCGCTACCGCTGAGTACCAATGCCGAACTGCCTCCGGATGCAGCTCATCACGCCAGTCGTGTACTGCGTCTGCGGGTCGGGGACGCGGTACAGATATTCGATGGCCTGGGCAATGCCTTGGATGCCACCATCAACGCCATCAATGGCAAACATGTATTGTTAGGCAACCTGCAAACCGTGCTTGATACCAGCTCGTCGAACCTGCGCATCCATCTGGCGCAGGCTATGTGTAGCAGCGAGAAGATGGACTGGGTCATCCAGAAGGCGACCGAGCTGGGGGCGACGAGCATCCATCCCGTACAGACCCAGCGCAGCGTGGCGAAGCTCTCCGAGTCGAGGGCCGAGAAGCGCGGGGCGCACTGGCAAGGAGTGACAGTCGCCGCGTGTGAGCAGAGTGGTCGCAACACATTGCCGATCACACACGTGCCGATGGAATTGGATGCGTGGCTAGAGACACAACGCGGCAACGCCCATAAGAAATTCATCCTGCTGCCGGAAGGCGCGACGGGCTTACATGAACAGACGGGAATTGAAAAAGATGTCGTGTTGTTGATCGGTCCTGAAGGTGGTTTCACCTCGGACGAAGCACTGAAAGCGCAGCATGCGGGCTTCCTGCCTATCCGCTTGGGTCCGCGCGTGCTGCGTACCGAGACAGCCGCCATCACCGGTATCGCCGCCTTGCAGACATTGTGGGGCGATTTTCGTTAAGGAGTGACTATGCCGTATGTGAACATCCGTATCGCAGGAACATTGAGCCGAGAACAAAAAGCCAAGATCGCCGAAGAGATCACTGACACATTGGAGCGTATCGCCCACAAGCCGAAGTCATACACCTACATCGCTTTCGACGAACTGCCCGACGAGAACTGGGCGATAGCAGGTAAGTTATTGGACGAGGCGTGACGGTGTATGCGACCGTTCCCGCACCAGCGGGCTGCGTCCCACCGTGTCGCGATCTCTACACCTACATCGCTTTCGATGAACTGCCTGATGAGAACTGGGCCATTGCGGGAAAGTTGTTAGACGAGGACTAAGTCGTCGCTATGCCAGCAGTCTCTCAAGTTGATTGAGGATGAGCATTCCCATAGTCAACGATAAGACGCTCAAAGTGATACCTACACTGGTAGGGTGATGGAGTACCCAGTTATCGACCTCCATGTGCATCTTGTCTAAAGGTAGCGTCCTTTTGCGTAGCGTGTACCAGCGGTCCGTATAGCCTTCGATCGTGGCTAAAACCTTGGGAAAGAAGATCACCAAGAGTCCGACTAATAAACAAAGGAGATTGCTGATCAGCAAGAATCCTTTCAGGTTGCTGGCGACACCGCCGATCTCTTGAGGAGTGAGGCTTTCCTCGAAGAAGGCAAGGCTTGGACTAAGGTCGGCCCCGGCGATCAACGTGATCGACACCGTAGCGCCAACGATGATCGTGACCCCTAGGAGGGTCCTCCGTTGCAGCAAGGTAGGCTCGACGAAATGAGGGGTCGAAAGTGATCGTGTCATCTTGCGCACCGAGACCCATCGGTTCATCACATCGAAGAGTTTGAGTGCACGCTTACTGCGTAATGACAAGGCGATCCCGACGAAGAACGAAAACACGCTGGCGATCAGGAAGAACACAAAGGTCATGTAGAGAAAGACAGGGTAAGAGATTTGGCTGATCAAGTTGTCCATGTTGAATTCCCCCTAGATGACTATGTGTGTTATTTGAAATTATTCTATGCTCTTTTACGATGAGCGGCTAGGAGAGAGAGGCGTTGTGTTCATGGTAATTTTTCTGAACTAGGTGTCTAATTGCGACCATTCCAAAACTATACGACGATTGACAGATATGCCACTCCAATCAACCGAGTTCGTTAACTGGTTCCGCTCCGTCGCACCCTATATCAACGCCTTTCGCGGCAAGACGTTCGTCATCGCGTTCGGCGGCGAGGTGGTGGCTGACGGTAAGTTCGTCGAGCTGACGCATGACTTCAATCTGCTGGCGGCCCTAGGCATCCGCCTCGTGTTGGTGCATGGCGCACGCCCACAGATCGAGCAACATCTATCCAAGAACGACTTGGCGGGTACTTACCATCAAGGTATCCGCCTGACCGATGCCGAGACCATGCAATGTGTGAAAGAAGCGGTCGGCCGCACGCGCCTTGAGATCGAAGCGTTACTGTCGATGGGTTTGGCGAACTCGCCCATGGCGAATGCGGATATCCGCGTGGCGGGGGGCAACTTCATCACCGCACAACCCATCGGCGTCATTAACGGCGTCGATCTACAACACACGGGCACAGTACGTAAGGTCGATGTGGCTGCACTGAGAGATCGCATGGAGTTCGGCGAGGTGGTGCTGCTGTCACCGTTGGGTTATTCGCCCACGGGCGAGGTGTTCAACCTCACCTTGGAAGATGTCGCGACGGCGACCGCTATCGCTTTGGATGCCGACAAGCTGGTATTCATGATGGACACTGACGGTGTACAGGACAAAAAAGGCAATCTCGCCAAGGAACTCACCATCCTGCAAGCGCAGGAGATCTTGAACAAGAAGAGCAAGCTGCCCGACGACATCGCCATGTTCCTGCCGTGCGCGGTCCGCGCGTGCGAGGCCGGTGTGGCGCGTACCCATCTCATCAGTCGGCATACCGATGGGGCGTTGCTGCAAGAGCTGTTCAGCGACGATGGTATCGGCACCATGGTGGTGGAGAGCACGCTCAACACCTTGCGTGCGGCGACCATCGAAGACGTGGGCGGCATCATCCAACTGCTGCGTCCGTTGGAAGAGGACGGCATCTTGGTGCGGCGTTCGCGCGAGTTGCTGGAACGCGAGATCGCGCGTTTCGAGGTGTTGGAGCATGACCATCGAATCGTCGGTTGTGCCGCCTTGTATCCTTTCCCCAACGAAGCATCGGCAGAACTCGCTTGTCTGGCGGTAGATGCGCAATGCCGTGACCGTGGTTATGGCGAGGCCATCCTCAATCACATGAGCAGTCTGGCGAAGTCGCAGAAGATGAAGAAGCTGTTCGTGCTGACGACGCGCACGGCACATTGGTTCGTCGAGCGGGAATTCAAAGAAGCCGATGTGGACCAATTACCTAAAGAGAAGAAGGCGCTGTATAACTACCAGCGTCGGTCCAAGGTGTTTGTAAAGAATCTGAAATAGGCGTGTAACAATCAGTCGTTAATCTACAAGTGGAGAATCAAATGGCAAGAATGGTGCAGTGTGTGAAATTGGGTCGCGAAGCAGAAGGTCTAGATAGGCCGATGTATCCCGGCGTGCTAGGTCAACGTATTTACGACAACGTATCGAAAGAAGCATGGCAAGGTTGGATAAAATTCCAGACGATGCTGGTGAACGAGAATCGCCTCAATCTGGCCGACCTCAAAGCACGCCAGTACCTCGCGCAGCAAATGGAGAACTACTTCTTCGGCGCGGAGACACAGATGCCGACCGGCTACGTGCCACCGAAGGCTTGATCAGTTCAAAACACTTGGCAAAATCCTATCCAGCGCAGAATTTCCTCAATCGTGAACTCGGGCTGCTGGAGTTCAATCGTCGAGTATTGGCACAAGCGGAAGACCCACGTGTGCCTTTGCTCGAACGTCTCACCTACTTGTGTATCGTCAGTAGCAATCTGGATGAGTTCTTCGAGATCCGCGTCGCGGGACTGAAAGAACAGATCAAGTTAGGCGGTATCGCAGCGGGCCCCGACGGGCTAGAAGCTTCACAGATCCTCAAGCGTCTATTCGCGCCCACGCATCAACTCATCGCACGGCAATATGAAGTGTTCAACAAAGAACTTGTGCCGGCATTGGCGGAGCAAGGCATCAAGTTCTTCCGTCGTACCCACTGGAATGCAGAGCAGCAAGCGTGGGTAAAAGAGTTCTTCCTGCGCGAGGTCATGCCGGTACTGACCCCCATCGGACTAGACCCATCGCATCCTTTCCCGCGTGTGGTGAACAAGAGTCTGAACTTCGCAGTGGAGTTGCAAGGCAAGGATGCCTTTGGACGTAATTCCGCCAAGGCCATCGTACAAGCGCCGCGCGTGTTGCCGCGTACAATCACTATGCCGCCCGAGATCGCGGGTTGTGCGCATGGTTTCGTGTTTCTCTCATCCATCATCCATGCGCATGTCGGCGAGTTGTTCGCAGGCATGGAAGTGTTGGGCTGTTTCCAGTTCCGCGTGACGCGTAACAGTGATTTGTTCGTCGATGAAGAAGAAGTGAAGAACCTGCGGGTCAGTCTGCAAGGCGAATTGCCGCAGCGCCACTTCGGCGATGCGGTACGGCTGGAAGTGGCGGACAACTGCACGCCTGATCTGGCGGACTTCTTACTGCGTCAGTTCGAGCTGAAACAGGAAGATATTTACCGAGTGCACGGCCCAGTCAATCTGGTGCGCCTGATGCGCATCCCCGCGCAAGTGCCTCGCCCTGATCTGAAGTTCCAACCTTTCGTGCCGGGTGTGCCTGCACTCATCCAGAAGAAGGGTGCGGATATGTTCAAAGCAATCCGCAAGATCGACTTGTTGGTACATCATCCCTATCAGTCGTTCAAGCCTGTACTCGATTTCATCCAGCAAGCCGCCAATGATCCCGACGTCGTTGCCATCAAACAGACGGTGTATCGCACGGGCGAAGACTCCGAATTGATGGAAGCGCTCATCAGCGCAGCGCAGCGCGGCAAAGAAGTCACCGTGGTGGTGGAGTTGCTAGCGCGCTTCGACGAGGAAGCCAACATCAACTGGGCGGGGCGACTGGAAGCAGTTGGAGCGCATGTCGTGTATGGCGTGGTCGGACACAAGACTCACGCCAAGATGCTGATGGTGGTGCGCCGCGAAGAGAAGAAGTTGCGGCGCTATGTGCATCTGGGCACGGGTAACTACCATCCGCGTACCGCCAAGCTCTATACCGATTTTGGTTTGTTCACTTGCAATGAAGAGATGTGTGCCGATGTGAACGAGATATTCGTCCAGCTCACGGGTTTGGGCAAAGCGAAGAAACTCAACCATCTGTGGCAATCACCGTTCACCTTGCACAGCAAAGTGCTCGAATCCATTCGCAACGAGACCAAGATCGCCAAGGAGGGAAAGCGCGGGCACATCATCGCCAAGATGAACGCCCTGCTAGAACCAGAGATAATCATGGCTTTGTACGAGGCATCGCAAGCGGGCGTGAAGGTGGACCTCATCGTGCGCGGTGTCTGTGCCTTGCGTCCCGGTGTTAAGGGGTTATCCGAGAACATCACTGTGCGTTCCATCATCGGACGTTTCCTCGAACACTCGCGCATCTTCTATTTCCGCAACGAGATGAAACACGATGTCTATCTGGCGAGTGCTGATTGGATGGATCGCAACTTCTTTCGTCGCATCGAAGCGTGTTTCCCAGTGCTGGATGAAAAACTGAAGAAACGCGTGTTGGATGAGGGCTTGAAGATTTATCTGAAAGACAACGTGCAGGCATGGGAGATGGACTGCAACGGATTCTGGCATCGTAAAACGAGTGCACGGGGCGCACAGGTCAGCGCACAGGCAGAACTGATGGGATCGCTAGGGCTAGCGATCGGTGCAGGCGACGAGGATTAGATCTTCTTCGGACGGCCAGTCTTGATCTTCTCCAGATCAGCTACTGCCTTCTTCAATTGGAGCGCCGACAGTTTAGAGAGCAGATGCAGGCCAGCGCGCAGTAGCTCGCTCTTTTTCAGATGTACACCGCCGCTAGTCATTGCCTTTTCTTTCAGTGTGGCTATCAGGGCATAGTCGTTTTGCGGCATGGTGAAACTATCGCGTACGACCTTCACTTTGTCGCCAGACTTCTTTTCCTTCTTATGTTTCTTCTCGGGCTTTGACACGGGCTTAACAGCGGCAGGTTTTGCAACGGCCTTGCTAGGGGTAGGTTTGCGAGTTACAGCAGGCGTACGAGTAGTTCGAGTGACCATGATCTATATCCTCAGATTGATTGTGGCAAAAACAGTATATACGGTATATCCTGCAATCTCATTAGTATTATTCGTGAGGCGTTGATCATGGAATTGATCCTGTGGCGACATGCTGAAGCACATGACGGTTCCCCCGATATGGCGCGCGAGCTGACTGGCAAAGGCCAGAAGCAAGCAGACAAGATGGCGACTTTCCTGCGCGCCAGGATCCCTGAAGACACTCGCATCCTCGTCAGTCCAGCCAAGCGCACCCAACAGACCGCAAGCGCACTCACCAAACATTTTCACACCGAAGCAGCACTCGCTCCCGGCGCCTCAGCGCAAGACATCCTGGATGCTATCGACTGGCCAGACCTCGATGCCACCGTACTCATCGTCGGTCATCAACCCTCCTTAGGACAGATCGCCGCCCTGTTGTTAGCGAACTCCAAGACAGGCTTCAGTGTGAAGAAAGGTTCGGTGTGGTGGCTCAGTCGCCATACCAGCGAAGGAGATTATCAGACGAATCTGCGCCTAGCCATCGCACCAGATAATTTGTAATCCAAAGGGAGAGCATCATGTTTGAATCAGCTGAACTCGGACACAAGATCGACAAAGCCACTTACGACAAAGAAGAACCCAAGCTACGCGAAGCGTTGTTGAATGCGCAATTCGATCTGGCGCAGAAAGCCAAATTCCCCGTCATCATCCTGATCGGTGGTGTGGACGGTGCAGGCAAGGGCGAAACAGTGAACCTGCTCAACGAATGGATGGATCCGCGCCACATCCAAGTACATGCCACGGGCGAGATGTCGGACGAAGAACGTGAACGCCCACCCATGTGGCGTTTTTGGCGCGCTTTGCCACCAAAGGGCAAAATCGGCGTGTTCTTCGGTTCCTGGTACACCGCGCCTATAGTGCAGCGCGTACTCAAGAAGAGTAGTGCGGCCACACTTGCGCAAGACATCGAGCAGATCAACCGCATGGAGAAGATGCTCACCGACGAAGGTGCGGTAGTGCTGAAGTTCTGGTTTCACTTGTCGAAGGATGCGCAGAAGAAACGCCTCAAAGCCTTGGAGAAAGACCCCAAGACCCGTTGGCGTGTCACCAAGTTCGATTGGGAACGTTTCGAACTCTATGACAAGTTCCGCAAAGTGTCCGAGCACACCTTGCGTGAGACGAGCACCGCTGAAGCACCGTGGATCGTAGTGGAAGGTTCGGATGCGCGTTATCGCGGTCTGACCGTCGGCAAGATGATCTTGGAGTCTTTGCGCAAACATCTGGCCACGCAATCGAAAGCCACTGTCGCCAAGGCGCCACCGTTGCAGGCGGCTATCGATGGCATCGATGTGCTGGATAAATTGGATATGACTCAAGTCATCGCCAAGAAGAAGTTCGATACCGAGTTGGAGAAATACCAAGGCAAACTCGCCTTACTCACACGAAACCCTAAATTCAAAAAGATCGCGGTTGTTGCCGTGTTCGAAGGATCTGATGCCGGCGGCAAAGGCGGCGCCATCCGCCGTATCACTGGCGCATTGGATGCGCGTCACTATCGCATCACCCCCGTTGCCGCACCGACCGAAGAAGAACGCGCACAACCCTATCTGTGGCGCTTCTGGCGCAACGTCCCGCGCATCGGACGCTTCACCATCTTCGACCGTTCTTGGTATGGTCGTGTGCTGGTCGAACGGGTGGAGAAGTTCTGTTCCGAAGCGGATTGGATGCGTGCCTATGGCGAGATAAACGACTTCGAGGAGCAGCTCACCAACAACGGTGCAGTGGTGGTGAAGTTCTGGCTCGCCATCACCAAGGAAGAGCAGCTACGACGCTTCAAAGAACGAGAGAAGATCGGCTTCAAACGCTTCAAGATCACCGAAGAGGATTGGCGTAACCGCGAAAAATGGGATGACTATGAACGCGCCGTATGTGACATGGTGGATAGGACCAGTACCGAGATCGCACCGTGGACCCTGGTAGAAGCCAATGACAAGAACTTCGCGCGTATCAAGATCTTGAAGACGCTGTGTGACCGCATCGAGTCAGCGTTGAAGAAAGTAAAATGAAGGGGCGCTAGTCGGTTTCATCGAACAACATCTCCAGCCGCATCACCAGAGCTGGACTGGTCTGGAACTGTTTGTCAGCAGGGAAGTGCAGTTGCGGATCGAGCTCGAAGAACAGCCAGTCACGATGCAGTCGATAGCGGTAGGACACCAACAACACATAGTCCGTCACATGCGTCTTGGGTTCACTTATGCCGAAGACGCTAGCTTGATAGAGTAGGGCAGTGCGCTCGTCCCAAGTATGAAACAGCGAGAAGTCTTGGCGTAGATCGAAGTTCTGTTGGTCATGCAGCCAAGTCGCGTTGCTACTGATGCGGAACAGCAAAGGCTCACTGAGCAGTCTTTCAATATCGAATCGAGTCGTTTCGCCCGTTCCGATGGTGTTGAACCAAAACACGGTCTCGCTCGCCTTGGTATGCCACGAACCTAGAGTGCCCTTCACGCTGCCACGCGCTCGGGTGAAGGGCGTCGTTGCCGTACCTTGGAACTGCAATCCCGTATCCGTGCTGAAGTGCCAGCGTTCGTTGTACAACCGCTCGAAGCGCAACGCTGCAGCGATGCTCTGCACCGTACTCCGTTTGGTCGTGGCCTGCTGCGTGCGAGACTGGTCAGTGGATAGGTTTTGGTCCGCATCACTTTCGATCGTCAGATGTAGCCTTTGTTCGGTATTGGGTAGATCTAGCTTGGCTCTGCCCGAGAAAACAAAAAGTCCATCCCCGTTGTAGCCCGTCACCCTCGTCAGATCAAGCTGCAACACGCTTTGGTTGCTTTCCTGAAAGTGGCGGTCATCCCCGAAGAAACGGTCAATATTGCTGATCAACCCTGTGAACTGCCCAGAAAGATAATCGCGTGGGGCATCCATCGCATCGAGTGATGGCCGAGGGATAAAAGAGGTCGGTGGCTCTGTGGCCGGAATCTCGGTCGGGGCGTCTTCCGCACATGCAGGCATCGACGACAGCACGGCCATCAACAGCCACACTGCCTTCAGATGGCGATGAGAAGGCAAAGCCTGGTCGTTACTGATCGCGGTTCTTGTCTTGCACCAAAACATAAGGTCTTGCCACTACGGCCCACAGCAGAGCATCCGTCTCGTACCAAGCCAAGGCTTGCGCATCGGTAACCTTGCCGATCTGCCCAGACTCCAGCCACTGGGCCACCTGTGTCTTGTTGTCCTTGGATATCTGGAACGCCACATCCACCAAGTCGAGGGTCCCATCTACGGCCACCGTCGCGCCACGCGCAAAGTATGGCTGCAACTCGCGCCAGCCGATTTGCGCGGTCTCCATGTTCACTTGAGCTCGGTCGATGTCTTCTAGTGTCGGTTGTTTCATTGCTGATTCCTATGGTTCTGTACCATCTGGGTTGCGTGATTCAAGTTCATTCCACAAAGCCATTGCGATGGCCGCCCACGCGGATTGATTCACAGTCACCTTGGCGAACTGGTTCATGTAACCTGCGCCGAAGGTCGCCGAATTGGTCTTGTGCATCAGCATCGCCAAGCCGTAAAGCTCCACCTTGATGCGGGCTTGCATATCCCCCTCGCGTGCCGCTTTACGCAACCTATCGATGTTCTGCAACACATCACGCGCGAACATCCTCACTTGATACTCGTCATGAAAGTCCAATCCCAGCGCGAGGCAAGTGCGCTCGATCTGCAACTCTAGATCGTGCTCGCCATGCAGCATGAGATCACTACCAAACATCGTCATGCGGTTGAACCTTTCAGATAATTGTCTTTGTTGCGGATGTAATGCTCGGCCGAGTAGCGCAGATACTTCATCTCATCTTCCGTTAGCGCCCGCACCAACTTGGCGGGGCGACCCATGTACAACATCCCACTCTCCAACGTCTTACCCGGCGAGATGAGGCTGCCCGCACCCACCATCACACGGTCAGGAATCACCACATCGTCCATGATGATCGAGCCCATACCAATGAGGCACTCGTTACCGATGCGACACCCATGCAAGATCACCGAATGCCCCACCGTCACATAGTCGCCGATGATGAGCGGTGAGCCGTCAGGCTTGTCTGCCGTCTTGTGCGACACATGGCACATCGTCAAATCTTGGATGTTAGAGCCGCGCCCGACCTCGATACGATTCACATCCCCGCGCAACACCGTGTTGCACCAGATGGAACTGTCGTCCCCCAACTTTACATCGCCGATGACTTGGCAGGAGGGGTGCAGATAGACGCGGGAGCCGAGAGTGGGGGAGGTGTCGAGGTAGTTGGATATGGGCATGTGATATTTTTCAGTAGAGGGAAATCAATTCGAACCAGCACCTTTCGAATCTTTGAAGCAATGCATCGGGAATACAAAGCTACCAGCCTTGATCAAAGCTATCCGGTCCGTTGTCGAAAACACGATGGAAACATCTTCGCGCATCGCGGCGTCATCATTGGAAGCAGACCAATGGGCGCGTTCTTTGAGGATGACCCTCGAGGAGCCACTCGTGATCACTCGCCCCTTGTCATCCCAACAACCTGAGTAGGCACATACTGAAAACTTACCACGAGTATCAAAATGAACATCCATAGGGATGAATTCGCCACTATTTGTCGAAGAACAGGAAACATCATTGCATTGGATCTCAACGTCATTCTTGCAACTCCATGTGGTCGCATAGAGTTCTGTGGATGTTGATAGCACACCCAATGCTATAAAGATGTACCACTTCATTAAACTAGTTTCCACTCCAATTGTTCCCCCGCCCTCAGCGGCACGAGCTGATGTTCCCCAAACCCCACCGACGCGGGCACTTGCCACTCATCTTTGCGTAACGTGACCTTCTCGGAATTGCGTGGCAGTCCGTAGTAATCCGCGCCGTAGAAGCTGGAGAAGGCTTCCAGTTTGTCCAGAGCCCCCGCTGCCTCGAATGCTTCGGCATACAGTTCGATGGCGTTGTGTGCGCTGTAACAACCGGCGCAGCCGCAGGCGTTCTCTTTGGTGTGTTGGGCGTGCGGGGCGCTGTCAGTGCCGAGGAAGAATTTTTTGTTGCCGCTGGTGGCGGCATTCACCAAGGCTTCGCGATGTGTCTCGCGTTTCAAGATCGGCAGGCAGTAGAAATGCGGGCGGATGCCGCCGACCAGCATGGCGTTGCGGTTGTAGAGCAGGTGTTGCGGAGTGAGGGTGGCGGCGATGTTGTCGCCTGCGCTGGTCACAAATTGCGCAGCATCTTTGGTGGTGATGTGTTCGAACACCACGCGTAGGTTCGGCAGGTCTTTCAACAGCGGCTGCATCACTCGTTCGATGAACACGGCTTCGCGGTCGAAGATGTCGATGTCGGCGTTGGTCACTTCACCATGAACTAGGAAAGGCATGCCGCAGCGTTGCATCTCTTCCAGTGCGGCGTAGGTCTTGCGGAGATCCGTGACTCCCGCGTCAGAGTTTGTGGTCGCTCCTGCGGGGTACAGCTTCACCGCATGTACTACGCCACTCGCCTTGGCTTTGCGTATCTCTTCTGCGCTGGTGTTGTCGGTGAGGTACAGCGTCATCAGCGGTTCGAACTTCATGCCTTGCGGCAACGCTTTCAAGATGCGCTCGCGGTAAGCCACTGCCTGCTCGGTGGTGGTGACGGGCGGGCGCAGATTCGGCATGACGATAGCGCGTGCGAATTGGCGCGCGGTATCAGGCAATACAGATGCCATCAAATCTCCATCGCGCAGATGCAGATGCCAATCGTCAGGGCGGGTGAGGGTGAGTTGTTGCATGAAATGATTCCGGCTCAATGGATGAGCCGGAATTGTAACGCTATTGGGCCTGCTTCAGACCGACCTAGTCGTCTTCGTATTCACCCTCTTTACGCGCATGACCGGGGAAGAACTTGCGCACGATGACAAAGAACACGGGTACCAACAATACGGCGAAAAGTGTAGCGGTGAGCATGCCACCCATCACGCCAGTGCCGATGGCGTGGCGGCTTTGTGCGCCCGCGCCAGTGGAGAAGGCCAGTGGTGACACGCCTGCGATGAAGGCGAACGAAGTCATCAAGATAGGGCGGAACCTTAAGCGGCATGCTTCCAGCGTGGCATCGATCAGGCTCATGCCCTCGTCCTGCAATTTGCGCGCGAACTCGATGATCAGGATGGCGTTCTTGGCCGACAAGCCGATGATGGCGATCAGGCCGACCTTGAAATAGACATCGTTGGGTAGGTCGCGCAAGGTGACGGCCAGCAGTGCGCCAAACACACCTAGCGGCACTGCCAAGATCACCGCGAACGGAATGGACCAGCTCTCATACAGTGCTGCGAGACACAGGAACACCACGATGATGGAGATGGCGAACAAGGTGGATGACTGTGCGCCCGACTGGATCTCTTCACGTGCCGTGCCAGACCATTCGAAACCGAAACCGGGTGGCAATTTGGCTGCGATCTCTTGCATGGCTGCCATTGCTTCGCCGGAACTGCGGCCGGGCGCAGGTCCACCTGCGATCTTCATCGAAGGTAGACCGTTGTAACGGTCCAACTTGGGTGAGTCGCTGATCCAGCGTGTAGTGGCCAGCGCGGATAGCGGCACCATGTGGCCCTCTTTGTTGCGGATCGAGATCTTCAGGAGGTCCTCTGGCGAACGGCGGGTAGTGGCATCGGCTTGCATCTGCACGCGCAAGATGCGGCCTTGGCGCACGAAGTCGTTGATATAGACCGTGCCCAACAGTGATTGCAATGTCTCGTTCAGATCAGTGATGGAAACGCCTAACGATTCCGCTTTTACGCGATCGATATCGAGAAACACTTGCGGAGCGGCTTCTTGTCCTTCTGGGCGCACACCTGCCAACACCTTATTCTGCATGGCCATGCCGAGCGCCATATTGCGGGCCTCAAGCAACTTCTCACGACCCAATCCGCCTCTGTCTTGCAGACGGAAATCGAAACCACCAGCAGCCGCTAGCTCGGGAATGGGAGGCGGATTGATGGCAAAGATCATCGCTTGTTTGATACGGAAGAAGGTCATGTTGGCCTGTTGGGCCAAAGCGCCTGAACTGCTTGCTTTACCTGGGCGTTCACTCCAGTCCTTGAGGCGCACGAAGGTGATCGCTGCATTCTGTCCGCGTCCAAAGAAGGAAAATCCGACCACACCGATGACATGATCGACTTCTTTCAAGCCTAGGTAATACTGTTCCACTTGCGACAACACTTCGGCAGTACGCTCACGTGTCGCCCCTGAGGGCAATTGGATCACGCTGACGAAATAGCCTTGGTCTTCTGAAGGCAAAAAGCTACCGGGTAGTTTGCTGAACATCCAACCGATCGCCACCAAGATGACTGCGTAGATCAATAGATAACGTCCGGCTTTACGCACTACCTTGTTCATGCCGCCGATATAACGTGCGGTCAAGCGGGCGAAGGCGTGATGGAACCAAGCGAGTGGGCCAGAGGCGGGCACCATGTCATCTTTACCTGGAGTGTGTTTCAGCAATGAGGCACACAGCGCGGGGGTCAGAGTCAACGCCATCAGCGCCGAGAAGGCCATTGTCAGTACTAAGGTCACCGCGAACTGGCGATAGATGGCACCCGTAGAGCCGGGGAATAGCGCCATCGGGATGAACACTGCCGACAACACCAGCGTGATGGCGATGATCGCACCGATGATCTGATCCATCGCTTTGCGGGTCGCTTCGCGTGGAGGCAGATTCTCTGTGCTCATGATGCGTTCGACGTTCTCCACCACCACGATGGCGTCGTCCACTACGATGCCGATGGCGAGCACCATCGCGAACAAAGTGAGCACGTTGATGGAGTAGCCGAGCAGATACAGGCCAACCAATGCACCCACAAGTGCCACCGGAATGACGATGGTGGGGATCAGCGTGGCGCGCAGGTTGCCCAAGAACAAGTACATCACCAAGAACACCAGCAGCAGTGCTTCGGCCAAACTTTTCAATACTTCCGTGATCGAGATCTCGATGAATTTAGAAGTGTCGTAAGGGATCAACCAGTCAACGCCGGAGGGGAAGAACTTGGACAGTTCCGTCATGCGTGATTTGACTGCCGCCACCGTTTCCAAGGCGTTGGCATCGGGCGTCAAGCGGATGGCGATACCCGCCGCAGGCTGGCCGTCGATGCGTGCGCTGACCGAATAATCTTGCGCACCCAATTCGACGCGCGCCACATCTTTGACGCGCAAAGAAGATCCGTCCGGGTTGGTGCGCACGAGGATGTTGCCGAATTCTTCTGGGGTGGAGAGGCGACTGCGGGTGACGATGACAGCGTTGAGTTCTTGTCCCGGCACGCTGGGTAATTGGCCCAATTCACCAGTCGACATCTGTGCATTCTGTGCACGTACCGCGCGCGCAACATCAGCGGGGGAGACGCTGTAGGCTTGCAGTTTTTCTGGTTTCAACCACAGGCGCATCGAATATTCGGTGCCGAACAGCATGGCCTCGCCCACGCCGGGAACACGGCGGATGCTGTCCAGCACATTGGCTGCGGCATAACTTCCCAAGGCTACATTGTCATAACTCTTGTCGGGCGAGATCAGCGAAACGATCATCACATAGTTGCGTGCCGACTTTGCCACGGAGATGCCCATGCGCCGCACTTCTTCTGGCAATCGGATCTCTGCGCGTTTTGCGCGGTTCTGCGTCTCGACCGAAGCTAGGTCGAGATTGGTGCCAGCTTCAAAAGTCAGCGTGATGGAGCCTCTGCCCAATTCAGCGGCAGACTCCATGTAGAGCAGATTCTCGATGCCGTTCATCTCCTGCTCGATCAGTGCGACCACAGTCTCTTCGATCACCTGTGCAGAGGCGCCCGGATAAGTGATGGAGACGGAGAGGGCGGGTGGCGCGACGGCTGGATACTGAGCGATGGGTAGACCGCGCAAGGCAAGCACACCAGCAAGCAGAATGACGAGGGCGATGACCCACGCGAAGATGGGGCGGTCGATGAAGAATTTAGCGATCATGGCGCGTTACTTGGTAGCTGTGGGAGCAGTGAGTTGCTTGTCCAACTTCATCGTCTCGACGATGGGCACCGCTTTCACTACCGTGCCGGGTCGCGCTTTTTGCAAACCGTTCACGATGACTTGTTCACCGCCTTTGAGTCCACTGAGGATGACGAAGTCGGTTGAAGCCATGCTGCCCGTTACGACAGGTTGAGGCGAGACTTTGCCATCGGCTCCTACGACCATCACGAATTGTCCAGAGGCATTGGACTGCACGACACGTTGTGGAACGCGGATTACATTTTCTGCGATGGCTTGCGGGAAGCGGATGCGCACGAACATGCCGGGCAACAGGTCGCGTTTCGCATTGGGGAACTCAGCACGTAGCGACACCGAACCCGTGGAAGGATCGACGGCGAGATCGCTGAAAGAGAGTTTGCCGGGTGTTGGATAGATGCTGCCGTCCTCCAATAATAACTCTACTTTAGCGGTGTCTACGCGTTTCAGTAGTCCTGTGGCGACGGCACGACGCAAGCGCGACAACTCATCACTGGACTGGGTGAAGTTCACATAGACAGGATCGAGTTGCTCGATGGTGGCGAGTAGTGTCGCGCCACTCTTGCTGACCAATGCGCCCTCGGTGACTTGGGCGCGACCGATGTATCCGGAAAGCGGGGCAGGCACATTGGCGTGCGCTAAGTCTTCTTCCGCTTTAATGAGGGTGGCAGCTGCCTGCTTGGCTTTGTTCTGAGCGATGTCGAGGTCTTGCTGGCTGATGCCGTTGATCTCACGCAAGCGCTTGTAACGTTCCACGGTCTCTTTCGTAAATGCTGCATCTGCTTTAGCGGCATCGGCAGTAGCCTGATAGCTCTTAGCATCGATGCGGAACAACGGTGAGTTGGCTTTCACATCGCTGCCTTCCTTAAATAAGCGCGCTTCGACGACACCATCCACACGGGCACGCACTTGAGCGGTGCGAAAAGCTTGTACGCGTCCGGGTAAGTCTTGGGTGAACGTTGCATTGCCTGCAGCGACGGTGATGACCTCGACTTCAGGTGGAGGTGGGGCAGAAGCAGCAGGTGCCGTCGCCGGAGCGGCAGGTTTGTCGCCTGCACCGCATGCGCTCAACAGCGCCAGCAAAGAAAGTGAGATGAGTTTGTTCAGCATGATGTCTTTGAACCTTTTGAACGTTCAACGGTGGAGGCGCAGTTTAGCAAAGGAAAGCGGAATAACAACCGCTCCTTTATTGTTGTTTGAGGGCGAGCGCCCGTTCGTACAACTCGTTCTTGTTGCCTCCGGTGATCTTCACCGCGAGTTGCACGGCTTGTTTGAGCGGCAGTTCTTCCAGCAGCAGAGACAAGGTCTTCTCCGTCGCCACATCCAATCCCTCATTGGGTGTGGCGGCAGAGATCAACAATACGAACTCTCCACGCAGGTTGTTGGGGTCGCTGTTCAGCCAATCCAGCGCTTCAATCAATTTGCAACGATGGATGCTCTCGAACAGTTTGGTGATCTCGCGCGCGAACACGATCTCGCGTTCACCACCGAACACGGCTAGCAGGTCCTTCGCACAATCCAAGATGCGGTGAGGGGCTTCGTAGAACACCAAGGTGTAAGGATGTTCGACCAATGTCTGCAGGGCGCTACAGCGTGCACTGGATTTGTTCGGCAAAAATCCGTAGAACAAGAAGTGCGGCGCGCTCAGACCTGAAGCCGACAGCGCAGTGACGACAGCACTTGCGCCGGGGATGGGGATGACGCGGAAGCCTGCTGCGCGCACCGCTTCGACGAGGATGGCACCGGGGTCGCTCACGGCCGGTGTGCCCGCATCAGTCACCAGCGCGACACTAAGACCTTGGCCCAATAAAGCGACGATCTTCTCGGCCGCACCGCGTTCGTTATGCTGATGCAAAGCCAATAGGCGCGCGTCGTTGATGCCGTGATGCTGCAATAGATACTTGGTGTTGCGCGTGTCTTCTGCCGCGACGGTGTTCGCGGCGTTCAGCACGTCGAGCGCGCGAAAAGTAATGTCGCTTAAATTTCCAATCGGGGTGGCGACTACATATAATGCGCACTCCAATTTTTGATCGGTCTTGATATGCAAATCGTTGCCTCTGAGTCGAAATGGTTGCGCGGTGTTCTGGTCGCCGCACTATACGTGAGCCTATTTGGCTGCGCCACTCCGCCAGCAACGACATCCACTGCTCCTGAGCCTGCACCTGTGGTCATTGCGCCCGCGCCCGTACCACCTGTCGCAACCACTAGTGCTGTCACCGCACCTGCTGTGGTGGTCTCGCCTTCCCTTGAAGCGCTATCTGTCGAAGCGGCAGAGCATCACATCGCACTCATCTTGCCTTTGAAGTCGGCCGCGTTCGGCAACGCAGCCGAGGCCGTGCAACAAGGCTTCATGGCGGCTGCGGCGCAAAGATCGAATGGAATCCCTGTGCGTGTGTATCCATGCAACGACGAGAAATCCGAGGTGTTGGCATTGTATAAGCAGGCTATCAAGGCTGGGGCGGTCGCGGTAGCAGGCCCGCTCACACGTAATGGCGTGGCCGCGATCTCGACACTTCCCAATGTGGCGGTGCCGACGTTGGCGCTGAACGTGGTCGATGCTACACGTTCTGATCAACTGTTCTTCTTTGGATTGCCCGCTGAACAGGAATCCAAGCAGATCTCGCAACTGGCGACCAAAGTGGGCTTGTTGAGTGCGACCATCGTGCGCACCAATACCGTATTGTCGAAACGTCTCGCACAATCCTTTTCGGATAACTGGCAACGTTCGGGTGGCATCGTCTTGTCCGAGATCGTCTACACGGGTGATCCTACGCCGCTGCGCATCATCCCGACTGATCCAGGCAGCATGGTGTTCTTGGCGGCCGAAGTGGATAAAGCCCGCCTGCTGCGTCCCTATATCAGCAACTTGCTTCCGGTGTATGCCACTTCACAAGTGTTCTCGGGCAACGCCAACAACCTCGTGAACTTCGACTTGGCTGAGGTGCGTTTCATCGATATGCCTTGGGTGTTGCAAGCAGACCATCCTGCAGTGATGGTGTATCCGCGCCCCGCGACACCTTTGCCGCACGACATGGAGCGCTTGTATGCCTTGGGCATCGATGCCTATCGTTTGTTGCAGATCTTTTACCAGCACGACACAATAAATTCGTTGCCGCTGGATGGTGTGACGGGGAAGGTGAGTCTGAACGGACATTTCCTTGAACGCGAGGCCATGCCAGCTGTGTTGCGCCAAGGTCAAGGCATCCCGCACGATGGTCGTCCTCCTGTGATACCAGCAGTCGTGATCGATACCAAGACTCAAAAATGAAGTCAGGCGCGCAGGCCGAACAGACTGCCGCGCGCTTCCTGCAACAGCAAGGCCTGCGACTCATCCAAGCCAATTATCGTTGTCGTTACGGTGAGATCGACCTCATATTGAAAGACGGCGACACCTTGGTCTTCACCGAGGTGCGCATGCGTAGCAGCAAAGGTTTCGGTGGGGCAGCAGCCAGCATCGATGCGCGCAAGCAAGCCAAACTCATCCACACCGCGCAGCACTTCCTGTCTAGCTTGTCCAGTACGCCGCCTTGTCGCTTCGACGCTGTGTTGATGGCTTCACCCGAAGGCGAGTCGGGCATCGAGTGGGTTAAGAATGCATTCGAGCTTTAAGGTAAAATCCATCCCATTCCTCAACTCTCTCTAAATCGAGATATGACACTCCTCAAACGCGTCAGCCAACACTTCGACGATAGCGCCGAGATCAAACTGCAAAGCAAGAAAGTGATGGCCAAGCCCATCGTTGATGCAGCACAGGCGATGGTCAAATGCCTGCTACACGACGGCAAGATCCTTGCCTGCGGCAACGGTGGTTCAGCAGGTGATGCGCAGCACTTCGCAGCAGAGCTCATCAACCGTTTCGAGGTCGAGCGTCCTGGTCTGCCTGCCATCTCCTTGGCGACAGACAGTTCCGTGTTGACCTCTATCGCCAATGACTACGACTACAAGCAGATATTCTCCAAGCAAGTGCGCGCACTCGGTATGGAAGGCGATGTGCTACTTGCCATCTCCACCAGTGGCAACTCGCCCAATGTGATGGATGCCATCACCGCCGCGCATGAGCGCAACATGGTGGTGGTCGCGCTCACCGGACGCGATGGCGGCAAGATGGCAGCGATGCTGAAACCGACCGACTTCCATCTGTGTGTCCCTGCCCAGCGCACTGCGCGCGTGCAGGAAGTCCATCTGCTCACGCTGCACTGTCTGTGCGATGTGATCGATCATGTGTTGCTTGGAGGTGAAGATGCGTAATGTCTCGTTGATATTGATGTTGTTGGGTGCGCTGGCAGGTTGTGCGCAAGGTGGGGGTTCGATGACCTCTGCAAGTGAACGTCGCACAGAGGGCACGGTGCTGGATGATCGCAACATCGAAGAGAAGGCGATGCAGCGCGTGGGTGAGAAATACAAGTTCAATACCAAGGTAAGTGTCACCTGCTTCAACCGCTACGCCCTCATCACAGGTCAAGTAGCGAACGAAGCAGCCAAGATGGACATCGAGCGCATCGTTGGCAGCATCCCACCTGTCAAAGGTATCGCCAATGAGTTGCAAGTGGCGGGCGTGTCCAGCAGCGGCGCGCGTAGCAGTGACTCCGGTGTGAGCAGCGACGTGCGCAGCCGCTTCCTCAGCAGCAAGGTTTTCAAGCGTGACCACATCAAAGTGTTCACCGAGAACGGCGTGGTGTATCTGATGGGCATCGTGAATCATGCGGAAGCCGATGCTGCTTCGGAGATCGCCAGCACGACGAATGGAGTCCAAAAAGTGGTCCGCGTCTTTGAGTACATGGACTGACGTGAACTATCCCACTCCCAGCTTTGAAAACAAGATCGCCACGGCGGCCGACCTCGCAGCCAAGGTCGCTGCCTTGCCGCGTCCTTTGGTGTTCACCAACGGTTGTTTTGATGTGTTGCATCGGGGTCACGTCACTTACTTGGCCCAAGCACGTGCGCTCGGCGCGTCGCTCATCGTCGGTGTGAACAGCGATGCTTCGGTGAAGCGCCAAGGCAAAGGTGATGACCGCCCCATCAATCAACAAGACGACCGCATGGCGGTGTTGGCCTCGCTGGAATCGGTGAGCTTGGTGGTGCAGTTCGATGAAGACACACCGCTCAACCTCGTTCTTGCATGCCATCCCGACAAGTTGGTGAAAGGCGGCGATTGGAAGCCAGAGAACATCGTGGGCAGTAAAGAGGTGCAAGGCTGGGGCGGCTCGGTACATAGCATCCCTTTCCTGCACGAGCGTTCCACCACTGCATTACTTAAAAAGATACGTTCGCTATGACACCAACTGACATCATCCTGCACCAGAAGTCTAAGGTGCTCGAAGTCGCTTTCGATGACGACACACGCTACAAACTGCCCGCCGAATTCTTGCGCGTGTTCTCACCCTCTGCCGAAGTGCGTGGTCACGGCAAAGGCCAAGAGACTTTGCAGGTCGGCAAGCGCGATGTCGGCATCACCAGCATAGAACCCGTTGGGCAATACGCACTGAAGATAAATTTCGACGATGGGCATGACACTGGGTTGTACTCGTGGGAATACCTGCACGAGATGGGGCAATACCAAGCAGGCATGTGGCATGACTACTTGGGCAAGCTGGAAGCAGCCGGCAAGAGCCGCGATTCAAAACAGTAAAGTGAAATTCGTTTCACGGGATGAAGGGCAAGGAGCCGCGCAGCGAAGGACGAGACATACCGTAGGGGTAGGCGAGGAGTGAGCGAGCACGCGACACCGCGATTCGCCCGTTAAACGAATTTAAGGAGAATGAATATGAGCAAGACCCACTTTGGTTTCCAGACCGTCGACGAGAGCGAAAAGGCCAAGAAGGTCGCGGGCGTGTTCACCTCCGTCGCCAGCAAATACGACATCATGAACGACCTCATGTCGGTCGGCCTGCATCGCGTGTGGAAACCGTTTGCGGTGGGTCTGGCGAACGTACACGAAGGCCAGCGCGTGTTGGATGTGGCGGGTGGCTCAGGTGATTTGTCCAAGCTGTTCTTGAAGAAGGTCGGCAGCCGTGGTCAGGTCGTCCTCACCGACATCAACAACGCCATGCTGCGCGTCGGTCGCGACCGCATGATCGATAACGGCACCCCAACGCCCACTGCGCAATGTGATGCCGAGCACCTGCCTTTCCCTGATAATTATTTCGATGTCGTCAGCATCGCCTTTGGTTTGCGCAACGTCACCCACAAAGATGCTGCCCTGCGCGAGATGAAACGCGTACTCAAACCCGGTGGTCGCGTCATCGTGCTGGAATTCTCCAAGGTCGCTAAACCGCTGGAGAAGATGTACGACCTGTACTCCTTCAAGCTACTCCCCAAGATGGGCGAGCTCATCGCTAACGACGCCGACAGTTACCGCTACCTCGCCGAATCCATCCGCATGCATCCGGGACAGGAAGAGTTGAAACAGATGATGGTGGATGCCGAGTTGGAGCGCGTCGAGTATTTCAATATGACGGGTGGTGTGGTGGCGGTGCATCGAGGATACAAGCTGTAGTAGCAATCACAAATTTCTAAATTCTATACACTGTACTGATATGACTGACTTACCAAAATGCCCTAAATGCGATTCTCCTTTCACCTACGAAGATGGTGACAACTACGTCTGCCCTGAGTGTGGCTGGGAGTGGAGCAAGACGGCGACCGCTGAAGCGGGCGAGCAAGCCAAGGTGTTCAAAGATGCTTTTGGCAATGTGCTGGTCGATGGCGATACCGTCACAGTCATCAAAGACTTGAAGATCAAAGGCTCGTCTTCTGTTGTGAAGGTGGGCACCAAGGTGAAGAACATCCGCCTAGTGGATGGCGACCACGACATCGACTGCAAGATCGATGGCATCGGTGCGATGCAATTGAAGACCGAGTTCGTGAAGAAGGCTTAAGAGGGGCAAACATGAGCGGTTGGGGTTGTCCGCATGAGGTCAATGATCAGTGCCAGAAGGTGCTGAACAAGCCATGCGACATCGGCATGAAGGGGTGTGTGCTGGCAGGGCGTTTCAATTTCGCTGACCCCAGCAAGAACCGCCCGAAGAAGAAATCGCTTGATGAATCTTCTACATCCGCTCCGACTTCAGAAAAAGATGAGTGAGTCCATGAATAGTCTCAGTCGTCATTCCCGCGAAAGCGGGAATCTAGTTAATGAAAAACGCTGGATTCCCGCTTTCGCGGGAATGACGGTGGTTTTTGCAATGTTATATGTTGCTCAATCGGCTATCGCAGCAGAGATCGCTTTGCCTCGTCCTGATCACATCGTCATCGTGGTGGAAGAGAATCGCGGCTATTCCAAGATCATCGGTAATGCGGATGCGCCCTACATCAATGCCCTCGCGCAACGCGGCGTGTTGTTCACCCATTCGTATGGAGTCACCCATCCCAGTCAGCCCAACTATCTAGCCTTGTTCTCTGGCACGACGCGCGGCATCAGCAGCAACGCCTGCCCGTTGGAATTGAAGGGTGAGAATCTGGGCGGTGCGCTCATCGAGAAGGGTTTTAGCTTCGTCAGTTATTCAGAATCTTTACCCGAGGCGGGCTACGAAGGGTGTCGTTACGGTGCGTACATGCGCAAACACAATCCGGCAGCGAATTGGAAAGAGTTGGCTGCATCCAACCAACCCTTCACGGCGTTCCCGCAAGATTTCTCACAATTGCCTACCGTATCCTTGGTGGTGCCCGATCAGCGCAATGATATGCACGACGGTAGCATAGAGCAGGGCGATGCATGGTTAGCGCAGAACATCGAGCAATATGCAAAATGGGCGATGACGAATAACAGTCTGCTCATCGTGACTTTCGATGAAGATGATGGCCGCGAAGGAAATCGTATCGCGACGATCTTTGTGGGCGAGATGGTGAAGCCGGGGAAATCTGCGCAACGCATCAACCACTACACACTGCTACGCACGCTGTCTGAAATGTACGGTCTGTCCATTTTGGGTGAGAGCAAGGATCAGCAGTCCATCACGGGTGTATGGAAGAAGGCAAGTAAGAAACGCTAGCCTTACTCGCTCCCGCCGTCCAACCCCAACTCTTGGATCTTCCGCGTCAACGTATTGCGCCCCATGCCTAGCAGCGTGGCGGCTTCGATACGTCTTCCGCCTGTGTGCTGCAAAGCCTGCGTGATGAGTGTGCGTTCGAACTCCTTGGTGAGTGTGTCGAGGATGTTCGATTCGTTGCGTTGCAGTGCCATCGCAGCTTGTTGAGCGAGGGCAGAGTGCCAGTCGCTGGCGGCGGGTGCGGTTTGTGCCCCATCGCGCCATTCGGTGGGTAGGTCGGCGATCTCCACTTGTTGCGTCGGTGTCATCACGGTGAGCCAGTGACACAGGTTCTCTAGCTGACGTACGTTGCCGGGGATGTCTTGCGCGGCCAGATAATTGAGCGCGGTCTCGCTCAGTATCTTTTGTTCGACGCCCAATTCCTTCGCACTCTTCTGCAAGAAATGTTTCGCCAACACGGGGATGTCTTCGCGACGTTCACGCAACGGCGGCAGACGCAGGCGGATGACGTTGAGACGGTGGAACAAGTCTTCACGGAACAATCCCTGCTTCACGCGCTCATCGAGGTTCTGGTGCGTGGCGGCGATGATGCGCACGTTTGCTTTGATGGGTTGATGCCCACCCACACGATAGTAGTTGCCGTCCGACAGTACACGTAGCAGACGCGTCTGCAATTCCGCAGGCATATCGCCGATCTCATCGAGGAACAGCGTGCCACCTTCGGCTTGTTCGAAGCGTCCGTGACGTGTCGCGGCGGCGCCAGTGAACGCGCCTTTTTCATGACCGAACAGCTCCGATTCCAACAAGTCTTTCGGGATGGCGGCTGTGTTGATGGCGACGAAGGGTTTGTCGGCACGCGCGCTATGGCGATGCAGCGCTTGCGCGACTAATTCTTTACCCGTTCCCGATTCGCCGTTGATGAGCACGGTGGCATTGGACTGCGCGAGGCGGCCGATGGCGCGGAACACCTCTTGCATCGCAGGTGCGTGGCCAAGGATGTCCGGCGCATCGGCCGAGTCGCCACCGCTCACGTTCTTGCGTTGGCTTTGTGCCAATGCACGGCGTATCAATTCGACGGCGTGGTTCACATCGAAAGGTTTGGGCAGATATTCGAACGCACCGCCTTGGAAGGAGGACACCGCGCTTTCCAGATCGGAGTACGCGGTCATGATGATGACGGGCAGGGTCGGGTAATCGCGGCGCAGTATCTGCAACATATCCAACCCAGAACTACCGGGCATGCGGATATCGCTGATGACCATCTGCGGAAGCTCCGAGGGCAGTTCGAGCATTGCTTCATCGGCCGAAGCGAAGCTCTTGTATTCGATCTGTTCGCGCGCAAGTGCTTTCTCAAGTACCCAGCGGATAGAACGGTCGTCGTCAATGATCCATACAGCTTTGCTCATGATATTTTTTCCAAATTGGTGAGTGGTAGCATCACAGTGAAACACGTGCGCCCCGGTTCGCTTTCGAATTCGATACTACCTTGATGCTGGCTGACGAAATCTTGAGCCAGCGTGAGTCCTAATCCATGCCCATCGGCCCTGCCCGATACCAACGGATAGAAGATCTTGTCGCGCAGGTGAGTTGGGATGCCAGGGCCGTTGTCGATGATCTGCACCGAGATGGCGAGACGATGGCGCTTCTTCATCAAGGTGACTTGGCGTGAGATGCGCGTGCGGAAGGTGATGATGCCGTGTCCCTTCATGGCTTGTGCCGCGTTGCGCACGATGTTGAGAACGACTTGGATGAGTTGTTCCTTGTCTCCGTGCAACTCGGGCAAGCTCAGGTCGTAATCGCGCTGAATAACCAAGCTTTCAGGCAATTCTGCCAGTACAACGCTACGAACGCGCTCCAAGACCTCATGGATATTGAGCGCACTAAAATGGGGCACATGCTGTGGCGTGAGTAGTTTTTCCATGAGCGAACGCAGGCGGTCAGCTTCTTGTATGACGACTTGGGTATATTCGCGCAGACCGGGTTTCTCCAGTTCCTGCTCCAATAGTTGCGCCGCGCCACGTATGCCGCCTAGTGGATTCTTGATCTCGTGCGCCAGATTACGTAGCAACATGCGGTTGGCTTGAGTCTGGTCTAGCATCTGTTCTTCGCGCGCCATCTTGAGTGGGCGGTCTATGGTGTGGAACTCCAACAGCAAAGCATAGCCATCCAAGTGCAGCGGCGTCACCGTACAGCTCAGATGCAGCTTGTTCGGCAGCGTGTGTGTGCCTAACATCATGTCGTGTTCGATGTGTGCCGCATTGCTGGAGAGCGCGGATTGGACTGCTACCCACAGCTGGTCAGCGTGATTGAATGCGTGCTGCAAAGGATGGCCGACCAAGTTGCTGTGGCTGACCGCGAAAAGATGTTCCGCTGCCGGATTGAGAAAGGCGATGCGTGATTGGTCATCCAGCAGTAAGACGGCAGTAGCGAGATGATCTAGCGATGGGAGGAGCTTGTTTGGCATGTCAGATTAGTGAGCAGAAAACATGCCAGAGGATCACGGTTATCGGAGATTCGAGATTTCGGTCTTCAACGCTTTGATGTTGTTCTCGTGTGACTTCACATCTTCCCGCGCCGCATTCACTTTTTCTTCATATTTTGCGACGTTGCGGAAGGTCTGTCCGGTCGATGTCTTGAACACTTCAGGGTTGTCTTCAGCTTCTTGCAGTTTGATGCGGGCTTCTTCCAGGGAACGTACTTCCGTTGCCAGTTCGTCTTCCAATATCCTACGGCGTGTGTCGTCGCGACGGTTTTGTGTCTCGGAATTCACGCGCAGTTCTGATGAGGACTCGCTGTATTTGCGTTGCTTGGGAGGGATAGGCTGCGCTGCCATCGTGGGTAGCGGTTCGAGTTCGAGCTTCTTTGCCCCCTTGAGCGGTGAACTGGAATACGTCACGTTGCCATTCTTATCGACACGTTTGTATATCTCGGCATGGGCGGCGCCACTGAAAGCGATGGCGCTACACAATACGGTCAGACGAAATAGGGTCATGGTCAGGCCTTGCAAAATGTTGGCAGGAGTATAGGTGAAGGTCGCGCATGTGACAAACGCCGACCGCTAACGGTTCCTGCAAAAGAAAACGGAGCCACTTGGGCTCCGTTCTCATTACCTGTGTTGAAGCTTACAGGCTGTAGTACATGTCGAATTCGACTGGGTGAGTCGTCATGCGCACACGGTTCACTTCTTCCATCTTCAGGTCGATGTAAGCCTCGATGAAGTCCTTGGAGAAAACGCCGCCACGAGTCAAGAACTCATGGTCTTTCTTCAGCGCATCCAATGCTTCATCCAGAGAAGCGCAAACGGTTGGGATCTTTGCGTCTTCTTCTGGTGGCAGATCGTACAGGTTCTTGTCTGCTGGATCTCCTGGGTGGATCTTGTTTTGGATACCATCCAAGCCCGCCATCATCAGTGCTGCGAAGCACAAGTATGGGTTAGCAGAAGGATCTGGGAAACGTGTCTCGATACGGCGAGCCTTGTCGCTAGCGACGTGAGGGATGCGGATCGAAGCGGAACGGTTCTTAGCAGAGTAAGCCAACTTCACTGGCGCTTCGTAGTGTGGGACCAGACGCTTGTAAGAGTTGGTGCCTGGGTTGGTGATCGCGTTCAGCGCCTTCGCGTGTTTGATGATACCGCCGATGTAGTACAGCGCCAATTCAGACATACCTGCATAGCCGTTACCTGCGAACAGGTTCTTGCCATCTTTCCAGATGGATTGGTGAACGTGCATGCCGGAACCGTTGTCGCCAACGATTGGCTTAGGCATGAAGGTCGCTGTCTTGCCGTATTGGTGAGCGACGTTCTGGATCACGTACTTCTGAGTCTGTGTCCAGTCAGCGCGTTTTACCAATGTGCTGAACTTGGTACCCAATTCGCATTGGCCCGCGTTCGCGACTTCGTGGTGGTGAACTTCGACAGGGATGCCGATCTCTTCCAACAGCAAGCACATCTGTGCGCGGATGTCGTTCAAGCTATCGACTGGAGGAACTGGGAAGTAACCGCCCTTCACTGTTGGACGGTGACCTGTGTTGCCGCCGTCGAATGCGTGGCCAGTAGACCAAGCGCCTTCTTCCGAATTGATCTTCACAGAGCAACCGGACATGTCGATGTGCCATTGCACGGAATCAAAGATGAAGAATTCTGGCTCTGGACCGAAGAATGCGGTGTCGCCCACGCCGGAGGACTTCAAGTAAGCCTCAGCACGTTTGGCGATGGAACGTGGGTCGCGGTCGTAACCTTTGCCATCTGTAGGCTCGATGACGTCGCAAGTCATGACGATGGTTGGCTCGTCGAAGAATGGGTCGATGTAAGCAGAATCAGGATCCGGCATCAGCAACATGTCGGAGGCTTGGATGCCTTTCCAACCAGCGATAGAAGAACCGTCAAAGGCGTGACCTTCTTCGAACTTGTCCATGTCAACGTGGGAGACTGGCACGCCAACGTGCTGTTCTTTACCACGGGTGTCTGTGAAACGTAGATCGACGAACTTGATGCCTTGTTCTTTGATCAGCTTCAGAACGTCAGCTGCTGTTTTGGCCATACTCGAATCTCCCAATAAAAAAAATAAACGATGCTTTTTTTGAAACGAACTTAATGGTGCGACTATTCCTGAACAGCAGAAACTGTGCCATCACCCTGAATCCTGCAAGACGCGCATTGTGCCATATTTGCGCGGGGTCATGCCGCAGCTTGAATGCCCTCGATTGGGGCGTTCGATCGCATTGATGCACTATTTTGGTGCAATTGCTTGGTGAAGGCTGATAGCACGGAAATAAGGGTCATCAGCGACGAGGGTCGAGCACCTTTGTTGCAGGCTGGCGATATCCACCGGTGTATTCAACACAATCTCGGCCTCGATCTTGCCATTCAGGTAATGCAAAACGATGCGAGTGGAGGTCGGCAGTTCTTCACCTAGGCGGCTGTATAGATGGGCTAGCAGCAGATGGCGTTGAGGAAGATGCGCATTCGGTCTGGCATGCGCGTCATCCTCAGGGTCGATGTGCACCATCACATCCATCACATGATGGCTCTTCAGCACGGCGACGCGTGCGGCTTCGGCGATAAAGTGACCTTCCGAAACGCTAATCTTGGGGTCGACCATGATGTGGGCATCGACCAAGGCGTTATCCGCCATCTTGCGGGTGCGCAGATCATGTAGGCCGATGACTCCTGGCACAGCTTTGAGTGTGTTGCGGATGGCACGCACCTCATCCTCATCCAATCCAGTATCCACCAGTTCTAGCAAAGCATCGCGCGCGAATTGGATACCCATGTAGGCGATCATCACGCCGACGACGCCTGCTGCAACGAGATCGAGGAAGGTGTAACCCAACAGATTGCCGACGATGCCGATGACGACGACTAAAGAAGAAGCGGCATCCGAACGAGCGTGCCAAGCGTTCGCTACCAACATCTGCGAGCGCACGCGTTGCGCCACGGCCAACATATATCGGAACATACCTTCCTTCGCGGCCAAAGCGAAGATAGCGACCCACAGGGTGAAGGGATGTACGGTCTGAACCTCTTCAGGGTGTTGCAAACGCATACCCGCTGCGATGAGCAAACCGATACCGAGTGCGGCCAAGCTTGCGCCAAGGATGAGAGAGGCTGCCGTCTCGATACGCGCATGACCGTAGGGGTGGTTCGCATCCGCATGCTTGTTGCCGTGACGGTTCGCGAACAGCACCAGCACATCGGACAGCAAGTCGGCCATAGAATGCAGACCGTCTGCCATCAGTGATTGTGACTTACCGAAGAAACCTGCCAACACCTGCACGATAGTCAATATCAAGTTGATGAATATGCTCACCCATGTGCTCTTACGCGCGGCGGCGAAGCGTTCAGGATGCAGCGGTTCAAAAGCTGCTGACTTGTCGTGTGAATGCGTGTGCCCGTGAGCGTGTGTGTGATTTTTCATTGCCGTTGGGATAGTATGCAGGCGAGCGTGCAGGATAGCAGGGACGCATCAAACCTAAAACCTTTTGAAAGTAGATTGAAAGAAAAACATGGGCAAGATCACCGAGATATTGAACAAAGCACAACAACGTGCAAAGGAAGCAAACCTACCCTACGAAGGGGCAATATTGCCGAGCGAGGCTTACGAGATACTGAAGAGTGCGCCGGGGGCAAGATTGGTCGATGTGCGCACACGTGCCGAGATCGACTGGGTGGGCAAAGTCCCGGGCGCGGTCGAGATCGAATGGGCGAGCTACCCAGGCATGAAGCAGAACCCGAACTTCCTCGCTGCATTGCAACAGCAGGTTGACAAGGAATCGTTGGTGTTATTCCTGTGTCGTAGCGGACAACGCTCGCATGGCGCAGCGATGGTCGCGACGCAGGCGGGATTCGCTGATTGCTACAACATCCTAGAAGGTTTCGAGGGAGACAAGAGTAGTGACAACCAGCGCAACGGCGTCAACGGTTGGCGCAAAGCCGGCCTGCCGTGGGAACAGAGTTAAGTTCTACTGAGATGCAAAATCTTCTCGCGCAGATCTTGCGCATCAATGGTTCGACCAAGAAGTACACAAACCTCAATCTCATCGAGATCGTCATCCTTGGACTCATCCTCGCCATTCTGGCGGGATGAGTTTCTTTGAAGTGTCCTAAGCTGGAGACCAGCTCACCATCCCTGTGTAGGCAGTGAGCAACACGATCAAGCCGAACACGATGCGATACCACGCGAACACCACGAAGGTGTGGTTGGAGATGAAGCGGATGAAGGTCTTCACTGCCCACATCGCGGCGATGAACGAAGTCACGAAACCCACTGCGAACACAGGTAGGTCGGAAGCGTGCAGTAGCGACCAGTTCTTGTACAGATCGTAAGCCGTCGCGGCGAACATCGTTGGGATGGCAAGGAAGAACGAGAACTCGGCTGCTGTCTTGCGCGACATCCCAAAGATCAAACCACCCATGATGGTGGCACCCGAGCGTGAGGTGCCGGGGATCATCGCCAGTGCCTGCGCGAAACCCACCTTGAGCGCATCCTGCCAACGCATCTCATCCACCGAATTGATGGTTGGGTGGTAAGCGCGACGTTCCACATACAAGATGATGAAGCCACCCACGATCAGCGCCGTGGCGACGGTGATCGGATTGAACAACAACGCTTTGATGGTGGAATGGAACATCAAACCAAGCACCGCCGCAGGTAAGAAACCTATGAACAGCAGCGTTGCGAAACGTTGCGAAGGCGCATCGCTAGGCAATCCCACTACCATCTTGGTGAGTCGTTCGCGGTAGTCCCAGCACACCGCAAGGATGGCTGCGAGTTGGATGACGATCTTGAACACCTTGCTGGTCTCGTCGTTGTAACCCATCAAGTCACCCAAGATGATCAGGTGGCCGGTGGAGGAGATAGGCAGGAATTCGGTCAGACCTTCGACTACGCCAAGGATGGCGGCTTTGAGTAGCAGGATGATGTCCATGGCTTAGAGTCGTTTGAGTTTTAAGGTGGCGATACGTTGGTTCACTGCACAGCGTTCGGCGTCATCCATCTCTACCCAACGCGTGATCTCTTCGAAGGTGCGATGACAGCTGCGGCACACGTCATCACCCAACACGGTCGTGCAATGACCGCTACAAGGGGAATCGGAGGTGACCTCGGACGAAGGAAGCAAAGAATGACTGCGTGACATAGAGTGATTATACAGAGGGCCGCGTGGCAAGCTCCAAGCTTGATAACCACCGCATCGCCTGCTCACGTGATTCGCCGCACATCTCGGCTGAAGGCCGCAGACCGCCACAGAAGGCGGGGCGCTCGGGTTTGCCGAACACCGCACAACGCTCGTCATCCAGTAGTTGGGCGCATCTCACGTCAGCGGGTTTGCCTTGCGGCATGCCGGGCAGGGGAGAGGTGATGGAAGGGGCGATGCAACATGCACCACACCCGCTACGACACTCCATCATCAAGCCTTGTGATAGACCTCGGCACCCTGCTTCACGAACTCGATGGACTTCACTTGCATGCCTTTTTCCAAAGCCATCTGTTCGGATAGACCTTCTTTCGCTGCGAAGTCACGCACGTCTTGGCTGATCTTCATCGAGCAGAAATGCGGGCCGCACATGGAGCAGAAGTGCGCGATCTTGGCGGATTCCTTGGGCAGGGTCTCGTCGTGGAATTCGCGCGCACGGTCTGGATCGAGGCCGAGGTTGAACTGGTCTTCCCAGCGAAACTCGAAGCGCGCCTTGCTCATCGCGTTGTCGCGCACCTGTGCACCGGGGTGACCCTTGGCGAGGTCGGCGGCGTGGGCGGCGATCTTGTAGGTGATGATGCCTTCCTTCACGTCGGCCTTGTTAGGCAAGCCCAAGTGTTCCTTTGGTGTCACGTAGCACAGCATTGCCGTGCCGAACCAACCGATCATCGCTGCGCCGATGGCGGAAGTGATGTGGTCGTAGCCGGGGGCGATGTCTTGCGTCAGTGGGCCGAGGGTGTAGAAGGGCGCTTCGTGGCACCACTTCAGTTGCAGGTCCATGTTCTCTTTGATCATGTGCATCGGCACGTGGCCGGGACCTTCGATCATCACTTGTACGTCGTGCTTCCACGCCACTTGCGTGAGTTCGCCCAGCGTCTTCAGTTCGCCTAGTTGCGCTTCGTCGTTGGCGTCGTAGATGGAGCCAGGGCGCAGACCATCACCCAGCGAGAAGGTCACGTCATACGCCTTCATGATCTCGCAGATCTCTTCGAAGTGTGTGTAGAGGAAGTTCTCTTTGTGATGCGCCAAGCACCACTTCGCCATGATGGAGCCGCCGCGCGACACGATGCCGGTCATGCGGTTCGCTGTCATCGGGATGTAACGCAACAACACACCCGCATGGATGGTGAAGTAGTCCACGCCTTGCTCGGCTTGCTCGATCAGCGTGTCTTTGAATATCTCCCACGTCAGGTCTTCCGCCTTGCCGTTCACCTTCTCCAGCGCTTGGTAGATGGGCACAGTGCCGATAGGCACAGGTGAGTTGCGAATGATCCATTCGCGCGTCTCGTGGATGTTCTTGCCGGTGCTCAGATCCATCACCGTGTCGCCGCCCCAACGGATGGCCCAAGTCATCTTCTCCACTTCTTCCTGGATGCTGGAGCCCAGCGCGGAGTTGCCGATGTTGGCGTTGATCTTCACGAGGAAGTTGCGGCCGATGATCATCGGCTCGACTTCGGGGTGGTTGATGTTGGCGGTGATGACGGCGCGACCTGCGGCCACTTCGGCGCGCACGAACTCGGGCGTGATCTTCTTCGGCATCGCCTTGCCGAAGTTCTCGCCCGGATGTTGTTTCAACATCATCTCGCTCATGCCATCTACTTTTTGATTCTCGCGGATGGCGATGTATTCCATCTCCGGCGTGATGATGCCTTGGCGCGCATAGTGCATCTGCGTCACGTTCTTGCCCGCTTTTGCTTTGCGCGGTGTGTGTTGCAGGTTGAAGCGCATGTCGGCCAATGCGGGATCGTTCAAGCGTTGGCGACCATATTCGGAAGTGAGGTGAGGCAAGGCTTCGGTGTCGTCGCGCTCGGCGATCCAGCCTGCGCGCATCTCGGCCAAGCCAGAGCGGATGTCGATCTTTACCTTAGGGTCAGTGTAAGGGCCGGAACAGTCGTACACATAAACGGGTGGATTCACTTCCGCGCCCATGCTGGCGGGTGTCTCGTCTTGTGTGATCTCACGCATCGGCACTTGGATGTCAGGACGCGAACCTTGCACATAGACCTTGCGCGAATTCGGCAACGGCTTGACGGCGGCCTCATCGACGTGAGCAGAGGTAGCGAGGAATTGGGGATTGGCGTTCATTGTGATGCTCCAAAATTAACAGGGAGCATCATCGGATGCTTCCCTACGACGGCATGATCCGTACAGGTTCAAAGGGTGTGTCTCACTGCCAGACCGGCAGACCCCTAGCGAGGGACGCAAACTAAAGTAAAAGTGGGTAAAACACAAGTTTTGCCCACTTTTCACAAACGGTTTAATGGGCGTTTACATATTTTCAATCTGATTCAGCTTGCGCCATGTCGCCATCAACCATTGTGCGAAGTCGAAGTGGTCGAATTGGCCTTAGCCGCAGATACCAACGTATCTCCCTTCGCAGTTTCAGGTTCCGAGGGCAACGACCAGCCTAGGCTGTAGCCTCTTCGAACGATTTGTCATAGATGCAGTATTGGCCTCTGCCTTTTCTTTTGGCTTGATACATGGCGATGTCAGCGCAGCGAAGTAGCTCAGTCACATTATCCGCATTGTCAGGGCAGAGGCTGATGCCGACACTGGTGCCGATGTTGATGTCATGGCCGTTCAGACGCGTAAGCTGTGCTACCGCGTTGATCATCTTATCGGCCGTCGCAATGACACCAGAGATGTCTTTTACGTTTTCCATCACAACAGCGAATTCGTCACCGCCGATTCGGCAGATCACATCGTGTCTGCGCAATAGTGAACTGAGCCGAACCGCCACTTCATGCAGCAGATCATCTCCAACCTCATGGCCCAGTGTGTCGTTGACGGCCTTGAAGCGATCTAGATCAAGGAACATCAGACAGCACTTGTTGCCGGAACGTAATGCATTGCTAACGGCACGCTCGGAGTGATCCACGAAGTAGTGGCGATTGTTCAGGCCGGTGATGTTGTCACGATAGGCTAGTTGATTGAGTCGCACATCCCGGTCTTGGATCTTAGATAGCATCGTGTTGAATGCGCGCGTCAGATCACCTATCTCATCGCGGCTGTCAGCGACTTCGCGTAGGGCGTAATTATCATTGCGGGCCACTTCGTGAGAAAGGTTGACCAAGCGAGACAAAGGGAAGGTGATGCTGGAGATGAGCCGGCGCGCGATCAGATGAGCGACGCCAAGCGCGATCAAGGTGCCGAGCGCAATGAAAAGCGCATAGAAGCGGATACGGGATTTAGGACCTTCTAGACTACTTTCCATGATCAGCCATCCCACGAACTGATCTTTCATCAGCACGCGTTTCGCCAATTGAATGGAGTCATCATTGAAGACCGCTTGCTCGGTTTGAAACTGGGGCAGTGTCGTTGGATCGAACATCGTGCCAGTGCGCGAGTAGTGCGCAAAGATACGTCCGTCAGGTAAGGTCAGCGCCGCACGGACAATGCTCGGTGAGCCCTGTAAGGTGTCCAGCACTTCGGTTGCGGCGACTTCATCCTGAAAAGCGATCGCGGCTGACGAGTTGTCACGAATGATGCTGGCTTGCACCTGTATCTCCTGCAAAGCCGCACGCCGCACAGCGAGATATTCATAGATCAGTGTCACGCTGGCGATAGTCAACAAAGCCGCCAAAATGACGCAAGTGGTGATGATGCTGAATTTGCGGTCGATCGGTTGATCGCGAAACCAGTGTCTCAGCTGTCTTATATCTCAGGTCAATCAGGGGTGAATCCAATTAGTCTGAAAATCATTTTAACGTAACAGTTGATTGCGAACACAGAAGAAAAATGCCCGCCCCCACACAAAGTGGGAAGCGGGCATCAGAGGTCTCGCTAGAGCATGCTTACTTCTTCTCGACCTGTCCCAGCTTGCGCCAAGTCTCCAGCAAGGTGTCTGGATTGAGCGACATGGTTTGGATGCCGATCTCCATCAACCATTGTGCGAAGTCGAAGTGGTCGGAGGGGCCTTGGCCGCAGATGCCGACGTATTTGCCTTTGCGGTTGCAGGTCTCGATAGCCATCTTGAGCAAGGCTTTCACGGCATCGTCGCGCTCGTCGAATCTGTCAGCGACTAGGCTTGAGTCGCGATCCAGACCGAGCGTGAGTTGCGTCAGGTCGTTGGAGCCGATGGAGAAGCCGTCGAAGTATTCGAGGAACTGCTCTGCCAGCAATGCGTTGGAAGGGATCTCACACATCATGATGAGGCGCAGGCCGTTCACGCCGCGTTTCAATCCGTTCTTCTCCAAGGTGGCGACGACTTCGCGTGCCTCACCGACAGTGCGCACGAAGGGGATCATCAATTCGACGTTGGTGTAACCCATCTTCTCGCGCACACGCTTCATGGCGCGGCATTCGAGTTCGAAACAGTCGCTGAAGTTGGCAGCGACGTAACGACCCGCACCACGGAAGCCGATCATCGGATTCTCTTCCATCGGTTCGTAGATCTCACCGCCGATGAGTTTGCGATACTCGTTCGACTTGAAGTCGGACATACGCACGATGACCTTCTTCGGCCAGAACGCAGCAGCCAAAGTGGCGACGCCTTCAGTGATCTTCTCTACGTAGAACTCGACTGGGTCGGCATAACCTGCACAACGTTGCATCACTGCTTCATGGATCTTGGAAGGCAGGCGGTTGTGTTCCAGCACGGCCTTGGGGTGGATGCCGATGAGGTTGTTGATGATGAATTCCAAACGCGCCAAACCCACACCTGCCGACGGCATCTGGGCGAACTCGAACGCCAGCGTGGGATTGCCCACGTTGAGCATCAGCTTCACAGGGATCTGCGGCAGCGCTTCTTCGCTATGCACGACGATCTCGAACGGCAACTTGCCGTGATACACGAATCCGGTATCGCCTTCAGCGCAAGACACGGTGACCGATTCGCCCTCTTGCAAGGCAGTGGTCGCATGGCCGCAACCCACGATAGCAGGGATGCCCAACTCGCGCGCGATGATGGCGGCGTGACAAGTACGACCTCCACGGTTGGTGACGATGGCAGCGGCCTTCTTCATGACCGGCTCCCAGTTGGGGTCGGTCATGTCGGTGACCAGCACGTCGCCAGCTTGCACCTTGCTCATCTCGGAGATGTCGTGAACGATGCGTACGCGACCCGCACCGATCTTTTGACCGATGGCGCGACCTTCAACCAACACGTCACCGCGTTGTTGCAGACGATACTTTTCAGAACCGCCGCCAGAAGAGTGCGACTTCACTGTCTCAGGACGTGCTTGCAGGATATAGAGCTTGCCGTCCAATCCATCCTTGCCCCATTCGATGTCCATCGGACGACCGTAGTGCTTCTCGATGGACATGGCATAACGCGCCAGTTGCAACACGTCTTCGTCAGTCAGCGAGAAACGACGCTGGTCGGCAGCGGGAACAGGCTCGACGCGGCATGAGCGACCGGCAGAACGTTGCTCGTCGAACACCATGCGTTGTTGTTTGGAGCCAAGACCACGGCGCACGACCGCAGGGAAGCCGGCAGCCAATTGTTGTTTGTGCACGTAGAACTCGTCCGGGTTCACCGCACCTTGCACCACCATCTCGCCCAAGCCATAAGACGAAGTGATGAACACGGCATCGCGGAAGCCGGATTCGGTGTCCATGGTGAACATCACACCGGAGGCGCCCATGTCGGAACGCACCATGCGTTGGATACCGGCAGACAATGCAACATCAGCGTGAGTGAAGTCTTTGTGTACGCGATAGGAGATGGCGCGGTCGTTGTACAAGGAAGCGAACACCTCACGGATGGCGTGCAGAATGTTGTCGATGCCGTGGATGTTGAGGAAGGTCTCTTGCTGACCGGCGAAAGACGCATCGGGCAAGTCTTCTGCAGTGGCAGAGGAGCGCACGGCAAAACTGCCGTCACCTTCAGCCACCAGCTTGTCGTAGTGGGTGCGGATCTCGGCGTTCAAGCGGTCTGGTAGCGGCGCTTCCACGATCCAACTGCGGATGGTGCGGCCTGCTTCGGCCAGTGCCGATACGTCATCCACGTTCAGTGTGGAGAGTCGCTCTTCGATACGCTTGTCCAGTCCGCCATGTGCCAAGAAGTCGCGATAAGCCTGCGCCGTGGTGGCAAAGCCTCCGGGAACGAGAACGCCGGAAGAACTCAGGTTCGAGATCATCTCACCGAGGGAAGCGTTCTTTCCGCCTACCTCGGGAATGTCCGCGATACCGAGGGACTGGAATGGAATGACGTAGGGTTGCATGACTATCTCCTGATGATTTAGTGACTAATTTACTTCACTCGCCGACTGGCAAATTACCCCTATTAACTTACAGATTTCTTGCACTGTGCTTCACCACATTTGTGATTGCCACAGCCGCAACCTTCGCCTTCCTCGCGCAAGGGACCGAACTCGGGATGGCGCTCGGCGTAGCGCCTTGCGGCATTACGCACCAAGATGAACGCAGTCATCAGCGCCATCACGATCAATATGGTTTGTACGTAGATCATTCCCCACCTCCTAATCCTGCGAAGCCCATGAAGGTCAGCGACAGTAATCCTGCCAAGATCAGCGATAGTGCCGTGCCCTGTACCAAGGTCGGCACGTTCGCCAGTTGTAGGCGCTCACGCAGCGATGCCATCAACACCAAAGCCAACGTGAAGCCCGCGCCGCCACCCAAGGAGAAGGTGAGCGATTGTGCGAAGTCGTAGTCGCGCGCCGTCTGGAACAATGCTACGCCTAACACCGCACAATTGGTGGTGATGAGCGGCAGATAGATACCCAGCGCGCGGAACAAGGCGGGGCTGTATTTCTTCATCACCATCTCCACCAGTTGCACCGACGAGGCGATGACCACGATGTAGGAGATGAGGCGCAAGAAGTCGAGATGGAATGCGCTCAACAACAGGTTCAATCCATAGGCGCACAGAGAAGCGACCAGCATCACGAAGGTGGTGGCGATACCCATCGGCAACGCAGTCCCCAAACGACCGGACACGCCCAAGAACGGACACAGCCCCAAGAACATCGCCAACACGAAATTGTTGGTGAGCAGGGTGGCGATGAAGATCTGGCTCAATGACTCATTCATGTGCAGCTCCTTTCTCTGAACGACTGCGCATGAACGAGAACAGTAACAACCATCCGCCCAATACGAAGAAGCCGCCGGGTGGCAGCACCATCACCACCCAAGGTTGGAAGTGTTCGCCGAACAGTGAGAAGCCGAACAACTTGCCTGCGCCCAATATCTCGCGTGTCGCCCCCAAGGCCAGCAAGCCGATGGTGAAGCCGATGCCCATGCCCATCGCGTTGATCACCGCCTTGAGCGGCGGGTTCTTGGAAGCATGCGCCTCGGCACGACCCAAGATGATGCAGTTCACCACGATGAGCTGGATGAATGCGCCTAGCGCTTCGTACAGCGACAGACTCACCGCTTGGATGATGTAGTCCACCAGCGTCACAAAGGTGGCGATGATGACGATGTAGGTGGCGATGCGGACTTCCTTCGGCACTAGGTTGCGGATGAGTGAGACCAGCAGGCAGGAACTCACCAACACGAACAGCGTGGCGACACCCATCGACACCGCGTTGACTGCGGAGACCGTCACGGCGAGCGTGGGGCACATCCCCAACACCATCACGAACACGGGGTTCTGCCGCCACACACCTTCCATGAAGGTGTCGAAGGTGATGCCTTCGTCGGGTTCTTTTTTCAGGCTCATGGTTTCAACTCCGCAACATGTGGCACTAACAGCGGCAACAACTTCTGCGCGCTCTCATTGATACCGCGACCGACGGCCTTGGTGGTGACGGTCGCACCCGCGATGGCGTCGATTTCCCACGCATTCTGTTTAGTGCCGTGTTTCACGACTTTCACTGCATTCGCCAGCGCGCTCATCTCCGCGTTCACGCGCACATCCAATGCATCGAAGTTCTTGAGAAATTCTTTGTCGGTGATGATCTTGTCGCCGATGCCGGGCGTCTCGCGCATGGACACCACGCCGATGCCGATGATGCACTGGCACTGGGTGTCATAGCCGTACAACACGCGCACCATGTCGGCATAACCTTTGCCTGCCGCTTCTGCCGCGATGCCTTTCAACACGCCCGCTTGATCGTAAGCAGCGTAGAACTTCACGCCCCCGTCAGGCACGTTTCCCGTGAGCGCTTGGATGCCGCTAGGTGTGGCCACGTATTCACTCACCTTGGCTGCACCGGGTAACACTTTGAACACCGCGCGTTCGACCATGATGCGTTTGTTGTTGGCGATCGCGTCCTGCGTGCTTTCATAAGCGGCCACGATGAGTACGCCGCAGATGCTCGCGACCAATCCCATGGTGACGATCATCTTGTTGCTGGGGGTGGTGTGCACTGGCGTCGGCTCGTTCATGGCTGCTCCTTATTACCAGTGCCATACACGCGCGGTTGGGTGTAGCGATCGATGAGTGGCGTCAGGGCATTGCCCAACAAGATGGCGTACATCACACCTTCCGTGAGGCCGCCGAAGTAACGGATGATGACGGTCATCACACCGATGATGCCGCCATAGATCCACACGCCGACGGGGGTGACGGGGGAGGTCGCCATGTCGGTCGCCATGTAGATCGCACCCAGCATCAGACCGCCTGACAGCATCACAAAGATCGGTGCTGGATAGTGGGTCGGATCTACCAGTTGGAAAGCCCATGCGGTGAGTGCCGCCGAGCCCAGCACCGCGACTGGGATGCGCCAGTCCATGAACTTACGGATGGCGAGATAGGCGCCGCACGCCAAGATGAGCAGGGCAGAAGTCTCACCCGCTGATGCTGTCACAGCGCCGGTCAGCAGATCATGTGCCGAGGCGGTCACGTTCTCGAACTTCCAACGTGCCAACGGAGTCGCGCCAGTGAAGGCATCCACGCCTTGTTGTTTCACCCAACCCACGATATCGGGCGGGATCATCAGGGGGGCGGTGAAGGTGGTGGGTACGAACTCGCTGAAACGATTGGCCGAGAATGCAGGCACCCAAGTGGTGATGGCCACAGGGAAAGCGGCTTGCACGAAGGCGCGACCGACCAGTGCTGGGTTGAACGGGTTGTGACCAAGGCCACCGAACATCGCCTTACCGATGGCGATAGCGACGAAGCCAGCCACGATAGCCATCCACAAGGGGAAGGCTGGCGGTAGCGTCAAGCCTAGCAAGACACCCGTGATGACGGCGCTCCAGTCGCCAAGTGTGTTCGCGTTGCGATTGAGCAGACGTTCGGTGGCGAGGCAGGTGGCGGTGACGGTGAGCAACAGTGCCAGCGCCGACAAGCCGTACTGCCACACCGAGAAGCCGCAGATGGGCAACAGGGAATACACCACGTTGCGCATGATGGTGGGTACGCTGTGTCCGCTGTGCTGATGGGGAGCGGCGCGAAGCTCGATACGATGTTTGCTCACGTCACCTTCTCCCGATTCTTAAGAAAATACTTGGCGACACGAAATTGTTGCACCAGGGGAATATGTGAGGGACACACATAGCTGCAACAGCCGCACTCAAAGCACTCGCCAAGCATAAACTGTTCTGCCATCACGTCATACTCACGTTTGGCAGCCAACATACCTAATTGTGTCGGATTCAATTGCTTCGGACAGGCATTCACGCACTCTCCGCAATGGATACAGGGATAGATCTGGGGTGGCACGGCATCCTTCTTGCCGAAAGCCAACACGCCGCAAACACCTTTGGTGATGGGCACGTCAACAGAGGGGATGGTCGTCCCCATCATCGGGCCGCCCAAGATGATCTCGTTCGCGGTACTGCGCGCGCCTACATATTCCAGCAGGTAGCGCAGCGGTGTGCCGATCGGCACGATGTAGTTGCCGGGACGTTCTACCGAAGGGCCCGCGATGGTGATGACGCGCTCGGTCATTCCTTCACCCAGCGGCAATAATCTACCGATGTAGGCGAGCGTCATCACGTTGTTCATCACCACGCCGACGGCGGAGCTGCGTTTGCCTGCGGGGACTTCGCGACCTAGCAAGGCCTTGATCAATGTCTCGGCCGCACCTTGCGGGTATTTGGTGGCTACGACTTTGACGGATACCGAACCATCAGCGGGTAATGCGGCTTCCAAAGCAGCGACCGCATCCATCTTGTTGTCCTCTACCGCGATGATGGCGTGAGGTGCACCACACACACGGCGTGCGTACTTGATGCCCGTCATCACATCGTTGGCGCGCTCCAACATGAGGCGATGGTCGCAGGTGAGGAATGGCTCACATTCGACACCGTTCACGATGATCGTCTCGATCTGTTTGCCTGCGGGCGGTATCAGCTTGGCATGTGTGGGAAAGGTCGCCCCCCCTTTGCCCGCGACGCCGATCTCTTGCATCACCAGCGCCAGCTCGCGCCCGCGCAATGCCTCCAAGTCGTGCGGATAACGCATCTGCACTTCTTGGGTATCGGCTTCGTACACACGGATGACGATGCACATCTCCATCTCGCCGTTATCAGACGGCATGGGCTCCAATGCTTCGACGATGCCGGTCGCGGGTGCATGGATGGGCAACGAGAACAGCCCATCGGGTTTGGCGATGATCTCACCCCGTAACACTTCTTGTCCCACACGCACGATGGCGATCGCGGGTTTGCCGATGTGTTGCTCCAGCGACACATACAGCTTGGGCGCGAACGGGAACCTGCGGATCGGCAGATGCCCGGTCTCTTTGTGATAGACCGGGTGTATGCCGTGATCGAAGGTCGGCGTGCGGTTGAAGAAGGGAAGACGCATGTTCATCTCAATTGAACTTCGCCGCGCGTGCTTTCAGTTTGTCGAGGTTCGCCTCGCCGCTGTTCCAAGGCGTACCCGGATGAATGACGCCAGCCGTGCATTTCTCCGCAGCTTTAACGATGTCAAGGAAACTACCCGCTTTCGGATCGAGGATGACCGCTTTCTTTTGATCATTGTAGGCAAATATCTTAGGGTTGATGTTCATGCACTCGTCACACGCTGTGCACTCTGGGGTGTCGATGAATACGGCTTCGTAATCTGCCGCATTGGAAGCGGCAGGAACGGCGACAGTGGCGGGCGAGCTGGGTGCAGCGCCACTCATGCCAGACGACAACATCTGGATGAGTTCCTGCCGCACGCGATTGGCGATGGCTTCTTCATTGCTGCTGGTACGGCCAACTCCACTCACATCTTTCAGTTGCTTCCAGAACTGCATGCGCTCTTCGCACGACAACACCATCTCTTTCGAGACCAGTACGCGCATCAGTTGGTTCTTCTTGTCCACCGACCAGATGAAGGGGAACTTGCCGTCGCGTTCGTCTTCCGAAAGATGCAGGAAGTCACCCAGCAACACCATGTCGTCGTTCCATGTATCTGCCGGTGCTTTCTTGAACTGCTTGGCGAAGCGGCCTTCGGTCAACGCGAAGTCGGCAAAGGTCATCGGCAAGATCATTGAATGCTGATTGCCAGCCTCGTCCTTGTAGTCGAGTTTGTATTCCGGCCAATCGAAATCCAACGATGGATTGCCGTCCAAGGTGACGCACTCAGAGAAAGTGATGCCCGCATCGGGATCGAAACGGAACAGTGGGAACGCGCGCGACTCGACCGCCATCTTGCTCTGTGCCACCGCGCTGTTGTCGCACACGCCATGCTCCGGTGGACACACCGCATAGACGTTGAACAAGGCTGGGCGGCGGCTGTTGAGGCCGTCGATGAAACCTTCCAACATATGGGTCACATTGGAGAGCGAACTCTGATGGATGAACGCGGTGCGATGTGCCATACCGATGAGGCTGATCTCTTTGCGGCTCTCGCTCTTGCCGTGCTGGCTCGCGCCGTAGGGTGACATGTCTGCCACTTGGCCGATGAAGCCGGAGGTGCACGCTTGGCCGCCGGTGTTGGAATACACCTGCGTATCCACGATGAACACCTTGATCGGTTTGCCTGACATCAGTGCACGCGACAGGTTCTGGAAGCCGATGTCGAACATCGCACCGTCACCGCCCATCGCCACCACGGGTGGGCACAGATGGAATTCTTCGTCGCTGAGTTGTTCCCAATTGAAGTGGGCGAAGAACTTGTCGCTCTCCTCAGGAACATAACCACCAGCCAGTTCCATCTCGACTTGGCGCACGGCTTTGAAGCCTTCCACCATCTTCGCCATGTGTCCTTCGAACACGCCCATCGCAACGGAAGGCGAGTCTTGGAACAGATGCGATGTCCAAGGGAATGGATAGGGATTGAACGGATAGGTCGAAGCCCACACCGAGGTGCAACCGGTGGAGTTGATGATGCCCATCTCGGCGCGGCCTTGCTTGGTCGGCCCTTCCAGATAACGCCAGCGCAGGTCTTTCAACTTCTCCAACATCTGCGTCACACGTTTCAACCATAGCGGGTCGATCGGCTCGGCAGGATGACGCGCGAGTAAAGTCTCGCTCAGATTCGCCAGCGTCAGGTCCTGTCCGCTGTGACTCTCGATCGCTTGCATCAAGCCATCGGTATCGGCCAGGTTGACGGTGCTGCCGAGACGCAGACGGATGTGGTTCTCCAATCCCGTGATGAGCGTGTCCAACTTGCTCACGTACTTCTTCACGCGCGGTTGCATCAAGGCCGTCACGGTGGCGGTGAATAGGTGGATGGCACCTTTCTCGCCGCAGCCCAAGCAGGCACCGTCGCCGCTGGCCAGCGATTGGTAGTTGTGTTTGTCCAGCAGGAGGGTCTCCAGCGCGCCGACCTTCTCGTCCAGATCGTCGATGCGGCTGAATTGTGGTGGCGTGGTGGGCAGGTCCAACCATACGTTCCAATCGTCGCGCATTGTCTGGATGGCTTCGTTGGTCTGCGTCACCATCTTCAACGCGTTGTCGCCACAGACATCTACGCAGATCGCACAGCCTTTGCAGGTGTAGGGGTTGATGGTGATGGAGAACAAGCCGCCGCTGCCTTTTTCCTTCTTCTCTTTCTGCGTCCAATAAGGCTTGGTGGTGGCGAACTTGAAGCTACCGATGCCATCGCGCAGCAGATCCAATTCGGCTTCCAAGCGCGCGCGTTCGTCACCTGCCGTCGTGTCTTCGGCGAAGGCTTCGGTGATGGCGTTCGCCAGCAGTGCGCGCACATCCAATCCATCCTTGTCCAAAGAAGCACGCAACTTCTTCTCGACGGTACGGCTGAACTTGCGCAGGAAACGGGTGGGGCGTCCGCCCGTCTCGATCTTCTGGATCACGCTGTTGAGCACGTCAGCGGGTGTTGTGACCAAGCCTGGGATGGCGCTGTCTGGGCATTGTGTGTAGCACTCGCCGCAGGCGGTGCAGTTCTCTGCGATCCATTCTGGATATTCGAAACGCACACCCGTCATGTCGCGATACACGCCCGTCACTGCAGGCACGACGGACATGCCGATGAATGGATCGACCAGATTGTCCGAGCCTTGTCCCTTCATATAGAAGCTGCCGGTCTGTTCCCAGAAACGATGCACATCAGACTGGAGGCCGTTACCTTCGGGTAGCTGCTTGAGCATGACCGGTAGGGAGGGCGCAGCCTTGAGTGCACCTTTGGCGCGCTGACCGACCTTCATCTGCTCGGGTTTGATCTCGAACAACTCTTCGTAGCCGCGACGCACCACGCGCAGGTTGTCATCGACGATGCGCTTGCCCTTGTTTCCGAACTTGGATTGGAGTTGGTTCTCGATGGCCTTGAACAGTGTCTCCTCGCTCAATCCAGCGCGATCTTTTACGGGCGATGCATTGAAGAACGCCCCTTGGAAGGCATTGCCCTGCATACGTAGTTGCAAGTCTGGGTTGCTGGATTCGGCACGCGCGATCTTGAACGCATCGAGGTAATACACGCGGATCTTGTGATCGACGATGTATTGCTGCGTGCGCATGGGGAAGGTCTGCCACACGGCTTCGGCACTCTCCAGATTGCTCTGGATGATGAACACACCGCCGTCGTTCAAGCCTTCCAGCGCATTGGTATGACCGAACACTTGAGGGTCGGGCGACATCACGACATCCACACGGGTGTATTCGCAGTTGATGCGGATGGGTTCCGGTGCGGCGGACAGATAGTAGGTGGTGGGCTGACCTTTCTTCTCGGAGCCGTATTTCGGATTGGCCTTGATGTCCCAGCCCAGCAGTTCGAACAAAGTCATCGCCAAGTTCTTGCCGGTGGTCACCGCACCCCAGCCGCCGATGGAGTGCATACGCACGGCGATGGCGCCCTTGGGGAGTAGGTTGGGATTCTCTGTACCGCGCAATGCCATGCCCTTGATGCCAGGGTAGGCGGCTTGCAACTCTTGTTGGCGTATCTCTTGTTTTGGATTGGCGGATTCGTCACGCACGAAATCGACGGACAGGTAATAGAACTTGCGGCGTGTCGCACCCGGCAACATGTTCTCGACAGCAGCGATCAATCCTTCAGGTTGCAGATCGCGCGAGCCTAAGCCGTAGCAGCCGGAGTAAAGCGTCGGCATGTCTTTGGCGTGTTCGTATTTGGCGTAATCGGCGTAGCATTCTTCGCGCGCGTTCTCCGCACATTTGGAGATCGTAGAGCGCACTTCGCGCATCAGCGGCAAGTCTTCCGACAACGGTTGGTCGGTACGCTCCAACACGGCTACGCCCTTCTTGCCTTTCAGCACATGGCCGAGTAGGTCGCCGGGGAAGGGGCGGTACATGGTGATGTTGACCACGCCCACTTTGATCTTGCGGTTCTCGCGCAACCAATCTGCAACAGCTGCCGCTTGCACGGTCATGCTGCCTTGGCCGAGGATGAGGTAGTCGGCGTCTTCACAACGGTAGGTGTCGATGCGGTTGTAGTCCCGTCCCGTCAACGCTTTGAATTCTGCCGCGCATTGGTCGAACAGGGCAGGGATGTGTTCGAAGAAGTACGGACGCTGCGCCGCGACGGCTTGCATGTAGGCGTCTTGGTTCTGCACCACGCCGGTCTGCATCGGATTGTCCACGTCCCATGTCATCGGAACGCGACGGCGCTTCGGTCCATATAGCAACTTTTGTGCGGGTGTCGGTGTCTCGATGATGTCATCCGCATCTCCCAAGAATTCGGCGACCAGCTCACGTTCGGGCACCAACATCGGCTCGATCAGATGGGTGGTGAGGAAGCCGTCTTGCGCCACCATGGCGGGTGTCAGTGCCAGCTCAGCGGTCTTGCGCGCGATCATGTTGAGGTCGGCAGCGCCTTGGCCGTTCTTGGCGAACACTTGGATGAAGCCGGTGTCATCGGCGCAGTGGTAGTCGTCATGTGCGCAGTGCACATTGAGCGAGGTCTTGGTGATGGCGCGGCAACCGAGGTTCAACACATAAGGCAGACGCTTGCCGACGGCGGCATACAAAGACTCGTGCATGAAAGCCAAGCCTTGCGAGGAGGTGAAGTTCACCGCGCGGATTCCGGTCATGGAGAGACCGGCAGTGACACCTGCTGCAGCGTGTTCGGATTCGGGTTCTACGAAGATGAGCGGTTTCCCTGCTGCATTGAGATGTCCCTTGGCGACTTCTTCCGCCCAGTATTCGCCCATCTGTGTGGAAGGGGTGATGGGGTAGGCGCCTGCACCTTGAGAGGCTTCGCGCTCCACCATGATGACGGCGGTGTTGCCGTCGATGGCATCGCGCACACCGGGATATTTGTACTGGGTCTGGGTCGCATCGGCATCTGATGCGGTTCCGAGGAATTTGAATTGTTTTAGTTTGTTCAACATGGTCTCTCCCTATGCTTCTGCGATGACTGGTAGCGGTTCGATGCGAATGATCTTCTTGGCGGCTTTGCCTTTGCTGATGTTGCTTCCTTCCATCCACACGATGGCCCCAGTGGGACAACGCTCGATGGCTGCACGCTGTGCAGAATCGTTCTTGCTGTAATCGATGACGGCGAGTTTGTTTTGGATGCTGATGAGCCCGGGTGCGGCGTCCACCACGCAACGTTCGCAGGCGGTGCAGGCCACTTCGCAAGCAGCTTCGGCGATGTCGCCGTCGGATTCGTTGCAACAAGCCAGCCACAGCTTGTGCGACTCGACTTGCAGGGAGAAAAGACCTTTGGGGCACACATCCACGCAGTCGCCACAGGCCGTGCACTTGGCGGCATCCACGACGGGTAGGCTGAATTTGTCCATGGTGATGGCATCGAAGTCGCACACGTCGGCACAGTCGCCGATACCCAGACATCCCCAAGTGCAGCTCTTGCCGCCACCCGCGACGGCAGCGGCAGCACAGGAATTAAGGCCATCATAGTGAGCGCGCATCTTGGCGACATGTCTGCCGCCAGCACAGGCGATGCGGGCGATACGTTTTTCGACATCGCCCATGGAGATGCCCAACATCTCGGCGATGGATAGATTCTGTGCGGGAGGATTGACGGTGCAACGAGCGGGCTCGATGGAGCCATTGACGACTTGTTCGGCGAAGTTGCGGCAGCCTGCAGTGCCGCAGGCGCCGCAATTAGAGTGCGGCAGCATGTCCTCTACTTCATCGATGCGGGGATCTTCGAACACATACAGGCGTTTGCTAGCGACAGCTAGGAACAGCGCCAGCAGGACGCCAAGTCCGGCCATGAACGCAAAGGCAAAAAGAATGTTGTGCAGTGTTCCCATGCTGCTCCCTGAAGCAACTCGTTCTTACAAGCGGTGATCCCAACAGACTGACTTTTTATTGTTTATTTCTATTTGTGACGACAAGGTTATTAAAGTTACAATCATTTGGGGAATCAATAATTTCAATTTTCATTATTGAAAAAGCAATAAGGGGAGTAGGGATGTCAGCAGACAAGCAGGCCTATTACAAAAACAACCGCCTCAAGCAGATCCGCGCGTTCTGCCAAGTGGTACGTAGCGGCAGTATCACCGTGGCGTCACAGAAATTGTTCCTGAGCCAACCGTCGGTCACCCTTCAGATTCAGGCACTTGAGCGAGAGCTGAAGACGGTCTTGTTCGAGCGGCGCGGGCCGACCATGCGCCTGACGCCGGATGGTGAAGCGCTTTACGCTTTGGCTGAACCCTTGGTACAGGGGGTGGACGGGTTACATGCCAACTTCGAAGCCCAGCATGGTCGCTTGGAGTCGGGCGAGCTGAACATCGGCGCGGGCGAATCGACCATCCTCTATATCCTGCCCGAGGTAGTGAGCCGTTTTACCAAAGCCTACCCAGGTATCCACCTGCGTTTACACAACGAGACAGGGCGCGATGGCCTGAAGATGCTGAAGTCGGATGAGATCGACTTTGCCGTGGGCTCGATGTTGGATGTGCCGGATGACATCACTTATCAACCCTTGGTGACTTTCGATCCGGTGTTGATCGTGCCTATCGGCCATCCTTTGGCTAAGAAGAAAAAGCCGACTTTAGAAGACATCAGCCACTACGGCTTGATCCTGCCGCCGCGACATCTTTCTACATGGGGCGTGGTCAAGTACGTGTTCCAGCAACATAAGCTGTCGTTCAAAGTGACGCTGGAAGCGGGTGGCTGGGAGGTCATCAAGAAGTATGTAGAGTTGGGGATGGGTATTTCCATCGTCACCGATATCTGCCTGACCGGACAGGAGAAGCTCGTATCCATCCCGCTCTCGGACTACTTCCCGCAACGCGGTTACGGACTCGTCTTGCGCAAAGGTAAGTTCATGTCTCCGCAGGCGAATCGCTTCGTGGAGATGCTGGTCGAGACCTATAAAGAGAACTCGCTTCAGTCCTGAACCATTGCATCAATCGATCTATATTTCAGTCGCTTGACTTAATCAAGCGACTGAAATATCTTGCTCGCCCGTTTTAAGTTTCGAGGCAAGTGTGAATTCGATCGCAAAACAAAGCCTGTGTTGCCCATTGATGGCGATGGCGCAACGTCTGCTCGGGCATCAACCCACTTCACAGGAAGAGACGCGCTGGCGCGTGTTGCAGGCAGCGACCGAGGTGTTCGCCGAGGTGGGTTATCACGCGGCCACCACTCGTGAGATCTGTCGCCGTGCAGAAGTGAACCTCGCTTCCATCCACTATCACTTTGGCGACAAGGCTGAGCTATATCGCGAAGTCTTCCGTTTGCCGTTCTTGAACGAGTGCAACACGTTCGCTACGTTGGATATCACACAGACCTCGCTACAGGAGGCCCTGCATGCTTTCTATGTTTGGCTGTTTCCGGTCGATGCTGACGAAGACCCTATGTTGCAGCTATTCCTGCGCCTGCATTCGCGCGAGGAGGCTGAGCCAAGTGGGGTATTGGGCGATGCATTGACCAAGTCGTTCCAACCCAATCACCAGCAGTTGCAGGCAATTTTGTGCCGTGAGTTCGGCTTGAAGAAGCCCGATCTAGAGGTCGACCGGCTGACCTTCTGCTTGGCGGGTTTGGCGACGGTCTACTTTCATGGCGGGCGCGGTGCAGTCGAGGAGTTCGCACCGCAACTGGTCAAAGGCAAGAAGGCACGAGAGGTGATGGTGACTAGGCTGGTGGAATACGCGATGGCTCTCATCGCAGCGGAGCAGAAACAACGCGCAGCTCGCGCCAAGAAGTGATCAAGACAGAATTAATGATGGAGATGAAAATGCTGAAGAACAAGAAATGGATCATCGGTGGTGTGGTGGCGAGTGCACTGGCAGTTGCAGGCGTAGCGAGCGTGTCGAGCACCAGTGTGGCGGAAGAAGCGCAAGCGCCCGCAACAGGTCGTCCCGCACTGACTGTGACGACAACGACGTTGCGCCAAGATAAATGGGCGCGTTCATTGACCGCCAATGGCAGCATCCTGCCCTGGCAGGAAGCCATCATCAGCGCGCAGGTTCAGGGTCTGCGCATCGCCGAAGTGAAGGTGAGCATCGGCGACCATGTGCAGCAAGGCGATGTGCTGGTGACGTTGGATAACTTCACGGGAACAGTGGATGACGCGACAGGTCGGACCACGCAAGGCCGCATCTTGGCACCGGATTCGGGCGTCATCTCGGCAGCGAACGCGAACGTGGGTTCGATGTTGCAGCCGGGTGCGGAGTTGTTCCGTCTCATCCGCAAGAGCCGCTTGGAATGGAAAGCCGACCTGACTGCAGACGAGCTGATGTTGTTGCGCAAAGGCATGACAGCAGAAGTGTCCGTGGGTGAGGGGCGCGTCATCAAAGGAGTTGTACGTGCCATATCACCCTCTGTGAATCCGCAGACGCGTTACGGTTACGCTTTGGTCACTCTGCCTAACAGTTCTGGCGTCATCGCGGGCGCATACGCACGCGGGATCATCGATATCAGTAGTGGCAAGAGGACATTGGCGACGTTGCCTCAGTCGGCTGTGATGCAGCGCGGCAGCAAGACCTATGTGTTGCACATCGGCCCTGATAACAAGGTGAATGAACATGCTGTCGTCATCGGTCAGCGCGTGGGTGATCGTGTCGAGATCAAGCAAGGTCTCAAAGCGAACGAGCCTGTGGTCGAAAGCGGCGGCGCTTTCTTGACTGAAGGTGACACCGTGCAAGTGGTGAAAGGCTAAAGGACACCTCTTAAACTCCAAATTTCGTCGCAATACTGTGTTGCTTACAAAAAATTACTCCTTACATATCGGATATATGCCGCGTCGCAATTTTTTGCTCGCGCCTTGTCTTGCTTAGAACTTTGAATTTTAAGAGGCGTCCTCACGTATGAACTTCTCAGCTTGGTCTATTAGAAATCCTATTCCAGCGGTGCTCGGTTTCGCACTGCTGACCATCATGGGTTTCATGGCGTTCAAGGCCATGAAGATCCAATTGTTCCCCGACATCGATCTGCCGATGATCACGGTGACTGCCTCCATCCCGGGTGCATCGCCGGATCAGATGGAAGTCGAAGTGGCGCGCAAGATCGAGAATGCGCTCGCCAGCGCGCAAGGTTTGAAACACATCTATACGCAGGTCAAAGATGGCTCGGCCATCATCTCCGCCGAATTCCGTTTGGAGCGTGATTCGCGCGAGGCGCTGGAGGATGTGCGTTCGACGATCTCACGTATCCGAGGTGATTTGCCGCGTGAGATGTTGGACCCGACTATCAACAAGGTGGAGTTGAGCGGCAAACCTATCCTGACCTACACCATCACCTCACCGAAGATGAGCGAAGAAGAAGTGTCGTGGTTCGTGGACAACAACATCTCCAAGTTGTTGCTGGGTGTGAAGGGTGTTGGCGCGGTGAATCGTGTGGGTGGTGTGACTCGCCAAGTGCGCGTCGAACTCGATCCGACCAAGATGTTGGCGCTCAACCTCACTGCATCCGAGATATCTGCCCAGTTGCGCCAGATACAGCAAGAAGCGCCAGGAGGACGCACCGACTTGGGAGGGATGGAGCAATCCGTACGTACGGTGGCGACGGTGCAGACTGCCCAGCAACTCGGGCAGATGGAACTCTCGCTGCGTGATGGTCGCCGCATCCGCCTTGATCAAGTAGCGAATGTGAGCGATTCCATCGCAGAGCGTCGTTCAGCAGCGTTGCATAACGGCAAGCCTGTAGTCGGTTTCGAGATCGTGCGCTCCCTAGGCGCAGGTGATGTTGCGGTAGCGGCGGGGGTTGCCACTGCATTGGAGGAATTCCAAAAAGAACATCCCGAGATCGTGGTCGAGAAGGTGTTCACAACCGTTGATTCTGTGTATCAGGCTTACCAAGGTTCGATGGAGATGATCTTTGAAGGAGCACTATTGGCGGTGATCGTGGTGATCTTCTTCTTGCGCAACACGCGCGCCACCATCGTGGCGGCAACTGCGCTGCCACTCGCCATCATCCCGACGTTCGCTCTGATGTACCTGTTCGGTTTCTCTATCAACATGGTGACTTTGTTGGCATTGTCATTAGTGGTGGGAGTGCTGGTGGATGATGCCATCGTCGAGATCGAGAACATCATGCGCCATCTGGAGATGGGCAAGTCACCCTATCAAGCTGCGATGGAAGCGGCGGATGAGATCGGCATGGCGGTCATCGCGACCACCTTCACCCTGGTTGCGGTGTTCTTGCCGACTGCGTTCATGAGTGGTATCCCGGGCAAGTTCTTCGTGCAGTTCGGTTGGACGGCGGCGGTAGCGGTGTTGTTCTCACTCGTGGTCGCGCGTTTGCTGACTCCGATGTTCTCGGCCTATTTCTTGAAGCCGCGTGCACTGCACCCGACACCTGGCTGGATCAATATCTACCTCAAGTGGGCACAGTGGTGTCTACACAATCGCAAGACGACATTGGTGGTCACGGCGGTCTTCTTCTTCGGTTCGTTCGGTTTGGCGGGGACGTTGGAGACCGCGTTCCAGCCCAAGGACAACCAATCGCAGACGCAAGTCACCATCACGCTACCGCCGGGTAGTAAGTTCGAGCAGACCTACGCCATGGCTGAACGTGCACGAGAGATCGTCGAGCGTAATCCCAATGTGATCTTGGTCTACACGGCTATCGGCGGCGGCGCTGCGGGTGGTAATGCGTTTGAGCCTACAGGTGCGGCTGAGGCTCGCAAGGCGACCTTGTCCATCCAGCTCAAGGAACGTGACGAGCGCCCGAAGAAGCAGATCATCGAAACGGAATTGCGCGACTCATTGATGGAATTGCCCGGCGTGCGCACCAAAGTGGGCTTGGGCTCTTCTGCCGACAAGTACCAGTTGGTGTTGACCAGCGAGAACGGCAAGTTGTTGGAAGAGACCGCGCTCAAAGTGGGACAGGAATTGCGCACCATCCCCGGTATCGGCAACGTGGTGTCTAACTCCAGCATCTTGCGGCCTGAGGTGGTGGTGCGCCCCGATTTTGCCAAAGCGGCGGATCTTGGGGTGACCTCGGCTGCCATTGCGGAAACCTTGCGCGTGGCGACCAATGGCGACTATGACCAGTCTTTGGCCAAGCTCAATCTACCCGAACGTCAAATACCCATCGTAGTCAAGCTGCAAGACGATTCACGCCAGAACATCGACCTGTTGTCGCGCCTCGTGGTGCCAGGTTCGCGCGGTCCGGTGATGTTGGGCAATGTGGCGACACTGAGTATCGAGAGTGGGCCGGCGCAGATCGACCGTTATGATCGCCAGCGCAACATCACCTTCGATGTGGAGTTAGCGGGACAGCCGATGGGTAAGGTACAGGAAGCGGCGCTCGCGCTACCTTCCGTCAAGAACATGCCAAGCGGTGTGCAGATCGCGCCGATCGGTGATGCGGAGGCCATGCAGGAGTTGTTCGCCAGCTTCGGTATCGCGATGTTCACTGGGGTGATGTGTATCTATATCGTGCTGGTGTTGCTGTTCAAGGACTTCATGCAGCCTGCGACCATCCTGTGGGCGCTCATCTTGTCCATCCCCGGCGCTTTCCTTGCGCTGTTCTTGACCAATAGCGCCATTTCGATGCCATCCATGATCGGCATCATCATGTTGATGGGCATCGCGACCAAGAACTCCATCTTGCTGGTGGAATACGCCATCGTGTCACGCAGGGATCGAGGTATGAACCGCTCCGAGGCGTTGCTGGATGCGTGTAAGAAGCGCGTGCGCCCCATCGTGATGACGACCTTGGCGATGGCGGCGGGTATGTTGCCCGTGGCGATGGATATGGGCTTGGGCGATGGCAGTTTCCGCTCACCCATGGCGATCGTGGTCATCGGTGGTCTGATCACTTCCACCTTCCTCAGTCTATTGGTCATCCCCGTCGTTTATACCTATGTGGACGATTTCATCGTTTGGTTAAAGAGCAAGGTGGACAAGCTGCGTGGCTTGGCGGTCGGGCAAGTAAGTTGAAGTTTAAGGAATTCGGCGGTTGAGGCGATTCAGGGCTGTTGTTATACTGCCCCGAATCGCACCAGCAGAAGATGTATACAGGAACAAGGAGAGAAGAGATGAACTTGGAACAATTGCGCTTCAATATGATCGAGCAACAGATTCGCCCATGGGATGTGCTCGACCCGAAAGTACTGGATCTGCTGAAGTTGGTGCGTCGCGAACAATTCGTTCCTGCTGAGAGTAAAGCCCTTGCTTTCATGGATATCGACGTGCCTTTGGGCCACGGTGTCTCTATGTGGCAACCCAAGATCGAGGCGCGTGCTTTGCAGGCATTGGATCTGCAACCGACGGACAGCGTGCTGGAAGTGGGTACGGGCAGCGGACATCTGACCGCCTTGTTGGCAAGACTGGCTGGGCAAGTGACCAGCGTCGAGATCGTGCCAGAGTTGAGCACCCTCGCTGCGCGCAATCTCGCGACGCACCATATCGGCAATGTGACGTTGCAGATCGGTGATGCGGCCAATCAATGGGGTGAAGCTGAATACGACGCTATCGCGCTCACGGGCTCAGTGCCGATGATCCCAGAGGCATACAAGAACCAACTGAAAGTCGGTGGTCGCTTGTTCGCTATCGTGGGTGATGCCCCCGCCATGCAAGCGCAACTGATCACGCGTGTCGCAGCTGATCGCTTCGAGACTAAGGTGTTGTTCGAAACAGCCGTGGCGCCGTTGCAGAATGCGACACAGCCGCAGCGTTTCGTATTCTGATCTAACTCATTCACAAGTTTTGCAGGGTCGGCTTGTCTCAGTTGTCGACTCCATGTAATATTAGCGAATTCTAATATTGGAGCATCCGATGAAATTCTCAAGATTGAGCGTGAGCGTGCTGTTGGCGCTAGGTATACAAGCATCGGCTCAAGCGGCCGATTTGATCGAGATCTATCAAGCGGCGCAAGGACAGGATGCGGTGTTCGCTGCTGCACGTGCCGCACAACAAGCAGGCCAAGAGAAGCTGACTCAAGGTCGTTCTTTGTTGTTGCCTAGTGTGAATCTGAGCGCCAATACCACTTACAACGACCTGAACTCTCCTTTGCTGACAAAGAAATACAACAGCCACGGCTATGCTGTGAGTGTGGTGCAACCCTTGTTCCGTGAGCAGAATTGGGCGACCTACCAACAAGCCGACTTGCAAGTGGCCATCTCGGAAGCGCAGTTCAAGCTGGCCGAGCAGGACGTGATCCTGCGCAGTGCGCAGACCTATTTCGACGTGCTCATCGCACAAGACACCGTGCAGTTGACCAACGCCCAGAAGACGGCGATCTCGCAGCAGTTGGAACAAGCCAAGCGTAATTTCGAGGTGGGTACGGCGACCATCACCGATACGCATGAGGCGCAAGCACGTTACGACTTAGTCGTGGCACAAGAGATCGCAGCGGCGAACAATCTAGAGATCAAGAAGCGCACCTTGCAACAGTTGGTGAATGCGGACGTCAAAGAACTGAGCACGTTGGGTGAGGGCTTCAAGCTCGAATCACCGAATCCTGCGGATGCGCAAAAATGGGTGACTGATGCACAACAGGGCAACTACCAGATCGTGATGGCGCAGGCAGCCGAGGCATTGGCAGAGCAAGAGGTGGCAAAGAATCGCGGTGGACATCTACCCACCTTGGATGCAGTGGGTAGCTACTCGAAGAGTACGGGCTGTAGCTTCTCTTGCGGCGAAACCAAGAGCACTTCCGTCGGTTTGCAACTCAATATGCCCTTATTCGCAGGCGGTGCGACGCAATCCAAATGGCGTGAAGCTGAAGCCAATCACGACAAGGCTAAACAAGAGCTAGAGAACGCACGTCGTAACGTAGAGTTGCAGACACGTCAGGCCTATCTTGGCGTGGTGAGCGGTATCGCTCAAGTGCAAGCGTTGCAACAAGCGTTGAAGTCTAGCGAGAGCTTGTTGCAGGCGAGTAAGTTAGGTCAGGAAGTCGGCGTTCGCACCAGCTTGGATGTACTGAACGCGCAACAGCAGATGTACTCGACACGACGTGATCTTTTTCAAGCCGAATATAACTACTTGCTCAGCCATCTGCGTTTGAAGGCGGCAGTTGGCAGTTTGGCGGAAGCCGACCTAAGCCAAGTCAATAAGGCTTTGCATTGACATAGAGCAGGCGTACGCACTTCGCCAGATCTGCATCCCATTGAGGGAGTTCTAAGCCGAAAGTCTTGCGGATCTTTTCTGTAGATAATGAAGAGTTGGCAGGACGTTTCGCGGGCAATGGATATTCGTGCGTAGCGATGGGATGGATGGTGAGGGGTTTGTCTTTTAGCGCATCGTCATACTGCCGTGCTAGGCGCACGATCTCTTCGGCGAACTGATGCCAGTTGGTGCGTCCGCCCGGTGTCAGGTGATACACGCCTGACTTCTCTTCAGAATATTTCCCAATGATCTGAGCTGTTGATTCCGCCAGCAGTCTCGCCCAGGTAGGCGCGCCGTACTGGTCTGCCACGATGCGTAGCTCGCTGCGTTCTTTCGCAAGACGCAGGATGGTCTTCACGAAGTTGCCGCCATGCACGCCGTACACCCAGCTTGTGCGCAGGATCAGATGCTTGCCGCCCACCGCTTGGATGGCTTGCTCACCAGCCAGCTTGGTCTTTCCGTACACGCTCTGCGGATCAGGCGTATCCGTTTCGACATAAGGGGAAGTCTTGCTGCCATTGAACACATAATCCGTCGAATAGTGGATGAGCAGTGCATCCAGTTTCTTTGCTTCTTCCGCCAACACGCACGCTGCTGTGCCGTTGATTACCATGGCGAGATCGGGTTCTGATTCAGCTTTATCCACAGCGGTGTGTGCAGCTGGATTGACGATGATGTCGGGAGCTACCTCGCGCACTTTGCGGCGGATGGCATCTACATCAGACAGATCCATACCCTGTGAATCTAGCGCAATGATTTGCCCCAATGATGCGAGCGTACGTTGCAACTCCCAGCCCACTTGGCCGTTCTTGCCTGTCACCAATATCTTCTTCACTCGAAGACCTCGGCGTCCTTTAGCAATTTACCAGACTGATCTTTGGAGGCGAGTAGTGGCGTGGCACCATTCAATTTCCAATCGATACTCAGAGTCGGGTCGTTCCACAGGATGGAGCGTTCGAATTCGGGCGCGTAGTAATCCGTGGTCTTGTAGAGGAACTCTGCCGTCTCGCTCAACACTACGAAGCCATGCGCGAATCCAGGGGGTATCCACAACATGCGTTTGTTCTCGGCGCTCAGGATGATGGCTTCTGACTTGCCGAAGGTAGGCGAACTCTTGCGGATATCCACCACCACATCCAACACCTCGCCGACCGTGGCACGTACTAACTTCCCTTGTGCTTGCTGTATCTGATAATGCAGGCCGCGCAATACATGACGTGCAGACCGAGAGTGATTGTCTTGTACGAAGGGCAAAGTGACGCCCGTCACTTCAGCGAAACGTTTGGCATTGAAGCTCTCGTAAAAGAAACCGCGCGTATCGCCGAACACTTTAGGTTCGATGATGAGCACGCCAGGGATGGAGGTGGGGAGGGCTCGCATCAGATCTTCTCTTGTAGGACTGCGAGTAGATATTGGCCATAGCCGTTCTTGGCGAGTGGCTTAGCCAACGCCTCCAACTGGGTGGCACTGATGTAGTCATGACGATAGGCGATCTCTTCAGGACAGGCGATCTTCAAGCCTTGGCGTTTTTCCAAGGTCTGAATGAAGAGTGATGCTTCCAGTAGAGAATCATGCGTACCCGTATCCAACCAAGCGCTACCGCGCCCCATCACTTGCACGTCCAACTTGTTACGTTCCAGATAGATCTGGTTGACGGTGGTGATCTCTAGCTCACCGCGATGCGATGGCTTGATGGTCTTGGCGATCTCGACGACCGAATTGTCGTAGAAATATAGACCAGTGACGGCGTAGTTCGACTTTGGTTGTTTCGGCTTCTCTTCGATGCTGAGCGCACGACCTTGATTGTCGAAATCAACCACACCGTAACGCTCAGGGTCAGTGACGCGATAAGCGAACACGGTACCGCCATCGTTCTTGTTGGCGGCCGCGCGCAACTTGGACTCCAGATCAGCGCCGTAGAAGATGTTGTCGCCCAAGACGAGTGCACAACTATCTTTACCGATGAACTTTTCGCCGATGATGAAGGCTTGCGCTAAACCATCGGGGGAAGGTTGCACCGCATAGCTGAGGTTGATGCCCCACTGCTTGCCGTCGCCCAGCAGTTGCTCGAAGCGCGGCGTATCTTGCGGGGTAGAGATGATGAGGATGTCGCGTATCCCAGCCAGCATGAGCGTGGTGAGCGGATAGTAGATCATCGGTTTGTCGTAGATGGGGAGCAGCTGCTTGGAGACAGGCAAGGTCACTGGGTACAAGCGCGTGCCGGAGCCGCCGGCGAGGATGATACCTTTCATGCTTTGCTCCTTTCTGCGTAGTTCTTCTGCACCCACTTCTGATAGTCGCCACTGGTGACACCCTGCACCCAATCACTGTTCTGCAGATACCAAGCCACGGTCTTGCGCAGGCCGGTCTCGAAGGTCTCTTGCGGTTTCCAGCCTAGATCGTCAGCGATCTTAGTGGCATCGATGGCGTAGCGTTTGTCGTGGCCGGGGCGGTCTGCCACGTAGGTGATGAGTTTGTTGTGCGGCGCACCTTGGGGGTGCAGCTCATCCAAGATGGTGCAGATGGCTTGCACCACTTCAAGGTTGGTCTTCTCGTTCCAACCGCCGATGTTGTAGGTCTCGCCCAACTTGCCTGTCGCCAACACGGTGCGTAGGGCACGGGCGTGGTCATCCACATACAACCAATCACGGATGTTATCGCCCTTGCCGTAGATGGGCAGCGGCTTACCGTTCACCGCATTCAAGATCACCAGTGGGATGAGTTTTTCGGGGAAGTGATACGGGCCATAGTTGTTGGAACAGTTGGTGGTGACGACGGGCAGGCCATAGGTGTGATGCCATGCGCGCACCAAGTGATCGCTAGATGCCTTACTTGCTGAATAAGGCGAGTTAGGTTCGTAGGCAGTGTCTTCAGTGAAGAATCCTTCATCACCCAAGCTGCCATACACCTCATCGGTAGAGATATGGTGGAAGCGGAAATCGGCTTTGCGCTCGCCCGGCAAACTGTTCCAGTGCGCACGCGCAGCTTCCAGCAAGGTGTAGGTGCCAACGATATTGGTCTGGATGAAATCCGCAGGGCCCGTGATGGATCGATCGACGTGTGACTCGGCAGCCAAGTGCATGATGGCATCGGGTTGATGCTCACGGAAAACACGGTTCACTTCCGCCGCATCGCAGATATCCACTTGCTCGAACTTGTAACGCGGATTGTTGGAAACAGAGACCAGCGATTGCAGATTGCCCGCATAAGTGAGCTTATCAACATTGACTACCTTGTAGTCCGTCTCGCTAATGAGCTGACGTATAACCGCGGAACCGATAAAGCCGGCGCCGCCAGTGATGAGGAGAGTTTTCATAGGGATGATCTTGTATGTGGTTATGTGAGCGATTATGCCTTTTGCTTGAGCGTCTCGTCCATGAGCCTTGATGCAAAATTGGTAGCGCCCTGATTCTCGCTGACGAATCTTGATCCTGCCTGTCCCATCGTTTGAATTGCGATCTTATCGATGAGGAGTCGATCGAGTTGTATCGACAGTTGGGTGGCATCAGTTATTTGCAGCGCAGCACCACTAGCAACAGCCAGCTCAGTAGCTTGCGCGAAATTGTAGGTGTGGGGGCCGATGAGTACGGGTTTGCCAACGGCACAGGCTTCGATCAGATTCTGCCCGCCGAATGGCAACAAGCTTCCACCGATGAAGGCGATATCACATGCGGCGTAGTAGGCGAACATCTCACCCATGCTGTCACCGAGTACGACCTGAGTATCTGTAGATATCGACTCATTGGCACTTCGGCGCTGCATCTTTAAGCCATATCGTGTGATCAGGTTCGCTACTTCTTCGAAACGTTGCGGATGACGTGGAACGATGACGGTGAGTACATCTTTGTTTGTGAGGCCTAACAGTGCGGACAACAGAATGTCTTCTTCGCCTTCTCGCGTGCTCGCCGCGAGAAACACGGGGCGTCCTCCGAACGATCTACGCAAGTGAGCGCCCAACTCAATCATCTTCGCGGGTGGTTCGATATCGAACTTCAGATTGCCCATCGTAGAAACGGCGCGTCCGCAGAGTTCAGACAGTCTTTGTGCATCCCCGTCAGTCTGTGCGGCGATGAGATTCAGGTCGTGCAAGCCTTCATGGGTAAGGTGTGGGAAGCGTGCATATTTCGCGGCAGATTTTTCAGACAGGCGAGCGTTGAGCAGTAGCAACGGGATGTTTGAAGCTTTGCAACGATGGATGAGGTTGAACCAGATTTCAGTCTCCAGCAGGACGCCCACTTGCGGTTTGAAGTGGTCTAGGAAACGTTGGACTGCGAACGGGTAGTCGTAGGGCAGATAGACGCGCATCACTTCGTTGCCATACAACTGTTCACTGGCGGCACGACCAGTAGGCGTGGTGTGCGTGAGCAAGATCTGATGCTGAGGGTATTGCGCGCGAAGGCTGTGGACGAGGGTTGCGGCGGCACGCGTCTCGCCAACAGAGACGGTATGCAGCCAGATGACAGGCTTATCTGCTGTAACGGTGTAGCGGCCGAAACGTTCTGCCACATGGCCTAGGTATTCGGGCTGCTTGCGTGAGCGCCACCACAGATGGAAGAAGATATACGGGAGCAACAGCCAAAGCAAGGTGGTGTAGGCGAAGCGAGAATCGAATATGCGCATCACTTCACACCCTCCAACACGCGAGTCAACTGATGCAGCACATCGTCCACCTCGATGAGTGACATCGCATCCGGGTGATGCACGCGCGTGTTCCATGGCAATCGTTCGGGGTCTTTACCTAGGAATTTACGTACGGCTTGGGGATAACGGTCGACGCAATATTCTGTGCATTGATAGGGTCCGGTGAGTTTGGGCGAAGCGACCGCATACAGGCCGATGACGGGAGTATCCATCGCACGAGCGATATGTACTGACCCTGTGTCAGGGGCGATCAGCACATCCACTTTACCTAGCAGGGCGGCCAGTTGTTTGGGAGAAGTCTTGCCGCAAAGATCCAATGTGCGGTCGGGCGCGATGGCGCAAAGCTGCTGGCACAGAGTCCGTTCAGCAAGCGAACCGCCTCCTGTCAGCACGATGCTGCCGGAAGACTTTTGGATCACTTCGGCGTAACGCTCGGGTAGCCAGTTTCGCTCCGCTTTGCTGGCATGCGGATGTATCGCTATCAAAGGTCCTGCAAGGTGACATAGCTCACTGATCGCCCAAGCATGCTCGTCCTCTGCAATGGGTAGGTCCCAGATCGCCTCAGCGGCTTGTCTGGTCAGCTGTTCAACGAAAGACAAGAAGCTATCGACCAGATGATCGTCATGGAAGGGGATGCGTTGGTTACAGAACAGCCACTGGCCCTCGCGGGCTCGTGTGCGGTCAAAACCGATCTTGATCGGTGCGCGCAAGGCTGGATAGAGCAGGTTGATGCGCAGGTTCGCTTGCATCGCCAACACGACATCGAAATCGCGCTGACGAAAACGTCGGTAAAAAGCACGGTAATCTGAAAAGGAGCGCGGCTTCTCGATCACTTCGAATCGCACACCGGGCATGCCATGCAATAAAGAATAGGTGAGCGGACTCGTGAACCATGTGATCTCTGCATCGGGCAAAGTGTGCCGCAAGGCATTGATAGCCGCGCTGACCATGACCACATCACCGAGTGCGGAGAAGCGGACGATGGCGATGCGTGGTGTGGGAGGTAAGGAGATGGGCAAGATTCTTTGGCAGTTGGGATACCTGCCCATTGTATCTAAACACGCTAGGTGTTGGCTTGACACTCACTTCACCCCCCTGTTCTAATGCGCCTGTTCAATGGATGAACGCACTAGAAATGCTAGACGAAACCACACATTACACCTTGCTCAAGACGCTAGAAGAGAATCCAAGTCTTTCACAGAGAGACTTGGCAAAGCGTTTGGGGGTCAGCTTGGGTAAAGTTAACTATTGCCTCAATGCCCTTGTTGAGAAGGGTAGCCTCAAGATCAACAACTTTCGCAATAGTGAGAATAAATTGTCTTACGCATATCTGCTGACTCCGAGAGGCGTAGAACAAAAAGCACGCATGACGGTTGAATTCTTGCAAATCAAGATCAGAGAATATGAGCGGTTGCATAAGGAGATACAAGAGCTGCAACTTGAGGCGGTTAAAAAGGGGCTATTGCAAGAAGACGGTAAGAGTACATAACTTAGGTTCGGTCAAATGGGGCATCCATAGCCTTAAGGAGTATATGAATATGAAAATAGCAGTCGTTGGATTGGGATACGTTGGTTTGCCGTTAGCGGTTGAATTCGGAAAGAAATATCCAACAGTGGGTCTGGATCTGTCGGAAGAAAAAGTAGCCGCATATCGAAAATACTTTGATCCCACTGGTGAGGTCAGTTCAGAAGATCTGCGTGCTGCGACCCAGTTGACCTGCCATACAGATGCATCTGTCTTGAAGGATGCAGACTTTATCGTTGTGGCAGTACCCACGCCAGTTGATGAAGCTCACATTCCCGATCTTTCGCCCTTGGTCGGTTCCAGCACAGCAGTAGGCAAGCACATCAAAAAAGGGGCGATAGTTGTTTATGAGTCCACTGTTTACCCAGGTGCGACCGAAGAAGTTTGTATTCCACTGATCGAAAAGCATTCTGGGTTGAAATGGAAGAAAGACTTCTTTGTAGGCTACAGCCCCGAGCGCATCAACCCTGGCGATAAGGAGCGTACCGTCACCAAGATCGTCAAAGTCGTCTCAGGGGATACGCCAGAGACATTGAAGACAGTCGCCGAAATCTATGGCTCAGTGATCACTGCGGGGGTGTATCCAGCAAGTAGTATCAAAGTAGCCGAAGCGGCCAAGGTGATCGAGAATACCCAGCGTGATTTGAACATCGCACTGATGAACGAACTAGCGATCATCTTCGACAAGATTGGCATAGATACATTGGAAGTGTTGAAAGCTGCTGGCACTAAATGGAACTTCCTACCTTTCCGCCCCGGACTGGTCGGGGGGCACTGCATCGGAGTCGATCCTTATTACCTCACACACAAAGCAGACATGCTGGGCTATCACTCGCAAGTCATCCTTGCGGGTCGCCGGATCAATGACGGCATGGCAGCCTATGTGGCACAACAAACCGTGAAGCAGATCATCAAGGTGGGAGGCGCGGTCAAAGGTTCCAAAGTCATCGTGCTGGGGCTGACATTCAAAGAGAACTGCCCTGATCTACGTAACAGCAAAGTTGCAGATCTGGTCAAAGAGCTTCAAGAGTTCGGCTGTGACGTCAGTGTGCATGATCCACTGGCGGAGGCCAAAGAGGCGGTGCATGAGTACGGCATCACACTAACTGAGTGGAGTGCTCTGCCCAAACAGGCGGACGCAATCGTTGCTGCTGTCTCGCATACCGAATACACCAGCCAGCCTATTGGTCAGATATTGCTCAACCTGAAAGCCGGTGGCACTTTCATCGATATCAAATCAGCCTATCCGCAAGACGTGATCGAAGCGGCTGGATATAAGTTGTGGCGTCTATAAATATGACCGACGCATATTCACAACTTAAGATTCGACTATCGACAGAGCGATATACGTGGCTCATCACAGGTGTCGCCGGATTCATCGGCAGCAATCTCCTAGAAACACTGCTTCTGCTTGATCAGCGTGTGGTTGGATTGGACAATTTTGCTACAGGCCATCAGCACAATCTTGATGAAGTTCAATCGCTGGTCAGCCACGAACAGTGGAGTAACTTCCATTTCATCAAAGGCGACATACGAGATTTGGAAGATTGCAAACGTGCAATGACGTTCGCTCCTTCAGGGGAGAATGTCGAGTACGTGTTACATGAAGCCGCATTGGGAAGTGTGCCGCGCTCGGTAGAGAATCCTATCGCCACGAACGAAACCAATATCGGTGGATTCCTCAATATGTTAGTTGCTGCACGTGACGCTAAGGTAAAGAGATTCGTATATGCCGCTTCTAGTTCCACCTATGGTGACCATCCTGCTTTACCCAAAGTGGAAGACAAGATCGGCAAACCGCTATCTCCCTATGCAGTAACCAAATACGTCAATGAGCTGTATGCAGAGGTTTTTGCTCGCACATACGATTTCAAAACGATTGGCCTGCGCTACTTCAATGTATTTGGACCTCGCCAAGATCCAGAAGGTGCTTATGCTGCCGTCATTCCAAAGTGGATATCCAGCATGATCAAAAACGAGGCTATCTACATCAATGGAGATGGCGAGACTAGCCGAGATTTTTGTTTCATCGAGAACGTACGACAGATCAACTTACTGGCAGCGACAGTTGAGAATGAAGAGGCAACTGATCAGGTCTACAACGTGGCGGTTGGAGAGCGTACGACACTCAATCAGTTATACGAGCAATTGCGGATAAGCTTGTTGCCCACCTGTTCGCATCTGGTTGGAGCAAAGCCTATCCATCGAGATTTTCGTGCGGGTGATGTTAGACATTCATTGGCAGATATCAGCAAGTCTGCGGCATTGTTGGGATATCGGCCTTCACACAAGATCGACGACGGGATGAAAGTGGCGATGGCTTGGTACGTGAGTCATCAAGTCTAAAATGGCGCAACTTCTTGGAGAAAGTCCAACGCAGTTCACCAGCTTGTCAGATGTCGATGGTCTGTCATGAAGAGACAAATCATAGTGGTATCGACATTGACCGTAATTTCACAATTGTCGGCCTTGCTGAAACTTTGGTTTACAGCGCGCATCTTCGGAGTTGGACCGGAGCTAGATGGATATAACCTTGCGCTTGTACTTCCTACGCTGATAGCTGGAGTAATGGCAGGGGTTTTGCAAACAGGCATATTCCCCGTACGGGCAGCATTGAATGCCTCCGCTGATGCACAGACAGTTGAGCGCTTTGAGCGCGCTACCTTGTTGGGTATCGCAGTGTTGGGAGGCGTCTTTACGATAACGTTGTTGGCATGTTCCAGTCTCATCGTGAACGCACTTACGCAGTCTTCAACTGAATCAGTTCGAACATCACTTGAATTTGCATTTCCAGCCCTAGCAATACTAGTGGCGATGAACTTTGTTGGAGATTGCAGTGGATATTTGCTGGCGATGCGTAATCGCTTTGCTATCGCAGCAGGTGCCCCACTGGCGAACGGATTACTTGGCGCTGCATTGTTAGCGGTATGGCCAGAAGGCGGACTAACGACCTTGATCGTGGGTACTGTTCTTGGTTTGGCGCTACAAGTATCTCTGTGTCTGTGGGGACTAAAAAAGACTGGATTCTCATTGTTTGGCCCCCTGCCAGCTCTTGATAAGGTCAAACGCCAATGGGGGGAAATGCTTAGCTTGGGACGGTGGATACTTCCTGGAGTCGTGTTTTCCAATATGGTTGTGGCATTACCCATGGTGTGGGTTGCGAAGTATGGTGAGGGAGCAGTGTCAGCGTTCGGATATGCATATCGCCTACATTCATCGGCGTTGCAATTCTTGGTCATGGCTAGCTCCACCGTCATTCTCGCGCGGTTTTCTGATCTGGTGGCACAGAACAATATTCATGCGATCAAGAACATCCTGGTCAAGTCCACCTTGATTTCGATAGCAGTAGGGCTAGTCGGAACGTTGTTGGTCTTTACGATAGGGGCATCGCTGCTTCATGAGTTATTTGGTGGGCGGTTCGATATTGATGCGGCAACGCACGTTACGAAACATTGGATTCTACTAACTGTGGGCATAGCTTTTGCCATGATGGGTAATGTCTTTGCCAAGTTATGGCAAGCTCAAAGTCGGCCACTTTTGATGTCCATACTTGCTGGGATTAGTTTGGTTGTTCTCTCTGTAGTTCATACGCTATTTGATAATGAATTCATGGAGTACTCCTTGTCTGCCGGTTTGACTGCGGCCTCCATAGTTTCGTGCATATTTGGATTTTGGTATGTCAGATACGTAGTTGTACATTCAAATTCAGGGGGCGTGAGAAGTTAGTTAATTCACTTGTCATGTTGGTTGTGCGGGTGGTGCAGACTGAAGGAATGGGTAAAAACTACTTTAAAGGAAATTATGAGCGAGCGTTGGCAATCCTATTTTGAAGCGCATGGCGCATTCGAAAATAATTGGCTCTCCACTGCTGTGATGCACTGGGGATTTCACGAGACGCTCTATGGAATGATTGGGCGCTACTGTGAAAAGCCCGGCCGCATTCTTGATATTGGGAGTGGGCCTGGGTGGTCAGAGTTTTATCTATCCTCAATGGGATACGCAGTTACTGGCATCGATAACGAACCCAAATTGGTTGAGCTTGCAAAGCGCCGTGCTGAATTGCTTGGGGTTTCGGCGAAATTCGAAGTTGCAGATGCTTTTGACTTGACCGCATACCAGGCCAAATTTGATTTGGCATTTTCTTGTGGTGTTCTCGAGCACTTTGACCGTGAGGTAACGATCAAGCTGTTAAAAGAACAAGCGCTATGTGCCAAATACGTTCTTATTCAGATACCAACCCGGCATACCGCACATACGGGCATTGTGACCGACGAAAGATTCTATTCAATAAGTGAGCTGGCAAATATCGTTGAAGAATCAGGTATGGAAGTCGTGGCCCGGTTTGGTTATGGCGATTTGACTGCAACAAAAACCCAATTGTTTCTTCGCCGAATCTTGCCGCGTGCAATTTTGAGGTGGTTACAAAATAGAGGTTTTGCTTACAGCATTGCGGTTATTGGGGCTAGACGGCAGGCCTTACAGGAATGATTCAAGATCAAATAATCAGCTGAAATGAGGACTACTGATGCCACAACATGCAATCGAAGTTTCCCAGAAAGAGCGATTCGAATTCGGTGCAAACTGGACCAGATTCTTATCGATCTTGTCTGATGAAAGGATAGATGAAGCGAAGGCTTCATTAAGGAAGATGCTCGGGCAAGACACCTTGGAAGGGAAAACGTTTCTGGACATAGGGTCGGGTAGTGGTTTGTTCTCGTTGGCGGCGCGAATGCTAGGAGCCAAGGTTCATTCTTTTGATTACGATTCGCAATCAGTTGCATGCACACAAGAGTTGCGTCGCAGATATTTTCCAGACGATCCCAATTGGGTTGTGGAGGAAAGATCCGTGCTGGATAAAGAGTTCATAAGAAACTTGGGATGTTTCGATATCGTCTATAGCTGGGGAGTGCTACACCATACGGGCAGTATGTGGGAAGCATTGGAGAACGTGATCCCCTCGGTTAGACCTGGCGGCATATTGTTTATTGCTATCTACAACGATCAAGACTACATCAGCCGGCGTTGGCTAAGACTCAAGAAGCTGTACAACAAGAATCCCATGCTTAGATTGCCGCTGGCGATCTACACCCTGATCAAGCAGTGGGGGATGACATTGTTGCCAGAAGCGATAAAGGGGCGCCCGTTGCGCTCTTGGAATGAGTACAAGAAATCTCGGGGCATGTCACCTTGGTACGATATCGTTGATTGGATCGGCGGCCTCCCTTTCGAGGTGGCCAAGCCAGAGGAGATCTTTGACTTCTATCGTTCTAAGGGCTTTGTTTTGCAACGTATGAAAACTTGCGGCGGTGGATTAGGTTGTAACGAATATGTGTTCGTCCAAAAAATGGATGGAGAGCAGTCATCTTGAAGGGGCGCATCCTCTACGTGATCGGATCACTTGATGTTGGTGGCGCGGAGCGGCACGTAACCCAAGTTTCGATAAAGCTCAAAGAGCGTGGTTGGGAGCCAGAATTCTTTGTATTAACAATGGGCGGCCCACTGACGGACAATCTAAAGAGATGTGGTATCCCAATCTATGGAGTTCGCCTGCCCACTTGGGTCGTGAAGTTGGTCAGCAATGCACGGTTACGAGCACGTTTGACTTTACTGCTGACATCGATCGTATTGATTAAGACGATATGGTTGCGCCGTCCTACAGTCCTACATTTTTTCTTGCCTGCAGCCTACATCATTGGTGGCCTCGTCGCTTTGTTCGCAATAGTGCCTACTCGAATTATGAGCCGCAGAAGTCTCAATCACTACCAATCGGCGTATCCCATATCTACCAAGATCGAATTGTTCCTTCACTCAAGAATGGACATGGTTTGCGGTAACTCGCTTGCTGTGTTGAAAGACCTTGAAGATGAAGGCGTAGATGAGAAGCATCTCAGGCTTATTTACAATGGGATAGACATGGCCTCGTTTACGGGGCCATTCGATCGTTCAAAGGAGCGGATCCAAAAGGAAATACCTGAGCGATCGTTTGTGTTTGTTCTCGTGGCTAATCTGATCCCATACAAGGGGCACGCAGATCTGATCGAAGCCCTCGCAAGAATAAAGGACGACTTACCAGAACATTGGTTACTCCTTTGCCTTGGTCGGGACGATGGGATCGGTGCGAGTTTGAAAGCGCATGCAGAAACGCTGGGATTGAATGAACATATTAGATTTCTGGGCTCTCGTCCGGATGTGAATGATTTCTTGCGCCTAGCGGACGTAGGGTTGCTTTGCTCTCACGAGGAAGGTTTTTCAAATGCGATCCTTGAATGCATGGCTGCAGGGTTGCCCATGGTGGTGACGGATGTGGGGGGTAATGCTGAGGCAGTGGTTGATGGAGAAACGGGATATGTCGTTCCCGCACATAGTCCAGAATCGTTAGCGGATGCGATCTTGCGAATGAACAAGCAAGGAGAGCTTATAAGGATGGGTGCAAAGGCGCGCCAAAGAGCCGAGGAATTGTTCTCAATGACCGCTTGCATAGACGGTTATGAAGCAATGTACCGAGAAATGGGCGCATGCCCCAGTGATGCGAGTGTAGAGAGTCAGTAAAAGGCAGATATGTGCGGTTTCGCTGGAATATTGGGGTGCGGCGCTCGAGCTGAGGTAGCTCAAGGTATGGCGGCTGCCATCATCAATCGTGGCCCTGATGATGGAGGTGTGTGGTCCGATGTGGAGGCCTGCATCGCTTTGGCCCATCGACGTCTCTCCATTGTCGATCTGTCACCAGCCGGGCATCAGCCGATGGCATCTGTCTCAGGTCGCTACGTCATCGTGTTCAACGGCGAGATATACAACCATCTCGATATGCGTGCTGAGTTGGAAAAATCGGGCGCATCTTTCCAATGGCGTGGTCACTCTGATACGGAGACCTTGCTTGCATGTATCGATGTCTGGGGGCTAGAAGCCACACTCAAGAAGTCCATCGGCATGTTCGCCATTGCCTTGTGGGATAAGCAGACCCGCGTGCTGACGCTGGCACGAGATCGCATGGGAGAGAAGCCGCTATATTTTGGATGGCAGGGAAGTGGTGAGCATCGCAGTTTTTTGTTTGGTTCTGAACTCAAAGCACTGAAGCGGCATCCTGCGTTTGCAGCGCCGGTCGATCGTGACGCGCTTTGTTTGCTCTTGCGCCACAACTACATCCCTGCGCCTTACTCGATCTACCGAGGAATATCTAAGTTAGAACCTGGCTGTCTATTGACCGTCTCGATGGAAAAGACCGAGACGAAGAGTTGGAAGTATTGGGATACGCTGGAAGTTGCTAGTGCAGGGATCAAGGATCAATTCGCGGGCTCGACGAACGAGGCCGTCAACGCGTTGGAGCGATTAGCAAAAGACGCGGTACGCCAGCAGATGATGGCAGATGTGCCGTTGGGCGCATTCCTTTCTGGCGGTATCGATTCGAGCACTGTGGTCGCGCTGATGCAGGCGCAATCCGCTAGACCAGTGAAGACCTTCACCATTGGTTTCAACGAAGAGGGCTACAACGAAGCGCAACATGCGAAGGTGGTGGCCCGACATCTGGGTACTGAGCACACCGAACTATATGTGACATCGCAACAGGCGATGGATGTGATCCCCCGATTACCATCCCTGTATTGCGAGCCTTTTGCCGATTCGTCGCAGATACCTACCTTCTTGGTGTCTCAACTCGCTCGGCAACATGTCACCGTATCCTTGTCGGGTGATGCGGGCGATGAGTTGTTCTGCGGTTATAACCGCTATCAGATGACGAATGATCTCTGGCGCAAGACCTCTCTCATCCCCTCACCATTGCGCGTGTTGGCAGCTAAAGGGATCACCGCTATTACACCGAAACATTGGGATCATATCGCTCGATTCATTCCAGGGGCTTCACGTTACGCTTCTGTCGGGGACAAGTTGCACAAGGGGGCTGGCGTACTGGCAAGTCGCACTGTGGATGAGCTTTATCAGGGAATGGTCTCGCATCTGAGTGATCCTGCATCATGGGTGATCGGAGGAAAAGAGCCGGTCACGAGATTGACAGGTGCGCATGCGGCACTGAATGGCCTAGACACGGTCGAACGCATGATGGCACTGGATGCGGTGAGTTATTTGCCTGACGATATCTTAGTAAAAGTGGATCGGGCTGCGATGGGTGTTTCACTAGAAAGTCGTGTCCCATTTCTGGATCATAGGGTCGTCGAGTTTGCGTGGAGCCTGCCACTCGAATACAAACTGCGTGAAGGGCAGACAAAGTGGCCATTACGCCAAGTGCTTTACCGTTACGTGCCGCGAGAATTGATCGATCGACCCAAGATGGGATTCGGTATCCCTCTGCATGATTGGTTGCGAGGTCCACTGCGTGAATGGGCGGAAGAACTCTTGGGAGAAGAACGACTGCGACGAGAGGGTTTCTTTCATCCTGAGCCGATCAGGCAGAAGTGGGCAGAACATCTGAGTGGGCGACGCAACTGGGCGTCACTGCTATGGAACGTACTCATGTTCCAAGCTTGGTTAGAGTGCGATCAGACATGAGTAAGAGACTCATGTTCGTAGTGAATGTGGACTGGTTCTTCATGTCACATCGTCTGCCAATCGCCCTAGAGGCGATGCGGCAAGGGTATGAGGTGCATATCGCAACCGGAATCACGGATCAAAAAGAGGCGATGGAGAAATTGGGCTTGATAGTGCATCCCATTGCCTTAGACCGTGGCAAGGCGAACCCGTATCAGACCCTGCGCACTTTTTGGCAGATATTCACTGTCTTTAAAAAAACCAAGCCAGACATCGTCCATTTGGTCACGATCAAACCTGTGCTGTTGGGTGGGATAGCCGCTCGATTAGCAAATATCCGCGGGGTCGTTGCAGCCATCTCGGGTCTCGGATATGTGTTCTTAGATAGTGGCTTATTGAGTCGAATACGCCGAAGCATCGTGTCTAATCTCTATCGATTTGTGTTCCAACAACCAAACATAAAGGTGATCTTCCAAAATGCAGATGATCTTAATGAGTTGGCCAAATTGACGGGATTGAAAACAAGCCAAACAGTAATGATTCGAGGTTCGGGTGTCGATTTGAATTTCTTCCGCCACGGACCACTTCCGCAAGGTACGCCAATAGTACTTATGGCGGCTCGTCTTCTGGCGGATAAGGGGGTACGTGAATTCGTTGGTGCTGCGAGGTCGTTGTCGGGCAAGGCTAGATTCTGCTTGGTGGGCGATATCGACTTGGCAAATCCCTCGAGCATCAAAGGTGACGAAATATCGAAGTGGGTTACAGAAGGCGTCATCGAGTACTGGGGGCAACGTGACGATATGGACAAAATACTAGCGACCGCATACATCGTCGTTCTGCCTTCGTATCGAGAGGGGTTGCCGAAGATTCTGTTGGAAGCAGCTGCGGTTGGCCGACCTGTTGTGACAACGAACGTACCTGGGTGTCGGGATGCGATCGAAGCAGATAGTACTGGTTTACTTGTTCCTCCTCGAACGGTGAGCCCCCTTGCTGATGCGATTGAATATTTACTGACTGATAAAGCGCGATGCGCCGAGTTTGGTAATGCAGCTAGAGCCTTGGCTGAAAGAGAGTTCAACATTGAAAAAGTAGTTGCAAGACATCTGAATATTTACAGCCATCTTTAATAATTCGGATGATTCGCAAACAGAATCGCAAACCTCAGGAATGCAGGCCTTAAGGACTCCGGACGACCTGACACACAAAATATATAGGCCTTCAAGAAGCTAGGTAAAACGGTAGCCAGCAATTAAAATGTGCTCCCCCTGCTCAAACAGGCAGCTACGATTGATTGACTCAATGTGCTTATGAAGAAATTGATTCCAACCATCCTATGTGGGGGAGCTGGCTCCCGCTTATGGCCAGTCTCCCGCGAGACCCATCCAAAACCTTTCATCCGCTTGGCAGATGGACAGAGCCTGTTGCAGAAGGCGTGGCTACGAGGGGCGGTGTTACCGCAAGTCGTTGAGACCATGACGGTCACCAATCGAGAGCTCCTCTTTAAGACTGATGACGAATACCGCGAAGTATCTAGCATTCCGGAAAATACAAAGCTTACCAACCGTTTCATCCTCGAACCTTTTGGTCGAAATACGGCACCCGCCATCGCAGCTGCCGCATTACAAGTCGCATCCATGCACGGTGACGATGCCTGCCTGCTCGTACTGGCAGCAGACCATCTGATCGCAGACCAAGCATCCTTTGCCAAAGCGGTGGCGAGTGCTATGCAATTGGCCGCCCAAGGCAAACTCGTCACCTTTGGAATCAAGCCAGACATGCCCGAGACAGGCTACGGCTACATCGAAGCCGATGGCAACACGGTCAAACGCTTCGTCGAAAAACCCAACTTAGAGACCGCCAAAGAATACGTCGCCTCAGGCCGCTTCCTGTGGAATTCCGGCATGTTCTGTTTCCAAGCGGGTGTCATGATTCAAGAGATGGAAAAGCACTGCCCGGCCATTCTTTCTGCCACTATCGCTTGCATCGCCGAATCGCGCAGCGCCGAAGGCAAAGGCTTCAGCCAGCTCGAATTGGATCCCGAAGCATTCAAACAAGTCCCCAATGATTCCATCGACTACGCGGTGATGGAGAAGTCTGCCAACGTCGCTGTCGTGCCCTGCGACATCGGCTGGAGCGACATCGGCTCATGGACGGCTCTCGGAGATCTCACCTCGGCGGATGCCCAAGGCAACCGTATCGAAGGCGAGGTCATGTTGCACGACGTCAGCAACTGCTATATCCAGAGCAACGAACGTCTTGTGGGCGCTGTCGGTGTCAGAGACCTAGTCATCATCGACACACCAGATGCCGTTCTAGTCGCTGACCGTAACCACGTGCAGGACGTGAAACACATCTTCAATCGCCTTAAGACAGCAGGTCATGAAGCCTATCGTCTGCACAGCACCGTACATCGCCCATGGGGTACGTACACCGTGCTAGAAGAAGGCCCGCATTTCAAGATCAAACGCATCGAAGTCAAAGTGGGCGCCTCTCTTTCTTTGCAGATGCACCACCATCGCAGCGAACACTGGATCGTGGTTAGCGGTATGGCCAAAGTGGTGAATGGCCAACAAGAGCTCTTCATCCAGACCAACGAATCCACCTACATCCCCGCCGGCCATAAACATCGTCTGGAGAATCCCGGCATGTTGCCGCTCGTGATGATCGAAGTGCAGAGCGGTGAATATGTGGGTGAAGACGACATCGTGCGTTTTGATGATATGTACGGCAGGGTCAAAGCGTGAGCCTCACCTGTTTCAAAGCCTATGACATCCGAGGCAAGCTGGGTGAAGAGCTCAATGACGATATCGCCTATCGTATCGGCCGCGCTTACGCACAACACTTGGGTGCCAAGCGCGTCGTCGTGGGCGGCGATGTGCGTCTCACCAGCGCCACCCTCAAGCAAGCCTTGGCGAATGGTCTGATGGATGGCGGTGCGGATGTCATCGACATCGGCATGGTGGGGACAGAAGAGATCTACTTCGCCGCCTTTCATCTGGACGTGGACGGTGGCATCGAAGTCACCGCCAGCCACAACCCCATGGACTACAACGGCATGAAGCTGGTGGCACGTGGCGCCGTTCCCATCAGCGGTGACACCGGCCTCAAAGTCATTCAAGCCCTAGCCGAAGCGAATCAATTCGGACACACAACAAAGCGCGGTAGTCTCACCCAACAATCGATCCTCAATCCTTTCGTCGAGCACCTGCTCACCTACATCGAACCCTCAGCCATCAAACCGCTGAAGCTCGTGGTCAACTCCGGCAATGGAGCAGCAGGTCATGTCATCGACGAGATCGAATCACGCTTCAAACAACTGAACATCCCCGTCACCTTCATCAAAGTGCACCACGAAGCTGACGGCACGTTCCCTAACGGCATCCCCAATCCACTGTTGCCAGAGAACCGTGCAGCCACCACCGATGCGGTAAAGGCGCACAAGGCAGACATGGGCATCGCATGGGATGGCGACTTTGACCGTTGCTTCTTGTTCGATGAGCACGGTGAGTTCATCGAAGGCTATTACATCGTGGGTTTGCTGGCGGAGGCTTTCTTGGTCAAACATCCAGGCGAGAAGATCATCCACGACCCGCGACTCACTTGGAACACTATCGACGTCGTCAATCAATCGGGTGGGAATCCGATCCAATCCAAGACCGGCCATGCCTTCATCAAAGAGCGCATGCGCTTGGAAAATGCCATCTATGGTGGCGAGATGAGCGCGCATCACTACTTCCGTGATTTCGCCTACTGCGACAGCGGCATGATCCCTTGGTTGTTGGTGACCGAACTGTTGAGCCGCAGCGGCAAGCGTTTGTCGCAACTGGTGGGTGAGCGTATCAAAGCGTATCCCTGTAGTGGAGAGATCAACTACCGCGCGAGCGATGTGAAGCAGATGATCGAAAGAATCTTGCAGCACTATCTGCCGCTGAACCCTATCGTAGATCGCACCGACGGTGTGAGTGCGGAGTTCTCTGATTGGCGCTTCAATCTGCGTGGTTCGAATACCGAACCGTTGTTGAGATTGAACGTGGAATCACGCGGGGATATGAGATTGATGGAGCAGCGCACGGCGGAGATCGCAGCGTTGATCCAGGCTTGAACGAAGCGCACGAATCGAAACTGTTTAGTTTTTTAAGGAGAGCATCTTGAGTACAAACAAAGTCGCGTTGATCACAGGCATCACTGGTCAAGACGGAGCCTATCTGGCCGAGTTCTTGTTGAAGAAGGGTTACATCGTGCATGGTGTGAAACGCCGTTCTTCCTCCTTCAATACTGATCGTATCGACCACTTGTACCAAGATCCGCATGTGGACAACGCCAAGTTCAAACTGCACTACGGTGATCTGACCGACTCTACCAATTTGATTCGCATCATCCAACAGACCCAGCCAGACGAGATCTACAATCTTGCTGCTATGTCACACGTCGCCGTCTCGTTCGAGACGCCTGAGTACACTGCTAATGCAGACGGCATCGGCACATTGCGTATCCTTGAGGCCATCCGCATCTTGGGGCTGGTGAAGAAGACCAAGTTCTACCAAGCCTCCACCTCCGAGCTGTTCGGAATGGTGCAAGAGACTCCGCAAAAGGAAACCACCCCTTTCTACCCGCGCAGTCCTTATGCCGTGGCCAAGATGTACGCCTACTGGATCACCGTCAATTACCGCGAGGCCTATGGCATCTATGCTTGTAACGGCATCCTGTTCAACCACGAATCGCCGATCCGAGGTGAGACCTTCGTCACCCGCAAGATCACCCGCGCCTTGGCGCGTATCAAACTCAACCTGCAAGATTGTCTGTATCTGGGCAACATGGATTCCTTGCGCGACTGGGGCCATGCCAAAGACTACGTCGAGATGCAATGGCTGATGCTGCAACAAGACGAACCGGAAGACTTTGTGATCGCCACTGGAGTGCAATACAGCGTGCGCCAATTCGTCGATGCGGCGGCCAAAGAACTGGAAATCAAGATTCGCTGGGAAGGCAAAGGCGTGGATGAAAAAGGCTACGACGTTGCTACCAATAAATGTATCGTCCAAGTCGACCCACGTTACTTCCGCCCCACTGAAGTCGAGACCTTATTGGGCGATCCGTCCAAAGCTAAGCAAAAGCTGGGCTGGACCCCCAAAGTGACTTTCGAGGAACTCGTGGCAGAAATGGCACGCGAAGATCTGAAGAGTGCAAAACGCGATGAGTTAGTGAAGAAGCACGGCTTTGTAACGTTTGATTACAACGAGTGATTTTGTTTTGTGATGAATATAAACTCAAAGATCTACATAGCAGGACACCGAGGGCTGGTAGGCTCCGCCCTCGTGCGTCGTCTGCAAGCCAAGGGTTACACCAATCTCGTCACGCGCACACATGCCGAGTTAGAGCTGCGTGACCAAAAGGCCGTGCAAGCCTTCTTCGAAACTGAAAAACCAGACTACGTCATCCTCGCGGCAGCCAAGGTGGGCGGTATCCATGCCAACAACACCTATCCCGCTGAGTTCATCCATGACAATCTGGTCATCCAGAACAACGTCATTCATAGCGCCTACCAAAATACAGTAGAACGCCTGCTGTTCTTGGGCTCATCTTGCATCTACCCCAAGAATGCACCGCAACCGATGACTGAGGATTGCCTGCTCACTGGGCCGTTGGAACCCACCAACCGTCCCTATGCCTTGGCTAAGATAGCCGGCATCGAGATGTGCCATGCGTACAACCGCCAATACGGCACCAAATACATGGCCGCCATGCCCACCAACCTGTATGGCCCCAACGACAACTACGACCTCAACAACTCCCACGTCTTGCCAGCCCTCATTCGCAAGATGCACGAAGCCAAGCAGTGCGGAGCAAAAGAAGTCGTGGTGTGGGGTACGGGTACGCCTAAGCGTGAGTTCCTGTATAGCGAAGACATGGCCGATGCATGCATATTCTTGCTTGAGCAAGGCGAAGACAAGCTCGCCAGCCTATTCAACGAAGACTTGCCACCGCTGGTCAACATCGGCTGTGGTGAAGACCTCACTATCAAAGAATTGGCAGAGTCGGTAGCGGACGTCGTCGGCTTCAAAGGCGATCTCACCTTCGACACCAGCAAACCAGACGGTACCATGCGCAAGGTGATGGATGTATCGCGCATCAACAAATTGGGTTGGCAACGCACCGTGCAACTGAAAGACGGACTGGCTTTATCCTACAAAAACTTTTTGGAGCAATAAATGAAAGCAGTGATTCTTGCCGGAGGGTTAGGGACGCGAATCAGCGAAGAGACATCAACACGCCCTAAGCCTATGGTAGAGATTGGCGGCAAGCCGATCCTGTGGCACATCATGAAGGGATATTCCGTTCATGGCATCAATGAATTTATCGTTTGCTGCGGCTATAAGGGTTACGTCATCAAGGAATATTTCGCAAATTATTTTCTGCACATGTCAGACGTCACATTCGACATGGAGCATAACAAGATGGAAGTACATCAGCGTTTTGCCGAGCCTTGGAAAGTCACTCTCGTTGATACTGGAGAAGAGACGATGACGGGTGGGCGATTGAAGCGTGTTGCTGAATACGTCAAAAATGAAGAGGCTTTTTGTTTCACCTATGGCGATGGGGTGAGCGACGTCAACATCACCGAACTGGTCGCATTTCATAAAGCACAAAAAGTCAAAGCGACGCTGACAGCCACTTTGCCGCCAGGTCGCTTTGGTGCGCTCGACATGCAAGGAAATAAGGTGAATAGCTTTCGCGAGAAACCCAAAGGCGATGGCGCCATGATCAATGGCGGATTCTTCGTGTTATCACCGCAAGTGATCGAGTACATCGCCGATGACAAAACTATTTGGGAGCGCGGTCCGATGGAGCGGTTGGCCGAAGAGGGTGATTTGGCCGCATTCCATCATGAAGGGTTCTGGCAACCTATGGATACCCTGCGCGACAAGATGCATCTGGAAGAATTGTGGCAATCCGGCAATGCGCCATGGAAGGTGTGGAAGTGAATACCTCATTCTGGAAAGGTAAGCGCGTACTGCTGACTGGGCATACCGGCTTCAAAGGAAGCTGGCTATCTATGTGGTTGCAATCCATGGGTGCGCAGGTGGTAGGTTATGCGTTGAACCCACCAACCGATCCGAGCCTGTTTGAGGCCGCCGAGGTTGCTAAAGATATGACTAGCATCATCGGTGATATCCGAGACCTAGAACATCTTCGCAGAGTGTTTGCGGACCATCAGCCGGAGATCGTGATTCATATGGCAGCGCAGCCATTGGTGCGTTATTCCTACATCGAGCCGGTTGAGACTTACTCCACCAACGTGATGGGAACAGTGAATCTGCTTGAGGCGGTGCGTAGTACTAAGAGTGTCAGAGCCGTTGTCAACGTCACTACGGATAAGTGTTATGAGAATCGTGAGTGGGCATGGGGATATCGCGAGAACGAAGCGATGGGTGGTTATGATCCCTATTCAAGCAGCAAGGGTTGCGCTGAATTGGTGACCGCAGCCTATCGCAACTCATACTTCCATCCAGAAAAACACAATGAACATGGCGTGGCGATCGCCTCTGGCAGAGCGGGCAACGTCATCGGTGGTGGAGATTGGGCGGACGACCGCCTCATTCCAGACATCATGCGAGCCATCAGCGCAGGAAAACCGGTCAACATCCGCAACCCGTATGCGATTCGTCCTTGGCAGCATGTGCTAGAACCGCTTGCGGGTTACTTGGTTTTGGCGCAGAAACTTTACGAAGAAGGTGCAGCGTATGCAGAGGGGTGGAACTTTGGCCCCAACGACGAAGACGCAAAACCCGTGCAATGGATTGTTGAGAAATTGACTCAAACTTGGGGCGAGGGGGCGAGCTGGATCGTGGATGGCGGTGAGCATCCCCATGAGGCGCATTATTTGAAGCTAGATTGTTCCAAGGCGAAATCCCGATTGGACTGGCACCCCAGGTGGAATCTGGAAGAGGCTCTAGAGGCTATTGTTGAATGGCAACGGGCTTATCAAGATGGCAAGGCGATCAAATCAGTTACGCTGGAACAGATTCAGCAATATGCGAATGTGCATTGAACTAATTATGTAGAAATATGCGAAAGAGCTAATGATGAGTAAACAAGCGATCAAACAACAGATACTGGAACTGGTTGAACAATACAGTGCTGTGCAATATGCACCAAAGGCATTCAATGCGGGCTCGAGTGTGATCCCCCCATCTGGCAAAGTCATTGGCGCAGCAGAGTTGAAGAATATGGTTGAAGCATCACTGGATGGATGGCTCACTACAGGCCGCTTCAATGAAGCATTTGAAAAGCGCTTCGCTGAATTCGTTGGCGTGCCTTACGCGCTGACCACGACATCCGGCTCATCAGCAAATCTTTTGGCCTTTACAGCGCTTACTTCTCACAAATTGGGTGCTCGGGCATTGAAGTCGGGCGATGAAGTCATCACCGTAGCCGCAGGTTTTCCAACCACTGTGAACCCGATGTTGCAGAACGGCATGGTGCCCGTGTTCGTGGATGTCGATCCCACCACCTACAACATCGATCCAAACAAGATCGAAGCAGCGCTCAGACCAAAGACCAAAGCCATCATGATCGCCCATACCCTGGGCAATCCTTTCGATTTGGATGCAGTCATGGCAGTGGCTAAGAAACACGATCTGTGGGTCATCGAAGATTGCTGTGATGCATTAGGTTCGCGCTACAAAGGCCAGCACGTTGGCACCTTTGGCCATATCGCTACTTGCAGTTTCTACCCCGCGCATCACATTACCATGGGCGAAGGCGGCATGATCTTCACCAAAGACCGCGACTTGCGCGGTATCATCGAATCGTTCCGTGACTGGGGGCGTGATTGTTACTGCGGCCCAGGCTGTGACAATACATGCGGCAAACGCTTTGGCCAACAGTTGGGCTCATTGCCAATGGGCTACGACCACAAATATACCTACTCGCATCTGGGCTACAACCTCAAGATCACCGACATGCAGGCCGCTTGTGCATTGGCGCAGATGGATCGCTTGCCTGAGTTCATTGAGGCACGTAAGCGCAACTTCGCTTTCTTGAAGGAGCGTTTGAAATCATGTGAAGAGTTCTTGGTGTTGCCAGAAGCGACTGCAGGCAGCGAACCTTCTTGGTTTGGTTTTCCCATCACCGTGCGTGAAGCGGCAGGAGTTGACCGTGTCGAACTGTTGAAATATCTAGATCAATACAAGATAGGTACGCGCTTGCTGTTCGCGGGCAATCTTACGCGCCAGCCTTATTTCGAAGGTCGCACCTATCGCATCAGCGACAAATTGACCAACACCGACAACATCATGAACAACACTCTGTGGATCGGTGTGTATCCTGGGCTGACTGAAGAGATGTTGAGTTTTGTGGTCGAGAAGATCGAAGCGTTTTTCGGTGTAAATTTTTAGTTTGATGAGCAAGCGGATATTACTGACGGGAGCGACAGGCTATCTGGGCAGTCAACTTGCGAAAGCCCTACTTGATGCTAACCACAGTGTAGTTGCACTCAAACGCAAGACCTCTTCGTTGCGTCGTCTTGAGCCAATACTTCCAAAAATTACTTTGTTGGATGTGGATGAATCCGACATGCAAGCTCTGTTCAGCGAACATGGAAAGATTGACTCTGTTGTTCACACAGCGACCTGTTACGGCAGAAATGGTGAAAGTGACAGCCAGATGGTGCAAAGCAATTTGAACTTCCCGCTTAGGCTATTGGATGCGGCAGCGGAAGCGAAAGTACCTGCATTTCTTAATACGGATACTGTGCTGGATAAGCGCTTGAACGCGTATGCGTTATCAAAGGGGCAATTTACAGAATGGGGAAGCCGCTTTGCAGGGCAGGAGAAGATTCGTTTCTTTAATCTGAAGCTGGAACATTTCTTTGGCCCAAAAGATGACGATATGAAGTTCACGATGCACGTAATTAATAGCTGTTTGGATAATGTGCCAGAACTTAAACTTACGGCAGGCGAGCAAAAGCGAGACTTTATATACATCAACGATGTCGTTGCGGCCTACCTGTTGCTGCTGGAAAAGCAAGAATCGCTGACAGGTTGGTTTGTGGAGCTTGGTGTGGGAAGTGGTGAAGCGCCCACGATTCGACAATTCGTTGAGCTGGTGCATAGACTGACCGCCTCGAATACCAAGTTGAATTTTGGGGCATATCCCTACAGAGAGGGTGAAGTGATGTTTTCTAGGGCGGATGTGGAACCGTTGAAAAAATTAGGATGGTGTTGTGGACACACGCTGGAACAAGGTTTGAAGCTAGTTATTGAAGGACACAAGCTATGAAATTATTGATTACGGGCGGTTGCGGTTTCCTAGGAAGCAATCTGGCAATAGACGCGTTGTCACGGGGCGATGAGTTGGTCGTTTTTGACAGTCTTTATCGGAATGGCTCACGTATGAACCTTTCTTGGCTGCAGGAACAGGGGCAGTTCCGGTTCGAGCATGGTGATATACGTAATCAGAACGATATAACGCGCATCATTCAGTCATTTAAGCCGGATGCAATCTTTCATCTTGCTGGGCAAGTTGCGATGACAACTTCGATTGCCAATCCGCGCATGGACTTCGAGATAAATGTGATGGGTACCCACAATCTACTAGAGGCTGTACGTCAATATGTGCCTGATGCCATCGTCGTATATTCATCTACAAACAAGGTCTATGGCGATCTTGAACAATATACTTATAGCGAGACCGAGACGCGCTTCGTGTGCAACGAGCATCCCAATGGTTTTAGTGAAAATACCCAGCTCGATTTCCACTCACCCTACGGCTGTTCCAAAGGGGCGGCTGACCAATACATGCTGGACTATGCCCGTATCTTCGGCCTGAAGACGGTCGTATTCCGCCACTCCTCAATGTACGGAGGACGGCAATTTGCAACATACGATCAGGGCTGGGTTGGTTGGTTTTGCCAGAAAGCCGTGGAAACGAGTAAGGGGCAGCTTGCTGAGCCATTCACTATCTCTGGTACCGGTAAACAGGTTCGCGACGTGCTGCATGCCGACGATATGAAGCGTCTCTATATGGCTGCGATCAAGAATATTGATCACGCTAGGGGTAAAGCATTCAACATTGGCGGAGGCATAGAAAACAGTTTGTCCCTGCTGGAATTGTTCGGGATGCTTGAGAATCTGAAAGGCATAAAACTGGATTTCGTCAGAATACCGGTGCGAGAGAGCGATCAGAGGGTATTTGTTGCAGACATCGGCAGGGCGGAGCAATTGCTTGGCTGGCAACCGCAGGTGTCTGCTTTGGAAGGTGTGACCAAGATGTTTGCTTGGGTATCCGACCAGAATGCTTGAGGCTGTTTCAAGAAACAGGACAAGGAACTATCTACGCCAGATAACCGGTGCCGCTGCCTATAAAGCAGTGGCGGTGGTCGCGTCATTTGTTACGATACCGCTGATGATTGGCTACATCGGACAAGAACAATTCGGTGTATGGTCTACTTTACTTGCATTGATGTCTTGGATGGTTTTCTTTGATCTTGGTATTGGCAACGGCCTGCGCAACAGCGTGGCGGAAACGCTGGCAAAAGACAAGAGGTCGGAAGCCGCACGATACATCGCATCCGGTTACAGTATGGTCGGCTTGATGGCACTGTCGCTATGGTTGCTGGTTTTTCTAGGCTCCTACCTCATAAATTGGCAAATGGTATTCAATACCAAAGTAATCTCGGAAACGTCACTGCGCCTGACGGTGCAGATTGCCATTTCCTTCATCGTATTCAATTTCTGGATTGGGCTAATCGGCGCACTGCTCGGTGCTGTACAAAGAACCTCGCTGATTGCACTCGGGCAATTGATCTCTAATGTACTGGCATTGGCGCTGGTCGTTGTGCTGACACAAACCACTGATGCATCGATAAGTTATTTGGCAACCGCTTATGGGAGTTCATTGGTGACAGCGAATGTGCTGCTGAGCATCTGGTTCTACCGGCAGTACCCCGAGTTGCGCCCGACCCCTTGCTTAGATAAACAGCATGTTCAGCCATTGCTGGCTGTTGGGATGCAGTTCTTCGTCATACAGATTGCAGTGTTGATCATCTTTACCACCGACAAGATGTTAATCACCCAATTATTCGGACCTCTGTATGTCACGCAGTATGAGGTCGTTTTTAAATTGTTCAGCCTGATCACCTTGGGACATACACTGATCACCGCTCCGCTCTGGTCGGCCTACACTGATGCCTATCACAGGGGTGATACCGTATGGATTGGGAACATGTTGAGGAAACAGATAATTGTCTTTGGTGGTGTAGCAATCGCCGTGCTTGCAATGGTATTAATCGCACGCCCTGTTATTGGATTTTGGATCGGCCCCGAACTGGAAGTGTCGTTCCAGTTGGTTCTCGCGCTGGGCCTGCTGGTCATGATTTCGACTTGGAACAACATCTTTGCCATGTTTGTGAACGGAATCGGCAAGATTAAGATACAGCTCTACACTGCTGTGATCGCAATGTCTATCAACATTCCTTTAGCCCTTCTGTTTACGAAATATCTTGGAATGGGATTGAGCGGGATCGTGCTGGCCACATGCGCGAGTCTGCTTTTGGCCGCCGTCGCACTTCCGGTTCAAGTTCGCCACATAATACGTCAAGACGCTGGAAAAGGAGCTAGATGACTACAGTTCAGACTCACATCCCGAAAGTAAGCATCCTGATTCCAGTCTTCAATCGAAAAGATTTCATCGCGGAATGTATACAGTCTGCGCTGAATCAAACGTATACGAATTTTGAAATTGTGGTCGCAGATAATGCCAGTGACGATGGTACTTGGGAAATTTGTCAGAAATTTGCCGAGAAAGATCGGCGTGTTCGTATTTTTCGCAATGAGACCAATGTTGGGCCGGTGCGCAACTGGAAATGTTGTTTCGATTGGGCTCGTGGCGAGTTTGGGAAAATCTTGTTCAGTGATGATTCAATCGTTCCGCAATATCTTGAGCGCACATTGCCCTTTATTGAGGATGTGCAAGTTGGATTTGCATATGCATTGGCTGAAATTGGTGAGCGTCCGGGATGCGGAGTGATAAACCAGAATTCCCCTTTTAAGAAGAGTGGAAAGATAGCAAGCAATGCGTATATTGAGGAGGCATGTATTGGTGTGAGAACTCCAGTTTCTCCCGGAGCTGCCATTTTTAGAATGGCAGACCTAAAAAGAAATTTAATGATGGAAGTGCCTTCGCCAACTTTCCATGATTTTGCAGCGCTTGGTGCTGGACCTGATTTGTTGCTATATCTGCTCACGGCAAATCAATACACTCACATCGCATATGTTGACGAGCCGTTGGCGTTCTTTCGTGCACATCCAAGCTCTATCACCGTGCGCGAAAAGTCCCACATAGGCGGACGTTATAATCAAGCGAGACTTTGGTTTGTATCCAACTACTCGGCAGACTCATTAATCTCTAGAACAATAGCCAGGGCATGGCTTTCTGACTGCAAGAGGCAGCGCAAGCTATTTGCGCTGAGGAGCACGTTAAAATGCTATTTCTCATCACCGCCAAAGATTCATGTTTTGAAGATTTGGATGGGTGCCATTCGTATAGTGTTAAGCGAGAGCAAATCATGGTTGTTGCTTCACATGCGGACTCAACATACTTCGTAAGCGAGAGTGAAAAGTTCAATGAACACGATATTTGAAGCACTCAATTGCATCCCCAAGGAATTTGCATGAGCCTGCCTGACAAAGCTAGTTGGTTGCCATTCGCTATTCTTCCAGCAGTTATATTTTTACACTTCATGTTTTTCAAAGTATGGGGCTATCCGCTGACTATTGCTCCATTCGCTCTGCTCTGTTTTATTCTCATAAATTTTCGGGTGACTTTGAAAGAAACTTGGCTGTGGGCATCCTTTCTCTTAATTCTTCCCTTTGGTGGCTTGGCTTGGTCACTGTCAAGGGGCGCAAATCCAGACGTCCTGCAGTATTTTAGAACTTATGCATTGTGGTCATTTGCATCCCTAGTTGTCCTGGCTGCATTTATATCGCCAGTTAAGAAAATTTTCTTCAAAGTTTGGTCGTTAGAGAAAATAAGTTTCTTGTGTCTGTCCATTTTGTGCGCATTTTCTCTAATGCAAGTGGTGCTGTTTGCGGGCTGGGGTAGCGTCATTTTGTACAATCCCTTTGGCGATCACCAATACCTAGGGAAGTATGATGTCTCTAGGTTTGCAGCTAGCTATATAGTTCGCGCTGCGGGCTTATATCTGGAGCCATCATTTAATGCATTTATCGCTATCACACTTTATGTCGTTTGTTTGCTTGGCAAGTTTAGGCTACGGAGTAGTTCAGCGCTGACTTTATTGTCATTGTTCGCTATTCAATCAATGATAGGGTTGCTTGCCTTTGTTGCCCTATGGATGTTTATTGTTATGCGTGCCCTAATTGGAAAAGATGAAGCTTTTAAGAAAGTATGGATTAGGCTGGGATTGGTAAATCTTATGTTGGCGTTAGTAGTTGCCTACACTGGGGGCGTAAGTGGTGTTATTAATATAGTGAGCGGCGTGAGTGGCGTGAGCTGGCTATCTCGAATCGAGGAGTTAGGCAAGCCCAGCACTTCTGGTTATTACCGAATCGTCGCGCCGCTGGGGATGCTGAAAGATGTGTTGGTTAATGATCCGCTAGGCAAGCCATTTGGGCAGATTGAGCAAACATTAGGCTATTACCACTTATTAAACGGCACCCAGTTTGGCAAGACATTGGATAATGGAATGTACTTGCTGGTGTTTTATTTTGGATGGGTGGGAATTGCCTTCCTTGCTTTCCTGTTAATTAGAACGGTGATGTTGATTAATTCGCAAGGGGACATGAATGAACTTATCCTGCTGGTCTTTACTCTACTGAGCTTTCAATTTTCTGGAGGCATTCTGTTGCCAGAATATGTACTAATGTTGGTCATGGTTATATACCAATTCAGAATATTCTCTTCTTCGGTTCAACATAATGGGGGCGTGCAGAGAGCAAATTGCTCCACAGAAATACGCAATGCTTAATAGCTCGCCACAATTCTCCATAATTACTGTTGTGTATAACGACGTTGGCGGCTTGGCCTTGACTAAGTCCAGCATTGCTTGCCAAGCATTTACCGACTTCGAGTGGATAGTGATTGATGGAGGTTCTAGCGACGGTGCGGTTGGTTTTTTAGAACAGTGTGACCAGATCGGCCTGAGTTGGGTTAGCGAGAAGGATAGGGGCATCTACGATGCAATGAATAAGGGGATGCTAAAAAGCGGCGGTGAGTATTTGATATTTTTAAATGCAGGGGATGTCTTTCCGAGTTCTGACACACTTCGCCAAGTAAGCGCATCCTTGGGCATTGTCCCAAAACCAGATGTGTTGTTCGGCGGTGCTGAGTATGTGTTTCCTGATGGTATGACTATATTTAGGCCACCTAAAATGGTTGCACAAAGCATTTGGCATGGTTTGCCTGCAAATCATCAGGCGACATACTACAGCCGCGAGGTTCTGGCTGGGGTGCAGTACGACATCAAATATAAAATTTGTGGGGACTATTACCTGATTGCCAAGTTGTACAAGAAAGGATTTTCACCAGTGTACTTAAAAAAATCATTGGTTCGGTTTGAAGTTGGAGGGGCATCGTATATTAATCGCAGGCTACTCTTCTGGGAGCCATTCCTTATTCAGCGTGATGTGCTGTCACTACCAATTTGGTGGCGGATGGCGAGCTTGCTGAAAAGAGGGGTTTCAACACTGGGAATGATAGCGCTACAGAATCTTCATCGAACCAAGAGTAAGAATCAAAATGGAGGTTAGCGCTTTGAAATGTATTAATTGTGGGCTTGCATTAGCAGAAGGCACTAATTATTTGGTGTGGGATACACGTTTTGGAATCGGCAAAGAATATCAAATTCAGGTGTGTTCAAACTGTGGCCTTGAACAAACTCAGCCGCTACCCAGTCAAGACGAACTGACCGGCCTGTATGAGGCGTATTACAACTTTAGTGGAGAGAAAAATACCCGCTATACAGAACTGAGAGCAGCTTTTATTAACTCATTTTTGTATCGACTTTGGTTGGCTGTTGATGGGGATATTTCTTTTCAGTGCATGAATGGAGCCGGTAAATTGCTGGATGTAGGGTGTAACGAAGGGCGGGGGTTGGAGTTCTTTAAGGCCCACGGTTTTAGCGCGGAAGGGTTGGAGCTAAATAGTAGGGCGGCTGAAGTTGCGCGCAGCAAGGGCTTCACTGTGCATGGCAGTTCGTTGGAAGGATTCGCATCGGAGAACAAATACGATGTCATTGTGTTATCCAATGTGTTGGAGCACTCGCTAAATCCTGCAGATATGCTTCAGCATATTTACCGCTTGCTCAATTCCGAAGGGCAGGTGTGGATAAGCTGCCCAAACAGCCAAAGCTGGCTGCGCGCAGTTTTCGGTCGCTATTGGATCAATTGGCACGTACCTTTTCATGTGACACATTTTTCTTCAGATACTTTGCGGGAAATGTTGAGGGTTTCGAAATTCGAGGTCATAAAGCTGCGGCAAGAGACACCGGCTTTGTGGGTTTCGCATTCATTGATTGCTAGGCTATTTGCAAAGCAAGGCAGACAGACAGGTCAGCTCAGATCCGCCCCCTTAGTTGCAACACTTATTTTGCTGATTCGCGGACTGTTCTTTCCCCTATTATGGTTGGGCAATCTGAGTAAGCGTGGTGATTGTCTGGTTGTTGTCGCTCAAAAAATATAAATGCGGATCTTACTCGTTGGCATCAACTACGCCCCAGAACTTACTGGTATAGGAAAGTATAGTAGCGAAATGGCGGAGTGGATGGCCAGTACGGGGTATGAAGTGCGCGTTGTGTCAGCACCACCGTACTATCCAGAATGGCGTGTGGCGGATGAATATTCAGGAGGGCGATACAGCAAAGAGGAGCGCGCGGGTGTATCTATCTGGCGTTGTCCACTTTGGGTTCCAGCTCGCCCTACCGGTCTAAAGCGACTAGTACATTTAGCCAGTTTTGGTTTGTCCAGCTTGCCGATTATGCTTCGACAAGTTTTTTGGCGACCAGATGTAGTTATAGCAATAGAACCGCCACTATTTTGCGCACCAACTGCTTGGCTATGTGCAAGACTTTCAGGAGCTAGTGCATGGCTACATGTTCAAGACTTTGAAGTCGATGCGGCTTTTGAGTTGGGTATATTGCGTTCGAAAGGTCTTCGTAAAACCGTAAGCATATTGGAGAGTTGGCTAATGCGGAGATTCGACCGTGTCTCTACGATTTCTCACAATATGGTGCGGCGTTTAATCCATAAGAGCGTGGCTGCAGAGCGAACGGTACTTTTCACAAATTGGGTTGATGTGGATTCGATATTTCCAATGAGTCATTCTAGTCCAATGCGTCAACAACTGGGCATTGCACCAGATTGTATGGTTGCTTTGTATTCAGGGAACATGGGGGAGAAGCAGGGTTTAGAGATAATTTTAGATACAGCTGCAGCATTGACAAACGAGCAAAATGTTCAATTCATACTCTGTGGTGATGGCGCTGTGCGCCAACGTTTGCAGGAGCAATACAGGAGTCTTCCCAACGTAAAGTGGTTGCCGCTGCAGCCACTAGAGCGGCTGAATGATCTACTTAATATGGCAGACGTACACTTGCTGCCGCAGAAGTCGGGCGCTGAAGATTTAGTGATGCCCTCAAAATTGACTGGTATGTTGGCTAGTGGTAGGCCTGTAATTGCAACGGCAAACCAACGGACTCAAATTGCTATGGTGTTAGTGGATTGTGGCTTAGTGGTGGAGCCGGATAACATGGTGGCGTTCTCAAACTCAATTCTAAGGTTGGCTGATGATGTCGAGCTGCGAAATCATTTGGGAAAACAGGCGCGAAATTATGCAGTCCAACATTTAGCAAAAAATAATGTTATGAAAAAGTTCGACAGGCAGTTGAAGGAACTAAGGGGGTTGCCATGAATGCAACACAAGTATTAAAAAGAACGATAGATATATTTGCGGCTTCGTCATTGCTGATAATCCTCTCTCCATTGTTAGTATTTATAGCAATAGCTATTTGGGTGAGAGAAGGTAGGCCAATATTTTACATTTCCAAGCGATATATTGGGGTTAATAGGGAGGAGTCAATCGTCAAGTTTCGTACAATGGTGCTTGACGCTAAATCGCCAAAATACAATTTAGCGGCTCGATTTATGAAAGATGGTTACTTGGATATTCCCGTAAATTGCGAGGTTTACACTGGTACAGGGCGGCTACTTGAAAAGAGCCAACTTGTTGAGGCTTTGCAGCTATTGAATGTACTTTTCCATGGATTGAGCATAATAGGAAATCGGCCGTTACCGAAAGAAAATATTATGCATTTGCAGCAATTTGAGGGATGGGAAATGCGCTTTGCAAGTCCTGCTGGAATGACCGGAATTTCTCAAGTCATAGGGAAATTCAATTTGAAACCGAAGGAGAGGCTGGAAATTGAAAAGTTGTATTCAAGGGTGTATCAGGAAGGAAATGTACTTAAGTGTGATTTTGAGATCATTTTTTTTACGATTAGGCTAATCGTTACGGGTAAAACGATATCTGTTGAATATGCAAGAAAACTGTTGGAAAGTTGCTTGTGATTAAATAATTAAACATGAGCATTTACTAACTGCGATATTGATAATTGGTGCGTGAAGTGTAATTTTTATAATTCTGGGGCGCGAAAAATGATGATGTTAATCACAGGCGCAAATGGGTTTGTTGGTCATGTGCTATGTCGTGAAGCTTTAAAACGCGGCTGGATCGTCAGGGGCGCTAAACGCGCCCCTTGTCAATTGTTAGCAGGGGTTGAGGAGGCTGTCGTTGGCGAGATAGATGGAGCGACTGATTGGGGTGACGCGCTTAAAGATGTAGACGTTGTTATTCATTGTGCAGCACGCGTGCATGTGATGAAGGATAAGGCCGCGGATCCGATGGCGGAGTTCATCAAGACCAATGTCGATGGCACAGCGAATCTGGCTTATCAAGCTGCTAAGGCAGGGGTGAAACGATTGGTGTTCGTGAGTTCAGTGAAGGTGAATGGAGAGCAGTCGCCCGAAGGTAAGCCATTTGCTGAAGCTGATATTCCAGCACCACAAGACGCTTACGGAATATCCAAGTGGAAAGCAGAGCAGTCGCTACTCAAGATAGCTCAGGAGACGGGGTTGGAGGTGGTGATCGTACGACCTCCATTGATTTATGGTGCTCGTGTGGGGGGAAATTTCCTGAGCCTGTTGCGTGGTGTGTCGCGAGGTCTACCGCTACCATTGGGTGCAGTAAGCAACAAGCGAAGTTTGCTCTATGTGGATAACCTGGCCGAGGCTTTGATTTTGTGTGCGACCCACCCCAATGCTTCTGGGCAGACCTATCATGTAAGTGACGGACATGACGTTTCTACAGCAGAACTTATTCGAATGATGGCCGACGCTCTGGCTTGCAAAGCCAGACTGTTCTATTTTCCAACCAGTTTGATGCGTGCATTGGCATTTTTGATTGGTCGAGGCGACAAGGTGAGTCGCTTGCTTGGTTATTTGCAGGTTTCGAATACAAAGATCCAAGGGGAACTCGGATGGATTCCTCGATATTCGATTGAGGAAGGTTTACGGATAACTACGGATTGGTTTCTCAAGGAGACTCGTCTTTGATTAAGATTGTGGTGCCTTGCATCAAAGTGTCTCGTTATCGATACGATTCTGGTTTGTGCAATACGTGAATTGATAGAGCCAATGTCTTATCTTCCTCCAATCGTCTCTGCCGCCACGACGCTGATGATCATTTTGTTGCTGTTACGCTTCAAGAGCCATTTCATCAATGACATCCCAAATGAGCGTTCGCTACACGATGTGCCAACACCGCGCACGGGTGGCATGGCATTCATGCTGGGCATAGCAGGGGGATGGTCGTTTATTGCCCAATTATTACCGTGGTGGCTACTTTTGCCATTGTTGGGTCTATTCACAATGTCACTCATCGATGATTTGCGCGGGTTGTCAGCTGGGATTCGATTGATTGGTCATTTCATTGCGGCACTGTTAGTTTCGTATGGCATTGGCGTTCCTTGGATGTGGTTGTTCCCAGCGCTGCTGTTCTTTGTGTGGATGACCAATCTATACAATTTTATGGACGGCTCAGATGGATTGGCAGGAGGCATGGCCTTATTTGGTTTTGGTGCGTATGGGATCGCCGCACTGATGAGCGGCAACGACCTGATCGCCATGATGACTATGTCGATAGCATCTGCAACCATGGTCTTCCTCGTCTTCAATTTCCATCCAGCTCGGATATTCATGGGCGACGCAGGATCCATCCCCCTTGGATTTTTGGCGGCATGCTTTGGTGTGTGGGGTTGGTTGCAACTTTGCTGGCCCGCATGGTTCCCGTTTTTGGTGTTTTCGCCTTTTGTGGTCGATGCAACTGTTACGATGCTGATCCGCTTGCGTAAGGGGGAGAGAATCACGCAACCGCATCGCAGTCATTATTATCAGCGTCTCGTTCGAAACGGATGGGGACATAGAAAGCTAGCTTTGATTGCCTATCTATTGATGTTCGTATCAGGTATCTCTGCGTTGTGGGGCATGAGACAAGAGGTGGATACACAAGCGGGAATCGTGATGATCTCGATAGCAGCCTATCTGGGGATGCTGCTGATGGCAGACTCGTACTGTAAGAAGATCGAAGGAATGCAAAAGAATGTTGGGTAAACTTAGACCGAATATACGAACCAGCTTGGCTTTGCTGCACGATACGGTCGCAGCAGCGCTTGCTTGGGTGGTCGCTTATTTGCTTCGGTTCAATTTCGACATTCCTGATGAGTACCTCTTTCAGTTATCCAACAGTCTGCTTTGGGTAGTCCCATTTCAACTGCTGGTGTTCTGGCAATTCAGGCTCTACCGGGGTGCTTGGCGCTACGCCAGCCTATCTGATCTGCGTCAGATTCTGATCGCGATCATATTTGCCGCAGCGGCAGTTCCATTGGTCTTATGGATGGGAAGTACAACTGTTGCGCCGCGCTCAGTATTGGTTATCGATCCTATCTTGCTTATCTTAATGATGGGCGGGAGTCGACTTGTATATCGTGTATGGAAAGAGCAAGGTCTTCATGGTGTCGTCAAGTTGGGGGGGGAGCCTGTACTGATATTGGGTGCAGGTGATGCAGCTGTGAATCTTTCCAAAGAATTGCTCAGAGAGAAAGAGTTAAGGTTGGTTGGTTTTCTCGATGACGATGTAGATAGCCATGGGCGCACGCTTAACGGAATTCGTGTTTTGGGTGGGCTGGATGGTCTGAAGAGATGGACTGATCGCTTTGGGGTGCGCCAAGTGATCATTGCGATGCCTAAAGCTTCGCCTCTACAACGTAAGCGCGCCATCGATTTGTGCACGCAAGCTGACGTTAAGGTGCTGACTGTCCCTTCGTTCGAGGACTTGTTAAGTGGTCGTGTGACTATTTCGCAATTGCGAGCTGTTGAATTAGAAGATCTGCTTGGGCGTGACGCAGTGCAATTGGACGACGCCGGGTTGCGAGAGCAGTTGGCCGGCAAAGTCGTGATGGTCACGGGGGCAGGCGGCTCGATCGGTTCGGAATTGTGCCGGCAGATCGCGCGATTCTCTCCTCGCGCATTGGTGTTGTATGAAGCAAATGAATTTGCCTTGTACACCATCGAGCAAGAGCTTGGCCAACTCTGTCCAAATTTAGAAGTTTTCTACTTGGCAGGCGATGTGCGTGACAAGTCGCGACTGGCCCAAGTGTGCCGACTACATAGGCCGAGTGTGGTGTTCCATGCGGCGGCTTACAAGCATGTACCACTGATGGAAAAAAATAACGCATGGCAAGCGGTACGCAACAACATTTATGGCACCTGGCAAGTGGCAAGATGTGCGCAAGAATTCGGGGCGGAGAAGTTCGTGCTGATCTCTACTGACAAAGCTGTGAATCCAACCAATGTGATGGGTGCTTCCAAACGTATGGCTGAAATGGTGTGCCAAGGTTTGCAGGAGGACGCAGGTACGCAATTCGTCATTGTGCGGTTCGGCAACGTTCTAGGTAGTAACGGCAGTGTCATTCCAAAGTTCCGTGAACAAATATCTAAAGGTGGGCCGATCACGGTGACGCACCCTGAGATCACTCGATTCTTTATGTCGATCCCAGAAGCTGCCCAGCTAGTGATGCAGGCGGGTTACATGGGCAAAGGGGGGGAGATATTCGTTCTTGAGATGGGTGAGCCTGTAAAGATCGTTGATCTTGCCCGTGACATGATCCGCCTGTCAGGATTGAGCGAAGACGATATCAAGATTGAGTTCATCGGATTGCGACCTGGGGAAAAGTTGTATGAAGAGTTGTTGGCAGATGACGAAAGCACATTGCCTACTCATCATCCTAAGTTGCGCATCGCTCAGGCGCGTCGCGTCACGCATGATGAGTTGCAGAAGCTGGTGGAGTGGATATGCCGCGATGAGCCTGATGCAGATGAAGTGGTGCGTGGCCATTTGAAATATTGGGTGCCAGAATATTCACCAAGACCGAACTCTCAATGAATACTTCATCGTTATCCATCATCCTTATCACTAAGAATGAAGCCGCTAACATAAGAGATTGTTTGCGATCAGTCTCATGGGCGGATGAGATCATCGTTGTCGATTCGGGAAGCTCCGATGGTACGCCGCAGATAGCCAAAGAATTGGGGGCGATCGTTTATTCGCATGACTGGCCAGGATTCGGGCCACAAAAGAACCGTGCATTGGCGTATGCGAGCAAAGATTGGGTGTTCTCCATCGATGCCGACGAACGCGTCACGTCAGAGCAGCGTGTCGAACTTGAACGTGCGATGAAAATAGGTAATGCGGATGGATATTTCTGCCCACGCCTTTCCCAATTCTGTGGCACCTTCATCCACCATTCTGGTTGGTATCCGGATTATGTCTTGCGACTGTTCAAGCGCGGCAAAGGAAGGTTCTCAGATAGTCTTGTACACGAGAGCATCATATTGGAAGGTCGGTCTGAGAAATTAAAGATACCGTTGCTGCATTACAGCTATTTAACGATGGATGATGTGGAACGCAAGGTAGAGCACTATTCAGATGCTGCTGCGCAGCAGATGTTTCAAGCGGGAAAGCGCGCTGGGTGGATGAGAGCGGCATTGAGCGGTGGCTGGGCTTTCATTCGTACCTATATCGTGCGTATGGGCGTGTTGGACGGAGGTGCCGGATTGCAGATCGCGCTGATGAATATGCGCACGACCTTCCTAAAATATCGCAAGCTGGCTACGCTACGTGCACAGACTTAGCCTAGTGCTCGCTTGATACGACTACGTAGCAACTCCCAGCGCAATTCTCTCGTATCTTCAGGTTCGTTCAACTTCACACCGCGGGCTACTTCGCCGCGTCGTAGATAGTAACGATCGAACACCGATTGGCGCATCCCCCACTTGTTCAGGAACTGACGACCGCCGTCGTTCTTTTTCACCTTGCCGGTAGATTTGCATTGGAAGTGATACACCAGCGAATCGCCCACGCCAAGGAAGATGCGACATCCAGCATCCCAGAGCTTCATCGAGAAATCATTGTCGCTACTCATGCCGGGCGATAGTTCGCTGCTGTATCCGCCGACTTTGAACCACCAGCGCTTGCTGACCAAAGTGGGCGGCCATGTTGCACCCAGCCAATCTGGCTTGCGATGCTGCGCGAGTTCGGCAAGTAATCGCTTCTCTTCGAAGTTGTCTGTGTCACTGCCATAGTTGCTCACGATCACACAGGGATTATTCGTGTCGCGCGGCTCTATCATGGTTCCGGATAGCATGAACAGATCAGTATCGAGCTGTTTGAGTTTGTTCACCAATGCGGTGTCCCAGCCCGGGCAGCAGTACATATCGTCGTTCAGATACAAGATGTAGTCGTGTGTGGCATACATCGCCGATTCGTTCACAGCCAGGCAGATGCCGATGTTGTCTGGAGAAGAGGTGTGGGTGATGCCTTGTGCACGAACCCACTCTAAGGATCCATCACTGCCATCGTTAATATGGACGATGATCTGATGGTCGAAAGCAGAATTTTCGCGGATGCTGCGAACGCAGAGTTGCAGAAGTGCGAGATTGTTCCAAGTGGGGATGATGATCGAGAACATGAAGTATTCGCCTTAATGAGATGGTTTGCGGGCTCGGATCAAGACATTCTGCCCTGTGTTGGGGTGGATCTTCTGCATTCGATGTTCGTGTAGCTCCTTCTTGTAACTCCATATCAGCGACTTGAATCGTTCTAGCCAAGAAGTCGCAGCCGGGTGCTGGAGCGAATGGCTGACACGGTAGACTCCTGAACACCCTGCTGTATAACTACGTGCCTCGACGATCTCAAAGCCGACGCGTTGAGTGAGCCGCTGTAGAGATTCGACAGAGAACAAGTGAAGATGGCGCGGTGCTTCCCATCCGCGCCAGTGAGCGCCAAATTCCGAGGCTGCGATGCTGCGTGCGTTGGGAGTCGTCATCACGAGCAGGCCGCCTGGCTTCAAGATCCGCAGGCATTCGCGCAAGGTGGCTTCTGGTGTGTAAAGGTGTTCGATGGTCTGACTCATGGTGATGGCATCGAAGCTGTTCGATGGTAGTGCGCATTGCGATAGATCGCCAACGTGAGTCTTGATGCCATAGCGTGCCGTTACTTTTTTGGTCGCTTGCTCATCAAAATCAGAGCCCTCTACTTGCCAGCCGCGTTTTTGCATACGCTTCAAGAAGCGGCCACCGCCACATCCAACATCAAGCAAGGCCCCAACTGGCTCATTGGCGAGAGTCATGTAGCGTATATAGCCGGCTTCCCTCGTTAATCCATTCGCCATCCAAAGCGGCCACTGTACGAGCCTAAGGAAGCGGTGCGCCAAGCTGAATATCCCTTTGGCTACACGATCGCCCGACCTGCGAGTGTGTGTGTGATAGGCCGTATAGGCTTTCCACATTTCCTCTGGGCGCGGCGCAGGATCTAGCCAATACACACCGCATGTCGGGTTGGCGCAGCGGCGGAACGACCAAGTGCCATTCAGATTCCCATCAGGGTCAGACACGCCATTTTGTGCGAGCTCACCAGGCGAGCCACATAGGTCACATGAAGGGCGCAGTTCGCTTGTTATACTATCCATGTTTGATCAATCAGCAGGGTAACGGGTGCATTCTATAACGCCGAGGCATCTATACAGGAACAGCATGAAGAGAATTCACAAACCAAAATGTCGCAGCACCCTAGTAGCATGAAAGCACCTCGACGTATTCTAGTGGTCGCCACACTGCGAATCGGGGATGTGTTACTGACTACGCCTTTGATTCGGTCTCTTCGCCGCGCATGGCCTCAAGCGAACATCTCGGTTCTCGTGTTCGCGGGGACGGAAGGTATCCTGCAAAATAATCCCGATATTGACGACATCATCACGGTCAGTCGTCGTCCAACTTTCTTTGAACATCTGCAATTACTGTTGCGGTTGTGGCGTAGCTATGATCTGGCTATCTCGACCATGACAAATGACCGAGCAACCCTGTACGCGCGTATCGGAGGCAAGCAGGCTATCGGTGCAATCGATGCCGGTGCAAAGCACCAGTGGAAGCGACGGATGTTGTCGCAGCATTCCGAAACCGAGATAGTCAATACACATACGGTGTTGAACTATCTGCGGCTTGCAGATATGGTGGGAGCACAACGTTGTTATGAGGTGATCGTAGGTTGGCGTGATGAGCATATCGCCACAGTGCGTGCGGCGATCCCTTTTGACATGGAAGTGCGACCTTACGTCGTTCTTCATGCTTTTCCGATGTACGTCTACAAGGCTTGGAAGAAAGAGGCATGGCTTGAACTGGCAACTTGGCTTGAAGAGAAGGGAATGCATATCGTTCTGACGGGTGGCAACGATCCGGCGGAGAAGGCGAATGTCAAAGCGTTGCAAGAATTGATGCCGGTAGGTACGGTCAATGTCGCGGGTCTATTGGATTTTTCAGAAGTGGCTTATCTACTGAGCGAAGCGCGTGCTTACGTGGGCCCGGATACCGTGGTGACTCATTTGGCAGCGGCGGTCGGCACGCCAACAGTCGCCTTGTTCGGTCCGTCGAATCCCGTGAAATGGGGGCCGTGGCCGAAGGGGTATGACAATGATGAAGAACCTTATCGCATGGTTGGAACCCAACATGTTGGCAATGTGGTGTTATTGCAAGGGGAAGGGGATTGTGTTCCGTGTATGGAAGAGGGATGCGACCATCATGTTGCTAGCTTAAGTGCTTGTCTACAAAAAATACCAAGTAGCCGCGTGGTTGCTGCTCTAAATGAGCTCCTGATTTTTCCAAAGTAAATATTGACTCGTAGCAACGTGTATTAGCTTTGTCATTTAAGGCCACTCCCAGAAACGAAGATGCGCTATGAGACAATCCGAATAGGTGCTTTGAGTACAATTTGAGGTAAATCGATGAACTTTCTAAACAAGCCATTAAGTGCGCCCTCCCATATAGTCGAGTATCTGATTGGCTTGATATTGTTGTTTTTCCCTTCGCTGTTATTTTTGGTGCGTGGTGGGATGAATGCATCCTTGTTCTTACTGGTCATCATTTCAGCTTTCCTACTAGTTGCTTATCGCAAGTCGTCTTGGCATAAGCTAGATCGTACCAATATCCTTTTTGCAGCTGCTATGGCGTCAGGCTTATTGGTGATATTGATTAGCCAGCTATACCAGCATGACCTCCGTGGCCGCTATTTCGATTCAAGTGCTAGATTCTTGCTGGGGATTCCAGTATTACTTGTTTTACGAAATATTGGGATGAAATCACTGTCGGTTGTTCAGTATGCTTTTCCGCTGGGAGCAATTAGCGCCTTGGTGGCAGTATTGATTGAGGATCCGTCTGTAAGAATTAATGCAGCTACATTTTATTTGAATCACATTCACTTAGGTGATATGGCATTGTTGCTTGGAGTGTTGTCATTGCTCAGTATCAATTGGGTTGGCTCAGATAATTTAATACTGAAGCTGCTTAAGGTTACAGGATTTATCGCAGGACTATTTGTATCGGCCATTTCTAGTGCGCGCGGTGGATGGATCGCAATTCCAATTTTTGTAGGAGTCTATCTTTACATCCAGAACAAAGAAAATTTTGTAAGAAGATTTGGAGTGGCAACCTTGCTTCTGGGAGTGGTGGGTTTATTTGCTTACCTATTTGTTGAGCCAATACATCATAGATTGTGGATGATTTACTCTGATCTATTACATTTTGGCAGTGGCAATATGGATACCTCGATTGGTGTGCGTTTTCAATTATGGAAGGCCGCATTTCATTTGATCGCAGAAAACCCTATGTTGGGGATGGGGGCGGAAGGGTTTGCAAGATCTATGGATGCTCTGAGTGCATCTGGCTTCATTACACCTGTGGCTGCAGAATTAGGTAAAGGTGAAGTACATAACGAGATATTGGCCCAAACGGTCCGTTTTGGAGTGTTTGGGTTAGCCTCGATATTGGCAGTCTATTTCGTTCCTTTCTACTTGTTTGTTCGTGCGATCAAAACAGGCAGCAGCCAGCAGGTCGGCGCAGCGATGATGGGAATGTGCGTGACGCTCGGGTTCTTTATATTTGGACTGACGGTAGAAATATTCAATCTAAAAATGACAGTTGCGTTCTATAGTCTCACAGTCACTGTCTTGCTTGCGATTGCAACCCACCATAGCGCCCCGTCCAATTAGTTTCAATTTACTGTCAGAGGTCATCATGTTCAGCGTCGTCATCCCAAGTTGGAACAATCTCGCATTCTTGAAGCTGTGTGTCGAAAGCATCCAAAAGCATTCTCAGTTCGAGCACGAGATCATCGTGCATCTGAATGATGGATCGGATGGTTCGTTGGAGTGGGTAAAAGCTCAAGGCATCCGTTATACCCATACAGAAAAGAACGTCGGCGTCTGTCTTTCGGTGAATCATCTGATGGCCAAGGCGAAGCACGATTGGGTGCTGTTTATGAATGACGACATGGTGGCAGCACCGGGTTGGGATGTCGCCTTTGTTGATGCGATCAAGTCTGTCGACACTGAACTGGCAATGTTCTTCGGCACATTGATACAGCCAGAAACGAACGACCACCCCAATATCATCAAACAAGATTTCGGACGTTCTCCGGAGACATTTGATGAGAGCGGTTTCTTGCAAGGCTATATGCAAGATAAGCGCGGGGATCTTGAAGGAGGTTCTTTGCAGCCCACGATGGTGCACAAGAAATGGTGGGCGCTATTGGGCGGCTATAGTTTGGAATTCTCCCCCGGCATGAGCAGTGACGATGACCTCATGATGAAGTTCTGGGTCGCGGGTTGTCGAAATTTCCGCATCGTTGGCGCGAGTCGTTTCTATCATTTTGGGATGGCGAGCACAGGGCGTATCACGCATAACCAAGGCGGACGCATGTTCGTGATGAAGTGGGGCATCACCCATCTGGAGTTCTACCGCAAGGTCTTGCCGACATTGCGCGATGCGAACAAGGGCAACACGCCGGACAATCCATACAACTGCATGAAGCCTACTTTGCTCGGAAGGCTAAGGCGCTTGGGTTATACGTTGCGTTACGGCTATCCTCTAGAAGGCATCGCCGCTTGGGACCCGATCCCAGGACGAGGCAAGTGGGACGAGGGTAACTAAGGAGTGATGGCTTCGGATATTTCCTTGCCCATCAATAGATAGCCCGTGATTGAGTAATGCGTATTGTTCGCCGGGTATAGATCCACGGTTTTTGCGGTTAGAGCATCTTGATTCATCTGTAGCAGGTTGGGCATATGCCAATGTTTTGCAGCATCGGCCCAAAATCGTTTGTTCGGATGTAGATAGGTGGTTGTCTTATTCGGTACGACCACCCATATCGCAATAAAGTCTTGTAGGCGTGGTGAATGCGTTTTCATCAAGTCGAATGCTTTCGTGTTCACATCTTCAGCTTTATCTTCAGCAAGGAACAATGAATCTTTACAACGGACATGACTGAAATAGTCACAGCCATTCGCCACGCGGGCGACCTTCACATTATTAGGTAATTCCCACAGTTTGAAATCGCTGGGCCGACTCAGGTTCTCATACCCCATCTGATTCAATCGTGTCTTGATGCCTGTAGAGAGTTTGCCCGAATAGTCACCCTGAGTCGTGTCGAATGAAACGATAGGGGGGTAGCGAGGGGCGTCGACACCTGCATGAGGATGATATTGAGTTTTCGTGCAATCAGCAGAGCGTTGAAGTGTGTCAATCAAGTTGCGTTCGACGATCTCGGCGATCACATATTTACCTTTGAACCCCTGCGCTTTGACCCAATCTGAAAAATCTGTACAGATACCTTGCATGCTATTCCATGACAACGTGCGCACTTTCATCTGACGTTGGGTCAAAGCTGTTTGCCAGATACGCGGGTCAGAGAAGCTGTCGCCGATAACCAGTACATCCGCTTCTTGCATCGGCGCTTGCTTCATCCATTGGATGTCGAGTTGGGGTTGAGGCTTGGTCCATCCAAAGAGGGACTCAGGTAGCAGGCTCATTCGAGTCAGTTCACCTTGAAATGTCGCTAGAGGCAAGAAATAGAAGCCGATGGCTGCATAACCCAGTGTTGCAGCAAAGACGGTGATTGAGAATATCTTGGCGTGGCGCATATCAGAACTGGAAATAGAGGAATGGACTGTAGCTGCCAAACTGATCGATTGCCCAATACAGCAGCGCCAATATGATCGATGCTTGTAACAATATCCAGAGCAGATTGCCCCCGATGAAGCGGAGGCGCGTCGAATTCGGCAGCAACCAGACCCACAACAGACCTGGTATCAGTAATAGCATCAACCCGCGCCCGGACATGTCTGCTTGCAGGAGTAGGTTGCCGTGCGCAACTGCCTCGAAAGCAATCGGGCGATACTCGATACCGAACATGGCTTTCCAGATCACCAGCGTCTGTGTCATGTCTTCTGCGCGGAAGACGACCCAAGCTGCAACGACTGCAACAAAGGTGATCAATCCGCCTGTGAGATTGCCGATCCAATTCGGCATCCAGCGGAGGAATCTTTCTGAGATCAACTCGCGCCAAAGGTGATTGAGCGTGAGGTAGGCTCCATGCAGGGCGCCCCACACCACGAATGTCCATCCCGCACCGTGCCACAAGCCGCCCAGTAGCATCGTGGTGAACAGATTGCCGTAGCGGCGCAATTTGCCGTGGCGGTTGCCGCCAAGTGGGATGTAAAGGTAGTCGCGCAAGAAGGTGGAAAGCGTGATGTGCCAACGCCGCCAGAACTCGATGATGCTGGTCGATTTGTAAGGGGAGTTGAAGTTTATCGGCAAGCGGATATTGAACATCAGTGCAATACCTAATGCCATATCGGTATAGCCAGAGAAATCGAAATAGATCTGCAAGGTATAAGCCAGTGCGCCAGACCATGCTTCATAGATGGTCGGTAGCATGCCAACTGCGATCCCATGATTCACCCCGTCAAATATCGCGGTGGCGTAAGGTGCGAACGAGTCGGCCCATAGTACTTTCTTGCAAAGACCTAGTGTGAAAAGCAGTATGCCTGCAGCGACATTCGCCCAGTTGATATGGTAGGTCGAGGCATGTGCGAACTGCGGCATCATGTCTTTGTGATGCAGTACCGGACCCGCGATCAGGTGCGGGAAGTAGGTGACGAACAGAACGTAATGCACGAAGTTGTATTCCTTCACCTTGCCTTGATAGGTATCCACCAGGAAAGCGATCTGCGTGAAGGTAAAGAACGAGATGCCGAGCGGCAGAATGATGTCGCCTAAAGAGAGGCTAGAGCCGGTGAGTGCGTTCGTACTGGAGAGGAAGAAATTCGCATATTTGTAATAAGCCAGAAGCAGTAGATTGGCGACGATAGCGAAAATCAAGACGTGTCTTCTGCGCGCCTGAGCGTGTTGCACACCGGCTTTGGCGATCCACATACCGAATGCGTAGTTGCACACGATGGAGCCAAGCAATAGTCCGACGTAGGCTGGGTTCCAGTAGCCGTAAAAGAACAACGAGGCGATGGCCAGCCAAGCTGCCGCATAGGCATGGTGGAAGCGCGCCAGCTGGAAGAAGCCCAGCAGGACGATAGGCAGAAACAGGAAGATGAAACTGTAGGAATTGAACAGCATCGATGTTTCGTCGACGTACTAAACAGTATTGGAGTTTGGAAGTGTGGCTGCGGAGAGGGTCTGGTTGCCTATCTCGCCATTGAATTGAGTGCGATGTAGCTGCGCATACACGCCTCCCTTGGCAAGTAGTTCAACGTGAGTGCCAGCCTCTGCGATCTGTCCCTTTTGCAACACCACGATACGGTCTGCTTTCTCGATGGTCGATAAGCGGTGCGCGATGACCAAAGAGGTGCGACCGCGCATCAACGTCTCTAAGGCCGCTTGCACATGGCGTTCGGATTCGCTATCGAGTGCTGAGGTCGCTTCATCCAAGATCAGGATGGGCGCATCCTTAAGGATGGCTCTGGCGATCGCGATGCGCTGACGCTGACCACCGGAAAGACGCACTCCTTTTTCACCTACCAAGGTCTCTAGTCCCAAGGGAAGGTCGCGAATGAATTCCATTGCATGGGCCGCTGTCGCAGCGGCAATGATCTCTTCCTCGGGAACTTCTCGCATTTGGCCATAGGCGATGTTGGCCGCGATGGTGTCATTGAACAATACGACTTCTTGGCTCACCAGCGCGATATTGGCGCGCAGGCTGGCGAGGCTCAAATCATTGATGTCATGCCCATCCAGTGTGATCTTGCCTTGTGAAGGCAAGTAGAAGCGAGGGACCAGATTAGCGAGCGTGCTTTTGCCGCTACCGGATGCGCCGACAAGCGCGACCGACTGTCCTGCTGGGATGTCCAAGCAAATGTCGTTGAGCGCCATCCTCTCATCAGCTTGATAGGACAAGCTCAGGTGTTCGAATGACAACGCACCCGAGGCACGATCTAGCGTCGCGCTACCGGTGTCATTTTCTCCAGGAGTGTCTATCAATTCGAACACGCTCTCTGCCGCAGCCAAGCCGCGCTGGATGAATTCGTTGATGCTGGTGATGCGTTTGATCGGGGCGGTCAGCATCAACATGGCTGCTACAAAAGAGAGAAAGCCTCCAACTGTCGTTGCATCACTTTGTGCTTGTCCGATAGCTAGGTGGATGACAAAAGCCAAGGCGATCGCTGCCACCATCTGGACGATAGGTACGTTGGCTAAGGCCGCTGCCGCTTGCTTCATCATATGGCGGCGCACGAAATTGATCTCTTCTTCAAAGCGCTTCTTTTCGTAGCTTTGTCCGCCGAACAACTTGACGACCTTGTGTGCGGTGACGCTCTCTTCGATGACTTGAGTGATGTTGCCCATCGCTTTCTGCGTCTCGCGGCTGGATGAACGCAAGCGCCGATTGATGACGCGAATGACTAGCGCCACGATAGGTGCGATGAGCAAGGTGATCAACGTTAGCTTCCAATCCAGATAGAACAGCCAACCCAACAGCCCTAAGATGATGATGGTGTCGCGGATGGTGATGGTCACCACACTCGTTGCTGCCGCAGTCACATTCGTCACGTCGTACGTGAGTTTGGATATCAGCGAACCGGTCGCGTGGTCGTCGTAATAGCGTGTCGGGAGCGAAATCAACTTGGCGAACATCTCTGCGCGCAGATCCATCACCACCTTGTTGCCTACCCAGTGGATGGCATATGAACCAAAGAAGCCTGCAACGCCTCGCACAAAGAATATAACGAGGATGAAAATGGGCGCCCACGTCATCACGGCAGTATCTTTATTCACAAAAGTGCCATCAAGGAATGGCTTGAGCAAAGCGGGCAACAAGGGTTCGGTGGCGGCTGCCACGACCATGCCAAGGATGGAGACGGCGAATGCTTTCCAATAAGGTCGCACATAGCGCATCAAGCGCAGATAGAGTTGGAAGCTGGTCATGTTCTAGTTGAAGAAGGCATCACAGGATTTCTGATACTCTATTCTAACGTTATTAGATGGCAGGTCACTATGAGTGTGTATGTGGTGGGAGATATTCAGGGCTGTTTTATCGAACTTCAAATGCTATTGAAGAAGATCGAATTCGACCCCGCAAAGGACAAGTTGTGGTTCGTGGGCGATCTGGTCAATCGTGGTTCGGGATCTTTGGATGTTCTGCGTCTCGTGAAATCACTTGGAGATTCCGCCGTCACAGTCTTGGGTAATCACGATCTGCATCTACTTGCCGTCGCTGCAGGTGTGGTGCAATCGCATCGTAGTGATACTTTGGATGAGATATTGGCAGCGCCAGACCGTGATGAGCTGCTTAAGTGGTTACGCCAGCAACGCTTGATGTATGTCGAGGGCAACAATGTAATGGTGCATGCAGGGTTGCTGCCGCAATGGAGCATCAAACAAGCCATGAAGTTAGCGCGTGAAGTGGAAACCGCGCTGCGTGGTGGTGACTACATCAAATTCCTTGAGCACATGTATGGCAATACGCCCAACAGTTGGGATGATGGGCTATCCGGTTACAAGCGCTTGCGCGTCATCACCAATGCTTTCACGCGACTGCGTGTCTGCACGCTGGCAGGTGAGATGGAATACAAGTTCAAAGGTGAAGTAGAGAAGATGCCTGCAGGTTATGTCCCTTGGTTCGATGTTCCGAAACGTGCCAGCCAAGACGCTACGGTGTTCTTCGGTCACTGGTCGGCGCTGGGGTTGAAGGTCACGCCGAATGTCATCGCGCTCGATACAGGTTGCTTGTGGGGCGGAGCGCTCACGGCTCTGCGTCTAGAAGACAGGCAGCTGTTCCAAGTCGCATGTCAGAATCCGGTGGCGCAGGATTGGTAGTCGAACTTTTGGGGTATACAGGGCTTGGATCGACTCCAGCGAATATAATCCATCCATTCAACATACGAGCTACGACAGGCTCACCCAAAAGATGAGTAATGCATACAAAGGTAAGACCGGTTTGAAACGACTTTGGAACGCGATGTTCTATTCCATGGATGGATTGCGTGCCGCATTCAAACATGAAGATGCGTTCCGCATGGATGTGTTGCTGGCAGTGGTGTTGATCCCTGCCGCATTCCTCACTTCCGCGAGTGGCCTCGGTAAGGCGCTGATGGTGGCGAGTGTGTTGCTACTGTTGATCGTCGAGCTATTGAACTCGGCTATCGAAGCGGCAGTGGACCATACCTCGTTGGACCACCACCCCTTCGCCAAGCGTGCCAAGGATATCGGTAGTGCCGCTGTATTCATCAGCCTAGTGACGATCTGTGCTGTGTGGAGCTTGGTGCTGTTGGGCTAAGCTTCAGGCTCTTGTGCGAACCACTTCCCGATCACACCTTCCGCTTCAGCCACGCCCACTTTCTTCAAGCTAGAGAACAGTTGCGCTGAGCATTGTGGGAAGTTCTGCTGCAAGAAGGCATTCACATCGCGCAATGTTTGTGTGGATTGCTGGCGGCTCAACTTGTCCGACTTCGTCAGCAGGATGTGCACGGGTTTCTGTGTGATGGCGAACCAGCCCATCATCCATTTATCGCGATCGGTGAGTGGATGGCGCGCATCCATGATGATGATCAAACCCGCCAGTTCCTCACGCGTTTGCAGGTACTCACCCAACAGCTCTTCCCAATGCGCTTGTACATCAGGCGGCACTTTGGCATAGCCATACCCCGGCAAATCAACGATGAAACGTTGGTCGCCTAGATCGAAGTAGTTCAAGTGTTGCGTGCGTCCCGGTGTCTTACTGGTGTAAGCCAGACGCACGTGGTTAGCCAGCGTATTGATGGCGCTCGACTTACCTGCGTTGGAGCGGCCAACAAAGGCGACTTCCTTTCCGCCGTGGAAAGGAAGGTCCTTGATGTGGTTGACCGTGGTGTAGAACTTGGCCTGAGAGAAGAGTCCCATTATTTCCAGGCCGCGAAGACTTTGTCAGCCGCAGCGATGGTCGCCGCGATGTCCGCATCGCTATGCGCCGCCGACACAAAGCCAGCCTCAAATGCGGAGGGTGCAAGGTACACACCTTCGGCCAGCATGGCATGGAAGAAGCGATTGAACGCGGCCTTGTCGCTGGCCATCACCTCGGCATACGAAGTCGGGACGTTCGCGCTGAAATATAGGCCGAACATGCTGCCTATGGATTGCGCGCTGAACGGAATGCCGTGTTTCTTGGCGACGGCGGTCAGGCCTTCGGTCATCTGTTTGGCGAGTTGCGTCAGGCGATCGTAGAAGCCGGGCGCTTGCACCAGCTTCAAGGTGGTCAAGCCTGCGGCGACGGCGACGGGATTGCCCGACAAGGTGCCAGCCTGATACACCGCGCCGAGCGGGGCGAGGCATTGCATGATGTCGCGACGTCCGCCGAATGCTGCGGCAGGCAGACCGCCGCCCATCACCTTGCCCAAGGTGATGAGGTCTGGCTTGATGCCGTAATGGCCGTGCGCGCCTTGCAGGCCGACGCGGAAGCCGGACATGACTTCATCAAGGATCAGCACCGCACCGTGCTGGGTGCAAAGCTTGCGCATCGCATCGAGGAAGTCGCGCTTCGGTAGGATCAGATTCATGTTGCCCGCGACCGGCTCGACGATCACGGCGGCGATCTCGTTGCCATATTCGGCAAAGGCTTTTTCCAGACCAGCTGCATCGTTGTAATCCAACACCGTGGTCAACGCGGCGATCTCGGCGGGCACGCCGGAAGAGCTAGGTTGGCCGAACGTCAGCGCGCCGGAGCCCGCTTTCACCAACAGGCCATCCGAGTGGCCGTGGTAGCAACCTTCGAATTTGATGATGCGTGAACGGCCCGTGAAGCCGCGCGCCAAGCGGATGGCAGTCATCGTCGCCTCGGTGCCGGAGCTGACCAGACGCACCATCTCCAGCGACGGCAAAATCTTGCACAAAGTTTCAGCGATCTCCAATTCGGCAGCCGTCGGCGCACCGAAGCCCAAGCCTTCGGCAGCTGCAGCTTGTACCGCTTTCACCACTTCGGGATGGCAGTGCCCAACGATCATCGGCCCCCATGAATTCACGTAGTCGATGTATTGCTTGTCGTCTGCATCCCACACGTAAGCACCTTTGCCGCGCTTGAAGAACAGCGGTGTGCCGCCCACGGATTTGAATGCGCGCACGGGCGAATTCACACCGCCAGGGATGAGCTTCTGGGATTGGTCGAATAACTCTTGGTTGTGAGATGTCATTGCTGGATACCTTTATAAATTTCTTTTGCGGGCGAATCGCGTCGTCGCGTGCTCGCTCATTCCTCGTCTATCAACTCGATATGCCTCGTCATTCGCTGTGCGGCTCCTTGCGCTTCATCCCGCAAAAGCAAATTTCTAAAGGCATCCTCACTTCTTTTCAAACAAATAGCTAAAACCTCGGGCGCTCGCTTCGATGTCCGGTGCATCCCATAGGGCAGAGATGACCGCCAATGAATCTGCGCCTGCCTGAATTAGTTCGGCACCATTCTGTTGCGTGATGCCGCCAATGGCCACGATGGGTAAGTGAATCTCATGGCGCGCCTCGCGCAACATAGAGACATCTGCTTTCACCGCTTCGGGTTTCACGCTCGATGGGAAGAATGCACCGAATGCCACGTAATCCGCGCCTTGTTGCACAGCAGCCAACGCCAAAGGCGCGCGATTATAGCAAGATACCCCGATGAGCTTGGATTCACCGAGCACTGCGCGTGCCGCCGCCACGCTGCCGTCCTCGCCACCTAGATGCACCCCATCGGCATCGACCTCTGCGGCGAGTGCCGCATCATCGTTCACGATGAAGGTGGTGTTGAACTCGCGGGTGAGGTGTCTTAATGCGGATGCTTGTTGCAGTTGAAGTGCCGCATCGGCGATCTTATTGCGGTATTGCAGTACGCGTGCGCCGCCTTGTAGAGCGAGCTGGACTTTGCGCAGTAACTCGTTGGTGTCAGCAAGGTCTGGCGTGATTGCGTACAGGCCCGCAACAGAAGGCTTAGTGGCGAGTCTCTTCACCGTCTTTTTCTTCGCCTTCTTCGTCACGCGCCCAGAACAAACGATCCGGGATGTGTTGTCCCATGCCGGGACGGAAGCCATATTTCAGGGCTTCCCATGTATATTCCTGAGCCTCATGTACGGCGTCTTCCATCGACAAGCCGTTCGCCAGTAACGCAGCGATAGCGGAAGCCAAGGTGCAGCCGGAGCCGTGATAGATGCCGGGCAGGCGTGGCCAAGTGTCGGCACGCACGATGCCGCGTTCGCCGTACAAGGTGTTGATGACCTTCGGCGTGTTCTCATGGGTGCCGGTGATGAGGACGTACTCGCAACCCAGTTCCAAGATACGTTTGGCACATTGCTCAAGATTGGGATCGTCGGAGTCATTGTCTTCGTCAATGATCAGGCGGCGAGCTTCCATGCTGTTCGGCGTGAGGATGGTGGTCTGCGGCAACAGTAACTCGCGCATCGCATCCAGCATGTCCTCGTTCGCCAGTTCATCGCCGCGACCGGAAGCCAGCACGGGGTCGAACACCAATGGGATATCGGGATAGTCAGAGATGACTTCGGCGATGGCGGCGATGTTCTCCAAACTTCCTAGCAGACCGATCTTAAAAGCGGCGACCGGCATATCTTCCAACACGGTACGCGCCTGATCGACCACCCACTCTGCTTCTACCGCTTGGATGTCATCGACGCCGCTGGAATCCTGCACGGTGATGCCAGTCACGACCGCCAGCGGGTGACATCCCATGCTGGCGATGGTCAGGATGTCGGCTTGCATACCAGCACCACAGCTAGGGTCGGTGGCGGCGAAGGTGAGAACGATGGGCGGGACGTCGGACATGATGGATTTGTTACGTTGATTTGATTGGGGGCGATTCTAACTGAATCTAGGATGCACTGCGCCCACTCAAGTAGTTGGTGATAAGAGTGAATTCGGGTACGCCCAGATTCTCTGCACGCAACTGCGAATCGATATCTAGCTGAGTGAATTCCGCCTCTGACAGAAAACTTTTCAGCGTGTTGCGCAGTGTCTTGCGACGTTGGCCGAAGGCAGTGCCTACGATCTGCGCAAACAACAATTCATTCTTTACGATGATCTTATCGGCGGGGATGGGAATCATGCGCACGATAGCGGAATCGACCTTGGGTGCGGGGCGGAATGATTCCGGCGGCACGTCCAGCAACTTCTCCATGTAAAAACGGTATTGCAGCATCACTGACAGGCGACCGTAGGCAGGTGTTGAGGGATCTGCCACCATGCGTTCCACCACTTCGTTCTGCAACATGAAATGCATGTCGGTGATGCGCGCGGTGTGATCGGCAAAGTGGAACAGCAGCGGGGATGAGATGTTGTAGGGCAGGTTGCCAACGATGCGCAGGGGTGTGCCTAAAGTGGCGAAGTCGAATTGCAGCGCATCGCCTTCATGGATGACGATCTTGTCCTGCGGATAGTCAGTCTTCAAGCGCGCGATGATGTCGCGGTCGATCTCCACCACGTGAAGTTTGTTCAGTTGTTTCAAAAGTGGGCGCGTCAGCGCGCCGAGTCCAGGGCCGATCTCCACCATGTTGTCATGCGCTTCGGGGCGGATGCAACGCACGATGTCGGCGATGATGTTCTGATCAACCAAAAAATTTTGGCCAAAATGTTTTTTTGCCTTGTGATTCATTTGAGTTTCCCAAAAAAACATTTCAGAGAAGGCCCATGCGCGTAGCGCGTGATGCCGGAACTAAACTGTTTTTTAGCTTTATGCCCGCTCATTTTTTGCCATTTCTATTGCGACTTTGATCGCCTCCAACATGCTGCCGACATTGGCTTTGCCCGTACCGGCTAATTCGAGTGCGGTGCCATGATCGACCGAGGTACGGATAAAGGGCAGGCCAAGGGTGATGTTCACGCCTTCGCCAAAACTGGCGTGTTTGAGTACGGGCAAGCCTTGGTCGTGATACATCGCTAGCACCGCATCGCATTCGCGCAAACGGTGGGCGGCGAACAGGGTATCCGCTGGTAGCGGCTCGCTCACGTTCATACCTTCCCCGCGCAATCGGTTCAGCACGGGAATCATCACATCGATCTCTTCGCGGCCAAGGTGGCCGCCTTCGCCTGCATGGGGATTGAGTCCGGCGACCAAGATACGCGGATGGGCGATACCGAAACGCTTTTGCAGATCGCGATTCAGTATGCGCAGGATGTTCTCCAGCAGCGGTTGCGTGATGGCATCCGCCACCTCGCGCAAGGGCAGGTGGGTCGTAGCAAGCGCTACACGCATGCCGCCACCCGCCAACATCATCACCACCAGTGGTGTGTTGGTCTGCTCGGCCAGATATTCGGTGTGGCCTGTGAAGGGGATGCCAGCATCGTTGATGATGCCCTTGTGTACGGGTGCGGTGACCATGCCGGCGAATTCGCCAGACACACAACCTTGCAATGCCCGATCCAGCGTCTTTAGGACGTATGCGGCATTATGCGGCTCCAGCTTGCCGGCGCTGACAGGCTGCGCCACGGGCACGTGAAGCACGCTCAATTTGCCCGCGACATGGGGAGTCGTTGTGCTGTAGTCGTGAAGCGAGACATCGAGGCCAAGTTGCGCGGCACGTTGTTGTAGCATCAATTTGTCAGCGATGAGGACCAACGGGTGTGCATGCCCCGCTAGTTGCAAACACAGATCGGGGCCGATACCAGAAGGCTCGCCTGCAGTGATGGCGAGAGGGGCGTTCACTTTACTCGCGGTAGTCGATGGAGGCGCGATCACGCAGCTGACGCAACCAGTCTTGATAGGCATCATCCGATTTGTAGGAACGGATGGCGTTGCGAGCCTGTTGTTTTTTCTGGTCCACGCTCACATCAGTGTTGCGGCGTTCCAAAACTTGGATGAGATGCCAGCCAAAGCCCGATTGCACCAAGCCACTCACTTGATTCACTTTCAGAGAATCCATGGCCTTCTCGAATTCAGGCACGGTCTCGCCTGGTGACAGCCAGTTAAGGTCGCCGCCTTGAGGTGCGCTGCCGTCTTCAGAATGCAGGCGTGCTTGCTCTGCGAAATCGGCACCTTTGTCGATACGCGTTTTGATCTCTTGCAGGCGCGCTTTGGCTTCATTCTCGGATACCAATTCGCTGGTCTTGATGAGGATGTGGCGTGCGTGGGTCTGGGTGATGAACACTGGGGTGTCGGAGGTCTTGCGTTCCAGTAGTTTGATGAGGTGGAAACCTGTCGGGCTACGCAACAAGGGGCTCACTTCGCCCGGCTTCATCTTCGACAACGGATCGGAGAATAGGCTGGGCAGGCGATCTGCGGGACGCCAGCCGAGCAAGCCACCTTGCAGTGCGTCCTTTGCATCGGAATAGCCCGCTGCGATCTGGGCGAAAGGTGCGCCTGCTTTTAGTTTGGCTTGCGCTTCTTCAGCACGACGTTTGTAGTTCTGGATGCTTTCTGCGCTAGCCTGTTCAGGTACGACGATCAGAATGTGGGCGAGTTGCAGCTCCTCCCCTTTGTTGCCTTGGTTGGCCTGTGTCGCTAAGTAATCTTCAATATCGCTCTCGCTGATGACCAATTTGCTATCCACCTCGCGCTCGCGCAGGCGGACGGAGACGATCTCGCCACGGATCTCTTCACGGAATTTGCTGAAATCGATGCCGTCTTTTTCCAGTTTTGCGCGGAACGCGGCGACGGATTCGAACTTGTTCTGCTGTGCGACCCGAGTCAGTGCTTTCTCCAATTGAGCGTCATCCACGCGTAAGCCATTCTCTTTGGCGAACTGGCTTTGCAACATCTCGGTGATCATGCGTTCCAGTACTTGCTTCTCCAAGATGTTGTTGTCGGGGAGTAGCGTCCCTTGCTTTTGTAGCTGCTTGATGGCCGCGTTCAGGCGTGTCGTGAGTTCTTGCTGGGTGATGACATCGTCATTCACCACGGCTCTGATACGGTCGAGCACGATGGGTTCTGCTGCGACCGTAGAAACGGAAAAAATGCACAGAAAAAGGAGGGCGACGATTTTGATTTGCATATTCTTCTCGGGTTATTGCAGGCCTTTGACGGGCGTTGCGACGGGCAGGTCATTCAGCTTTGTGTAGCCCATCACGCTGGTGCGCAAAGCTGCGAGTGGATCGGAACCGATGCGAACGAAGTCGTTCAGCTCCAGTTGGACAAATATTCCGGTGGTACTTTCTTTTGTCGCGGTCGCAAAGCTTTGCGCGATCAAACGGAGTGACCAACAGTCTTGATTATACTCAAGCCCGCCCAAAGCCTCTACGACACGCTCATCTTGGAGCGAATAGTTGAGACGACCTACTGCGTGCCAACGCCCAGTGATGGGCCACTGTGTCGACACATCCATCTGGCGTAGTACGTCGCGCGTGTAGCGATAGCCAAGGTTGAGTAGCTTGCCAGCCTCTGGGTTGTAGCGGGCCGCAACGTTATATGACTCCACATGCCCAAGGTTGGGGTTGTACTGGAACAGACTATCCAAGTACCAGGAGCGTGTGACTTTGCCTCCTATGGTGGTCAAGATATCAGAACGACTGTTGCTGTCTGAAGGGGTGATCAGATTGACTTGAGGAGATGTGAAACTGAAGCGTTCAGCCACAGCGACACGGATACGTTCTGTTCCATCATCGTCATCGATCGCGCGAGAAGTAAGTGCCAAAGTCAGCATGTCGGCATCGCCGACCCTATCATTACCTAGGAACCGGTTTTCAGTGAACATTTGGCTAAAACTAAAAGGTGCTTGTGCGGTGTCGAAGTTGGGCAATTTACTCTGGTCTTTGTAGGGGATGCGAACGTAATATAAGCGCGGCTCCAAGGTCTGCATGTAGCCATTCCCTAAGAAAGAGTCGCTACGTTCGAATATGAGACCTCCATCAAGACTCATGATTGGGAGGGTGCGCGTGCTACTCGTTTCATAGCCACTACTGTTGGCATCGAGTGTGTAGCGTGTGCTATGTATCCCTACCTTGGGAGTCAGGAAGTAACCAGGAGAGTTCAGCAAAGGGTAGCTGACTGAGGGATAGATCATCGTCCTTTGCCCATTGACCAAGGTCGGATGGCGGAAATCGACATATTCGCTGGTGACAGAAAGGTTGCTGCCAAACGCCGTTCGTTGCGCACTGATGCCGACCTGGGGTTGTCTCCAATAGGGTTCCACGACGGGCGCCAGCGGATCTTGCAGGGTCTGGTAATGTTGCACACGCGCAACCGCATTCCACCATCCGCCTGAATAATTCAATACGCCTTCTTGTAGCAAGTTGGTTTGCGAAGTGGCGTTCAAGTTGTCTGCTAGATCGCGGTAGTAGTTGTTGTCTGACACGCGATTCAGGTTCAGGTAGCCACTGAATCCGCCCCCTAGTTGCTGAAGATGCTTCATAGAGAAGCGTGTACGGTCGGTCTGGCTGATCATGTCTGATTGCAGAACATCAGCGTGGACTTCGCCGACAGCACTCGGCTGCAGGTAGCGGAACTCGTTGTTGAACTGTGTGCCGCGCTTCTTCATATAGCGCGGAGAGATGGTCGCGTCGAAGTTGTCCGTTACATTCAGGTATAGCGGAACTGTCATCTCAGAACCGCCTGTGGTGGTACTACCAAAGGTGGGGCCGAGTAAGCCGGTACGTCGCTTATTGCTCAGGGGAAAATTCATCCATGGTGAGTAGAGGATGGGTAGCCCCATGAAAAGGACACGCGCGTTGTAGGCAGTGCCTATCTGCGATGTGCGGTCGATATCTAGGCGTGACATCTTGAGCAGCCAATCGTCGTTATTGATGGGGCAGGTGGTGTAGGTCGCTCCATCGAACTCATATTCTTTGCGACTGACGATATGTGCGACCTCTGCGGATCCGCGTCCTCCCGTCTCGGTAAAAGTGAATTGTGGCTGCTGCATGTCACCCATGTTGGAATCCAAATTCATCTGGAGTCTTGGGCCGACCACGGCAGTGTCGTTCTGTTCGATTCTTACGTTGCCTTCAGCGATGAGATCTTTGCTGACTTCGTCGTAAGTCAGCAGGTCGGAAGAAACCATCTGTCCATCTTGGCGTAGCTGTGCATTGCCGCTGGCGATCAACTTCTCTCCATGTTTGGACTCGATATGGTCGGCGATGAAGAAGGCGGTCGATGGTTCTTCGGTGGCGGGGAGTCTGTTGAAGGTGCGGTCGATCTTGAGCGGAACAGGCGCGTCTTCGCCGTGAGCCCAAGGGGCAGAGGCGAAGGTTAGTAGAAGGAGCGCAAAACGCAGAAGACGAAGCATGGATAGGGCAAATAATTTAAGGTGCTAAAATCTCACAAATCCCATATTAAGGCAATCAAATGCAACGTCAGAAACAGCTTACCGATTGGCTTTCCAGCCTCTACCCCGATCAAACCTTCACCATCGCTCCCGCTTCGGCAGATGCCAGCTTTCGCCGCTACTTCCGTGCCACCTTTGCCGACGGCAGTACCAAAGTCGTGATGGATGCTCCGCCTCAACATGAAGATTGCAAGCCATTTTTGCACATCGGCACGTTGTTCGAGGAAGCGGGAGCGCATGTGCCGCATGTGTATGCACAAGATCTCGCACAAGGTTTCTTGCTGTTGTCTGACTTAGGCAATACCACCTTTCTGCAAGCCTTGGATGCAAAGAACGCTCGCCAGCTTTACGATCATGCGATCGATGCCCTCATCAAGATACAGCTTGCCTCCAAGCCGAACGAGCTACCACCTTATGACGAAGCACTATTGCGCCGCGAGCTCAATCTGTTCCCAGAGTGGTACATCGCCAAGCATCTGGGCGTGACGCTTACTACGAAACAACAGGCAAAGCTGGAGGAGGTGTTCGCTCGCATCATCAAGAACAATCTGTCTCAGCCCTGCGTGTATGTGCACCGTGATTTCCATTCGCGCAATTTGATGGTCAGCGAACCCAATCCGGGCGTTCTCGATTTTCAAGACGCGGTCTATGGTCCCATCACTTACGACCTCGCATCGTTGTTCAAAGACGCATACATCAGATGGGAAGAGGCTGAGATCATCGATTGGCTCATCCGCTATTGGGAGAAGGCGCGTAAGGCTGGCTTGCCCGTGCGTGAGGATTTCGCTGATTTTTATTGGGATTACGAGATGATGGGGGCGCAACGCCATATCAAGGTCCTAGGCATCTTCGCTCGCTTGTATCACCGCGATGGCAAGGATGGGTATCTGAAAGACATGCCGCTGGTGATGGAGTATCTGCACAAAGCATGCGAGCGTTATATCGACCTCAAGCCCTTGCTCAACATACTGCTTGAGTTGAATATGCAAGCGGAGAAGAGGTAAGCGATGCGTGCGATGATCCTAGCTGCGGGACGCGGCGAACGCATGCGTCCACTCACCGACCATACGCCCAAGCCCTTGTTGCAAGTGGGTGGCAAGCCGCTCATCGTATGGCACATCGAGCGTCTGGTACGTGCTGGTATCACCGATCTCGTCATCAATCATGCCCACCTCGGCGTGCAGATCGAATATGCACTAGGTGATGGAAGCCAGTTCGGCGCGACCATCCATTATTCGGACGAAGGCTCTGCACTAGAAACGGCAGGTGGTATCGCATTCGCCTCTTACTTGCTGGGGGACGAGATATTCGCCGTGGTCAATGGAGACGTTTATTGCGATTATGATTTTGAGCGCTTACTGGCTCTCGCATCCCAGATGCAAGTTGATAAAGACAATATCCATCTTGTGCTGGTCGATAATCCATCACATCACCTTGCGGGTGACTTTGGTTTGCAACAAACCAGAGTGACGGATGTAGCTCCTAAGCTGACATTCAGTGGCATCGGTCTATATCGGCCTGACTTGTTCAGTCACATCCCGCGCGGTAGTAAAGCGCCGCTCGCGCCGTTGCTGCGTGAGCAGATCGCCGCAGGCAAAGTCAGTGGTGAACATCATCAAGGCGTGTGGGTCGATGTTGGCACACCACAACGCTTAGACGAGCTCGACAAGCAACTGCGTGCATCGCAGAATGCAGCCCATGACTGATACTGCCCTCTACGTTCAACGCCGCAAGCTTCTGCAGCAGAAGATGCAGTACGGGATCGCGGTCATTCCTACAGCGCCTGAAGTGGCGCGCAATGCCGACACACATTACGACTACCGCCACGACAGCCATTTCTATTACCTCACGGGATTCGCCGAACCGGAATCGGTGTTGCTATTGATCGCAGGGGATGAGCCGCAGAGCATCTTGTTTTGCCGCGAAAAGAATGCGGAGCGTGAGGTGTGGGATGGCTTTCGTTACGGTCCCGATGCGGCAGCCGAACACTTCGGTTTTGATGCGGCTTATCCTATCGAGGAGCTAGATGAGAAACTCGTCGAGTTGATGGGCAACCAGCCTACGTTGTTCTACCCCATCGGGGGCGATTGGGATGTGCGGCTTATCAAAGCGCGTGAAGCGGTCAAAGCAAAAGCGCGTACAGGAGTCCAAGCGCCGAATGCGATGCGTGACGTGCGTGAGTTGTTGAACGAGATGCGTCTGTTCAAAGATGAGCATGAGGTGGGCATCATGCGAGCGGCAGCAAAGATCTCCTGCGGTGCACATCGTCGCGCGATGCGTTTCACTCGCCCGGGACAATATGAATATGAAGTGGAAGCCGAGTTATTGCATGAATTTTGCCGCCACGGCGCGCGTCATCCCGCTTACACCAGTATCGTCGCAGGTGGTGCGAACGCATGCACTTTGCACTACGTCGGCAATGATGCGCGGCTCAATGAGGGCGATCTTTTGCTCATTGATGCAGGTTGCGAGTTGGATGGATATGCTTCCGATATCACCCGCACCTTCCCTGTGAATGGTCGTTTCAGTGCCGCGCAAAAAGACGTATATGAGATCGTACTCGCCGCACAGACAGCGGCTATCGCGGTAGCAAGGCCGGTGAATACTTGGAACGCGCCGCATGAGGCGGCATTGCGCGTCTTGGCGCAAGGATTCATCGACTTGAAACTATGCAAAGGATCGGTCGAGGCTGTGCTGGAAAGTGAGAGTTACAAACAGTTCTACATGCATCGCACGGGTCATTGGTTGGGCATGGATGTGCATGATGTGGGTGAATACAAGGTCAATGGGAATTGGCGGGCCTTACAATCCGGCATGGTGCTGACGGTGGAGCCGGGCTGTTACATACGGCCCTCGGACAGCGTGCCGCGTGATTTATGGAACATCGGTATCCGCATCGAAGACGATGTGTTGGTCACCTCCGATGGCAATGAAGTGTTGACGCAAGCAGCGCCCAAAACTGTGAACGAGGTCGAGGAGGTCATGCGCCATGAATGAATCCCAGTGTGATGTCGCCATCATCGGCGGGGGGCCTGTGGGTGCCGCGCTAGCGCTGGCTTTGCAGGGCAATGGATTGCAAGTAGTGTTGCTGGAGGCCCGTGAATCCGAAGTGAATACCACCGATCCGCGAGCGTTGGCGCTGTCCTATGGCACGCGATTGTTGTTGCAACGCTTGGGCGCTTGGGATGCGTTGCAGAACGTCAGTGGTATCAAGGTCATCGAAGTCACGCAGAAGCAGACTACAGGCCACACCACCTTGCGTGCAGAAGAGATGAAGGTGCCTGATCTTGGCTATGTCTTGCCGTACACGATGTTGCATGCCGCTTTGCAAAAAGGTTTGGCTAACTCGGATGTCACCTGTTTCTATGGCGCGCTGGTGAATGAGTTGCGTCAAGCCGCCGATACTGCTGTGATTGAATATCAGCACCAAGGTCAGACACACACACTCACGACACGTCTTGCGGTCGCTGCCGATGGCGGGAAATTGCTCGAAGCTACGCATCCGCCAGAAGTCACGGATTACGGGCAGAGTGGGATCATCGCGCATGTCACCACTTCGCAAGCAAACACTAGCAAGGCCTTTGAGCATTTCACCACGCAAGGTCCGATGGCATTACTGCCCTATCTGGATGGTTATGAGTTGGTGCTAACTGCCACTCACGAAGCAGCGCAGGATATGCTGACATGGGATGACGCGACGTTCTTGGCGTATCTGCGGGGGCACTTTGGTGAACGAGTCGGCGATTTTCTGACTATCGGCAAACGTACTTGTTACCCCTTACGTTTGAAACGCGCCCCGGATATCACCTTTCCGCACACCGTACTCATCGGCAATGCTGCACAAACCTTGCATCCCGTGGCAGGGCAGGGCTTCAACTTAGGGGTGAGGGATGCGTGGGAATTGGCGCAAGTCATTCTTGATAGCGCATCTGAGAATATCGGCTCGGCTGCGATGTGTGCCGCCTATCGAAAGTCGCGCCGCATCGATCGCAACGCGGGCATCCGCTTCACTGATGGGCTTGTGCGCGTTTTTTCAAATGACCTGCCGTTTCTAGGGCAAGTTCGGTCTGCCGCGTTATCTCTTCTCGATGTGTTTCCTGCCGCTAGGAAATTCGTCGCCAAACGCATGATGTTCGGCGCGAACGGTTAGCTTCAGTGGCTCCTGGTGGTTCAATCAGCTAGGCGTTTGAGTATCTTCTCGTGTATCCCGCCGAATCCGCCGTTACTCATCACCAAGATGTGATCCCCCGATTTTGCTGTTGATACGATGGATTCGACGAGTTCGTTCAGGTCCTCTTTCACGATGGCTTTATCTCCTAACGGTGCAAGTGCACCGTTAGCATCCCAACCCAAGTTGCCTGCATAGCAATAAGTTAAGTCGGCATCTTTCAAACTAGCGGGTAGTGCGTCTTTCATCACGCCCAATTTCATTGTGTTGGAGCGTGGTTCTAACACGGCGAGGATGCGTGCTGACCCCACTTTGCGACGTAGGCCGGCAACAGTGGTATCGATCGCAGTAGGGTGGTGGGCGAAGTCGTCGTACACGGTGATTCCGTTGACTGTGCCGCGCACTTCCATGCGGCGCTTTACGTTCTTGAATTCAGCTAGCGCTGCCAGCCCTTGTGCAACAGGTACGCCAACATGGCGTGCCGCAGCTAAGGCAGCCAGCGCATTCATGCGGTTGTGTTCGCCCATCAAGTCCCATTCCAGCTTGCCCTGCGGTTTGCCATTGAGGGTCACCAGTTCATTGGCATCGATGTTCCAACTATCGTCGCTGCCGAATTTTTCCACTGGCGACCAGCATCCGCGCTTGATGACGCGTGCCAATGATTCCTCGCGCCCGTTGCTTACCACCAATCCATTGCCGGGCACCGTGCGTACCAGATGGTGGAACTGAGTCTCGATAGCGTTCAGATCAGGAAAGATGTCGGCGTGGTCGAACTCAAGGTTGTTCAAGATCGCAGTACGCGGATGGTAGTGCACGAATTTTGAGCGTTTATCGAAGAAAGCGGTGTCATATTCATCAGCTTCGATAGCGAAAAATGGGGAGTCAGTGATGCGTGCTGAGATGCCGAAATTCTGCGGTACGCCGCCGATCAAGAAGCCGGGGTTCAATCCTGCATGTTCCAATATCCAAGCCAGCATCGAAGTCGTCGTAGTTTTTCCATGGGTACCTGCCACGCCCAGCACCCACTTGTCGCGCAGTAAGTTGTCAGCCAGCCATTGCGGACCGGAGGCATAAGCCAGATTGCGGTTGAGTATCTCTTCCATCAACGGATTGCCGCGCGACACCACGTTACCGATGACGAACACATCCGGCTTCAGCTCAAGCTGTTCGACACTAAAGCCTTCGATCAGCTCGATGCCCTGCGCTTCGAGTTGTGTGCTCATCGGCGGATAGACGTTGGCATCACAGCCCGTGACGCGATAACCCGCTTGTTTGGCGATAGCAGCAATGCCGCCCATGAACGTGCCGCAGATGCCGAGGATATGGATGTGTTGGGGTTTGTTCATCTTTTAAGTCCTGAAAATAAAATACACCGCGCCCATCAGGCACAGTCCTGCGTACAGAAAATCCATCTTCAGTGGCTGGTTCATATACAGCACTGCGAAGGGAACAAAAACCGCCAGCGTGATGACCTCCTGCAAGATCTTGAGCTGACCGAGGCTCATCTCGGTGTATCCGATACGATTAGCGGGTACTTGGAGCAGATATTCGAAAAGTGCGATGCCCCAGCTAACCAACGCTGCGATATACCAAGGGGAGGTCGCTAGATTCTTTAGATGTCCATACCACGCGAAGGTCATGAATAAATTGGACACCGCCAACATCAGTATCGTGACCAGCAGGGGATTAGAGACGAGATTCATCGTTCGGGGTGAGCTTGTATATGTGATACTTTGGCGTAGGCGCGGATTCTAGCAGTGAGCTAGGTTAGCGTCAGTCGCTTTAGCGGGATGTATCCGTTTCTGAATAGGCAGGATAAAAAAATGCCCCTGAATCAAAGGGGAAAGATTCAGGGGCACAAGTCTTTACAGGGTAAAGACACACGCTCAGGGAGGAGAAACGTGGAGTAGCTCTCGCCACTCGCATGCTCAGACGGGACTGTGAGAAAATAGTTCCATTACTTTACAAAATCATTTGGAATAACCATGAAGATACTTGGACAGTACCCCCAATCCCGTATGCGTCGTATGCGTAAAGACCAGTTTTCTAGGGACTTGATGCGTGAGCACATACTCACTTCTGCCGATTTCATCTACCCAGTTTTTGTGCTGGAAGGTAGCAATAAGATCGAGGACGTAAAGTCGATGCCTGGGGTGCAACGCAAGACTTTGGATCTGTTGTTGAAAGATGCCGAGCAATGCATGAAGTTGAGTGTGCCTGTGATGGCGATCTTCCCGGTGATAGATGCTGCTCAAAAAAGCTTGGACGCGCGTGAAGCGTTCAATCCGAACGGCCTCGTACCTCGCGTAGTGGCGGAACTGAAAAGTCAGTTCCCTGAACTGGGCGTGATGACGGACATCGCACTTGATCCTTACACCAGTCACGGACAAGATGGTCTGATTGACGAGAGCGGATACGTCTTGAATGACGAGACCATCGCGGTATTGCAGAAGCAGGCTCAATGTCATGCTGCTGCGGGGGCGGACATCGTTGCACCATCGGACATGATGGACGGGCGCATCGGCGCGATACGTGCGGCACTGGATGCCAATCTGCACATTCACACTCGTATCATGGCGTATTCAGCCAAATATGCTTCTAGTTTTTACGGTCCATTCCGCGATGCGGTAGGTTCTAGCGGAAATCTGGGTAAGGGCAATAAATACACTTACCAAATGGATCCGGCGAACTCTGACGAGGCGCTGTGGGAGGTGGGTCTTGATCTGCAAGAGGGTGCTGACATGGTGATGGTCAAGCCGGGTATGCCTTATCTAGATATCGTGCGTCGCGTGAAGGATGAATTCAAAGCGCCGACATTCGTCTATCAGGTCAGCGGTGAATACGCGATGCTCAAGGCGGCAGCGCAGAACGGTTGGTTGAACGAAGAGGCCTGCGTGTTGGAATCGCTACTGGCTTTCAAGCGTGCTGGCGCCGATGGTATCTTGACCTACTTTGCGCTGGATGCCGCGCGTTGGTTGAAATCAGCTAGCTAACAATGTTTCTACTGCCGTGATGTCAGCATGCGTCTCAGGGTGGCGGCCTCCACTGTGACGCATGTTTTCTGGCAAGACGATGAGGTGAGTCAGCACGCCAGACTCACCTGTCAGGGTGTAGCTGGGGACGAGCTCTTCGCGTCCTCCGATTCGAACCCGCCACTCGCCGTCTTCAAAATCGATGTTGTTCTTGAGTAAAGACAGTAGAACCGCCTTTGCATCGTCTGAGAACAGCATGAGGTTGATGTCCGAATCTTCTCCAGCACTTCCGCTCAAGACGGAGCCTGTCAGATAGGGGTTGAATTCAGCGAACATCTGCATGGCTGCAAGTGCTTCTTCACGTAATTCACGCAAGATGTCTGGGTGTGAGTCTGATTGATACAAGGCGCGGTAGCTGTGTAAAGCGATTTCCACTTCATCATTGCTCGGCAGATGTTGTGTATCCGCTGCGCCTAATTGCTTGGCAGCCTTTCGCTTGGCAAAGGCGAAATCGGCGATCCCTTCTTCGGCGATGATGCGAGCTGCTTGATGCGCGAGTTGCTCGCGCATCAAGTCTCTTCTTGCTGTGTTGGGTTTTCCCATCAGAACAGTTGTTCGGTTTCGCTTGGTTTAGTTGACTCTATGGGAACACTGCTTTGCTCTGGTGGCAGATTCTCTTCATAGAAGTAATCGACACGGGAGCCATCAGGGTCACGTAGGCCATTTTCGTTGATGCGTGCTGTGACGATGTGTTCGGGAATGGAGTATTCGATACCTGGTACGTCTTTAAGTATGGCACCCATGTAGTCGATCCAGATCGGGAGCGCGGCTCCGCCACCAGTCTCTTTTTCGCCTAAGCTGCGCGGGTTGTCATAGCCTATCCAAGTGACGGCCACGAGGGCGGGATGGAAGCCACAGAACCAAGCATCCATCGCGTCGCTGGTCGTACCCGTCTTTCCTGCGAGATCCTGACGGCCCAGTGACATGGCGCGCATGGCAGTGCCATGTTTAACGACGTCTTGCATCATATTCACCATGGTGAACGCATTGCGCACATCCAGTACCTGTTCCGCTCCCTTGCCCACTTCGACGGGAGTAGCTTGGCTGATGATGTTGCCCTGGCCATCTTCGATGCGCTGGATGAGATACGGAGTGACCCGATAACCACCATTAGCAAATACCGAATAACCTCCCAACATTTGCATCGGTGTAACTGAGACTGCACCCAATGCCATCGTGAGATAGGGCCCCACTTTGTCTTTCTCGAAGCCGAATTTGGTGACGTAATCTTGAGCGTAGTCCAAACCAATGGACTGCAGGATACGGATGGAAACCAGATTCTTTGATTTGGTCAGGCCTTGGCGCATGCGCATCGGACCGTCAAACTCACCATCGAAATTCTTGGGTTCCCAAGGCTCACCGCCGGTGTCGATCAGGTCGACCACTAAAGGCGCATCGTTGATGACCGAGGCGGGGGTGAATCCCTTTTCGAGGGCTGCAGAGTAGATGAATGGTTTGAAACTGGAGCCGGGCTGTCTCCATGCTTGGGTGACGTGATTGAACTGATTTCGATTGAAATCGAAACCTCCAACCAAAGCATAGATGGCGCCAGTTCTTGGATTGGCAGAAACAAAGGCTGCTTCAGCCTGGGGAACCTGAGCTACTTCCCATGCGCCCTTATCATTCATCCTTACCCGTACAAGGGATCCTTTGCGGATGCGTCGATTCAATGCAAGCTTTTCTCCCAACATCTGTTGTGCAAAGCGAAGTCCTTCGCCATTGATCTCGACAGATTCACCGCCCTTGATAAAGACGCTCAAGCTCTTTTGATTGACCGCACGAACCACGGCGGGGATCAGGTCGCCATTGCTTGGGACATCTTGCAATGCGTCTTCGAGTGACTCATCCGTTGCGTTCTTCTTTAGGTCGATGTAACCCTCTGGTCCACGATATCCATGGCGCTGGTCATAGTCCATTACACCTTTGCGGAGTGAAGCGTATGCGACTGCTTGGTCTTGCGCGCGAATCGTGGTGAAGACACTGTAACCTTGCGTGTAGATATCTTCTTGAAATCTGTCGTACAACTCTTGCCGTACCATCTCGGCAACGTATCCGGCATTCACCGAGAACTCTTGGTGATAGGCAGTCTGCTTGGTTTGTATAGGCTCATTTTGGGCCTGTGCAAACTCCTCGTTCGAGATGTAGCCGAGGTCGCGCATACGTTTCAGGATGTATTCTTGCCTAACTTTTGCTCTTTTTGGGTTTACGACTGGGTTGTAGGCTCCCGGGGCTTTGGGTAGGCCGGCCAGCATCGCCATTTCAGAGATATTCAGTTCATTGAGCGGTTTGGAGTAATAGGCTTGGGCCGCAGCACCAAATCCATAGGCACGCTGACCGAGATAGATGTGGTTGATGTAGAGTTGCAGTATCTCGTCTTTAGTCAGATTGTGTTCGATCTTGAATGCGAGCAACATCTCATTGAACTTGCGCGACATCGTCTTTTCTTTAGACAAAAAGAAATTTCGCGCGACTTGCATCGTGATCGTACTGGCACCTTGTTTTACTCCGCCAGAGGTGAAATTCGAGTAAGTGGCCCGTAGTACGCCGATGTAGTCCACTCCGCCGTGTTCGTAGAAGCGATCATCTTCAGCAGCCAAAATCGCCTTCTTCATCAGCTCAGGCACATCGTCTATTTTGACCAACTCACGACGTTCTTCGCCAAATTCACCAATCAGAACCCCCTCGGCACTGAACACCCTTAACGGCATCTTTGGTCGATAGTCTGTGAGCGCTTCTAGTGAGGGAAGGGTTGGATAGGTGAGAATAGCGGCGAAAACCAGCAGTAACAAAGGAATAAGCGGCAACGCCAATACAACCAGAGCGGGATAGAACCACCAACGAGAAGTCATAGATAGAATTTTGAATTAAAGGCTGTCGCGGCGATTATATCGCCCAAGCTTCATAAAATAGAGTCAGCAGAAAAAACTTTACACTCACAAGAGTTATTGCTAGGATTTAAACCACTTTGTACGAAAAAGCGCTAACCATCCTATGATTAAAGGAAATTTCGACATCCCGTTAGACTTTTTGCAGACGTCGACGCCCCCAATGATCGGGGTGGATATCAGTGCCACTTCGGTAAAGCTTTTAGAGTTGAGTGAATCTCCCAAAAAGGGCGGCTATATCGTTGAGCGATATGCGATCGAAGAGCTCCCTTCAGATGCTGTAAGTGATGGCAATATCAACAACTTGGATGCAGTTTCTGAAGCTTTGCGCCGAGCTTGGAAGCGCATGGGCACTCGGATTCGCAATGTCAGTCTGGCGTTGCCTGCGGCAGCGGTCATCAGCAAGAAGATCATGCTCCCTGCGGGATTGCGCGAAGATGACTTGGAATATCAAGTCGAGTCTGAAGCCAATCAGTACATTCCCTTTGCGCTAGAAGAAGTCAATCTCGACTTTCAGGTTATCGGGCCTTCGCCGACCAATCCTGAAGAGGTTGAAATTCTATTGGCGGCATCGCGTAAGGCCAACGTGGAAGATCGTGTTGCTGCGGCCCAATCAGCGGGTTTAAAAGCGGTCGTGGTGGATGTGGAGCCTTATGCAGCCGAGGCCGCTTTTGAGCAGATACGCTCGCAACTCCCGGGCGGGGCTGAAGACCAGTGTGTTGCAGTAGTTGATATCGGCGCTAACGTGATGAACGTCAATGTGCTGAGGAATGGCCAGTCGGTCTACGCACGAGATCAGCAGATCGGTGGGGCGCAACTGACACAGCAGATTCAGAGTGCGTTCGGCTTGTCTGTCGAAGAGGCTGAGTCTGCCAAAAAGAATGGTGGATTGCCCGAAAATTATGAAAGTGATGTATTGACTCCCTTCCGCGAAAGCGTAGCTATGGAAGTCGCGCGCGCTTTACAGTTCTTTTTCACATCTACTCAGTACAACGAAGTCAACTATGTTGTTTTGGCTGGGGGATGTGCGGCGCTTGCGGGATTGGATGAGGCGGTGGCTACTCGCACTCAGGTCAGTACGCTTGTGGCCAATCCATTCGAATTGATGACCCTATCTAGTCGCATCAAACCACGGCAATTGCAGACGGATGCGCCTGCGCTGATGATTGCTTGTGGCTTGGCGATGCGGAGGTTCGATCCATCATGATACGCATTAACTTATTACCTCATCGCGCCGAGAAGCGCCGTGCAAAACAACTACAGTTCATCGTATTGAGTGCGATCTCTTTGGTGATTGGTGCGTTGATCGTAGCTTTAGTACACGTTGCCATAAGCTCTCAGATCGACTATCAAAATCGTCGCAATACCTATTTGAAACAAGAAATCGCAGTGCTTGATAAGCAGATTGCGGAGATCAAGAAGTTGCGTGAGCAGACGCAGTCGTTGTTGGCAAGAAAGAACGTGGTTGAGAATCTGCAATCCACAAGATCGGATGTTGTGCATCTACTGGATCAGATGTTGCGTATCTTGCCGGATGGCGTCTATATCAGAAGTATCAAGCAGTCTGGATATAAGATAGCCCTGATTGGCTATGCGCAATCGAATGCGCGAATCTCAACGCTTATGCGTTCTGTGGAAGATTCTCCTTGGCTGGACTCGCCAACGTTGGTTGAGATTCATGCTGCCAATGTGAATGGCGGCAGGGTCAGTGAGTTCTCGCTTAATTTCAACCTGACAAAGATGGCCGCGCCTGCTAATCAAACGCCAGCGAATGCTGGTGGAAAGAAGTAGGGGAGGATTATGAATTTCATAGAAGAATTAAAAAACATCGATCCCAAGAAGCCGGGAGCTTGGCCTTGGTTGGTGAAGCTGGCGTCTTTTGTTGCGATGCTGATCGCTGTAGTTGCAATGGGTGCCTTCTTTGACTGGCAGGACCAATACGAGGGATTGAAGCAGGTCAAACAAGAGGAGGAACAGTTGAGAGAGGCTTTCTTGGTTAAGAAGAAAGAAGCGATCAATTTGGACATCATTAAAAAACAATTGATTGATACCCAGCAATCCTTCGGTGCATTACTCAAGCAATTGCCAAGCAAATCAGAGATGGATGCTTTATTGACCGACATCAACCAGGCGGGTCTGGGGCGCGGACTGCAATTCGATTTATTTCGCCCTGGCAACGAAGTCGCTACAGGGGTTTTTACGGAACAGCCAATCTCGATTAAGGTCAGCGGTAATTATGATGACTTGGGGAATTTTGCCAGCGACATCTCCTTATTGCCGCGTATCGTCACGCTGAACGATATAAGTATCTCTCCGTCGGCTGGCGGGCTATCAATGGATGCGACCGCAAAGACATATCGCTACCTTGACGAAAGTGAGTTAGCTGCGCAGAAAAAAGCAAAACCAGCGGGGGCAAAATAATGAGAGCCATTTATGTGGCGGCGATGCTGGCCGTATCTTTGACTGGCTGTGGTGGCGAGGAATTTCAAGACCTGCGTGATTTCGTGAACAACGCGGGAGCGGACATGCGCGGGAAGGTGGAGCCTCCCCCAGATATCAAACCTTACCAACCGTTTGCCTACGACAATTCGACTTCCTTGCCGGATCCATTCAAGCCGCGCAAGCAGGATGCTAGAAATCCCAACAGGGCAGGGCAGAATCAACCTGACTTAGATAGACCGAAAGAAGAACTTGAGGACTATCCGTTGGAAAGTTTGAAAATGGTCGGTTTTCTGCAGCAGCGCAATGTGGGGCACGCAGTAATTAGGTCTTCTGAGGGCAAGATTTATCGAGTGAAGGCGGGAAACTATATCGGACTCAATTTTGGGCAGATTCTCTCAGTGTCTGAAACCGAAATGAAGATCAAAGAAATGGTTCAGGATAGCGCGGGTGATTGGACTGAGCGTGAAAGCAGCCTGCAATTAGTCGAGTGATTAGGAGTAACAACATGAAATATTTTAATAAGTCAGTTCCGTGCTTCATTCGATTAGCTGTGGCTGTGCTTGTTGCAATCTCATTCAATGCACAAGCTCAGGATGTGGCCAATCCTGATGGCGAAATCAATGCCATTCAGTCGATCAGTGCAACGGGTGATGCTGGCGGGAAAGTGGTGCTAAAGGTCAGCCTCAAGTCAGCGCCGGCCGCGCAGCCAGCTGCCTTTACTATAAACACTCCGCCGCGGATCGCTTTCGATTTCCCTGGAACTGCAAACGGTTTGGGGAAATCTGTGCAGGAATTCGGTAACGGAGATTTGCGTAGCGCGAATATCGTGCAGGCAGGTAATCGCACAAGATTGGTGGTCAATTTGGTTCAGATGGTAAGTTACGACACACGTATTGAAGGTAATGACGTACTTATAACGTTTCAGCCAAAGGGAATGGGTGGCGGTTCTGAGCCAGTTGCAACGACGCATTTTGCTGACGCATCTGCTGGGCAGCAAAAGCACAGTTTGCGCGATGTCGATTTTCGCAGAGGAAAGAATGGGGAGGGGCGCATCCAAATCGATCTTTCCGATGCTGATATTGGGATCGACATCAAGCAGCAAGGAAAGGCACTCGTTGTGGACTTCCAGCGTACGTCGCTTCCTCGCAATCTTCAGCGTAAATTGGATGTGTCGGACTTTGCGACTCCGGTTCAGTTAGTCGATGCTTTCGTGCAAGGTGGGAATGCTCGCTTGTCTATCGAGCCAAAAGGTATGTGGGAATACGCGGCGTACCAGACAGACAACAAATTCATCATCGAAGTCAAAGCTGTCGTTGAAGATCCTAATAAATTGGTAAAAGGTAATGTGCCTGGATATTCAGGCGAGAAGCTCACGCTCAATTTCCAGAGTATCTCGACGCGTGAGGCCTTGAGTGTAATCGCCGATTTCACTGGGTTGAATATGGTGATCAGCGATACCGTATCGGGCAGTTTGACGCTGCGTTTGAAGGATGTACCTTGGGATCAAGCGTTTGACATCATCTTGCAAAGTCGTGGCTTAGACATGCGCAAAAATGGGAACGTGATCCAAGTGGCGCCACGTGAAGAGATCGCGGCTAAGGAAAAGATCGATTTTTCATCTCGTCAAGAGATTACAGAGCTAGAGCCGCTACGTACGGAGAACTTTTCATTGTCGTATGCGAAGGCGGCTGATGTTGTAGCGTTAATCTCTAATGAGAAACAGAGAATATTGTCAAAGCGGGGTAGCGCAACCTTTGATTTGAGAACGAATCTCTTGTTTGTCAAAGATGTACCCACAAGCCTAGATGAAGTTAGGAAGCTGATCAAATTGGTTGATGTCCCTGTACGTCAAGTATTGATTGAGGCGCGCTTTGTCGAGGCAGGCGAAACTTTCAACCACACGTTAGGCGGGAGATTGGGATATACAGGTCCAACACAGGCACAAGGCGGTATCGCAATTGGCGGAAGTCGAGGGACTGCTAATGCGAACGTGAATTTGCCAGGAGCTGCATCGGGCTTGGGCGGATTGACGATGACCTTGTTCAATGCTGCTGCGACCAAAACACTGACGCTTGAGTTGAATGCCTCTGCAATCGACGGCACAACGAAGAACATCGCAAGTCCTCGTGTAGTGACTGGAGATAAGACGCCAGCAACTATTGAGTCGGGTGTTGAGGTGCCGTATCTACAAGCAAGCAGTAGTGGTGCGGCTAACGTCGCCTTTAAGAAAGCGGTCTTGAGTTTGGTCGTTACACCGCAAATCACTCCTGAAGATAGCGTGACAATGAAGGTCGCGGTCACTCAGGATTCTGTCGGAAACATCTATGCCGGTGTGCCAAGCATCAACACGAAGAAGGTCGATACCCAGGTGTTGGTTGAGAATGGTGGTACGGTAGTAATTGGTGGCGTCTATACCCAAGATGAATCCGATTCGACTTCCGCTGTTCCTGGATTGAGCGATATCCCTGTGATGGGTTGGTTGTTCAAGCAGAACACACAAGTGAAGAGCAAGAAAGAGTTGCTAGTCTTCATCACACCTAAGATATTGAAGGACACCTTGGGTTCCAATTGATATAACGGTAGGTGATTTGGAAGCCCGGCGTGAGCCGGGCTTTTGTTTTGCGAAGTCAGAATAAATTCCAGATACAATTCTCAGCATGCACGATATGACTCCACATAATGCCAATACGGGTAATGTCATCTTGATCGGGATGATGGGCTCTGGAAAAACGACCGTAGGAAGGTTGCTAGCTAAGCAACTAGGTAAGACCTTCATTGATAGCGATGAAGAGATACAGCGCCGCACGGGCGTCACGATCCCGCACATCTTCGATGTCGAAGGCGAGGCGGGTTTTCGGCAAAGAGAATCTGCAGTTTTGGAAGACCTTTCTCAACGAAGCGATCTTGTGCTGGCTACGGGAGGGGGAGCGATACTCAGTTCTTATAACCGCACAGTGCTCAAGGCTAGTGGAACCGTCGTATACCTTAAAAGTAGCGTGCATGACCTATGGCAACGCACTCGCAATGATACGAACAGGCCATTGCTGCAAACCGCAGATCCGCGCGCTAAATTGCAGGAATTGTTCGAGCAGCGAGATCCGCTCTACGCTGAGATAGCGGACATCGTGATGCACACTGGCAAGCAGAGTGTCCATGTCCTACTGCAACGTTTACAACAAAAGCTCTACGAACTGCATGCACGTTCAAAATCTGGAGATGATGAAACAATGAAGACCCTTAGTGTGGGCTTGGCCGAACGTAGTTACCCGATACATATCGGGAATGATTTACTGAACAAGCCGGAGCTACTACTTCCTTACCTGCCACGCAAACGTGCAGTCGTCGTCAGTAATACGACAGTCGCTCCGCTCTATTTGCAGCGGTTGACAGAGGGCTTGACCCAACACCAGATACAAGTTGAGAGCATCATCCTGCCAGACGGAGAGCAATACAAAAATAGTGAATCGATGAATGTGATCTATGACGCGCTTTTACGTTCACATTGCGAACGGAGCACGCCAATCATCGCGCTGGGTGGTGGAGTGATAGGCGACATGACGGGGTTCGCTGCGGCAAGTTATCTGCGGGGCGTGCCATTTATTCAGATTCCGACGACGCTTCTATCGCAAGTCGATTCATCTGTTGGGGGCAAGACAGGCATCAACCATCCCTTGGGAAAGAACATGATTGGTGCGTTCTACCAGCCTTTGGTTGTGCTGGCAGATGTGAAGACATTAGATACCTTGTCTGATAAAGAGTTACGCGCTGGCGTTGCAGAAGTGATCAAGTACGGACTGATACGCGACCTACCATTCTTGGAGTGGATAGAAGCGAATATCGAGAAATTGCTTGCTCGCGACAAGGAAGCTTTGGGATACGCCATCGCTAGAAGTTGCCAGAACAAAGCTGAAGTCGTTGGTGCCGACGAACGCGAAAGCGGGGAACGTGCGTTGCTGAATCTAGGCCATACATTTGGGCATGCGATCGAGAATGGCATGGGCTATGGCGCATGGTTGCATGGAGAGGCAGTCGCTGCAGGAACGATCATGGCAACAGACCTGTCGCATCGACTGGGTTGGTTGAGCGCAGAAGATGTTGTGCGCGTGAGAAAACTATTCGAGCGTGTAGGATTGCCAACGGTTGGTCCTAAACTAGGGGCGGAGAAGTACATGCAGTTGATGGGCTTGGATAAGAAAGTGGCTGATGGAAAGATTCGCTTCGTACTTTTGAGGTCGCTAGGAAATGCGGTCATGACGGGTGATGTACCGCAGGCCGTATTGGAGCAAACCTTAGAGGCTTGCAGTGGCTGAAGAATCATTAGCGCCCTATGCTGTCCGCGCCAGCCTGCGTGGCAGGCGGATAAATGAGTCTGCGCCGACTGGTCGCAGTGAGTTCCAGCGTGATCGCGATAGGATCATCCACTCTGCAGCTTTTCGCCGTCTTGAATACAAGACGCAGGTCTTCGTCAATCATGAAGGTGATCTCTTTCGGACACGCCTCACACACAGTATCGAGGTCGCTCAAATAGGACGCTCAATCGCTAGGCGACTTGGTTTGAATGAGGATCTGGTCGAAGCGATATCACTTGCGCACGATCTTGGGCACACACCGTTCGGACATGCAGGGCAAGAAGCTTTGAACGAATGTATGAAAGAACATGGTGGTTTCGAACATAATCTACAGTCTCTGCGCGTCGTCGATGTATTGGAAGAAAAATATGCCGCGTTCGATGGACTTAACCTATGCTTTGAGACGCGCGAAGGCATCCTTAAACATTGCTCGCCAAGTAATGCTGCCGAGCTAGGCGAAGTGGGCGAAAGGTTCCTGAATGATCTGCGCCCATCACTCGAAGCTCAACTCGCCAATCTGGCGGATGAGATCGCTTACAACAATCACGATGTCGACGATGGTCTGCGTTCAGGCCTACTCACTTTAGACCAGCTTTCGTCAGTGCGCTTATTCTCAGAGCATCTCAATGAAGTACGCAAAGCATTTCCCAATCTGGCAGAGCGGCGTGTGGTGCACGAGACGGTGCGTCGCATGATCAACGCATTGGTAACTGACCTGATAGAACAGACGGAAGCCAATATCAAGCGCAATTCACCAAAATCCCTTGAGGATGTGCGTGCTGCGCCACCATTGGTGGCGTTCAGCCCTGAGATGTATGAAAAGAACCGTGAATTGAAGTCGGTTCTACGAACACAGTTGTATCGACACTACCGTGTGATGCGCATGAGCGCCAAGGCGCGGCGAATCATCAGTGACCTATTCCGGGCCTTCATGGACGATTCACGCTTACTCCCGCCGCAGTTCATTCCACAATCGGAACAGTCCAAATCAAGGCTGATATCAGACTACATCGCGGGGATGACCGACCGTTACGCTATCCGCGAACATAGGCGTATTTTCGCTGTAGAAGAGATTTAAGCCCCTAGCTGGTTGCCCTCCCCCCCTGGTTTAAGGTAGCATTCCCGCCCTTTCGGATAGATTTTGGAAGGCGGCTGATGCCGCCATTTTGTTGCAACCATCGAGGTGAGAAACAAGTGAATAATTCTTCGTTGCCTGCGCAGCAAGGTCTTTATGACCCGCGCAATGAACATGATGCATGTGGTGTCGGTTTCGTCGCACATATCAAAGGTAAAGCTAGTCATGACCGAGTCAGCCAAGGTCTGCAGATCCTTGAGAATCTGACGCACCGGGGTGCGGTGGGTGCAGACCCGTTGGCGGGTGATGGCGCGGGTATCTTGATCCAGATCCCTGACCAGTTCTTGCGTGATGAAATGAACTGGGGTGGCATCCAATTGCCGCCAGCAGGTGATTACGGTATCGGCATGTTGTTCTTGCCACGCGATGCTGCTGCGCGAGCTGCTTGCGAAAAGATCATCGCCGATAAGGTCGTTGCAGAAGGTCAAACCATAGTTGGTTGGCGCGATGTTCCTGTCGATAACAGCACGCTGGGTGAAAGTGTCAAAGCACTTGAGCCTGTGGTACGCCAAGTGTTCATCGGGCGCGGCAAGAAGACAGCCGACAAAGATGCCTTCGAGCGCAAGCTGTTCGTCATCCGCAAGACGGCTGAGCATGCCATCAGCAAGCTGGCGAAGGATCAAGGTAAGGGCTTCTATGTGCCTTCCATGTCGTCACGCACGGTCGTTTACAAGGGCATGTTGCTGGCTGATCAAGTCGGTAAGTATTTCGTCGATCTGCAAGATGCGCGCGTAGTCAGCGCCTTCTCATTGGTTCACCAACGATTCTCTACCAACACTTTCCCCACTTGGAATCTGGCGCATCCGTTCCGCATGATCGCGCACAACGGTGAGATCAACACATTGCGCGGCAACGTGAACTGGATGGCGGCACGTCATGCAGCGATGTCGTCGAAGTTGTTGGGCGAAGATCTGGAAAAACTGTGGCCGCTCATCGTTGAAGGTCAATCTGACTCCGCTTGTTTCGACAACGCGCTTGAGTTGCTAGTGGCCGGCGGCTATTCCTTGCCTCACGCCATGATGTTGCTGATCCCGGAAGCATGGGCAGGCAATCCATTGATGGATGAAGAGCGCCGCGCTTTCTACGAATACCATGCAGCGCTGATGGAACCGTGGGACGGCCCAGCAGCGGTCGCCTTTACGGATGGTCGCATGATCGGTGCGACACTGGATCGAAACGGCCTGCGCCCAGCACGTTATCTAATCACTGACGATGACGTCGTGTTGATGGCTTCCGAGATGGGTGTGTTGCCTATCCCGCAAAGCAAGATCGTGAAGAAATGGCGTTTGCAACCAGGCAAGATGTTCCTCATCGACATGGAACAAGGTCGCATCGTCGACGATGCAGAACTCAAGCATCAGATCGCCACAGCCAAGCCTTATCGCAAGTGGATCGAGCAGTCGCGTTACTACCTCGATGACATGCCAAAAGTAGCAGACAAGAGCGCAGCGCAGATCAGTCTGTTGGATGCGCAGCAAGCATTCGGTTACACGCAAGAAGACCTCAAGTTCATCATGCTGCCGTTGGCGAGTGCTGGCGAAGAGGCGACGGGTTCTATGGGTAACGATGCGGCATTGCCTATCTTGTCCAGCAAGAACAAAGTCCTCTACAACTACTTCAAACAGTTGTTCGCGCAGGTGACCAATCCGCCGATCGATCCGATCCGCGAAGAGATCGTGATGTCGTTGACCTCTTTCGTCGGTCCGAAGCCGAACCTGCTAGGTATCGAAGAGACGAAGCCAGCATTGCGTTTAGAAGTGCATCAACCCGTATTGTCTCTGGAAGACATGGCGAAGTTGTATGGCATCGACAAGCTCACCAAGGGCCAATACAAATCACAAGTATTAGATCTGACCTATGCTGCAAAGAATGGCGCGGCAGGCTGTGAAAAAGCTATCGACGATCTGTGCAAAGCAGCAAACAAGGCTGTTACAGGCGGTTTCAACGTATTGATCCTGTCTGACCGCGCAGTATCTGGCAAGCGCGTTGCGATCCCTGCCTTGCTAGCGACAGCAGCAGTTCACCATCATTTGGTCAAAGCGGGTCTGCGCACCAGCACCGGTTTGGTGGTGGAAACAGGTTCTGCACGCGAAGTGCATCACTTCGCTTTGTTGGCTGGTTACGGCGCGGAAGCGGTTTGCCCATGGTTGGCATTCGATAGCATCGAGCAATTCGAATTGCCTGCTGGCGTGAGCGCTAAGGACGGACAGAAACGTTTCATCAAGGGCATCAACAAGGGCTTGCTCAAAGTGATGTCCAAGATGGGTATCTCGACCTATCAATCCTATTGCGGATCGCAGATATTCGAAGCCATCGGTTTGAATTCCGACTTTGTGAAGAAGTACTTCACCGGTACGGCGACACAGATTGAAGGCATAGGCCTGCAAGACGTCGCAGAAGAAGCGATGCGCATGCACAGCGCGGCTTTCGGTGCGGATCCAGTGTTGACGAACATGCTGGAGGCGGGCGGTGATTACGCTTTCCGCATTCGTGGTGAAGACCACACATGGACGCCAGACTCTATCGCCAAGCTACAGCACGCGACACGTTCCAATAATTTCAACACCTACAAAGAGTACGCCAAACTCATCAACGACCAGACTCAACGTCAGATGACCTTGCGCGGATTGTTCGAGATCAAGCCGGTTGGCAAAGCTGTGCCATTGGATGAGGTCGAACCCGCGAAGGAGATCGTCAAACGTTTCGTGACGGGTGCGATGTCTTTGGGTTCTATCTCTACCGAAGCGCATGCCACTTTGGCGATCGCGATGAACCGTATCGGCGGCAAGTCGAACACGGGTGAAGGCGGCGAAGATGCCAACCGCCTCAAGTTGCTGCAAGGCGGCGAGAAGTTGTCCGAGATCATCGGCAAGAACCGTATCGAAGCTGACCAGACGATGAAGCCGGGCGACTCCTTGCGTTCGCGCATCAAGCAAGTCGCCTCGGGTCGTTTTGGTGTGACGGCGGAATATCTGAGCAGTGCGGATCAGATCCAGATCAAGATGGCGCAGGGTGCGAAGCCAGGCGAAGGCGGTCAGTTGCCAGGCGGCAAAGTATCCGAGTACATCGGCAAGTTGCGTCACTCGGTGCCGGGCGTCGGCCTTATCTCGCCACCTCCGCACCACGACATCTACTCTATCGAGGACTTGGCGCAGCTCATCCATGACCTGAAGAATTCCAATCCATCCGCTTCCATCTCCGTGAAGTTGGTGTCGGAAGTGGGTGTGGGTACGGTCGCTGCAGGTGTGTCCAAAGCCAAAGCCGATCACATCGTCATCTCAGGTTACGACGGTGGTACCGGTGCATCGCCACAGTCCTCCATCAAACACGCAGGTACGCCGTGGGAGTTGGGCTTGTCCGAAGCGCAACAGACCTTGGTGTTGAACAAGTTGCGCGGTCGCGTCGGCCTGCAAGTCGATGGTCAGTTGAAGACGGGTCGCGATGTGTTGATCGGCGCGCTACTTGGCGCGGACGAATTTGGTTTTGCTACGGCACCTCTGGTGGTCGAGGGTTGCATCATGATGCGTAAGTGTCACCTCAACACTTGCCCAGTCGGCGTGGCGACACAAGACCCCGCATTGCGCAAGAAATTCACAGGACAACCTGAGCACGTCGTTAACTACTTCTTCTTCGTTGCTGAAGAGGTGCGTGAGTTGATGGCGCAGATGGGTATCCGCAAGTTCGACGACCTCGTTGGTCGCAGCGATCTGCTGGATATGCGCAAAGGCATCACTCATTGGAAAGCCAAGGGCTTGGATTTCACCAAGGTGTTCCACCAGCCCAATGTTCCAGCAAGCGTCGCACGTCGCCATCTGGAAGAGCAGGATCACGGCTTGAGTGAAGCGTTGGATAACGACCTCATCGCGCGATCCAAAGAAGCGCTCGATGCGAAACGTACCGTCAGCATCGAGACGGGCGTACGCAACGTCAATCGCAGCGTCGGAGCCATGTTGTCGCATGAAGTGGCAAAGCGTCATGGCAATGCAGGTCTGCCCGACGACACCATCCGCGTGAAATTGACAGGCACTGCGGGTCAAAGCTTCGGAGCGTTCCTCGCTCATGGCATCAGCTTCCAATTGGAAGGTGAAGGCAACGACTACGTGGGTAAAGGTCTGTGCGGTGGTCGCATCATCGTCAAGCCGTCTGCAGACAGCAAGCTGACCGCAGCCGACAACATCATCGTTGGCAACACCGTTCTGTACGGCGCGACGGCGGGTGAGTGTTACTTCAACGGTGTGGCGGGTGAGCGCTTTGCTGTGCGTAACTCGGGTGCCATCGCTGTCGTCGAAGGTCTGGGCGATCACGGTTGCGAATACATGACTGGCGGTATGGTCGTGGTGCTGGGTCAGACAGGTCGCAACTTCGCGGCGGGTATGTCCGGCGGTGTGGCATACGTGTTGGATGAAGATGGCGCTTTCGCGCAGCGTTGCAACATGTCCATGGTGCAACTGGAAGCGGTGCCTGAAGAGGCGGCTGCGAGCGAGACAGGTGAGGTCGATTCCAAAGGTCGTGTGCACTTCAATCACTTGAACAAGGCTGACGAAGCAGCTTTGCGCGGCAAGATCGAGAAGCATCTGCGCTACACCGGTAGCGCACGTGCCAAGCAGATCTTGGATAACTGGAGCACGTACTTGCCGAAATTCGTCAAGGTCATGCCAACCGAATATCGCCGCGCCTTGCTTGAGATCGCCGCGCAACAGAAGGAGGCTGCATAATGGGCAAGCCAACTGGATTCATGGAGTTCGATCGCGTCAACGAAGGTTACGCACCCGTCGAACAACGTCTGAAACACTACCAAGAGTTCGTCGCTCATCTGAGCGATGCTGAAGCGAAACAACAAGGCGCGCGTTGTATGGATTGCGGCATCCCGTTCTGCAATAACGGTTGCCCAGTCAACAACATCATCCCCGACTGGAACGACTTGGTGTATCGCGGCAATTGGAAACAAGCGATCGAAGTGTTGCACTCCACCAACAACTTCCCTGAAGTGACAGGGCGCATCTGCCCGGCACCGTGCGAAGCGGCGTGTACGCTCAACATCAACGACGATGCAGTCGGTATCAAATCCATCGAACACGCCATCATCGACAAGGCGGGCGAGAACGGTTGGGTCGTTCCACAACCCGCAAAGAAGAAGACTGGTAAAAAGGTCGCAGTGGTCGGTTCAGGTCCTGCAGGTTTAGCAGCTGCACAACAGTTGGCACGTGCGGGTCATGCTGTCACGGTGTTCGAGAAGAACAGCCGTATCGGCGGCCTGATGCGTTACGGTATCCCTGATTTCAAGTTGGACAAACGCCTCATCGATTGGCGCATGGCGCAACTGACTGCCGAAGGTGTGAAGTTCGAAGTGAACACCTTCATCGGTAAGGATGCGTTGGGTAAGGGCGTCACCAATGACGCGAAGAAGACCATCAGCCCCGCTGCATTGCAGAAGGAGTTCGATGCGGTCGTCCTCGCTGGTGGTTCAGAACAACCGCGTGACTTGCCTGTAGCGGGACGTGAGTTGAAAGGCGTGCATTACGCGCTGGAATTCTTGATCCCGCAAAACAAGGAAGTCGCGGGCGATGGCAAGAACCCGATCAACGTCGCAGGTAAGCATGTCGTCGTCATCGGCGGCGGTGACACCGGTTCTGACTGCGTAGGCACTTCGAACCGTCACGGTGCAGCCTCGGTCACGCAGATCGAAGTGATGCCACGCGCCCCAGACCAAGAGAACAAGGCGATGACATGGCCCTACTGGCCGATGAAGTTGCGCACCTCCAGTTCGCATGACGAAGGTTGTATGCGTGACTGGGCCATCTCGACCAAGGAATTCGTGGGCGAGAATGGCGTACTCAAATCGCTGAAATGCGTGCGCGTGGAATTCAAGGACGGCAAGATGGTAGAGGTGGCTGGCAGTGAATTCACACTGCAAGCGGACTTCGTCTTCTTGGCGATGGGCTTCACTAATCCTTTGGCACAAGTGCTGGACGCGTTCGGTGTGGAGAAAGACGCACGCGGCAATGCGAAGGCATCGACCGAAGGTGTGGATTGCTATCAGACCAATGTGAAGAAGGTTTTTGCGGCGGGCGATATACGTCGCGGTCAATCCTTGGTGGTATGGGCCATTCGCGAAGGTCGTCAAGCAGCACGTGCAGTGGATGAGTTCCTAATGGGCTCTTCTGTTTTGCCTCGATAAGAAAAGAGAAAAATGAATTTCAAAGTTAAGAACGACACCTTCCTGCGTGCCTTGTTGCGCCAGCCGACCGAATACACTCCATTGTGGATGATGCGCCAAGCAGGTCGTTACTTGCCTGAATACCGTGCCACACGTCGTACTGCAGGCAGCTTCTTGGGTTTGTGCAAGAACCCAGATTTCGCGACCGAAGTGACGTTGCAGCCACTGGATCGTTTTCCATTGGATGCCGCCATCTTGTTCTCCGACATCCTGACGGTTCCCGATGCGATGGGTCTGGGTCTGTATTTCGCCGAAGGTGAAGGCCCGAAATTCGAGCGTCCTATCGTGACCGAAGCGGACGTGAAGGCCTTGCACGTTCCTGACATCGGTACCGATCTGAAATATGTGACCGATGCCGTCTCGCAGATCCGCAAAGCATTGGATGGTCGCGTACCATTGATCGGTTTCTCAGGCAGCCCTTGGACGTTGGCGTGCTACATGGTCGAAGGCGGTGGTAGCGATGACTACGCCAAAGTGAAGACCATGATGTACAAGAACCCTAAGATGATGCACAGCATCCTCGAAGTGACCGCGCAGACCGTGACGGCGTATCTGAATGCGCAGATCGAAGCGGGCGCACAAGCTGTGATGATCTTCGACTCATGGGGCGGCGCTTTGTCTCACTCGGCATTCCACGAGTTCTCCTTGGCCTACACACAGCGCATCGTTGAAGGTTTGATCAAGGAAAAAGACGGCGTACGTATCCCGTCCATCGTGTTCACCAAGGGCGGCGGCTTGTGGATAGAGAGTATCGCCAACAGTGGTTGTGACGCAGTCGGTCTGGACTGGACCATGGACATCGGTGTCGCGCGTCAAAAGGTCGGCAACAAGGTCGCGCTACAAGGCAACCTAGATCCAACAGTATTGTTCGCTACACCAGATGTCATCCGCAACGAAGTGGAGAAGGTGTTGAGCAGTTACGGCTACGGTAGCGGTCACGTGTTCAATCTGGGGCACGGTATCTCGCAACACACTGACCCTGAGAATGCGGCCGCGCTGGTGCAAGCAGTACACGAGCTGAGCAAAAAATATCACTAGAATCAGCACCTAGCCTCGAAGGTTATAAACAGGGGCTAATATTCGCCAAAGGCCATGGGACGAGAATTCCGTGGCCTTTTGCTTTGCATGGATAACGTGTTGTTTATAAAAGGAGTGGTGGATTGTGCGGAAATTGAGCGGCGAAAAAAAACCGTATACACCATTTGGAGTTAGCGCAGTTGCAGGGTGGTTTTCCACATTGTTATCCACAGGAAATGTGTATAAGAAAAAATACCTATATGGCTCAATGCGATTAGCTAAACTTCGTAGAAATCACCAGAAAGAATCTGCATAACATGCCCATCATTCGCGTCGCGCTAGACGTTCCTTTGTCAACACTTTTTGATTACAAATTGAATGACGAGATGCAGCTCGAGATAGGGCAGCGCGTGGTCGTTCCGTTCGGGCGAAAAGAGGTGGTCGGCATCGCGATGGAATGGGCAGAACAGTCTGAACTCGACGTGGCTCGCATCAAAGCCGTCGTGCGTGTGTTGGATGATGTGCCGCCTTTGCCGGCTGAGACATTGGCCTTGCTACGTTTCTGTAGCGACTACTACCACTACCCTTTGGGTATGACAGCGTTGTCTGCGTTGCCCACACGCTTGCGCGATATAGAACCCATCGTGCTCAAGCAGTCCTTGGTCTACAGCTTGAGCGAAGCGGGTAGGGCGCTAGATATCGATGCACTACCCAAGCGCCGTGTCGTGCAGCAACGCATCTTGCGCGCATTGCTGCAAGCACCGATGAGTGGCACACAACTGCGTGAACTGTCCGCCAGCGCACCTGCGGCACTCAAGCCGCTGATTGAAGCAGGATGGGTAGAAACATGCGCACCTAAAGCGTCAGACACACACGTCTTTAACGATGCGCACGCGCTCACCGTCGAACAACAACAAGCCGTGGATGCCGTCACGCAAACGAAAGGCTTCGCTTGCTTCTTGCTGCACGGCATCACAGGCAGCGGTAAGACCGAGGTTTATGTGCATCTGATGGATGAGATGTTGAGGCGCGGTGGCCAGGTGTTGCTGTTGGTGCCCGAGATCAACCTCACGCCGCAATTGGAGAATTATTTCCGCAGTCGTTTCCCCGACATAGAGCTGGTAAGTCTGCATAGCGGCCTAGCGGATGGTGAGCGCGCGCAGAATTGGATCAAGGCGCAATCCGGCGCAGCACGCATCGTGCTGGGGACGCGTCTTGCCGTGTTCACGCCCTTACCTAAGTTGAGTCTCATCTTGGTGGACGAAGAGCATGATGCCTCGTTCAAACAACAAGACGGTCTGCGTTACTCCGCGCGCGATGTGGCGATCTTCCGCGCCAATCAACGTAGTGTACCTATCGTATTGGGCTCGGCCACTCCCTCATTGGAAAGTTGGCACAACGCTCAAAGCGGTCGTTACACTTTGTTGAAACTCACGCAACGCGCCGTGCAGCCCGCCACCTTGCCAACGGTGCGCTGTCTCGATGTGGGTCAATTGCCATTGCAAGACGGCTTGAGTGAGCCGTTGCTCACCGCCATCGAAACTCGTTTGCAGCGTAAAGAGCAGAGCCTCATCTTCATCAATCGACGCGGCTATGCGCCGGTGCTGATGTGCACCGCTTGCGGCTGGTTGTCCGAATGTAAGCATTGCGCGGGTAAATTAGTACTGCATCTGAAAGACCGCACGCTGCGTTGCCATCACTGCGGCGCGCAGCAGCGTGTGCCCCACGCTTGTCCTACCTGTGGTGATGCCGATCTCAAACCTGTCGGTATGGGTACGCAGCGTATCGAAGAGGCATTGCAGGCACGCTTTCCTCAAGCGCGCATCTTGCGGGTGGACCGCGACAGCACGCGTAACAAAGGCGCATGGGATGCCATGCGCAAACGCATACATGATGGTGAGGCGGACATCTTGGTCGGCACGCAGATGCTGGCGAAGGGGCACGATTTCCCTAATCTCACTTTGGTTGGCGTGTTGAATCCCGATGGCGGTTTGTACAGCGCCGACTTTCGCGCATCAGAAAAACTGTTCGCGCAACTCACCCAAGTCGGCGGTCGTGCCGGTCGTGCAGACAAAGTGGGAGAGGTGATCGTGCAGACCGCATTTCCGACGCATCCTCTGTTCAATGCGTTGCGGGCGCACGACTATGAGGCTTGGGCTCAGATATTACTGGAAGAACGCCAGTCGGCGGGCTTCCCCCCGTTCATGTTCCAAGTGCTGTTGAGTGCAGAAGCAAAGCAAGAAGGGGAGGCATTGGCATTCCTGAGGCGTGCGCGTGTGATCGCGCTTGAGTTAGAAAAGCCAGTCGAAGTGTACGGCGTCATTCCCGCTGCGATGCCAAAGCGTGCCAACCATCATCGCGTCCAACTGCTGGTGCAAAGCGATGCGAGAAGGACGCTGCAAGATTTTCTGCGGTCGTGGAAACCAAGATTGGACGCGATACCAACCAAGCAAATTCGTTGGTCTTTAGATATCGACCCCCTGGAGTTCTAATAATTACCCGATAGGGTTATGACCCTTCTGAATATTAGAAGAATATAATGCGCAGGATTTCAATGTTGATACGGAGAAGGAAATGAAAGAGATACAACGCTTCACCCTCGCTGATCTTACGCTTCCCATGAAGACACTTTTTTCTGGTTACCTTCTGGTGATCGGTTTGGGATTATTGTTCGCAGGTGGTCAGATCATGCTCACGCACGGTATGGCTGATGGCAAAGTCGGATTGTCGGTGGATGACATCGTTTACAGTTATTACGGCAAGCGCGATGAAGGTTCCAAATTGATCGCCAAACTCAACGGTTCGATGAAAGACAATGCGCCCCCAGAAGTTCGTCTTTCTATGATCAAGTGGGCGGAGAGCGGGGCATCGCAAGAAGAATGGGATGAAAAGATTTCGATGGATGTGGATCAGTACTGCGCTCCATGCCATGCGAACATCCCGGGGCTGGCCAATATAACCGACAAGGCGGTGATGGATGAGATGTTGCATGTGGATCAAGGACAGTCTCCCTCCACGTTGACACGCGTCTCGCACATCCACCTGTTCGGCATCTCTTTCATCTTCTTCTTTGTGGGTTGGATATTCACCTATGCCACTGGCATCTCGCAGCGGAACAAGGCCATCATCATCTCTGTGCCGTTCCTGTTTCTGATGGTGGACGTGTTGGCATGGTGGCTCACTAAATGGAATCCCAATTTTGCTTGGTTCGTCATCATCGGTGGTTTCGGCTATAGCATGTCTGCGGCCATCATGATCTTCACTTCGCTGTATCAGATGTGGATATTGCCTCGTCGTAAGGCACACCCAGTCGATCCACCTATGCAGTGACATCTGTGACGACACAAGAGAGCAAACTGCTTGTCGCCATCGCCGCCATCATTGGCGGCGATGGCGTTTTGACGGGCGTTGCCGCTGCGCCATACTGCAAAGATTGGCGCGGACGTTATGCAGGTGAAGCCATCGCCGTCGTATTCCCTGACTCAACACAACAGATTAGTGATGTCGTGAAGTTGTGCGTCGCGCAAGGCATCTCCATCGTTCCACAGGGTGGCAACACCAGCCTGTGTGGCGCATCGGTACCATTGGCGAGTGGAAGTCGGCAGATCGTCATCAATCTCTCTCGAATGAACAGCATTCGCAAAGTGGATGCTATCAACTACGCCATGACAGTCGAAGCAGGTTGCAAGTTGGCCTCCTTGTACGAAGCGGCAGACAAGGCCGATAGACTGTTCCCACTCGGTCTCACCGCCATCGCACCGCACTGCGAAATCGGTGGCAATCTCTCGACCAACGCTGGCGGTATCGGCGTACTGCGTTACGGCAGTGCTCGCGACCTTGTGCTCGGATTAGAAGTCGTATTGCCTGATGGGCAAATATGGAATGGACTGCGTAGCCTGCGTAAAGACAACACGGGTTACGACCTCAAACATCTTTTCTTAGGTGCCGAGGGAACGTTGGGCATCATCACCGCTGCCGTCCTCAAGCTATACCCGCGTCCCAGGTCGGTCGCCACGGCTTGCATCGCTGTGCGCGATCCACAAGTGGCGGTCGCGCTGTTGTCGCATCTGCGCGCCACCTGTGGCGATAAGATCAGCGGTTTCGAGATCATCTCAAGAAGCTGCCTCGATCTCGTGTTCAAACATATCAGCGACACATACGAACCGTTCGACAGCAAACACGAGTGGATCGTCATCACCAAGTTTGCGGATGTGCTTGCTACTCCGCTTGACGTGCCATTAGCGGAATCGCTGAAATCTTTCGGCGACGGCATCATCGCATTCGACATCACCAGTGAAGAGACGAGAGCAGAACGTTGGTGGCGTCTGCGCAAGAACATCGCTGAAGCACAAAAAGCCGAAGGCATCAGCATCAAACACGATGTCTCCATCCCTATCAGCAGCGTGCCGCAATTCATCGCACAAGCCAGCACTGCTTTGCGTGCCGCCTATCCCGGTGTGCGCATCGTCGCCTTCGGCCACATCGGCGACGGCAACATCCATTACAACATATCAATGCTGGATGCAGAAAAGAACTCCGACTTCATCGAACAGCAAGAACAAGGTGTGAACCACATCGTGTATGAAGTCGTCGCACAGCTTGACGGCAGCATCAGTGCCGAGCACGGTCTGGGGCAATTGAAGCGCGAGGAGATCACACGCTACAAGAGCGCTATCGAGTTGCAATTGATGCGCGATATCAAGCGCACTCTCGATCCACATGGGCTGATGAATCCAGGTAAGGTGGTGTAGGCTGGAGGTAGGCAATTTCAATAAATGAGGCGCATATGGCAAACCAACCCGAGATCACCAACATGGCTCTGTTCTGTGACTTTGAGAACGTGGCGCTAGGTGTGCGTGATGCTAAATACGCACAGTTCGATATCAAGAAAGTGCTGGAACGCCTACTGCTCAAAGGCGGCATCGTGGTCAAGAAAGCCTATTGCGACTGGGAGCGTTACAAAGAATTCAAGGCGACCATGCACGAAGCCGCTTTCGAACTGATCGAGATCCCGCATGTGAGACAAAGCGGCAAAAATTCCGCCGACATCCGCATGGTTGTTGACGCCCTCGACCTTTGTTATACCAAAGCCCATATCGACACCTTCGTCATCATCAGCGGCGATTCCGATTTCTCACCGCTGGTCTCCAAACTGCGCGAGAACAACAAATACGTGATTGGCATCGGGGTGAAAGATTCGACATCTGATCTGCTGAGTGCCAACTGTGACGAGTTCATCTTCTACGATGACCTAGTACGCGTGCAGGAGGCGAAGAAGAAGCAGGCTGCGAAGAAAGCACCTGCGAAAGTGAAAGTCGAATCTGCCAAGCCAACTGAAGCCAAAGGCGAGGACGACAAGAAACAAGAGGCGATGGACTTCTTGGTCGAGACTGTGGAAGGACTCATCTCCGAGCGCGGATCGGATGAAAAGCTCTGGGGCTCTATGGTCAAGACCACCATGCAACGGCGCAAGCCAGGATTCAACGAATCCTTCTATGGCTACCGATCATTCCGCGATCTGATGGAAGACGCGCAAAAGAACAAACTGGTCGTGCTGGTGAAGGATGAGAAGTCGGGGCAATACACTATTCGGTTACCCGCAACGGACTGATCAGAAGCTGTTCTCAGATCACCTTCACCTGCACCAATTCTTTGCCATTCGGGTCGGTCACGTGCACCGCGCAGGCGATGCATGGGTCGAAGCTATGGATGGTGCGCAAGACTTCGATGGGTTGTTTCACATCATGTAGTTGGTGTCCCTCTAGGGCTGCCTCATACGGCCCCTGATTCCCTTCAGCATCGCGCGGTCCGGCATTCCACGTACTCGGCACGATGGCTTGGTAGTTGTCTATCTTCTGGTCTTTGATGACGATCCAGTGCGAGAGCGCGCCGCGCGGTGCTTCAGTGACACCCACGCCTTGCGCGTGGCTGGGCCACGTTGATGGATCCCACTTCGTTTCGTTGAATGTCTTCACATCTCCTGCCTTGATGTTGGCGATGAGTTGGTCGTACCAGCCCTGCATCTGATCGGCGATGATCTTGGTCTCCAGCGTGCGAGCCGCCGTGCGCCCCATCGTTGAATAAAGCGACTGCACCGGCAGGTCGAGTTTCTTCAAGGTCATACCGACCAGTTCTTTGGTCTGTTCATGCCCTGACGCATACATCATCAACACGCGTGCCAGCGGACCGACTTCGACTGGCTTACCCTTCCAGCGCGGCGACTTCATCCATGAATAATCTTTGTCCACATCAAGGTGTTCGTATGGCGGCTTCGGTCCGGTGTAGTCCAGCTTGGTCTCGCCTTTGTAAGGGTGTAGCCCCTGCGCTTTACCAACGGAATAGTCGTACCACGCATGGCTCACGAACTCCTGAATCTCACCTTCTGCATTCAAGTCGATGGGATGTATCTTGCTCAAGTCTCTATCCAAGATCACTCCGGAGGGGATGAGGTAAGAAGACGGATCGGACATGCCCTTGGCTGGGAAATCGCCAAAGGTGAGGAAGTTGCCGACCCCTTCGCCCTGCTTGAACCAATCTTTATAGAAGCCAGCGATAGCGAGCGTATCCGGCACATAGACCTGGTCGACGAACTCGCGCATCTGATTGATGGCGTTCTGCACCGTTTGCAAGCCGACCACGTTCACCGCCGTGCCGGAATTGCCGCCGTGGAAATGCGGCCCATTCCCGTGTCCCTGATGATTGGGATCGATACTGATGGCGCAAGGCACGCCGCCAACGAGGAACATGGGATGCGGATTCTTGCCGCCGAACACGGCGTGCAGTTTCACCACATCACGCTGCCAAGCCAGCGCATCCAGATAGTGCGCTACCGCCATCAGGTTGGCTTCGGATGGCAGCTTATAAGCCGGATGTCCCCAGTAGCCGTTGGCGAAGATGCCCAACTGTCCTGCCTCGACGAAACCTTTCAGCTTCTTCTGCACATCGCTGAAGTAGCCTGGAGACGATTTGGCATAGCCAGAGATGCTCTGCGCAAGCGCTGAAGTCGCCTTGGGGTCTGCCTTCAGCGCCGACACCACATCCACCCAGTCCAACGCATGCAAGTGATAGAAATGCATCACATGATCGTGGATGTATTGCGCGCCAATCATCAGATTGCGTATCAATTGCGCGTTGCTTGGTATCTCGATCTTCAATGCGTTCTCAACGGCACGCACTGAGGCGATACCGTGCACCAAAGTACACACACCACAGATGCGTTGCGCTAACGCCCATGCTTCGCGCGGATCGCGTCCACGCAGGATGATCTCGATGCCACGCACCATGGTGCCAGCGGATGAAGCGCGGGTGATGCGACCGCTGGCATCCGTCTCCGCTTCGATGCGCAGATGGCCTTCGATGCGGGTGACGGGATCGACGACGATGCGTCTTGTGGTCGGCTCATTCATGGTGTGTTGTCCTCAACAAGATACTGCGCGAGCAATTCGGTCAGCCCGATCACTTCGACCTTCATGTGGTGATGCTCCAATCCTTCTTCCATCACGATGCGACAATTCGCGCAGGCGGTGATGAGTGTCTGCGTACCAGTTGCTTCTATCTGCTCTTTCTTGTGTTTAAAGACTTGCAAGCGTAATGGCTCGGCGCGCGAGTTGGCGGAGACACCGCCACCACCGCCACAGCACCAGTTCATCACGCCCGCATCGGGCATCTCGCGGAAGTCGGATGCGACCTCATTCAGTAAGCGTCGCGGTTGCTCCACCACGCCGCCGCGACGCGCGATCTGGCAGGGGTCGTGATAAGTCAGCGGGCGTTTGTCTTTGCCTTTGGTCTTGAGTCTTCCTGCCGTGTGCAACTCGTCCAGCACCTCGAGGATGTGCTTCACCTCAAAGCCGAACGGCCTACCTATCAGGTTGGGCCCCTCCCAGCGCAAGGCAGTGAAGGCATGACCGCATTCGGGACTGATCACACATTTCACCTTGAGTCGCTCGGCGGCTACCACGATGCGGCTGACGATCTCGCGCGCCAGATCGGATGCGCCGATCTGGATGCCGCTGTTGGTCGCTTCGAATGCATCCTGCGCCAATGTCCAACTCACGCCAGTTTGTTTGAAGATACGGCTGAGGGCGGACAGATATTCGGGGAAGTTGATGATCTCCATCGACGACATGAGGACCAGATAATACGCGCCTTCTTTCTCGACGGGCACTTCGATACCCGTCTCGTTTTGCACGTGTTTGATCTGTGCCAACACCGCCGGCCACTTGATGCCCATCGGACTGCCGATAGTCACTGCCCGTGTGGTGGCCCCTACTAGGTCTTCTGGTGCATGTCCAGAAGCCGCCATCCCTTCGCGCATCTTGCGGATCATGTAGGTGAGATCGTTACCCACTGGACACACCATCGCGCATCGGCCACACAGTGTGCAACTGTCGTAGACCAACGGTTCCCATGCTTCTAGTTCTGCATCTGTCACCGGCTTGCTCAAACCGAGCGTCTTGCCCAATTTGCCGAACAGGGTGTATTCCTGCTGCCACACACGGCGCAGCGGTTCGAGTTTATGGATGGGTGTGTATTTGGCATCACCCGTCTCGGTGTAGAACAGACAGGCTTCTGCACAAAGTCCGCAATGCACACAGCTAGAGAAGAAACTGGCGATGGGTGTGTCGATGACTTCCTTGAAAGAGTTGATGCCTTTGGCAAGAGTCGCGCTCATGACGATACCTCGTCTTGGTTGGCAATTCTCATGATGCCGTCCCCTTTCGTCCAAAGATATCGCCGTTGTACCAGCGCGAGATGAATACCGAAAAGGTGTGGAACAGCTTGGTGAACGGCAACAACACCAGCAACAATTCGACCGAGAAAAGGTGCAGCGACAACATCAATGTGTACTCGAAGAGCAGATGGTGAAAGGCCAGATAGCCTGTCAGCAAAGGTAACAATGTCAGGGCCCACGCGAGATAGTCGCCAAAGCCAGACAGCATGCGTTTCACTGGATTGGTGATCCGATGTGCGAGCAGCACACACAATGCAACGATGGACGCCACGGCGGATGCATCGACCAAGGCGGAAGGCAGATTGGGCCAGCTGATGCCGAACAGGTCATCGAAGAATTCGATGTGCGGAGCGAAGAACAGAATGGTTGCGAACAGCCCCAGATGGAACACATAACCGCCGACGTAGGTCACTGGCTCGCGTTTCAGTAAACCCTGTGGCGGCAAGGAGCGTGTGAAAACGGTACGCCAACCGCTGCCGGGACTATTGGTGCGTGGCTTGGCTAGGTCCGCTTTGCGCCCGAGTCCAAATATCTCGAATAGTCTTAACACGACTCCGGCTGCGAACAATATCAATGCCCAGTTCAGCGCGTCGCCACGTGCGAAGGTCAGCAGGTCGAGATGGTTCATTTGTCCTCCCGCAGTAACTCTTGAGGTGTCACTTTCTCGTGCGCTGCTTTCGCCGAAGCTTTATTTGAATGGTTGTGCCATGTGATCGCCACACCTGCTGCGGCTCCCGCTACTGCGGCCGCACCTAGCATAGAGGCTGTCGCCGAGACAGGCATAGATAGCGCTTTGTAGAGCGGACCCGCATCCCAGAAGTTTGGTTCGGAGCAGCCGATGCATCCGTGGCCAGACTGTATTGGGAAACTGGTGCCGTCGTTCCACTTGGTCGTGGCGCAGGCGTTGTAAGTCACAGGGCCTTTGCATCCGAGCTTGAACAGACACCAACCCATACGCGCCGCTTCGTCATCGAAGGTTTGCGCGAATTTACCTTGATCGTAGAACGGGCGACGATAGCAACGGTCATGGATGGTCTCGCCGTAGAATGATTTTGGACGCCCCAAGTCATCTAGCTCGGGGATGCTGCCAAAGGTGAGGAAGTGCGCGAGCACACCTGTCATCACTACCGGTATCGGTGGGCACCCGGGCACATTGATGATGGGCTTGTCCTTGATGATGTCGCTCACTGCCACAGCGCCCGTGGGATTCGGATCTGCTTTAGGCAATCCGCCATAAGTCGCACAAGTTCCTACTGCGACGATAGCCGCCGCACCCTTGGCGGTTTCCACCAACATGTCATAGTTGCTGATACCGGCGATGGTGGAGTAGCCGGGATTGCCCATCGGGATGGATCCGTCCACGATGAGAAGGTACTTTCCTGCGTTGTCTTGCATCGCCTGCGTACGCGCAAGTTCTGCTGCCTCAGCTGAGGCAGCTTGGAGCGTGTGGTGATAGTCGAGCGAGATGAGGTCGAAGATCAGCGTTTCCAGCGTGGGAGAGTGGGAACGTGTGATGGATTCGGTGCAGCCAGTGCATTCCTGAAACGAGAGCCAGATCACCGATTGCCGTCGTGCCTTGGCTATCGCCTCGGCCATCACGCTAGCCATCGAAGGTGGCAAGGCCAGCATCGCTGTCAGGGCAGTACAGAATTTGAGGAACTCGCGGCGGGTGATGCCGCGCTGTTCCAAGCCTTCGCCTACGGTTCCTTGTAAGACCTTAGGGAAATCTGTTTGCTTCATGTTGACTCCTAGAACGGAATTAACTGCGCGACCTACCTGCATTCTGAGCGGCTGATCTGCTGAGGTCAATCCATCAATCGGGTCATCAATAGTTGACTATTCCACACGCTGTGAATGATTGAATCTCTCAATGATCTTGGCGGCGGTCGTACCTATCTCCGGTAAGGAGGCGGCCACCAGCGGTGACAACGATTCACCCCATTCGATCAAGGCAGGTTGCACGCCGATGAGCGCGCGTCGTTGCGGCCAATGCCCAGTCAAGCGCGAGATGGACATGAGATCGAGCAGGCCCACCTCATGCACACTGCTCTTGCGGTTCGCCCCCAGAAAAGCATCCATCGCCTCCCCCTCAAAGCTACGAACTGTTCCAGGCGCTGCGGACAGCTCCGCAGCATCGATCACCAACAGAGCATCGCACTCGCTGATGGGCACGGCCAATGTGAACGACAGTGTGCCGCCATCGAGGAATTCCATATCTTCACGCGCACCGTATTGAACTTCCAGTTCACGCAGTGCGACGATGCCCACACCTTCGTCGGTGAGCAGCGTGTTGCCTATGCCGAGCACCAGTATCCTCATGCCCACTCCAATTCCCACGGCACGCAAGGATCGAGTGTGGTGACGAGCCGCGAGACTCGTTGTTGTAGCGCATCCCGATCGCGCGCATCCGCGCCGAATAGTTGAGCGTGAAGCAGCCCCTGAGGATGGAAGTTCCATTCGGTGGGGGCGACGATCAGATAGTCGGCAACGACATCGCCATCCATTGCGACCTCATGCATTAACAAGCCGCGTGCCGTCTCTACCAGTGCACGACCGATACCAGGTGCGACTGGAACGGCACTCACGGTGCCGACATGGCCTGCCACGTCATGGCCTGATGCCCACTTGGTCAGCTCATCGAAACGCGCGTGCCAGCGAGCAGAGAAGAACGACGTGGCCGAATCATCATCGCTTGTGATGGCGCCTGTGACTGCTGCTGCACCTTTCCACATGGGATGCCGACAGAACTCAGACGAGAGTCTCGGCCATACAAGCAGGGAATCTTTTGCGCTCAGTCGAGGTAAAAGTTTCTGGGATATTTGTGCGTCATCGAATTCGGACAGGCGCATGCGCAGTCCCTGGATCGATGGATTGGAAAGCAATGCATAGAGGTCATCACGCTGCCCATTCGCTATCGCCTTGGCGCCAAGGACGAACTCTTGCTTGAGTTCGACGTGACCCAGTAGTTGCGGCAGATCGAGCAGGCAATGCCACAGATGTTCGCGTAAAGCTTCGCGCCGAACCTCTTGATCGATTGAGGGGTTGCATTTTTCGCCACGTGCTGCAGACATCGCCAACACTGCGGCACGCATCTGAGCGTGTCCACACAAGGCGAACATCGAAGAAACCATACGGATCACTTGCGGTGTCGTTCTGCCGCGCAACAGTTGCGATACATCAGGGCGTTCACTATTCACTTGAACCCCGGTCACTTGTCCGTCAGAACATGTGAGCCTTATGAGTACACGACCGGTATCTGTATAAGTCGTCATTTGGATGCGGGTAGGTCGGGGAAGTACTTGTCGAGATCGGTCTCGCCTTGCATGGCTGCGGTGAGGCCATCGAGTGCTAGGTTGATCTCTATCACCCGTTCTATTGTCAGCTTCTCGCGCGCCTGCCCCAACACGGCATATACCCAATCCCCGACCGCGACATCTTCCAGCCACAGGGTGCTCAAGCGCTCATGCCTGCCCCGTCCTTCGCACCATGCGAAAGCGCCTTCTAGCTCGATGATCTGCATAGGGATGCCTAGGCACATGGCAGTATCTACTCCAATCGGAATTCTCAACTTTGAAGCCATGCTACCGCATCACTCTATCGGGTCAAACATCTTCTGCCATTTTGCGGTTACTGCCGAACTGGGATGGGGGAAGTCACAGTTCGCCGAGTTTGATAGGTAACCGAGAGTCCCTCAAATGCTATAATCCGCGCCACTTTTGGGCGGGTGAAAAGCACCCGCTCCCCCACCTCAACCCTCCCCCAGAGGGAGAGGGGCAAATGATTCGCTAGGCGATGATTATTTTTACTCTGGTGCTGTTTCATGTCCGCTGTCCTCAATTTCAAATCTCATTTAGCTGATTCTTTCGCGCACGCTTTGCTCGAAGTCGCCCCTGATTTCGTGGGCGCGACCGTCCTGATAGAACGTCCCAAACAAGCCTCGCATGGCGATTACGCCTGCAATCTGGCGATGCAGTTGGCCAAGCCATTACGCAAATCGCCACGCGACATCGCCAATGCGCTGATCGCTGCTTTGCCCAAATCCGATGTGGTGGAGAAGGTGGAGATCGCGGGCGCGGGTTTCATCAACGTGTTCATCACTAAAGCCGCCAAGCAAGAGGTGGTGCGTGGTGTGTTGCAAGCGGCTGCGAATTTCGGTCGTATCAATGCAGGCGCGGGCAAGAAAGTCGGCGTGGAATTCGTCTCCGCTAATCCGACGGGGCCGTTGCACGTTGGTCATGGGCGCGGCGCGGCAGTGGGAGATTGTCTGTGCAGTGTGTTGGATGCAGCAGGCTGGGATGTGACGCGCGAGTTCTATTACAACGACGCGGGTGTGCAGATCGACAATCTCACGTTGTCGGTGCAATTGCGCTGCAAGGGCGTCACACCGGATGACCCGTCGTGGCCGGAAAGTGGCTATCGCGGTGACTACATCGCCGACGTGGCGCGCGCCTATCTGGCGAAAGAGACCATCGTCTCTAGCGACCAGAACATCACTGGAAAAGGTGATGTGAACGATGCTGAAGCCATACGCCATTTCGCCGTCGCGTATCTGCGCCGCGAACAAGACTTGGACTTGCGCGCGTTCGGCGTGGAGTTCGATGTGTTCTCTTTGGAGTCTGCGCTCTACACAGAAGGCAAGGTCGATGCGACGGTGCAGAAGCTCATCGCCAGCGGCCACACTTATGAGCAGGAGGGCGCGCTATGGTTGCGCACCACCGACTTCGGCGATGACAAAGACCGCGTGATGCGCAAGACCGATGGTGGCTACACCTACTTCGTGCCTGACGTCGCCTACCATTTGGAAAAATGGAAACGCGGCTTCGTGCGTGTCATCAATGAACAAGGCTCTGACCACCACAGCACCATCACGCGTGTGCGTGCGGGTCTGCAAGCATTGGATGCAGGCATCCCTAAGGGTTGGCCTGACTATGTGTTGCACCAGATGGTGACCGTGCTGAAGAACGGCGAAGAAGTGAAGATCTCCAAACGTGCGGGTAGCTACGTCACCTTGCGCGACCTCATCGACGAAGTGGGCTGTGATGCCACTCGCTATTTCCTCGCCGCGCGCCATCCCGATTCGCAACTGGTGTTCGACATCGACTTGGCGAAATCGCAGAGCAATGACAATCCCGTTTATTACATCCAGTACGCCCATGCGCGTATCAGCACCGTGTTGGCGCAGTGGGGCGGTGAACGCGCTGCCTTATTGAATGCCGACATGAGCATCTTGGATAGCGAGTACGAGACAGCGTTGCTGCAGCGCATGATTGATTACCCGCAAGTGATCGAGACAGCGGCAGAAGACCTTGCGCCGCATCTGGTCGCCTTCTACCTCAAAGAGTTGGCGGCTGATTTCCACAGCTATTACAATGCCTCGCGCTTCTTGGTCGAAGACGAGAAGGTCAAGCTGGCACGGTTGGCATTGATCGCCGCCGTAGCGCAGACGATCAAGAATGGTTTGGCACTGTTGGGCGTGAGTGCGCCTGACAAGATGTAAGTACATAAAGGAACGGACATGGCTAGAGCGGGTAACACAGGCGGTGGCGGCGGAGCTCCAAAATCTAAAGTCGTGGCGGGGATGGTCATCGGCATCGTGTTGGGTGTTACGTTCGCGGGTTTCGTGGCATGGTATGTGTTAGCAAAGAACCCTGCCTCCTTCACGAATAAGGAGTTACGTGAGCCACCCAAGATGACACCACAAGCCGCACCTGTTCCAACGAATCCTCCTGTGGCGGATTCGGCTGTAGGTGGTCAGAACTTCGAGTTCTACAAAGAGTTGCCAGACAAGCCTGAGGGGGGCGCGACCAAGAAAGTCGTCACCAAACCGCAAGCACCTGTCGTCAACCCACCAGCCAAAGCAGCCGTTGATGGCGCGCTGTATTTCGTCCAAGCAGGGTCTTTTCAAAATGCCGACGATGCAGAGAAACTAAAAGCGAAGTTGGCACTCGTAGGCATGGAAGCCAGCGTGCAGAAAGCTGACATTCCGGGCAGGGGCATATTCCATCGAGTGCGTCTTGGACCATACACGGGAGTGGCAGAAGCGAATGCCACCATCGCAAATTTGAAGCAGAACGGTATCAGCAACGCGACTGCGTTGCATGCCCAGTGATCACAGGAGATTAAGGATGAATCTGTTTGCTAAGTTCTTTGCAGTCGTCGTTTTATTGTTCGCGACACAGGCACAAGCTGAAGTGGTGGCCGGGCGTGATTACAAATTACTGAATCCAGCACAGCCCACCAGTAGCGGTAGCAAAGTCGAAGTGCTTGAGTTCTTCTTCTACGGCTGTTCGCATTGTTATCACCTGCACGGTCCATTGAGCAAATGGGAAGAGAAGTTGCCCAAGGATGTGAGTCTGCAACTGGTGCCAGTGATCTTCCGTGATTCATGGGAACCTATGGCACGTGCGTTCTACGCACTGGAATCCATCGGTCAGCGTGAGAAATTGCATAACGACTTGTTCGAAGCATGGAACGTCTACAACACCGACTTGAGCGATGCGGGAAAGATCACCAACTTCGTAGCTAAGCACGGAGTGGATAAGGCGAAGTTCTCCGCTGCATACAACTCCTTCTCGTTGCAAAGCAAGGTCGCACGTAGCAACCAGATGGTTCAATCGTTCGGCATCCGTGGTACACCCACGATCGCCGTCGATGGCAAATACATCATCACCGGTCTGGAGCCAGCCGACACCATCCGCGTGTTGGATGAGGTCATCAAGATCGCACGCAAGGAGCGTCAGGCGAACAAGCGTTGATGCGAGTCGTCATCAGTGGCGCGTCGAGTGGCATCGGTCTAGCACTCACGCGCCATTATCTTGAGTGCGGCGCGTCCGTTGCCGCCTTCGCCCGCCGTGGCGATTTGTTGCAAGCCCTCGCCACCGAATTTCCCGCTCAAGTCCATTGCTACACGCTCGATGTGCGTGATGCGAGTTCCATCCAACTAGCTGCACAAGATTTTATTCAGAAGGTCGGCGTACCCGACATCGTCATCGCCAATGCAGGGGTGAGTGTCGGCACACTCACCGAATACGCTGAAGACCTCGATGCGTTCAAGCAAGTGATGGACATCAATGTGCTGGGCATGGTGCAGACCTTTCAACCTTTCGTGCACGCGATGTCTGATGCCAAGAGCGGAACATTGGTCGGCATCGCCAGCGTCGCAGGCTTCCGTGGCCTGCCCGGTGCTAGTGCCTACTCGGCGTCTAAAGCAGCAGCCATCTCTTATCTGGAATCATTGCGTGTCGAGACGCGTGGCAGTGGGGTGAGGGTGGTCACCATCGCGCCGGGTTACATCAAGACACCGATGACAGACATCAATCCCTATCCCATGCCATTCATCTTGGCGCCAGAAGAAGCGGCGCGACGTATGGCGCGTGTCATCGAGCGTGGCTGTTCGTTCGCCGTCGTGCCTTGGCAGATGGGCATCATAGGGTGGGTGATGCGACGATTGCCAAATTGGCTTTATGACAGACTGTTCGCTAATGCGCCGCACAAACCCCGCGGATTGCTGAAGAAGTAACGATGGCGATCTACAAACGATTCCAGCATGGTGGTGTGCCAGAATATCTGGCGCGACATTATTGGTGGGCCTACCTATGGCGCAGAAGCATCTGGTTCTTCGATCACCAGCCCATCATCAATACCATCCTGTTCGGACAATACGAGAAGCTGATGCAAAAGACGCTCGCGCATGTGGAGCGCAAGTCGGGCGCCAAGTTGCTACAGCTCACCTGTGTCTACGGCAAGCTCACACCCTCGCTGCTACATCACACCGACAACGAAGTGCATCTATGTGATGTGGCCATTGGCCAGTTGGAGTTGGCGCGTAGCAAGACGACCGATGTGGCAGACCGCTGCCTGCTCACGCGCATGAATGCGGAATCGTTGGGTTACGCCAATGACGCGTTCGACCAAGTCATCCTGTTCTTCCTCTTCCATGAACTGCCGCCCGAAGCACGACAACACGTGTACGACGAGATCGCGCGCGTGGTGAAACGTGGAGGTTCGGTGCTCATCACAGAATATGGCGACACTCCGCGTGGACATTTGCTGTATCGCTTCTGGCCGACCCGCTGGATCATTGGCCATCTAGAGCCTTTCCTGCCTGGCTTCTGGCAGGAAGATGTGACGGAGAAATTGAATGCTGCGTTACAACGCCAAGGAAAGACATTGGCGGGAGCGCCAAAAGTTGAACATTGCTTCGCTAACTTCTATCGAGTGATGAGATACGACGTGAATCGATAACGCTCTTTATCGAGCGGTTACTTATTCACCACTGCACCCACGATCTGCACTTGGTACAAAGCCAATTCTTGTTCTGTCTTCACCCGCACGCCACTCACTTGCACATGGCCTTGTTGGTTGGATGCGATGCTCGATGGAATGAGTAACGGTTGGCTTTGTGCGACGGGTCGACGTGTGGCCGCATCTAGCTGTACGACGCGCACTTGCACGTTGCTGACGGTCTCGGCGGTGGGGTTCTCTACCACGGCGTAGAGATTGCCTCTGGCGTCAGCTTGCACGCCGCTCAATAGATATTTTCCGGGATTCCTTGGCAGGTCTAGGCGTGTGAAGCTGGCGGCGGCGAATTGTCCTGCGCTGGAATCAGAGCCGGCTGCCGCGCCATAATTCTTCATCGCCGCGTCGGTGTCTCCGCGCGACTCCGCCAGTATGCCCAATAGGGCGTGGGCGGGGGCGGTGGGGAGTAGCGATGTGCTCTTACTCAGCGCCACTTCGGCTTCTGGATTGCGTCCCAGATTCTTCAATGCGATACCGCTTTGCAGGTGCGGACGGAAGTAATCGGGTTGCATCTCGATCGCGCGTTGGTAGAAAGGCAGAGCGGCGGCACTGTTCTTTTGCGAGAGTGAGATGTCGCCCAGTAGCTCTTGGAAGCGCGCCTCACGCGGTTCGCCTGCCACTGCTTTCTTGGCGAGTGTGGTGGCTTTTGCAGGGTCACCTTTGCTGAGCGCCTGCACGCCTTGATCGTAGGCGTCGTAGGCAGGGCGGGTCGCTTTCAATTTACCCACTTTCTTCGCATATACCTCGCGTCCCCATTCACCGCCTTCACCCAATGCCGCGAGCGTCGCTTTGTTGGCGGCGACGCGTTCGGGCGAAGGCGGGTGGCTAGCGAACAATCCCGAGATGAAATCGGATTGTTTTCCTTCACTCAGCCGTACGAAAGTCTCTTGCAAGGTGACGGCGGCGCGTGGGTCGTAGCCTGCACGCTTCATGTAGATCATGCCGTATTTGTCGGACTCGGATTCGGCTTCGCGCCCGAACTTGGTCGAGATGAGTTGCGAGCTGAGTTGCGCTGCGCCCACGGCCAGATTGGCATAGCTCTTGTCTTGCGTGTAGATGCCGGTAGCAAGCACCGCACCTTGCAACAACATACCGGACTCCATGCCTTTTGCGCCATGCCGTGCCGCAGCGTGCACGATCTCGTGGCTCAACACGGCTGCGAGTTCCGCTTCACTATTCAATTCGTACAGCAATCCGCGATTGAAGGCGATCTTGCCGCCGGGCATTGCCCATGCGTTCGGCACGGAGTCATTCAGCACCACGAATTCATAGGGGAGTTTGCGATCGGCGACGGCAGCCAGTTTGTTACCCACGCTTTGCACGTAGGTGGTCAACTCGGGGTCGATGATGTAATCGCCGCCTTGCTGCTGGCGGGCGGGCGCATAGTTCTGCTGGCCTATCGCGATCTCTTGCGATTCGGAGACGAACTGAAGCTCGCGCTTGCCCGTGACTGGATTGGTGCCGCAGGCGCTCAGCAATAATGAAGTGATTACGACTACAAGAATAGAACGCAACATGGTTTCCCCTCGAATTGATGGCGCTGAGCGCCGTGAACTAACCAGCCAGTTTCTTCTTCAATACCTCGTTCAACTGCGCCGGATTGGCTTTGCCTTGGCTTGCTTTCATTGCCGCGCCGACGAAGAAGCCGAACAACTTGTCTTTGCCGCTGCGGTATTCAGCCACCTTCTCTGCGTTGGCTGCCATCACGCCATCCACGATCGCTTCGATAGCGCCGCTATCGGAGACTTGTTTCAGACCTTTCGCCTCGATGATGGCATCTGCATCGCCACCCTCGGCCCACATCGTGCGGAACACTTCTTTTGCGCCCGAGTTGGAGATGGTGTTGTCGGCGATGCGCTTCAAGATGCCGCCCAACTGTTGCGCGGTGATGGGCGATTGAGACATGTCGAGACCATCGCGGTTCAACTGTGCATTCACTTCGCCCATGATCCAGTTCGCACACATCTTCGCATCGTTAGGAACGGCAGCAAGAACGGTCTCGAAGAAATCCGCCATCTCGCGCGACGAAGTGAGGATGCTCGCATCGTAGGCCGACAAGCCGAGCAGGCTCACATAACGCGCTTGTTTTGCCTGTGGCAACTCGGGCAGGGTCGCGCGTACTTGTTCCTTCCACTCTTCACTGATCTCCAGTGGCAATAGGTCGGGATCGGGGAAGTAACGATAGTCGTGCGCGTCTTCCTTGCTGCGCATCGCGCGCGTCTCGCCGGTATCGGGGTTGAACAGGATGGTGGCCTGCTGCACTTTGCCGCCATTCTCTATCGTGTCGATCTGCCATTGCACTTCGTAGTCGATGGCCTGCTGCATGAACTTGAACGAGTTCAGGTTCTTGATCTCGCGGCGTGTGCCGAGAGGCTGTCCGGGTTTGCGCACCGACACGTTCACGTCGCAACGGAACGAACCTTCCTGCATGTTGCCGTCGCAGATGCCAATCCAGCGCACCAGCGTGTGCAATGCCTTCGCATAGGCCACTGCTTCAGCAGCAGAACACATGTCCGGCTCGGACACGATCTCCAGCAAGGGCGTGCCTGCGCGGTTCAAGTCCACACCCGTCACACCTTGTGATTCACCGTGAACAGATTTCCCCGCGTCCTCTTCCAAGTGTGCACGTGTGATGCGCACCGTCTTCTCGTAAGGTTTCGCGTTGCCGGATAAAGGCTCGACTTGGATGGTCAACGAACCTTGCCCCACGACGGGCAGATCGAACTGACTGATCTGGTAGCCCTTCGGAAGGTCAGGGTAGAAATAATTCTTGCGTGCGAACACCGAGCGCGGCGCGATGTGCGCGCCCGTCGCCAAGCCGAACTTGATGGCGCGTTCTACTGCACCTTTGTTCAGCACAGGCAGCACGCCCGGCAAAGCCAAACTCACTGCATCGGCTTGCGTGTTCGGTTCCGCGCCGAACGCAGTCGATGCGCCGGAGAAAATTTTAGTGTTGGTCGAGAGCTGGGTATGTACTTCCAGTCCGATGACGATTTCCCAAGTCATGTTCAGATCCCCTGTGGCGCGCGGCTGTGCCAGTCGGTCGCCAGTTGATATTGGTGCGCCACGTTCAGCATGCGCGCTTCGTCGAAATAGTTGCCGATGATCTGCAATCCCACCGGCATGTCGTTATCGCCGAATCCGCAAGGGATGGACATGCCTGGCAAACCCGCCAAGTTCACCGCGATGGTGTAGATGTCGGACAGATACATCTGCACCGGATCGTCGCCTTTTTCACCCAGCTTGAAAGCGGTTGAAGGAGAGGTCGGCCCCATGATGACGTCGCAATGTTTGTAGGCTTCCACGAAATCCTGTGCGATGAGGCGGCGTATCTTTTGCGCTTGCAGGTAGTAGGCATCGTAGTAGCCGTGGCTCAACACATAGGTGCCGATCATGATGCGGCGTTGCACTTCTGCACCGAAACCCTGTGCGCGGCTCTTCTCGTACATGTCGGCGAGATCGGTGTATTCGGGTGCACGATAACCGTAGCGCACGCCGTCGAAGCGCGACAGGTTGCTCGATGCTTCTGCGGGTGCCAGCACGTAATAGACGGGGATGGAGAGTCGCGTGTTGGGCAGGCTGATATCGACGATGACTGCGCCCAATTTCTTGTATTCGGCGATGGCTGCTTCTACTGCTTTCGCCACGTCGCTACCCAAGCCTTCGGCGAAGAACTCTTTGGGGATGCCGATGCGCAGGCCGTTCAAAGGTTTGTTCAAGTCGCGTGCGTAATCTTCTTTTTCGCGTTGCAGCGAAGTGGAATCGCGCTCGTCGAATCCGGCCATAGTGTTCAGCATCAGCGCCAGATCTTCCGCGTTGCGCCCCATCGGGCCGGCTTGGTCGAGGCTGGAGGCGAAGGCGATCATGCCGTAGCGAGACACCACGCCATAGGTCGGTTTCAGGCCAGAGATACCGCACAGAGCGGCAGGTTGGCGGATAGAGCCGCCGGTGTCGGTTCCAGTTGCTGCCGCACACAGGCGCGCCGCGATGGCAGAAGCTGTGCCGCCGGAGGAGCCGCCGGGCACGCGCGCTTTATCCCATGGATTTTTGACGATGCCGTAGTGCGAGGTCTCGTTACTAGAACCCATGGCGAACTCGTCCATGTTGGTCTTGCCCAGATTCACTGCGCCCGCATTGTTGAATTGCGAGATGACGTGCGCGTCGTAAGGCGACACGAAGTTATGCAACATCTTGGATCCGCAGGTCGTTAGCCAGTCCTTGGCGCAGAAGATGTCCTTCTGTCCGAAGGGGATGCCAGTCAAGGCTTCGGCGGTGCCCGCCGCGATGCGGGCATCGGCGGCCTTGGCTTGCGCCAGCGAGGCTTCCGGTCTGATCGTGATGTAGGCGTTCAGCTCGGGATTGAGTTTCGCCATGCGGTCGAGGTAGAGCTGAGTCAGTTCGACGCTGGATATCTTTTTGGCGCGTAATGCCGCGCCCATCTGTGAGAGGCTGGATTCGATCATTTCACTTACTCGATGACTTGCGGAACGAGGTATAGACCGCCTTCCACTTGCGGGGCGATGGCTTGGAAAGCCTCACGTTGATTGGTTTCAGTGACTTTGTCATCGCGCAGACGCTGGGCAACATCCTGCGCGTGGGACATCGGTGCTATCCCCTTGGTGTCCACGGCTTGCATCTCTTCGATCAAACCGAAGATGCCGGAGAGTTGCGAACGGGCCGTTTCGATCTCGGCAGGGGTCATCGCCAGACGCGCTAGACGCGCCACTTTTTCGACGTCGGTAGTACTTAAACTCATAGCAAATTCTTTATTCAAATAAGGCCGATAGGTTATCATACGCGGCCTTCAAACGGCACTTCATTCGAGCCGCGCCCTACACTTAAAACAGGATTCAACATGCTTAATTATTTCAACGGATATTTCTCTAACGATCTGGCTATCGACCTCGGTACGGCGAACACGCTGATCTGGTTGCGTGGCCAAGGCATCGTATTGAACGAGCCATCCGTTGTGGCGATCCGCCAAGAAGGCGGCCCCAACGGCAAGAAAGTCATCCAGCAAGTCGGTCTTGCAGCGAAACAGATGCTGGGTCGTACACCCGGCAACATCACCGCCATCCGCCCGATGAAAGATGGCGTCATCGCCGACTTCACCGTGACCGAGCAGATGTTGAAACAGTTCATCCGCCGCGTACACAAATCCAGCATCTTCACACCTAGCCCACGTATCGTCATCTGCGTACCTTGCGGTTCGACCCAAGTCGAACGCCGTGCCATTCGTGAATCCGCTTACGGTGCCGGTGCACGCCGCGTGGAGTTGATCGAAGAGCCGATGGCTGCCGCGATCGGTGCTGATCTGCCGGTGGAAGATGCGACCGGCTCGATGGTGGTGGACATCGGTGGTGGTACGACTGAGGTGGGCGTCATCTCCTTGGGTGGTGCGGTGTATTCCGGTTCCGTGCGCGTCGGCGGCGACAAGTTCGACGATGCCATCATCAATTACATCCGCCGCAACTACGGCATGCTCATTGGTGAGACGACCGCCGAGCAGATCAAGAAACAGATCGGCTCCGCTTTCCCGGGCAGTGAAGTACGCGAGATGGAAGTGAATGGTCGTAACTTGGCAGAAGGCGTGCCACGCAGTTTCACCATCTCCAGTAACGAGATTCTCGAAGCGCTGACCGATCCATTGAACAGCATCGTCAGTGCCGTGAAGACCGCGCTAGAGCAGACGCCGCCAGAATTGGGTGCAGACATCGCCAGCAAGGGCATGGTGCTGACCGGTGGTGGCGCGTTGCTGCGTGACCTTGACCGCCTGCTGATGGAAGAGACCGGATTGCCTGTCGTCATCGCTGATGATCCTCTGACTTGTGTCGTGCGCGGTTCCGGTAAGGCGCTTGAGAGCATGGACAAGTACAGCAACATCTTCACCAGCGACTAAGTAGTACCCCCCTTGGAAGACACCAGAACGTTACGTTTCTTCAATCGCGGCCCGAGTGCGGTCGCGCGACTGGTGTTCTTCTCCGTTCTATCCTTGGCGTTGCTGTTCGTGGACGCGAAGTACAACTATCTCGAGTCCGCTCGGCAAGTCATCGCCGTCATCATCTATCCCCTTCAGCGATTGACAGCCATCCCGGGCGAGGTGTGGAACGGTGCGGGTGAGTACATCACACTGCAGCGTCATCTGGTCGCCGAGAACGAGCAGCTGCATCTGCAACATGATGCCGATGCGGCGCTACTCAATCAGATGCAGTCGCTTCAGGCTGAGAACGCACAGTTGCGCGAATTGTTGGATGTGACGCGCCGCGCCGACTACACCATGCAGATGGCGCAGATCGCCTATGTGGAGCGCGACATCTTCAAGCGCAAGTTATTCATAGACAAAGGCGAGAATACGAACGTGAAAGCGGGGCAGGCCGTCGTGGATAACGGCGGTGTGGTCGGGCAGGTCACGCGCGTGTATCCCTTGTTGTCCGAAGTCACACTAGTGACTGACAAAGACATCGCAGTGCCGATCCAGGTCGTGCGTAACGGCATCCGCGCGGTGGTGTTTGGTTCGGGCAATATCAGCGAATTGGAATTGCGTTACCAACCAGTCAATGCCGACATCGAAGTGGGAGATGTGCTGGTCACATCGGGTATGGATGGCACTTACCCGCCTGCGCTGCCTGTCGCTCAAGTCATCAAAGTGGAGCGAGATCCCGCATATCCATTCGCTCGTATCGTGTGTGCCCCATTGGCGGGTGTGGATAGACATCGCACCTTACTCATCGTGTCTAGCGTACCGCCTCTGCCAGAGCCTCCCGCCGCTGAGGTGGAAGTTGACGATGCAAAGCGCATGAAGAAGATCGTGAAACGGAGCAAGCCATGAGACAGGACTTAGTCAGAGACAGGGAGTTCTTGTTGCCTGCAACCACGACGTTCATCGTGCTGAGTTTCTTCATCGCCGTATTGCTTGAGTGGATGCCGTGGCGTGGTTGGATGTTGGCGTTGCGTCCTGACTTCGTGGGCTTGGTGCTGTTGTACTGGTGTACGCATAAACCTCACCGTGTCGGTATCGGTATCGCGTGGGTGTTGGGCATCTTCGTGGATGTGGCGGATGCCAGCCTGTTCGGTCAACACGCGCTCGCTTACTCGGTGTTGGCGTTCGGTGGTTTGGTGTTGAATCGCCGTGTGCAGATGTTCAATCTGCGCGAACAATCCGTGCACGTGTTCGCCTTGCTACTCACCAGCTATTCCGTTTACGCCATCGTGCATTGGCAAGTGCGTGGTTTCGTGGCGTGGGAATATTTCTTGGGTGTCGTGACATCCTCTTTGTTGTGGATACCCCTCACGCATCTTCTCCAAGCGCTGCGCCGTCCGCGCCGCGACCCTAACGAGTTATGAGCCGTATCGTCGAGCTGAAGGACTCTCAGCGCGAGATCTACTTCTTCCGTCTGCGCCTGTTCCTAAGCTTGGGTTTCGTCGCGGTATTGTTCTTGATCCTGCTGTTTCGCTTCTTCTACCTGCAAGTGATACGACATGACTATTTCGAGACCTTGGCGGAGAGCAACCGCATCTACGTCGTTCCTATCGTACCCAACCGAGGTGTCATCACTGACCGTAATGGTGTGGTGTTGGCGCGCAACTATTCCGGTTACACGCTTGAGGTGACGCCGGAGAAAGTGCCGGATATGCAGGCCACCATCGATGAGATCGGCAAACTGGTGGAGATCAAACCGAAAGACCTGCGCCGCTTCAAGAAGTTGATGTCGGAGCGCCGTTCTTTGCAGACCTTGCCGATCCGCACTCGATTGTCAGATGACGAGGTGGCACGCTTCGCAGCACAGCGTTATCGCTTCCCCGGCGTCGAGATCAAAGCGCGTCTATTCCGCGAATATCCGTTCACTGAAGTGACCTCGCATCTGCTGGGCTATATCGGGCGTATCAACCAACAAGAGATCGATGAGTTGGAAGAGCAAGAGCAAGCGACCAATTACATGGGCTCGGACTACATCGGTAAGACCGGCATCGAACAGCGTTACGAGAAAGAGATGCACGGCGTGACGGGTTTCGAACAAGTCGAGGTCGATGCGGGAGGACGTGCCGTGCGCATGTTGTCGCGTACCTCGCCGCAGTCGGGCAAGAATCTGACGTTGACCTTGGATGCGAAGTTGCAGGAGATCGCAGTACAGGCGTTCGGTGATTATCGTGGTGCCTTGGTCGCGATCGATCCCTCCAATGGCGAAGTGCTGGCTTACGTCAGCAAGCCGGGTTACGACCCGAATCTTTTCATCGACGGCATCGATACCGAGAACTGGGAAGCGCTGAACAACTCGCCTGATGTGCCACTCAACAACCGGGCGCTGCGCGGACAGTACCCCATGGGCTCCACCATCAAGCCCTTCATGGCCTTGGCGGGCTTGCACTACAACGCGAAGATGGCATCGCGTGAGATCAGTGACCCCGGCTATTACACCTTGCCGGGGAGTAGCCACCAGTACCGAGATTGGAAGGCGGGTGGTCATGGGCGTGTCGATCTGTTCAAGTCGGTGCAAGTGTCGTGTGACACCTTCTACTACGGTTTGGCGACCGAGCTAGGTATCGATCGTATGCATGACTATCTGCAGCAGTTCGGCTTTGGCAAGAAGACAGGTATCGACCTTGAGGGGGAGACTTCCGGTCTGTTGCCTTCGACAGAGTGGAAGATGAAGCGATACAAACAGATTTGGTACCCGGGCGATACGGTCTCGGCAGGTATCGGTCAGGGCTACCACCTGGTCACACCGATGCAACTCGCTTTCGCGACCGCGACATTGGCCAACGATGGGGTGGCGTTCAAGCCGCATCTAGTGAAAGAGATACAGCACCCAGAAGGCGAGGTACAGATACCGCCGCAGCCACTCTACAAGGTCGATATTCCGGCAGAGGATCTGGCGCTGGTCAAACGCGCAATGGTAGCGGTCACCCAGCCGGGTGGTACGGCAGTCGGGGCCAGCATGGGGGCGCCATATACCATCGCAGGCAAGACAGGTACGGCGCAAGTCATCGGCATGAAGCAGGGCGAGAAATACGACGAGAAGAAGGTATCCGAATATTTCCGCGATCATGCCTGGTTCATCGCTTTCGCTCCCGCTGACAAACCACGCATCGCCTTGGCGGTATTGGGGGAGAACGCTGGACACGGCGGCTCGGTGGCTGCCCCTATCGCGCGCAAAGTGATGGATTATTATCTACTCGGCAAGATACCCACGCCGCTGAAAAAAGCGGATGAGAAGCCGGGTGTGGAGAACGATTGATGATCAACATCCAACAGATCAAACGACGCTTCATGTTGCACCTCGACCCGGTTCTTTTGTCTGGGTTGGGTGCCTTGCTGTTCGTTAGCTTAGTGACGCTTTTCAGCTCGAGTGATGGTAGTTGGATGCGTGTGTTAGGGCAGCTGATGAACATACTGGTCGCATTCACTGCGCTGTGGATCGTTGCCAACATGCCATTGCATTGGCTGATGCGCATCGCTGTTCCCATTTATGTCATTGGAATGGCATTGCTCATCGGGGTGGCACTGTTCGGTGAGATCAGTCACGGTGCTCGCCGTTGGCTCAACATCGGAGTGGCGACCATCCAACCTTCCGAGTTGATGAAGATCGCTGTGCCGCTGATGATGGCGTGGTATTTCGAAAAACACGAAGCGACCCTCACTTGGCGCAACTACCTTGTCGCCACAGTGCTACTGGCGATGCCCTTCGCGCTCATCGTGCGTCAACCCGACCTGGGTACTTCCATCCTCATCGCGGCCAGCGGTTTCTACGTGCTGTTCTTGGCTGGGCTAAGTTGGCGCGTGATGGCTGCATTGTTCATTGGTGCACTCGCCAGCGCACCTTTCTTGTGGCACATGCTGCACGACTATCAGCGACACCGCATCTTGATGTTGCTCGACCCTTCGCAAGATGCGTTGGGCAAGGGATATCACACCATCCAAGGCATGATCGCGGTCGGCTCTGGTGGATTCCTCGGCAAGGGTTACATGGAAGGTACGCAGACCCATCTGGATTTCTTGCCTGAGCGCAGCACCGATTTCATCTTTGCGGTGTATTCCGAAGAGTTCGGTTTCCTCGGAAACCTGCTCCTGCTCGGCATCTACATCTTCATCATCGGGCGCGGTTTCATCATCACCGCCAATGCGTCGACTTATTTCACACGCTTGATGGCCGGTAGCATCACGCTGACGTTCTTCACTTACACTTTCGTCAATATGGGGATGGTCACGGGTATCCTGCCGGTGGTCGGCGTGCCCTTGCCCTTGTTGAGTTACGGCGGCACCTCCATGCTCACGCTGATGTTAGGCTTCGGCGTGTTGATGAGTATCCATACGCACCAAAGATTGGTTAAAACCTAAAGGGGAACACAATGAGCCAAAGAGTCATCCTGATGTTGAGCAGCGTCGCATTGTTGAGTGCCTGTTCCAGTGCGCCGAAAAAAACCGAGACACGCCAAGGTGCGGCAGCCCCCGTCGTCGATCTGCGTAATGGAGGCAGCGCAGCGCAAGCAGTTACGGTAGCACCTACTACGACAGGGAGTGGCGCTTATCTTGCGGGTGATGGACCTGGTGCCGATGTGCCGACGAATCTGGATGCGATTCCTGATGCTGTGCCCAAGGCTGAGCCGCTGCATAAGTATGCGAATCGCCAATACTCCGCGCTGGGTAAGACCTATGTGCCGTTGCAAGAGACCGGCAAATACAAAGAGCGCGGCATCGCTTCTTGGTATGGCAAGAAGTTCCACGGGCAGAACACATCTATCGGTGAGGTGTATGACATGTATGCCATGACCGCTGCGCATCCGACCTTGCCGATTCCCAGCTATGCCCGTGTCACCAATGTCGCCACAGGCAAGTCCATCGTCGTGCGGGTGAACGACCGTGGCCCGTTCTTGCATGAGCGCATCATGGATCTGTCTTACGTCGCTGCGTACAAGTTAGGTTACGTCAACAACGGTAGTGCCGAGGTCGAGGTCGAGAGCATCGCCTTCGATCCGAATGCGCCTGTCGTTGCGGCAGTCGAACCTGCACCGGTCAAAGTCGAACCCGCCGTCGCAGCGCCTGTCGTCGCCGTCGCGCCGACCATCCCTGTGGCGACCGCAGGTGCGGCTGCAGGCAAAGTCTATCTGCAACTCGGTGCGTTCAAGGCGAAGCAAGGTGCACAGAGCTTCTTAGCCAAGATGAGCGTGGCGACGGCCGACAGCGGCAAGACCTTGGCGCTCCATGAGAAGAGCGGCTTGACCCGTGTCCACCTCGGTCCCTATGCGACTGCCGAAGAAGCACGCAAAGCGGCTGCGCAGTTGCAATCCAAGCTAGGATTCAAGCCTTTCGTCAGCCTGCACTAAAGGCATTTCCCCTGAGCTCCCCTGTTGGGACTTGCACGCATATTAGAATATGCTAATATGCCTGCATCATTCATCAAGGAGAGATTCATATGTTCGGACATTCAGTCAAAGAGATCGACGCTCACGAATTGGCCCAATGGGTCAATGATGCCAGCCACAACATCCGCGTGATCGACGTGCGCGGAATGGAAGAGATCGCCATGGGTACCGTTCCCAAAGCAGAGGCACTTCCCCTGCACACCCTGCCAGCCAAATTCCAAGACCTGTCGCGCGACGAAAAACTCGTTATGGTGTGTCGTAGCGGCGCACGTTCGGCCCAAGCTTGTATGTATCTGCAACAGCAAGGGTTCACCAATGTGTTCAATCTGCGCGGCGGCATGATGGGTTGGGCGCAAAGCGGTTTCCCCGCGCATCAACTGGCTTAAGAGGTCGCGATGAAGACGAAGATAGGATGGATGCTGGCGGCGGTCTTGGGATTGGCGCTCGTTGTGCCGCAATTGCACGCCAGCCAAGGAGTGGACGTAAAAGCCGCGAAGAGTATGAGCGACCAAGGTGCATTGCTGTTGGATGTACGTGAGCCGGATGAATATGCCGCCATCCACGCAGTCAATGCCAAGCTCATCCCTTTGGGTGAGGTAGGTTCCCGTTTGAAAGAGATCGAGGCCTACAAAGACAAACCTGTCGCTGTGATCTGCCGCTCTGGGCGTCGTTCAGCACAAGCGGTTTCCCTCCTGAAGGAATCTGGTTTCACGCAAGTGGTCAACGTCGAAGGCGGAACCACAGCTTGGGTGCAAGCCGGACTCGACGTCATCAAGCAATAAGCGCTCAACTCGCGATTTGCAGTACCAAGCCTTTCAGATAAGCTCCCTCAGGAAAACTCAGCAGCACCGGATGATCCGGTGCTGCATGTAGTTTCTTCACGATCTGCGCATCCACGCCGGCATCGAGTGCCGCACCCGCGATGATCTTTTGGAACAGATCGTCGTTGATGCCGCCGGAGCAGGAGTAGGTGAACAGCAAACCACCCGGACGCAGCAGTTTGAATCCCAGCAGGTTGATGTCTTTGTACGCACGTGATGCCTTCTCGGCGAAGGCGGCGGTGGGGGCGAACTTGGGTGGGTCGAGTACGATGAGATCGAACTTGCGGTTCTGGTCGCGCAGTTTGCGCAATGCTTCGAACACGTCGGCGCATTGCCATTCCGCTTTCGAACTATCGAGCGCATTCAACGTCACGTTCTGTTGTGCCAGCTCCAAAGCTTCCTGCGATGAATCGATGGAGAGCACAGATTTCGCGCCCCCGCGTAGCGCGTACAGCGAGAAGCCACCGGTGTAGCAGAAGCAGTTAAGTACATCGCGGCCAGTCGCTAATTCTCCTGTGAAGGAACGGTTGTCACGTTGGTCGAGGTAGTAGCCGGTCTTCTGACCATCTGCCACATCGACGGCGAAACGCAATCCGTTCTCGCTGACTTCGATGTCTTGCGGCAAGGTGCCGCGCACGATACCGTTACGTTTCGGCAGACCTTCCAACTCACGCCCGTCGGAGTCGGAGCGCTCGTAGATGCAGACCGGCGCGCACAGTTCTTGCAGGATATCGGCAAGCGTGTCGCGCCAATGTTCTGGCCCGGCGCTACCGAGTTGCATCACCAGCACGTCACCATATTTGTCCACGATGAGGCCCGGCAGTCCATCCGATTCGCCGTGGATGATGCGCATGCCATTTCCATGTTTGCTGACACCCAAGGTGCGGCGTGCCTCAAGCGCGTCGGCGATCTTGGTGCGGAAGAAGTCGGCATCGATGACGTCCTTCTCTTGCCATGACCATATACGAGCAGTGATCTGTGAATCGGCGTTGTAAGCCGCCCAGGCGAGGAAATTCCCTGCGTCGTCACGTACTGGCAAGGTGTCGCCACTCTTGGGTGTGCCGTCGATATGGTCGATCGCGCCGGAGAAGATCCACGGATGACGGCGTTGTAGCGATTTTTCTCTGCCCTCTTTGAGGAAGATGCAGGGTTTTGCAGAGGTGTCGCCGACTCGAGGTGTGCTCGTGGTCTGAGGGGTATGTGGGGCAGTCGTCGCTTTGTCGCGCTGCACGCGCCTGCGGAAATCCTTGCCGCCTTGTGACTGGCGATGCGGTGTGGAGTGTGATCTGGGTTTGGATTGGCTCATGGTTTTTTCTTGGCGCGCGGATGTGCGCCGTCATAGATCTTTGCGAGATATTGGAAATCGAGATGGGTGTAGACCTGCGTGGTCGAGATGCTGGCATGCCCGAGCATCTCTTGTACGGCGCGCAGGTCGCCCGAGGATTGCAGTACATGTGTGGCGAAAGAGTGGCGCAACAGATGCGGATGTACGCCACTGGCGATGCCTTGCGTGATGCCGCGTTGGCGCAATTGCAGTTGTACCGTGCGCGGCGAGATACGCGCGCCGTTCTTACCCACGAATAAGGCAGACTCCTCTGGCTTGGCTATTTGATCGCGCACGGCGAGCCATGCCTTCAATGCGGTGATGGCATGGCTGCCGAGCGGCACGATGCGAGTCTTGTTACCTTTACCCGTCACACGTACCGAGGCATCGGCAAAGTCCATGTCAATCGGATCTAGGCTCACCAACTCGGCAAGGCGCAATCCCGAGGAATAAAGCAGTTCGAACATCGCCTTGTCGCGCGCATCGATGGCAGTCTCCACCGGCATCTCCATCAGTTTCGAAGCCTCGTCGGGAGACAGCGCATGCGGCAAAGTCTTGGGCGCTTTAGGTGGACGCAAGCCGACGCAGGGGTTGCTCTGGCAGCCGTGGTCGCGCATCAGGTAATTGAAGAAGCCGCGCCAAGAAGACAGTACACGCGCCAGCGACCGCCCGCCCAATCCTCCGCCATGCAATTGGGCGATGTAACGACGGATGTGGTGGCTCTTGAGGTCAGGCAGTGGTGTCGCACCCGCAAGTGCGAACAAACGGCGGATGTCGCGCGCGTAGTTCTCGGCGGTCAGCGGGGAGTAGTTGCGCTCGTTGTTCAGGTAGGCGAGATACCCTTCAAGCGTGGCAGGGACGGGCGCAACTGTTTCAGACATCACACATGTAAGCGGAAAGCACTGCCGAGCGTCTCAGCGATGCGCTGCAGGAACATCGTACCCATCTCAGGATAGAAACGTTCCTTGTCCTCGCTGGCGAGGATGAGCATGCCGATGGTCTGTCCATTCGCGCGTAGTGGTAGATAGGCGAAAGAACGCAGATGCTCTCCCGATTCGCCGAACCAAGCCAAAGTGTCTTGCGCGGCATGGTGGGTGCAGACGGGTTGTTGGTGTTGATCGGCGAAAGCCAGTACTTCGGCACTGGGTGGCTCGTCCTTCCACAGATGCAATGCGGCATGCGGTACAGCAAAGATGTCACGCAGATTGTTCACGATGAGATTCTGCAAGGTGTTGCGGTCATGCGGACCGAACAAGGCGCAATTGAACTGGTGCACCTTGAGTTGCAAGGCATCGTTCTCTTTCGCGTATTCGAGTAGTTCGTGCAGCTTCTTCTCCAACTCTTTCACTCGTTCGCGCAAAGTGAGCAGCTGGCGTTCGGATAACGATACCGTGCGGCCACCATGAGGGTGGGGCAGGGTGAACTCGGAGAGGAGCTGAGCGTGTTCTTCGAAGAACTGCGGGTTCTCTTGCAGATATTTTGCGACGTCGTCTGACTTCATGTGTCCACTTCCTTTAGAGATTGATCTCGCCATCGAACACGCTGATGGCTGGGCCGGTCATCGACACGGGTGAGCCTTCACCCTGCCAAGTGATGCTGAGTGTACCGCCACGGGTGGCGACGTGGACGGTCGTATCCAATAGTCCGCGCTGGATGCCAGCGACGACGGCGGCACAGGCGCCCGTACCGCATGACAAGGTCTCTCCTGCTCCGCGTTCGTACACGCGCAGTCGGATGTGGTCTCTATCCAACACCTGCATGAAGCCCGCGTTCACGCGTTTTGGGAAACGAGGGTGATGTTCGATGAGCGGGCCAAGCGCCGCCACAGGTGAAGTCTCCACATCGGCTACCACTTGCACGGCATGCGGGTTGCCCATCGATACGGCCGTGATCTGAACTGTGGTGTCACCCACCTGCAAAGGTTGTGTCACCTCACGGCTGTCGCTCACGAAAGGGATGCGTGCGGGTTCGAAGATGGGTGCACCCATATTCACCGTCACGCGGCCATCGTCTTCAAGTCGCGGCGAGATGAGGCCGCTCTTGGTCTCCACGATGATCTCGCGCTTGTGGGTCAGCTTGTGGTCGTGTACGAAACGTACGAAACAACGCGCGCCGTTGCCGCACTGTTCCACTTCGCCACCATCCGCATTGAAGATGCGATAACGAAAATCAGCATCTTTGTGTTGCGCCTTTTCCACCAATAACAGTTGGTCGCAACCTACACCGAAGTTGCGGTCGGCGATGAAACGGATGTTCTCTGGCGACAGGGCGACCTGTTGGCGCACGCCATCTATCACGACGAAATCGTTACCAGCGCCGTGCATCTTGGTGAATTTAAGTGCCATGATCTTTGTTGTGCAGTTGAGTGCCGAGATTATACGGTGTTCATCCCAACAACTGGGCGTGGTCACGATACATGCATCTGTCCATGATCACGGTGATGCCTGCTTGTTGCGCGCGTAGAGCGGCTTCTTCGTGGATCACCCCATCCTGTAGCCATAGATTCTTGATGCCGAGCTTGATGCAGCTATCGACGATCTCGGGTACGTGTTCAGAAGCGCGGAACACATCCACGATGTCCGGCAATTCGGGTAGGCTCTCTAGGTCGGGATAGGCCTTTTCGCCAAGCACTTCGTCCACCATTGGGCGGACCGGGATGATGCGGTAGCCGAATCCCTGCAATGCTTTTGCGACGTTGAAACTGGGGCGCGCAGGCTGGGGTGACAGGCCGACCACGGCCACGGTATGCACTTGGGTCAATAGCGCGCGGATCTGCTCGGGGGATGGATTGGTGAAAGTCATGTCAGTTTGCCGAAAGATGGTGTGCCTATAATAAACTATGACAATTGATCATTTAGGGGTATCACCTTGAGCGCGATCCATCCTTCAGAACTTTCCTTCATCACCAAACACGCACCGTTCGACCGCATGGAGTTAGGCCATGTGTTGTGGATGCTCGAGCGCATGCAGCTGGGGTATTACGCTGAAGGCGAGATCATCGTCTCGCCGGACCAAGGCGTGGTCGACCGATTGTTCGTCATCAAACAAGGTGTGGTGCATGGTGAACAGAACGTCGCCAAGGCATCCGATGCCGACACTTGGTTGGAGCTGATGGAGGGGGAGTGTTTCCCGCTAGGCGCGCTGCTTGCCAATCGTTCGGTGGCCAGCACCTATCGCGCCGGGACAGACATCTTCTGTTATGAACTGCCAGCCGCAGCGTTCAGCGAACTTATCGGGATGAGCGCCGCCTTCCGCGACTTCTGCACGCGCCGCATCGCCAACCTGCTCGAACATTCCAAGCAGGTCATCCAGGCGCAATACAGCCAATCGAGTGTTGAACAACAATCGTTGGCAAGCCCCTTGTCGGCGATCATTCGTCGCGCGCCGATCACCTGTTCGCCTGATACCACTGTCAGGCAGGTGCTGAACATCATGAAAGAGCAGCGCATCGGCTCCATGGTCGCGGCGGATGGTGACGGCAGGCCGTTGGGTATCGTCACTTTGCATGACGTGCTGGATCGCATCGCTATCCCGCAGATCGATCTAGATCAGCCTGTCATCAATGTCATGAGCACTCAGCTATCCAGTCTGCCACCTCAAGCCTTGGCGCATGAGGCGGCGTTGATGATGGCGAAACATGGATTTCGCCATGTACTGATCGTTGAGAAAGAGCGCTTGGTGGGGCTGGTGTCCGAGAAGGACTTGTTCGCTTTGCAGCGCGTGGGTCTGCGTCAGATCGGCGCTTCGATACGTCATGCAGAGGATGTCGTGGCACTGCGCCAAGGCGCTGCTGACATCCGCCATATGGCGCGCAACATGATGGCGCAAGGTGTCGCGCCAGAACAGCTCACCCAATTCATCTCGACGTTCAACGACCTCATCGCCGAGCGCATCGTGGAGTTGGAATGCGCGGCCAGTGGTATCACCGGTACGCCGCTGCACGAAGGATTGTGCTGGTTGGCGCTGGGTTCTGAGGGGCGCTTCGAGCAGACGCTGAACACCGACCAAGACAACGCTATCATTTTCAAAGTGCCAGACGGCATGACCGCCGACCAAGTGCGCGAAAAGTTGCTCCCCATCGCACGACGTATCAACGAGACGTTGGATCAATGTGGCTTCCCGCTCTGTAAGGGCGAGATCATGGCCAGCAATCCGAAATGGTGTCTGTCGTTGGAGGAGTGGAAGCGCGCCTTCTCGACATGGATCAGCGGCGGCTCGCCGGAATCGTTGTTGCACGCATCCATCTTCTTTGATTTTCGTTCGGTCTACGGTGAGCACGTACTGGCGCAAGACCTGCGTGGCTGGTTGAGCCGCGTCGCCAGTGAGAACAGTCGCTTCTTGCACATGATGGCGGAGAACGCACTGCGAAATCGGCCGCCGCTGGGTGTGGTGCGCGACTTCGTGGTGGGTAAAGAGAACAAGATCGATCTCAAGCTCAACGGCATCACCCCCTTTGTCGATGCGGCGCGCATCTTCAGTCTGGCGGCTGGCGTGACCGACACCAACACCATCCAACGCTTGCGCTTGAGTGCAGAGAAGCTGCGCATAGACGATGGGGAGATCTCAGCATGGATAGATGCCTTGTTGTTCATCCAAGTGTTGCGCATGCGTCGTCACGATGAGGCCAGTGCGCAAGGTGTCGATGACCAAGCGTTAGATAACCTCATCGACCCAGAGAAGTTGAACGAGTTGGATAGACGCATCCTGAAAGAGGCGTTCCGCCAAGCCCGCAAGTTGCAAGCCCGCTTGGCGATGGAGTATCACCTGTGATGAGTTGGTTGAATCGCTGGTTCGGTAGCAAACCCGAGTTGAGTGCTACGCAACAGCAACGCTTTGACGCGTGGCAGGCATTACCTGCACCTAGTCTGGATAAGTCATTTTCCGAGATGCGATGTGTGGTGGTGGATGTAGAGACGACCGGCCTCAATCTGATGCAAGACCGCCTCATCTCTATCGGCGCGGTGGCGGTGGTGAATGGCAAGATCGCATTGGGCGACAGCTTCTATATCGTCTTGCAACAACGGGCCGCGAGCGACAAAGGCAACATCCTCATTCACGGCATAGGTCATGCCGAGCAACTCCAAGGTGAACCGCCCGTGGATGCCTTGTTGTCCTTCTTGGAGTTCCTAGGTAAAGACGCCTTGGTCGCATTCCATGTGACGTTCGACGAGACGATGATCAAGCGTGCCCTGCGTGAATATCTGGGGTTCAACTTCAAACATCCGTGGCTGGACTTGGCTTACGTCATGCCTGGTCTTAATCCGCCATTGGCTAAGAAATATCGTGCGTTGGATCATTGGATCGGACATTCGAACATTCGCATCGATGCCCGCCACAATGCGCTAGCAGATGCCTTGGCAACGGCGCAACTGTTGCAAGTTGCCTATGCCCAAGCGAAACAGAAGGACATCACCCGCATGTCCGAATTGCGCGATCTGGAAAAGAACCAGCGTTGGGTCGATAGCGTAAGTTGACCGTAAGTCCCCTCCCGTAATATCGCTCCCGTAGTCATAACTACGGTCAGGGAAGTGCCTGACCTTTTGTTTAATGAAGGAGCGAAAATGTCAGATTCGAACGTGAACTGGTTGGCGATCGATTCCAACCCCAAGTTCCAAGCATTGCACCGCAAGAAGACTTTCTTCCTGTGGGGCTTGATGGTCTTTTCCATCATCTATTACTTTCTGTTGCCTATCGGCGCGGCTTACTACCAAGACCTGTTCAAGATCAAGGTGTGGGGTGTGGTCAACGTGGGCATCTTGTTCGCATTGTCCGAATTCATCGTGGCATGGACCATCGCCTTTGTATATTCCCGCAAAGCGAATAAAGAGTTCGATGCGATGGCACAAGACATCATCAATGACGTGAACAACGGGAGAATGAAATGAGTAGCATGTTGAAAAAATTGATCCTCTCGATCACTGCATTGAGTATCAGTGGCGCAGCATTCGCGGGTAATGGCGCAGTCGCTGATGAGTTCAAGTGGATGACCTTCACCGTGTTCGGCGTGATCATCGCGATCACCATGGCCATCACCTTCTGGGCGGCCCGTTCCACTCATACCACTTCAGAATTCTATGCGGCGGGTCGTTCCGTTAGTGGTATCCAGAACGGTTGGGCCATCGCAGGTGACTATCTGTCTGCGGCATCCTTCCTCGGCATCGCAGGTCTGATCTCTTTGTATGGTTACGATGGCTTCATGTATTCCGTGGGTTGGTTGGTTGCGTACATCACCGTGTTGCTGGTGATCGCTGAGCCTTGCCGTAACATCGGTAAGTACACCATGGGCGACATCCTGGCCTTCCGTAACGATCCCAAGAAGACCAAGACCGTGGCGGCGCTGTCCACCATCACCGTGTCCACTTTCTACCTGACTGCGCAAATGGTCGGTGGCGGCGTACTCATCAAGACACTCATCGGTATCGACTACGAGATCTCCGTGATCGGCGTGGGTATCCTGATGTTGGCTTACGTGGTGTTCGGCGGTATGAAGGCGACGACTTGGGTGCAGATCACCAAGGCTGTGCTGCTGGTCACCGCTTCCATCATCCTCGTCATCATGGTGTGGTCGCCTTATGGTTTCAGCCTGCCAGGTTACTTGGGTAGCGTGGTCGCTGACCCTGACGTGCAAAAGCAAGTCGCCAAGTTGCTGGGTGACAAGGCTGCAACGATGACACCAGAAGAATTGGGTCAGCGCTTCCTAGAGCCAGGTCTGTTCCTGAAGAACCCGATCGACCAGATCTCTCTTGGTTTGGCTTTGGTGCTGGGTACGGCAGGTATGCCACACATCCTGATGCGCTTCTTCACCGTACCGACAGCACAAGCGGCGCGCGTCTCCGTGATCTGGGCGATGGGCATCATCGGCGGTTTTTATGTGCTGACCCTGTTCTTGGGCACCGGCGCCGCGATGTTGGTCGGTCCGGACAAGATCGCTGCGGTCGACGCAGGCGGCAATATGGCGGGCCCATTGTTGGCGCAATACTTGGGCGGTGGCGAGCAATCTTATATGGGTAACTTCATGCTGGCCTTCGTGGCTGCGGTGGCGTTCGCGACCATCGTGGCGGTGGTTGCCGGCTTGGTGTTGGCCGCTGCATCCGCGATGGCGCACGACATCTATGTCGGTGTCATCCGTGGTGATCATGCGACTCCTAAAGAGCAAGTCGTTGCTGCGCGTGTCGCTTCCGTCATCGTCGGTATCATCGCGATCACGGTCGGCATCTTGGCTAAAGGACAGAACGTGGCGCACTTAGTCGCGCTGGCGTTCGCCGTGGCTGCATCCTCTAACCTGCCAGCCGTGTTCCTCACGCTGTACTGGAAGAAGTGCAACACCACCGGCATCATGTTGGGCATGATCGTAGGTTCTTTGACAGCGATCGGCTTGGTGATGATCTCGCCGAACATGACCTATCCAAAGGCAGTCATCGCCGGTGCGAACAAGGTCTTGAATGGCGAGCCAGCTGTGCCAGCTAAAGAAGCGACACCTGCAGTCGAGCGTTCTAGCTTCATGTGTGAACTGTTCGCCTTGGAGGGGTGTGTGTTGGCTAAACCAGCACAAGCGGCTTCTGCAGAGAAACCAGCCAAGCTCGGCGCTGCCGAGAAGTTGGCAGGCTTGAACGCCAAACTGCAACCGCTGCTGGATGAACTGCCAACAATGACGGATGTGGAAGTCAGAGCAACGACGGAAGTGGAAATTGCCAAACTGAAGAAAGACATCGCCGCAGTCGAAAAAGCGAAAGCGAAAGCCGAAGCAGACCTGAAGAAGTTCGAAGGTCAGACCACCAGCATCATGGGTTTGGAAAAACCATTCTTCCTGTTGAAGAACCCCGGTCTGATCTCTATCCCGCTGGGCTTCCTGTTGGTGATCTTGGGTTCTCTGTTCACACGTGATAAACGTGCAGAAGAGATGTGGGACGAACTGTATGTGCGCCAGAACACCGGCATCAATGCAGAAGCAGCTTCCGCACACTAAGCATCGAATGTAGTTGCATCACGCAACCCCGCCTTTTGGCGGGGTTTTGCTTTGTAGTGTCTCTTTCGATACCAGCGCGGTGAGAAGAGGTGAAGATGAAAAGTAAGGATCAACCTATCTTTTGCTGACGGCGGCGATCCAACATGCGAATCGCCAGTTTCTCCAGCTCTACCGCGACGAACAGCAACACGCCGAAGCCTGCGATCAATCCCCAGGCCGCCGCATCCAACGCGACCACGCCGAACAATGCCTGCATGAATGGCACATAGGTGAAGGCGAGCTGGATGACCACCAGCACGCCGATGCTGAGCAAGACGTAGGGATTGCCGGTGAAGTCCTGCCAAGTACGTACCGGAGCAAGCAGGTAGCGGCAGTTGAACAGATACACGATCTCGCCTATCACCAGCGCATTGACTGCCACTGTGCGTGCCATTTCCAGACTAGTCCCGCGCGCGAGCTCCCACAGGAATAGCGCGACGACTCCCAGCGCCAGCAGTACAGAGACGAAGCTGATGCGCCAGATCATGAAGCCGGACAGGATGGGTTCGGAGGCCACACGCGGCGCGCGTTGCATCACGTCCGGCTCGGCTTTTTCAAACGACAGTGACAGCGCGAGAGTGACCGCAGTCACCATGTTCACCCACAGGATCTGCACGGGTGTCAGCGGTAGCGCCATGCCGAACACGATCGCGATGACCACGATGCCCGCCTCGCCGCCGTTGGTCGGCATGATGAACACGATGGCCTTCTTGATGTTGTCGTAGATGGTGCGGCCTTCCTGCACCGCGTGTGCGATGGTGGCGAAGTTGTCGTCGGCCAGCACCATCTCCGCTGCTTCCTTGGCGACCTCGGTACCTTTTCTGCCCATCGCTACGCCGATGTCGGCGCGCTTCAGTGCGGGGGCATCGTTCACGCCGTCGCCGGTCATGGCGACGATCTCACCGTTGGCCTGCATGGCAGTCACCAGACGCAACTTGTGTTCGGGGCTGGAGCGCGCGAACACATCCACATCACGTACCGCTTGGCACAATGCTTCATCGTCCATCGCATCAAGCTCGACACCGGTCAATGCCAGACCGTTGCCTATACCGAGTTGGGCCGCGATGGCGCGCGCAGTGTCGGCATGGTCGCCAGTGATCATCTTCACGCGGATACCCGCAGCCTTGCAGTCGCGCACGGCTGCAATCGCCTCCTCGCGCGGCGGGTCGCTGATGCCGACCATGCCCAACAAAGTGAATCCCCCTTCCACATCCGCGAACCGCAATTCACGCTGGTCAACTTCAACAGATTTCATCGCCAAGGCCAGCACGCGCTGTCCGCGGGCGCCGGTCTCGGCCATCTGCGCATGCCAGTAGGGCAGGTCCAGTGTCACGTCTTCGCCCGCGCCGCGTTGCTGGTTGCACATCGCCAGCACTTGCTCTACCGCGCCCTTCACGAAAATGAAGGCGTGGCCGCTGTGGTCGTGGTGGAGTGTGGCCATGAAGCGGTGTTCAGATTCGAACGGGATGTGGTCGGTGCGCGGCAGTTCTTTGTGTTCGAATCCCGCATCCAGTCCAGCTTTCAATGCCAGCGGGATGAGTGCGCCCTCGGTCGGATCGCCCGCGATGTGCCAATGCCCTTCGCCTTCGTTCAATGCGGCATCGTTGCAGAGCAGGCCTGCACGGAACAGATCCAGCGTATCGGGATGTTCGGTGATATCGGTCTCTTTGTCCTCAATAGCAAAACCACCATGTGGCGCATAACCGCTACCGCTCACTTCAAATACGGTTGAGGCTGTGATCACGCGCTGCACGGTCATTTCGTTTTTTGTCAGCGTACCGGTCTTGTCGCTACAGATGGTGGTCACCGCACCCAACGATTCCACCGCAGGCAAACGCCTGACGATGGCGCTGCGTTTTGCCATGCGCTGTACGCCGAGTGCCAGCGTGATGGTCAGTACGGCGGGGAGACCTTCTGGGATTGCCGCCACTGCCATGCTCACTGCAGCGAGGAACATGTCACCGAGCGCGAAGTGGTGCACCAGCCATCCAAACAGGAAAGTGACGGCCGCAAGTGCCAAGATAGCTATGGTCAGCCAGCGTCCGAACACCTCCATCTGTCGCAGCAGTGGCGTGGTCATGGTTTTGACTTCTTGCAGCATCGCGCTGATGCGCCCGATCTCGGTATGGTCGGCGGTCGCCACCACTACGCCGCTGCCTTGGCCATACACCACTAGCGTGCTGGAATAGGCCATGCAATAGCGATCACCCAGCACAGCCTGAGCATCCACTGCAGCGATGTTCTTCTCCACCGCAGTCGATTCTCCGGTCAGCGCGGCCTCCTCGATGCGCAGATTCTTGGTGTTCAACAAGCGCAGGTCTGCAGGTACCTTGTCGCCGGAAGCGAGCAGCACGATATCGCCCGGCACTAGCGTCTCTGCTGCAACGACCTCACGCTTGCCCTCGCGCAACACCGTGGCCTCGGGCGATAACATACGACGGATGGCCTCCATCGCTTGTTCAGCCTTGCCTTCTTGGATGAAACCGATGATGGAATTGATCACCACCACGCCGACGATCACCGCCGTATCCACCCAGTGTGCGAGCAGGGCGGTGACCACCGCTGCCGCCAGCAGCACATAGATCAGCACGTTGTGGAATTGCAGCAGGAAGCGCATCAGCGCACCGCGCTTAGCGGGTGGGGTCAGGCGGTTGGGGCCATGCTCGGAGAGTCGTTTCAGTGCTTCGGCTTGTGTGAGACCTTGCGCGCCGGAAGTCAGCGCGAGCAGCACTGCGTCCGCTTGTTGGTGGTGAGCGTCACTCATGATCACGCCCCAGCCACCGCAGCCATGCGAAGCCCAGCAAACCCGCCAGTAAAGAAGCGGCGAGCACGCCGGTCTTGGCCATCAGCAGATATTCTTCCTGGCCAGCAAAGCCAAGTTCGGCGATGAAGATGGACATGGTGAAGCCGATGCCTCCCAGCACCGATACGGCCGCGATCTGGCTGAAGCGTGTGCCGCTGGGTAACTGACCCACGCCCAGCTTGAGTGCGATCCAACAGGCGCCGGTGATGCCGATGAACTTGCCGAGCAGTAAGCCGAGCAGCACACCTAGGAATACGGGATGGCTCAGCGTCGTATCGAGCGTACCCAATTGCAGCGGGATACCGGCATTGAACAAGGCGAAGATCGGGATCACGATGAAGGCTACCGGTAAGTGCCATCCATGCTCCAATCTTTGCATCGGGGTCTGCACATCTTGCAAGCCGTTGCCCATGGTTTGCACCACAGAATAAAGCCGCTCGTTGGTCATGATGTTGGCATCTTTTTGCAAGCTCTCATCGTATTGCCCGAGCAGAACTTTCATGCGGGTGCTGAACTGGCGTGGGTCATATCGCGGGCGAGCAGGTACGGTAAAAGCGCCGAGCACACCGGCCAGTGTCGAATGCACACCCGATTGCAACAGCGCGTACCAAAGCAGAACGGCGATACAGAAATAGGGCAACACTTTGCGTACACCAGCGAAGTTCAAACCAGCCAACGCCAACACTAGCAACGCTGCGATCGATAGCCAGCCTAGCGACAATTGCTGAGTGTAGAACACCGCGATCACCAAGACCGCGCCGAGGTCGTCGGCGATCGCAAGGGCCACGAGGAAAGTGATCAAGGCCTTGGGTACGCGTCTAGCCAGCAACACCAAGGCGCCTACGGCGAAGGCGATATCGGTCGCCATCGGTATCCCCCAACCGAGCATCGCATCGCCGTCGTGATTCAAGAGTAGATAGATCAGCGCGGGGACCGCCATGCCGCCGATGGCGGCGATGATGGGCAAGGCCGCTTGGCGTACGTCGGCCAGTTCGCCGACCAACATCTCCCGTTTCAGCTCCATGCCCACCACAAAGAAGAACAGCGCCATCAAACCATCGTTCACCCAGTGGTGCAGACTCATGCTCAACGACCAACTGCCGATACCGACAGCGACGGGTATGTGCAAGAGATGATGGTAGGCATCCGCCATGAAACTGTTGGCAAGTATCAGAGCGAGGATGGCCGTGCCCATCAGCAACATGCCGCTGGTGGTCTCGCGGTGGATGAACTGCTCGAACGGAGTCAATATGCGGTCAAACGCGCGCTCCCACGGAGCGAAGATGACACCTTTTGTCGAACTACTTTTATCTGGAGTGCTCATGATCGAAGGTGGTTCTCTTGCTTATCTTCCAGTCGAAAGGCGGGTGCCAAGCCATGTTTGTCCTGCCCTGCATAGACTGTCAGGTGTGGGTAGGGGATCTCGATGCCACGCGCGTCGAATGCGTCCTTGAGCTGGCGCAAAAATTCACGGCGCACGCCCCATTGCTCCAGCGCGATCGTTTTGAAACGGCAACGCACGATGATGGCGGAATCAGCCCAGTCCTGCACGCCCGCAATGTCGATGTCTTCCAGTATCTTTTCGGCAAAATCTGCTGATGCGCGCAATTCGGTGGCGACCTCGCGCATCACGGTATAGACCTCGTCCACGCTCTCGCGGTAGGCGACGCTGACATCGATCACCGCATAGGCGAATCCGCGAGACTTGTTGGTGACGGTGGTGATCAGACCGTTGGGGATGTAGTGGACGCTCCCTTCGTAATCGCGCAGACAGACATAGCGCAGGGTGATGTCTTCCACCGTGCCTGTCTTGCCGCACACCTCCACCACATCGCCCTGGCGGATCTGATTTTCCAAAAGCAGGAAGAATCCGTTGAAGTAATCTTTGATCAGACTTTGCGCACCGAAGCCGACCGCTAAGCCGACCACACCCGCAGCGCCCAAGATAGGCGCGATCGAGATGCCCAGTTCACTCAAAGCCAGCATGCCCGCGACCAGCGAGATGACCGCCGTGGAAACATAGCGGAAGACGCGTGCCAATGTTTCGATACGGCGTATCTCCTCAGCGCTGTCTGCGCGCGTATTCATGTAGTCGCGGAATGTGCGGGTCAGTTTGCGGCTCAACACCATCAGAAACCAAGCGAGCGTCAAAATGACGACGATATGCAGCAAGTCTTTGGAAACAGAAAAATATTCGAAGAATGGATTAGTATTCATGTGCGTTACCAATGAGGGTTTTCGTTCCGTTCTGTTTTTAGTGCATCGCCACGTTCAGTGATTCAAGGATGGCTCATTAGTTCCGAGCGCATCAAATGCATCAACAGATCGTCGAAGGTGTAGAACCCATTGCTGCATTGTTCGAGCTGCGTCAATGCAAAGGCCGCACCCGTGCCGAAGGCTTCGCGCCGTATCGACTCGTGAGTGAGGCGCACGGTCTGATGTGGGAAACCGAAGATCACCTCGTGGTGACCGACGATGCCTCCCAAGCGTAGCGAAGTGATGCGTTCACCATCCACCTCCAGTGTCTCGGCGATCTTCTTGGCAGTCCCCGAGACTTCTGGTTTGTCGCGGAAGTGCTGTTCGACAATCTCCACATCCGCGAACGGTGCGATCTTGCGCAATAGTTTGGCGGCCACGATCAGAAAGTTGATGCCCAGCGTGATGTTGGGAGAACACAGCACGCGGGTATGCTCGCCTAATGCACGGGCGTAAGCAAGGTCGTCATCCGTATAGGCAGAGATCGCGCTGACCAGCATGATGCCGCGCCGGCCTACTTCGCTACCGTAGTCGCGGATGCTGGCGGGGGAAGAGAAGTCCACCAGCGCATCGACAGGGTGCTGTTCCAGCAGATCGGCGAAGGGGTGCTGATCGACGCCAATGATAGGAATGCTCGTTGCGGGATGGGTTTGGGATTCGGATGGTGTGCTTCGGCGTGCGATCCAGCGCAGATCGAAGCGAGGGTCGTTGCTCAATACATTGGCAACCGCACTGCCTGCCTTGCCGTAGCCGACCAAGCCGACGCGTAGCTTGTGGGTCATGTTGCTCCTCCTAGTGTCATATTCCTTGTTGTTGACGCGTGAACGCCACTTGGGAGTGACCGATTGTAACACCTGAAAAATAGCGCGCAGCGCAACAGGATTATGGAAAAAAGTGGCATGTATAATCCGCCGCCTGATGTAAGTGAGAGATCGCAATGTCCACAACAATTCTCGTCATCGGCCTGATGGTGTTCTTCGCACACTTCTTGTCGTTGCAATTTCGCAAGACAAATATCCCCGATGTGCTGGTGCTGATGCTGGTCGGTATCTTGATCGGTCCCGTGCTGGGCATCGTCACGCCGGAGGATTTTGGCAAGATCGGTTCACTCATCGCCACCATCGCGCTGGTGGTGATTTTGTTCGAGAGCGGCACCTCGCTCGATCTGAATGTACTTGGGCGATCAATCGGAACGACGGGAGTGCTTACGCTATGGTGTTTCGTGTTGACCACGCTCATCGTGACGACACTGGGTTTCTATCTGCTCGATCTAACATTGCTCCCTGCTGCCATGCTGGGTGTGACGCTTGGCGGCACGTCTTCTGCTGTAGTGATACCCATGGTCAGTGCGCTGCAATTATCAGAAAAACCCGCCACTGTGCTGGTGCTGGAGTCGGCTTTGACCGATGTGTTGTGCATCGTCGGTGTGTTTGCCTTGCTGCAGATCCACACGCAAGGCGGGGTCGATCCGGGGCGCTTGATCGGTGGCGTGTTGTCGGCGCTGATCTTCGCTGCTGTAATCGGCGTGGTGGGCGGCATCGGCTGGCTGCTGGTATTGGGTAAGGTGCGCGATTTCCCCAACACCATTTCTTCCACACTGGCCTACGTTTTCATTGTGTACGGCGCAACTGAATTCTTGGGTTTCTCTGGCGCGATCGCGGCACTTGCATTGGGCATCACACTGACCAATTTTCAAAAATTCGGTCTGCATCGCATTCCCAGCATCGACAGCAACATCGAGCCCTTGAATCAAATGGATCTGGTGTTCTATCGCGAAGCCGTGTTCTTGCTAAAGACATACTTCTTCGTTTATCTGGGCATCTCGATCCATTTTGGTGCGGCAGAACTGACACTGATTGCTGTGGCGATGGTGCTGCTGGTGTATGTGATGCGCCTAGTGCTGACGCGCATGGTGTTCCGCAACGAGAGTTACGGTTTGCGCGATGCGGCCATCACCTCCATGCTCGCACCCAAGGGGCTAGCGGCGGCGGTGCTGGCTGCATTGCCGCTGCAATATGGGGTGGTGGGTGGTGAGCTGATCCGCGATACGACTTACATGGTGGTGCTGGTCAGTATCAGTGTCACTGCACTACTGGTGATGCTCTACCCAGTACCACAAGTACGTCGCTTCTATTCGTTTGCACTCGGCAAGCAACCCGGAGATACCTTAAAAGTCCCCGCTTACACGCCCCCGCAAGAATGATCTACCTGATTCATGCGAGAATCGCGCCGAGATTTTTTGATTAATCATTCTTCAGTCGTAGTGAAAAGGATCAAATGATGGAAGCTTTATTGGTTGCTATCTTCGTCGTCGCTTATGCGGCGATCGCGTTCGAACATCCTTTGAAGGTGAACAAGAGTGTTCCTGCGCTCATCGGTGCAGGTACGCTGTGGACGGTCTACGCGATGTATGTCGGTGATGTTGGTGGACAGTTGAATGAGACTTTGTCTGCCACCGCGCAGATCGTCTTCTTCTTGTTGGGCGCGATGACAATCGTCGAAGTGATCGATGCGCACGATGGATTCGATGTCATCACCGACAAGATCAAAACGACCAAGGTGACGACGCTGCTGTGGTTAGTGGGATTGGTCACTTTCTTCTTGAGCGCAGTGCTCGACAACTTGACCACCACCATCGTCATGATCTCGGTCGTGCGTAAATTATTGGGGGTGCGCGAAGATCGCTTGTTCTTCGCAGGCATCATCATCATCGCTGCCAACGCGGGCGGTGCATGGTCCCCTATCGGCGACGTGACAACTACGATGTTGTGGATCGGCGGGCAAATCACTGCACTTGCGATCATAGAGGGTGTGTTCTTACCCTCTCTTGTGAATCTACTGATCCCGCTGGTGGTGGTCGGTTATATCAATCGCGGCAAGTTGGTCATACCGCCTAGCAAGGTCGAAGTCCTTGAGGGTGGGTCACCTAACAGCGTCATGGAACGCAACGTCATGTTCTATGCCGGTATCGGTGTGCTGTGTGCAGTACCGGTGTTCAAGACTGTGACGCATCTGCCACCTTTCATGGGCATCTTGTTCGGTCTGGGATTATTATGGCTTGCAGGCGAGTTATTGCATCGCAACAAACCAGACGAAGAGAAGCAACCTCTGACCTTGGTTGCAGCTTTGCAACGCATCGATATGGCGTCCCTCGTCTTCTTCATCGGTATCTTGTTAGCTGTTGCGACCTTGGAACATACGCACATCCTTGCTGGGTTGGCGCACTGGCTAGACAAAACTGTGGGTAGCCAGTCGCTCATCGTGTTCATCTTCGGTCTGGTCAGCGCCATCGTGGATAACGTGCCGATGGTTGCTGCAGCGATGGGTATGTACCCCCTAGAACAATATCCGGCCGATTCTTTCATATGGGAGTTCATGGCTTACGCGGCGGGGACGGGTGGCTCTATCCTGATCATCGGATCGGCTGCGGGTGTCGCTGCGATGGGGATCGAGAAGATCGAGTTCTTCTGGTACGTCAAGAAGATCAGCTTGCTTGCGCTACTGGGTTACATCGGCGGTGCGCTGGTTTATATCGTCACCCATTGATCTGTTTTCCCCAAAAGGCCTGACCGCGCGGTCAGGCCTTTTTTGTTTCTACGCTTTCTGGAAACTGATGCTGAAGCGCGTGCCGATGCCGTTGGTCCCACTGTCCAATCTTAGTTTTGCATCGTGGCGTTTTGCGACTTCTGCCACGATGGCAAGTCCTAGTCCGCTTCCGCTCTGACCTGTCCCCAATACGCGATAGAAACGCTCGAACACGCGCTCACGGTGCTGTGGGTCGATGCCGGGGCCATCGTCCTCCACGCTCAATTCCACGGTCTGTTTGATCAAGCTGATGCCGACCGTGATATGTCCGGCTATGGGTGTGTAACGGATTGCATTGTCGATGAGATTGTTCAGTAGTTCGATGAGGCTTGTCGTATCACCCATGACCACTTGTTGTTCAGTAGTGCCTTCGAAGCCCAAGTCGATACGTTTCTCTAAGGCCATCGGCACCCAGCTGGCGGTGCATTCCTGCGCGATCTGACTGAGGTTGACTTGGGTGAAGCTGTCGGCGCTCAGTTCGACCGGTTCGTTGCGCGCCAGTGCCAACAGTTGGTTGACCAAACGCGTGCCATGTTGGGCGCTGGTCAGGATGTGTTCCAACGCCTGTTGCTTACGCTCTGCATCGCGCTCACGCAGCGCCAGCTCTGATTGTGTCTTTAGCCCCGCCAAGGGCGTGCGCAGTTGATGCGCCGCATCGGCGACGAAACGTTGTTGCGAGCGCATCACTGCTTTCAGTCGTTCCAACAGGTCGTTCACCGCATCGATGAGGGGGCGCACTTCTTCCGGTGACTTGCTGCCATCCAAACGACTCAAGTCGTCACGCTTTCGGTACATCACATGTCTGCGCAGGTCTTCCAGTGGGGAGAGACCTTGCTTCAAGGCGAACCACACTGCGGCGACCGCGATCATGATCAACAGGAGTTGCGGGATGACGATGTTGGCGAGGATGCCTCGAATAAGGGCTTGGCGCTGATTGATGGTCTCTGACAGGTAGAGTTGGTATAACTTCTTACTATCAGGATTGAAGAAGATGATACTTACGGTGCGTGTCTTTTGACCGTCATGTTGTCCGTTGCTGAATAGCGGTCCTATCTTGCCGTTGCGATAGGCCAGTGGGCGACCAAGGTTGACGTTGCCCGCCAGTTTGTTCCCTTCTTTGTCGCTGACGGTGTAGAACACTTCGTCTGGCATGGTGAGGGATTTGCCATCTGGCAGTTGTAGGTCGAGATCGAGACGTTCTCTACCTCCGCCCAAGCGAAGTTCTGCTCCCACCGCCTGTGCCCGTTGCAGCAGCACCATGTCATAAGGTTTGTTGGCGTAATTCAGCGTGGCTACATAGCCGGCGATAGTGCTGAACAGCCACAACACGAAAAGCGGGGTGAGCAGCCAATTGATGAGGTGGCCGCGAAGGGAGACGGCGCCAGGTTCTTTTTTGCTCATCCGCTAGCTGTTCGGTTCGGCTACTTTATCGATGATGTAGCCCAATCCCCGGATGGTGCGGATGGTCACACCAGCAGGCTCGATCTTTTTGCGCAGACGATGGATGTAGACCTCGATGGCGTTGCTACTGGCTTCTTCTGAGTAACTGTAGAGTCGCTCCAGTAGTTGGTCTTTGCTGGTGACCCATCCCATACGCGACATCAGCGCTTCCAATACGCTCAATTCGCGCGTGGTGAGTTCAAGCAGGTTGCCGTTGATCATGGCGCGGCGGCCGACGCTATCGAAGGAGAGCGCACCACAACTGAAGACAGGATTGACGCCGCATTGGCCGCGTCGGAGCAGGGCACGCACACGCGCTTCCAGTTCGGGCAGGCTGAACGGTTTCACCATGTAATCGTCTGCGCCTAAGTCCAATCCTTTCACGCGGTCTCCTTCCGCATCGCGCGCGGTGAGGATGATGACGGGGACTTGTTTGTTCTTTTCGCGCAGACCGCGCAATACATTGAAGCCATCCACCTTGGGCAGTCCTAGGTCGAGTATCACTAGGTCGAAAGGTTGCTCGCCGCTCAGGATGGTATTCGCTGCCTGTCCGTCCTTGACGCAGTCCACGGCATAGCCGGACTGCTTCATGGAGCGGCACAGCCCATCAGAGAGTACTTCGTCGTCTTCGGCGATCAGGATGCGCATAGGGCTGTAAGCTGTTTGTAAGGATGCGGCATTAAGGTGCGGTCGCGGAATGTAAAAGGGCAGGATTCCTACATTCCTCAAGGGGTATTTTAAGTGGTGGCTGTGAATTGTCCAAGCGTCAGAAAATGCAAAGACCATTCACAGCTTTTAATTTGTCACTCCAGAGAAGTATCGCAACAACAAGGAATGTAGTCGCGATATTTTTTTATTAAATCAGGGGGAAACATGCAACTTACTGAGAAGCATAAAGAGTATTGGCAGAAGAACCTGCGCATGACCGGGTTTTTATTGGTGATCTGGTTCGTCGTCACCTTCGTCATCGCTTATTTCGCGCGCGATCTGCAAAGCATCACCATCATCGGCTTCCCCTTATCGTTCTACATGGGCGCACAGGGTTCGCTGGCGATCTACGTGGCGATCATTTGGTATTACGCCCATTACATGAACAAACTCGACCAAGAGTATGGCGTACATGAAGGAGACGACTAATGGCTACGCAATCTCAATCACAGTTTTTCTCGCAACTTAAGCGTTACTACTCTTTCTATACGGGTGGTTTCATCGCATTCGTCATCATCGTTGCCATCCTAGAGCAGATGGGGGTGCCGAATAAGGTCCTCGGTTACATCTTCTTAGCTGCGACCGTGTTGTTGTATGCAGGTATCGGTGTGATGTCTAGAACGGCGGATGTGTCTGAATACTACGTCGCAGGACGTCGTGTGCCAGCCTTGTTCAACGGTATGGCGACAGGTGCTGACTGGATGTCGGCAGCGAGCTTCATCGGTATGGCGGGTACCTTGTATCTGTCTGGCTATGATGGTTTGGCCTTCGTGTTGGGTTGGACCGGTGGTTACTGTCTGGTGGCGTTGCTACTGGCACCGTATCTGCGTAAGTTCGGCCAGTTCACCATCCCTGACTTCTTAGGTGCACGTTATGGTGGCAACATCCCTCGTTCCATTGGCGTGTTCGCTGCGATTCTGTGTTCTTTCACCTATGTGATTGCGCAGATCTACGGCGTGGGGCTGATCACCAGCCGCTTCACCGGGCTGGAATTCAGCATCGGTGTGTTCGTAGGCTTGGGTGGTATCTTGGTGTGTTCCTTCCTCGGTGGTATGCGTGCAGTGACTTGGACACAAGTCGCGCAGTACATCATCTTGATCGTGGCTTACATGATCCCTGTCGTGTGGTTGTCGGTTAAACACACAGGCAATCCAGTTCCTCAAGTGGCTTACGGTTATGTGTTGGAAAAAGTGACAGCACGTGAACAAGTGCTGAACGACCCAACCACACCAGAAGGAGCAAAAGAAGCTGAAGTACGTGCCATCTTCAAGACTCGTCAAGAGGCTGCTGAAGGCAAGTTGAAGGCATTGGAAGCAGGCGGTGCAGCTTATTTGGCTGAAGAGAAAGGCAAGCTGGAAAAAGCAGCAGCCGATCTGAAGGCTAAACCTGATGCAGATCCAGCAGCAGTCGCTGCGGCTGACAAAGCCGTTACTGACTATCCTGCTGATGCCGCAACAGCGAAAAAAGCATGGACTGCGGCGGCGGCTGGTGCCAAAGCTAAGACAGCCCCTATCGCCGCTCACGCCGAGCCATTCGCTGGCAAGGACCAAGCCGCAATCGACAAGAAGCGTAAGAACTTCTTGGCGCTGGTACTGTGCTTGATGGTAGGTACGGCTGCGTTGCCGCACATCCTGATGCGTTACTACACCACTCCATCGGTGAAGGAAGCGCGTAAGTCTGTGTTCTGGTCGCTGTTCTTCATCTTCCTGTTGTACTTCACAGCACCTGCACTGGCTGTATTGGCGAAATTCGACGTCTACACGCTGTTGGTAGGTTCGAGCTTCTCCGAGTTGCCAAGCTGGGTCGCATCGTGGGCTGCGGTTGATAAGTCACTGATGAGCGTGACTGACATCAATAAGGACGGCATCGTGCAACTGGCTGAGATCACCATCGGTGGTGACTTGATCGTGTTGGCGACACCTGAGATCGCGGGTCTGCCTTACGTGATCACAGGCTTGGTGGCTGCGGGTGGTTTGGCTGCTGCGCTGTCCACTGCGGACGGTCTGCTGTTGACCATCGCTAACGCTTTGTCTCACGACGTCTACTACAAGATGATCAACCCACATGCTGCGACGACTCGTCGTATTGCGATCTCCAAGGGATTGTTGTTGGTTGTAGCGTTGTTGGCAGCGTATGTGACCTCGCTCAAACCAGGCGACATCTTGTTCTTGGTAGGTGCTGCGTTCTCCTTGGCTGCTTCAGGATTCTTCCCTGCACTCGCCCTCGGCGTGTTCTGGAAGCGTGCTAACAAGTGGGGCGCGATCGTGGGTATGTCAGCTGGTCTGGGAACATGTATGTACTACATGTACATGACCTATCCATTCTTCGGTGTGAACGCACCGTTGTGGTGGGACATCAACCCGATCTCTGCTGGTATCTTCGGTATGCCAGTCGGTATCCTTGGCGTGATCGTGGGCAGTATGTTGACAGCTGCACCAAGCAAAGAAGTCCAAGACATGGTTGACCATGTACGTTACCCAAGTCTGGAAAACGACATCAATACTAAAGCTGCATAAGTTAAGAGCGTCGTAATGCAAAAAGACCTGCGCAAGCAGGTCTTTTTGTTTGTGACGAAGAAAAGTTGATTGCTTACGTCGAGCGGGAGTTTAGGTCGCCATTAACTAGACCAGCAGATCGGCTACTAGATGGGTAAGGTCTGAGCGATTGGTCTCATGGATCAGTTGGCGCGTCATGATCGGGTCGAAACGATGCAGATGCATGATGACCTCAGTCACACGCTCCGGTTGATTCAGATGATGGTTTGCCATGCCAAGCGCATACCAAGCGTGCGGGTTCATCGGTTGCAGGGTAGCAGCCTCATGTAAGGCCTTGGCAGCCTCTGCATGATCGCCCAACTTCGCATGGCAGATGCCCAAGCCATACCAAGCGCGATCGAGCTGTGCATTCAATTGGGTCGCATCTTGGAATGCGACTATCGCTTCAGGTATATCGCCTGTCTTGTCATAAGCGAACCCTAGGTTGAAGTGGATCACGGCGTTGTCAGGTTCTATGGCGAGTACGTCACGGAAGCTGGCGGCGGCCGACTTGAAGTCACCGCGATTGGCGTAGATGAATGCAGCGCGTTCAGGCGCGCGCGCAAAATCAGGCGCAGACAATAGTGCTAGTCGATATTCTTGTATCGCTTGATCTTCTTTGTTGAAGAATTGGAAGACGCTCGCGCGCCAGTAATGTTGCCACTTCTCAAAATTCATCTTGTTTTCCCCAAATCAAAAAGCAGACCGCATTCTCCGTATTGAAGCCATAAGCCGCAAGCTTTATCCATGATGAATGTTAAAATCCGCGCACATTCAACTCTGCACACATCCCATGTTCTCTATCGAATTATTCATTGTCAGCTCACTTAAAGCATTGGTCGAAGTCGCGGCACTGGCACTCCTTTCGCAGGGCGTGGTCGGATTTCTGTCAGGCAAGGCGAAACAAGACAATTTCGTCTATCGCCTGTTCTTGGTCGTCACCGCACCGATCACCAAGTTCACCCGCTTCATCTCACCAAAATATATCGCCGACCAACACATGGGACTGGCGAGTTTCTTCTTGCTGTTCTGGATATGGATCGCCTTGATCTACGCCAAAGGTTATGTGTGTCACGCACAGAACCTAGCTTGCATCCCGACATGATCCTAGTTGGACGGTGGCTATAAAAGCCGCTATCCTCCGCACCGCTTCAAAACGCGCTCGTAGCTCAGCTGGATAGAGTATTGGTTTCCGAAGCTTATGGTCATTCGGGCGTGGTGGGATAAAATGACCGTAGGTTCACTTAGTAGTTTCCGTGCCTTTTTCAATCATGCGCCCGTAGCTCATTTGGATAGAGTATAGGTTTCCGAAGCCTAGGGTGGTGGGTTCGAATCCCGCCGGGCGCACCAATCGTGTATGAATGTGGGCACTTGAATACGAGTGCCCTCATCATTGGTAGTGCCACTACCTGACAATCGCTTGTTTTTATAACTTCGCAGTGACTAGATCGATTAGATAGTGGGGCAGCTACCCTTATTTTATTTGTCTTTTCCGCTACTTCAAATTATGACGGGACATTATTAAATAATGTCTCATCCGGCTTGTTATCATTGCACGCATCCTTATGCGATGGAGTCGGTGATGAATCTCTTGCTAGTGCGCGGACCTGTGGCCGCAGTCGCTTTTCTCTTTAGTTTGATCAGTATGCCGGCGAGTGCAGGTGAAGTACGCGCTGCCGTGGCATCAAATTTTGCTGCGCCGATGGAGCGCATCGTTGCGTTATTCGAGAAAGACAGCGGACATCGGGTGAAGGTGAGCCTGGGTTCCAGTGGCAAACTCTACTCACAGATCAAAGGCGGTGCGCCTTTCGATGTGATGCTTGCTGCGGACGAGGTGACCCCTAAACAGTTGTTACAAGAAAGATTGGCAGTTGCGGGTTCACGCTTTGTGTACGCCACAGGCAGGATGGTGTTGTGGAGTGCGCAGCCTGGTTTTGTGGATGAGAAGGGGGTGGTGCTGAACAACGGCAATTTCAATAGGTTGGCCATCGCTGATCCCAAGCTCGCACCCTATGGTATGGCGGCGAAAGAGACATTGGAAAGGCTGGTGATGTGGAATGCGATGCAGCGCAAACTGGTGAAGGGTGAGAACATCACACAGACTTACCAGTTCGTCGCGACTGAGAATGCCGAGCTAGGATTCGTCGCGTTGTCGCAAATCATGCGCGACGGGAAAATGGATGCGGGTTCGTGGTGGCTAGTGCCGTCCGAGATGCACAAGCCTATCCGTCAGAGTGCAGTATTGTTGTCGGGAGCAAAAGACATCACCGCAGCGCAGTCCTTCCTTGCTTTTCTAAAGAGCGATAAGGCGAGGAAAGTGATGCTTGGCTTCGGCTATGAGATGCCCTGATCCATGTCTTCGCTAGACCCTAATGACCTGCAAGCCATCTGGCTGACGCTCAAACTCGCGAGTGTCACCACGCTGTCGCTATTGCTGATCGCTACCCCACTCGCTTGGTGGCTGGCACACAGCCGTCGTTGGTACAAGGGATTGGTGTCGGCGCTAGTGGCACTGCCTCTGGTGTTGCCGCCAACGGTGTTGGGTTTCTATCTACTCTTGTTGATGGGGCCACAAGGCGTAGTGGGTCATATCACACAGTCTTTGCATCTGGGCACACTGCCATTCACTTTCGCGGGTTTGGTGGTCGGCTCGGTACTGTTCTCACTCCCTTTTGCAGTGCAACCTATTCAGAACGCGTTTGAGAGTATTGGAAGACGTCCATTGGAAGTAGCTGCGACTTTACGCGCAAGTGCGTGGGACCGCTTCGTCAGTGTGGCGTTGCCACTGGCGCGCCCTGGTTTCTTTACTGCCATCATCTTGGTGTTTGCGCATACGGTAGGGGAGTTCGGTGTGGTGTTGATGCTGGGGGGCAACATCGACGGCGAGACACGCGTGCTCTCGGTCGCGATCTACAACCATGTAGAAGGGTTGGAGTATGGCGCTGCACATATCTTAGCCGGTGGCATGGTGCTGTTCTCATTCGTCGTGTTACTCGGGTTGTACCTTGCGGGCGGCAGATCAACTAGGATCATGCGATGAGTGACATTCAAGCGCGCTTCAAGATGCATTTGGATGATTTTGTGTTGGATGCTGAATTCAGTGCACCCGCCGTTGGCGTGACGGCCTTGTTCGGCCCTTCAGGGTCCGGCAAGACCACACTGCTGCGCTGTATCGCAGGATTAGAGCGTGCGCACGGTTCCCTTTATGTGAATGGTGGAACGTGGCAAGACGACAAGACGTTTGTCCCGGTGCATGAGCGTCCCTTAGGTTATGTATTCCAAGAAGCCAGTCTGTTTTCACATCTCTCAGTGCGCGCCAATCTGGAATACGGCTACAAACGTATCGCTCCTGCCGAGCGTAAGGTGCAATTGGAACAAGTCGTGGAATGGATGGGTTTGAGTCATCTCATCGCGCGCGGTGACCCGACGCAGCTCTCCGGCGGTGAACGTCAGCGTGTCGCCATCGGTCGCGCGCTGCTCACCAGTCCACGCATCCTGCTGATGGATGAGCCGCTCTCCGCGCTCGACACCACCAGCAAGCAAGAGATCCTGCCCTATCTGGAACGCCTGCACCGCGAACTGAATATTCCCGTGTTGTATGTCAGCCACGCGATGGATGAGGTGGCGCGGCTGGCTGACCATCTGGTGCTGTTGGAGAAAGGTCGTGTCATCGCCAGCGGTACGCTGCACGAGACATTGGCGCGACTCGATCTGCTCACCGCGCATTTCGATGATGCGGGCGCGGTGATCGAGGCGGACGTGGCGCAGCAGGACGAGAAATATCATCTGACCCGGCTGGATTTCGCGGGCGGTCATCTGTGGGTCAGCAAAGTCGATCTGCCATTTGGGACACACATACGTGCCCGCGTGTTGGCGCGAGATGTGAGTATCGCCACGCAGGCACCGCAGGGTTCGAGCATCAACAATATCTTGAATGCTCGTATCGAAGAGTTGCGCGATGAAGGCCCGGACAAAGTGATCGTGCGCATGCAGGTGGGCGAGTCGAACACATTGTTGTCACGCATCACGCGTCGCTCGCGCGACCACTTGGGGTTGATCGTGGGTATGCATGTTTGCGCGCAAGTCAAAAGCGTCGCACTCAAACAATGAACATCCAAATCGAATTCGCCACTGAAGAGGATTTGCCGCAGCTTGCCGATCTGCTGGCAGAACTCTTTGCATTGGAAAGCGATTTTCAACCTGACCGCGAAAAGCAATTGCGTGGTCTTCGACTCATTCTCAATGATCCAGCGATAGGCCGGCTTTTCGTATTACGTGTCGAAGGCAAAGTGACCGGTATGGCGAATGCGCTCATCACTATCAGCACTGCAGAAGGCGGTCCGGTGGTGTTGCTGGAAGACATCATCGTGAGTCGCAGCCATCGCGGTATGGGATTGGGACGTCGCTTGTTCGATCATGTTGTGGCTTGGGCAAAAGGGCTGGGGATGAAGCGGGTCACCCTGTTGGCGGATGGCGATAACCGTTCCGCACTGGCGTTTTACAACAACCTTGAGTTAGAGCTTTCCAACATGGTCGTATTGCGTAAGCCTTTGGTTTGAAACTACCTTTGTTGGTAGATCACTTGAAGCGGTAACTCAGCGCGACATAGCCTGTGTCCAGATAGGATTTGTCGACGATGGCGCTCTGTCGGATCGCATCGCCCAGCCATTTGCGGCGTGCGTATAGATGCAGATGGTAGTCATCAGTCAGGGTGAAGTCGGCGATGAGGGCGATGAGGCTGTTCGTCGCCCCATCGGGCTGGTAGGTCGCGTAGCTGCTGTTCGCCGCCTCTTGCGTTGAGACACCGTAGTAATAGCTCACGTATTCTTTGTTGCGATATTCCAGGCCGAGCAAGGGATACAACTTCACGTTGGATAACTCGACCCTTCCGCCATAGATCGCCTCGATAATATTTCCGCGCGAGGCATTCACATCATGGAAGGCATTGAGCATGAAGCCGCCTATCGGTGTCACTTGCAGCGTGCCGATGCCGATGGGGAGTGAGTTCTCTCGTTTAGTTAGCCCTGTCAGGCTGGGGGTGTTGGTATCGAAGCCATCTTGGCTGAAGCGACCGATGAGTTCCACATGTCCATAGCCGAGAGGGAGCGTCTTGATGCCGAAGGTGTCGATACGGGCGAACATCCTGCCGTAGTTGAAATCTACATACGGTAGGACGCTCGTTTGATTCTGATCGCCGCGAAGGATGTCGCCTGTGTAGTAGCCACCCAAACCGATGTCACCCACGATCTGTGATCTGAACTCTTCCGCGTTAGCCGTTGTGCACAACAGGGCTGCGCATAAGCTGATGTAGCGGATTCGCAAAAGTGCTTTCATAGGAATCTCCCCGCGAGTGCGGCGCGTCTGCCGCGTCCGACTTTGACGCCGGCCAAGATCACCAAGCCGACAACGAAGTAGCTGCCTGTGATGAGGATGGACAGGCGATGGTCGCCCTGTGACAGCCAGCTCACCAGTCCGTAGGTCAGCGGCCCCAATACGGAAGCTAGTTTGACTGACATCCCCCACAGTCCGAAGAACTCGGCGCGACGTGGGGCGGGGCTGAGCAAGCCGACCAATGCGCGACCAGCGGATTGGCTGGCGCCCATGCAGATGCCCGCGAGGTTGGCTGCGACCCAGAACATATCCGGCCCTTGTGCCCCCCATGCCAAGCCGACCATCACGATCCAGCCGACCAAGGTCAGGGCGATGGCGGGGATGTGACCGATACGGTCCTGCAAGTGACCGAACAGGAAGGCACCGACAGCGGCGGTGATGTTGACGACCAAGATCAGCATGATGGTCTGTTGCGTGGTGAAGTGCATCGCCTGCTGTGCGTAGATGGCGGCGAGCGTGATCACCGTTTGGATGCCTGCTTGATAGAACACGGTGCAGATCAGAAAGCGTCGTAAGTCGCGGAAGTCATTCGCATGGCGGATGGTTTGTTTGAGCCGAGCGAACGATTCTTGGATCAGGTTCTGCCCTTGTAGATGTGTCTGCGGCAAGGCGCGCTCTTTGAGGAAGATGAACGTGGGTAGGCTGGAGAGGGCGAACAGCGCGGCAGTGATGAGCATCACCATCGGCACGAACTCGGCTGCATGTTGGCCTTGCTGTTGCGCCCACGTCACATACGCGAGCGAAGCGCCGAGACTGACTAGGCCGCCGACATATCCCAAGCTCCATCCCCAACCGGAGACTTTGCCGAGCGACTTACTTTGCGCCAGTTCGGGTAGGAAGGCCGCCGCCAAGTTCTCGCCGGTGCCGTAGAAGAAATTGGAGAGGATGATGAATACGATGGTGAGCCACAGGCTGTCCGCTCCGCTGAATACCAGAAGTGCCGTAAAGGACACGCAGCCGACGGTGCTCACTGCCAGCAATCTTTTCTTGGCGGCGTAGGCGTCGGCATAAGCACCGATGAGTGGTGCGCTGAACATGATTGCGATGTAAGACACAGCCAATGCCGCCGTCCATGCGAAGGTCGCCCAAGGCGCATTGCCTGCCACCACGGAGACGAAGTAGGCGTTGAAGATGGCGGTGATGACCACCGTGGTGTAGCCCGAGTTGGCGAAGTCGTACATGGCCCACGCCCAGGCTTCGCGGTAGGAGACGGTCTTCGCTAGGGAGTGGTGCATGGGTTTCCTTCACGCTCGCTGATGGTAGGGACATTGTTGACCATTACGATGGCGAATGTAAATCATGAGAACAAGTCTTCACTAAACTTTTCCCGAGACCGGCCGATACATCACTCACAAGGGCGCAGATGCAAGCGTCTCAAACGTGAGGAGGTGTGACATGGCAACCGTGATGAATATGAGCGGCTACGAGATCGAAAGAGCCGAAGGCTATGACGACGAGGTGATGTTGGCCGGATGGAACCCACAACTCACTTTAGCGAGCATCTGTTCTAGTGATCCAGTGATCAAGGCTGGAAGGATCCCGCACTCACTTGTGGATGTCGATGTCGACGCTTTCTTGAACATGATGTACGTCTGCCAACGCTAAGTCCTTCAAACCGCCGAAGAAGCGCTTCCTCGTGGGAAGCGCTTTTTTTATTGCCTGTTCTCCCACTGCTGAGAGGGGTTTGCAGCGTGCCGCAAGGGGCTGCTGTGTTATCCTTTCAGGCATCCATATATGGCGCTCGCTCAATGAAGTTCTTCGTATTTTTCATGCTGTTTATCCCCACAGTCGCATTGGCGGATGTCGATGCCGATCTCATGTCTGCACGCGATGCGTTCCGAGCAGGAAACAGTGCGAAGCTGGCTTTTGCAGCTGCAAAATTGAAGCAGACACCATTCGAGCCTTACGCCACCTACTATCAACTGCGCATGGGTTGGGAAGACAAGGACAGCAAGCCCATCAAGGCGTTCTTGGCGCGCGAGGAAGACACGCCCATCATCGATCAGATGCGCGCTGAGTGGCTGAAGATGTTGGGCAAGAAACAGCGCTGGGAAGAGTTCGCGGGCGAGTATCCGAACCTGATGAATGCGGATGCCGAGTTGACTTGTTATGCCTTGCAGTTGCAGAGCAAGACAGATGATGCCGGTGCATTGCGCGGCGCGCGCGATATCTGGTTGAGTTCTACCTCGATGGCGGAAAGTTGCGTCGGACTGTTCGATGTGGCGGTCAAGGCGGGTGTCATCACGCCGCACGATGTGATGCAGCGCGTGCGGACGGCGCTGGAATCCGGCAACACATCGCAAGCCAAGAAGTTGCTGCCTTATCTTCCCGCCGCAGTGCGACTCCCCGTTCAGGAGTTGGATGCTGCCGCCAAGAATCCACAGCGTTATCTGAGCAAGACCTCGTTTGCCAAAGCAAGTGAGGGACGCCGCCAAGTCGCCATGTACGCCTTGCAGAGGTTGGCTAAGCAATCTGTAGATATCGCGAACGTGGAATTCCAAAAGATCGCAGCGATCTTTCCTGAAGAAGAGAAGCATTATTTTTTCGCGTGGCTGGCCTTCGCTGCCGCGAAGGGGCACGATCAGCGTGCGCTCGGATGGTATGGCGCTGCGGGTGATGTGCATCTGAGTGAACAGCAATTGGCGTGGCGTGCACGGGCTGCCATGCGTGCGCAGAACTGGCACGAGGTATGGGTCAGCATCACATCAATGACACCGCAACAACAGAACGAAGGCACTTGGCGCTACTGGAAAGCGCGCGCGATGAAAGAGTTGGGCCATGCAGCCGAGGCCGAGGTTTTGTGGGCGGCCTTGAGTCGTGAATACAACTACTACGGACAATTGGCTGCGGAAGAGTTGGGTACCTCTGCTGGAGCGGGCATCGTCTCAGCAGATTTTCAACCGAGCACTACCGAGTTGGAAGCGATGGCATCACGTCCCGAGATACAACGCACGATCACACTTTACCGGGTGGGTTTGCGAGTGGAAGCAGCCAAGGAGTGGGATTGGGCGATGCGCGGCTTCAGCGATCGCGAGTTGCTAGTGGCCTCGGAAGTCGCCCGTAGCGCAGAGATGTACGATCGTTCCATCAACGCGGCTAACCGCACTGTCGAGATGCACGATTTCAATCTACGCTACCCAGCCCCCTATCGCGAAGCCATGCAGGCACCGTTGCAGGAACACGCGCTGGAAGAAGCATGGGTCTATGGGTTGATGCGCCAAGAGAGTCGTTTCGCCTCACATGCCAAGTCTGAAGTGGGCGCGGCAGGTCTGATGCAGATCATGCCTGCCACGGCGCAGTGGGCAGCGCGCCGCATCGGCATGAAGGGCTATCGCAAGGGGCTCATCCATCAATTGGATGTGAACCTGCGACTGGGCACCTACTACATGAAGAACGTTTACAGCCAGTTCGATGACAATCCTGTGATGGCATCCGCCGCCTATAACGCAGGGCCCAGCCGTGCACGCAGATGGCGCGGAGAAACCCCGCTGGAAGGCGCCATCTACGCCGAGACCATCCCCTTCGATGAGACGCGTGATTACGTGAAGAAGGTAATGAGCAACACCATCTATTACGCCAAGCTATTCGGCCACCCTTCCGAGTCGCTGAAGAATCGCTTGGGTGTCATCGCTCCCCGCAGTCCGGTCAACCAGCAGGCTGACAAAGATGAGATCTGATGAGCCGCAGATCTATTGCGTCGGCGGTGCAGTGCGTGACCGTTTGTTGGGTCTGCCTGTAAAAGATCACGATTGGGTCGTCGTCGGTAGCACGCCCGAGCAGATGGAGGCGCAAGGGTTCAAAGCAGTCGGTAGCGATTTTCCCGTTTTTCTACATCCCAAGACGCATGAAGAATACGCACTGGCGCGCACCGAGCGCAAAGTAGCGCAAGGCTACAAAGGCTTCACCGTCTATACCTCGCCCGATGTCACACTTGAACAAGACCTGTTGCGCCGCGACTTCACCATCAACGCCATCGCACAAGATGAACATGGCGATCTCATCGATCCTCACGGCGGACAAGCTGATCTGAAAGCGGGCGTGTTGCGTCATGTGAGCGAAGCCTTTGCCGAAGACCCTGTGCGTATCTTGCGTGGTGCGCGTTTCGCCGCACGTTTTGGTTTCACCTTCGCACCTGAGACCTTGGAGTTGATGCGGACGATGGTGCGCGCTGGCGAAGTCGATGCGCTGGTGGCCGAGCGTGTGTGGCAAGAACTCTCACGCGGTTTGATGGAGCAACACCCTTCGCGCTTCTTCACTACGCTGCGCGAGTGCGGCGCGCTCCAGAAGATATTGCCGGAATTGGATGTCATGTTCGGCGTGCCGCAGAACCCGACCTACCATCCCGAGATCGACTGCGGCGTCCACGCCATGATGGTGTTGGACGACACGGCCAAACATGGGTATCCACTGGAAGTCAGGTTCGCAGCGCTGGGGCATGACCTCGGCAAAGGCAACACGCCAGCAGACATCCTGCCGCGCCACATCGGCCATGAGATGCGCAGCGTCGATCTGCTCAAAGGCGTGTGCGAGCGCTTGCGCGTACCTGCCGAGTGCAGAGACCTCGCCGCACTCGTCGCGCGCTATCACGGCAACATCCACAGAGCCAAAGAGCTGCGCGCCGACACCATCGTCAAATTGTTCGATAGCTGCGACCTATGGCGCAAGCCGGAACGTTTCGCACTCATCCTGCAAGCCTGCGAATCGGATGCGCGCGGACGTACTGGCCATGAGAACGATGCCTACCCGCAGACTGCCTACTTCCTGCGATGTGCCGCCGCCGCCCAAGCGGTGAATGCGGGCGATATCGCACGTGCCTGCGCGGACAAGATGTTCATCGCCGATAAGGTGAGAGAAGCACGCATCGCGGCGGTAGAGAGGGCTACAATGAGCATAGATTGAACGGTCAAGATCGGACCGCTAGCTTTTAACTGCAAGAACCCAGAAATATTCCTCGAATGAACGAACAAACTCTTTCCGATTCAAATTTGGATAAACTTTTTTCAGCGATCGAAAACGATGAGATGACCTTGCCGGCGATGCCGGAGCTTGCGATCAAGATCCAACGCATGCTGGATGATTTCAACGTGTCTGCCATGCAGATCGTGACGGCAGTCTCTAGTGACCCAGTCCTGGCTGCTCAAATCATCAAGTCCGCTAACAGCGCCATCTATAGTGGTAAGCCTAAGGTGGATAAAGTGATGCCGGCGGTCTCAAGGATCGGCTACAAGTCACTACGCAATATCGTCATCACGGTCACGATGAACAAACTCTCTGTCGCGAATCATCCAGTCACCAAACGATATATCGCGGATTTCTGGGCGCATAGTCGTGAGGTCGCAGCCATCAGTTATGTGTTGGCCAAGAACCTCAAACATCTCAATCCAGATCAGGCCATGTTGGCGGGTTTGGTGCACGACATCGGTACTTTGCCTTTATGCCTTTTCGCAGAGAAGAACATCAACGATCTGGATGAAGAGACACTCAATTCCCTCGCCAGAAGATTCAGGGCAAAGGTCGGTGAAAGATTGTTGGTGAAATGGGAGTTCCCTGAAGAGCTGACAAAAGTCATCGTAGCGCACGAAGACCTTCAGCGCGATTCCGGCGAGTTACTTGCTTCGTATTCCGATGTTGTCACTGTCGCGAACATGCTCAATCCTTCAACTGTAAATCTGATCGATTGGTACAAGATCACTGCGGTGAGAAAACTTTGGTTGGATAAAGAGACGTTGCAGACGTTCTTCGAGAGATTCAATAGCGAACTCAAGGCGGCCCGAGAACTTCTTTCGTAGTTTCACGGCAGACATCACAAGCGGCGCGACATATCCCCACGTATGAATCCCGCCAAGGGTCCTTCCATTCCTTTACCCAATGCGATGACTTTGAACAGCTCGCCCATCTCGGCGGGGCTGGTGAGTTTTTGGAATTGGCTAGAGAGCGGGGCGTAGGCGCGCACATCTTCCGGTGAGACCTCGCTCAAGAGATCAGTCACGCCGTTGTTGATGAGGAAATGCGCTTGCGAGGTGTAGCCCAAGAAATGCGCACCATGGTCGATAGCGGCTTCGGCGATGGCAGTGAAATCGACGTGGGCGGTGATGTCCTGCAAGCCTAATAGATAGAACGGGTCGTCGTGCGCGTGGTGGCGGTAGTGGCACATCAATGTGCCACGCGAGCGTTGCGGGTGGTAATACTCGGCACTGCCGAAGCCGTAGTCGATGAACAGCATCACACCTTTTTCTAGGCGTTCACTCAGGCTGGCGATGAGGCCGCGCGCTGCCAGTGAGACCTCGCTCAGGTAGTCGTCAGGTACGTTGATGTCCTTGGCGATAGCGAGCAGGGCTGCGTTCTCGGGGATGCGGTCTTGCCACGCGAAGGTGGGGCCGTTACTGGTCACGCCGCGCTCAAGGACGCGACTTTCTGACCAATGGATGAGATGCACAGGGAGTGCGTCCAACACTTCGTTGCCGATGACTGCCCCCGATATCTTTTCGGGTAACACATCTAGCCACTTAACTCGGTCCGCGAGATGCGGCACGCGTTCATGTATCAATGCTTGTTGACGTTCGCGTAGGTCGGCACTGACTTCGAGTATCGAATAACTTTCTGGAAGCGCGTCGCGTTTCTCCAACTCGGCGAGGATGTCCAAGGCCAATTTGCCGCTACCCGCGCCGAGTTCGAGGATGTGCGGTGTACTCGCCTGCATCACCTCAATGAGCTGTTTGGCGAGAGTGCGGCCGAACAAGGGGGAAAGTTCTGGGGCGGTGATGAAGTCGCCTGCTTCACCGAACTTGCGCGCACCTGCCGTGTAGTAGCCCAAGCCCGGTGCATACAGCGCCAGCTCCATGAAACGAGAGAAAGGTATCCAACCACCTTGGGTAGCGATGTCGTGGCGGATGAGTTCGCTCAGGCGCTCGCTGTGGGCGATGGCATCAGGGCGGGGAGTGGGAAGGTTGGCGCGCATGGTCGGGTATAATCCAAAAGTGAGCGAAGTGTAGTGGAGACAGGCATGCAAGGCAAAACGGTATTGGTAACAGGCGGGGCGAAGCGCGTAGGCGCGGCCATCACGCGTCGTTTGCACGCGGCGGGGGCGAACATCGTCATCCACTATCGCAGTTCCCTCAATGAAGCACTCGCCTTGCGTTCAGAATTGAACGCGATCCGTAAAGATTCCGCACAGTGTGTTCAGGCCGACCTGGTGGATGTGGCGGCATTGAAGCCCATGGTCGAGGAAGCGATTCGTTGTTTCGGTCACTTGGATGCACTCATCAATAACGCTTCCAGTTTCTATGCGACGCCATTGGCAGAAGTCGATGAATCGCAATGGCTGGACTTGGTAGGTACCAATCTGAAGGCACCCATGTATCTTGCACAAGCTGCGGCCGCAGAATTGCGGCAGCGCAATGGTTGTATCGTCAACATCGCGGACATCCATGCCGAGCGCCCCATGCAGGGTCATCTGTTGTACAGCGTGGCGAAGTCTGGCTTGGTGGCGCTGACCAAATCGTTGGCGCAGGAGATGGCACCGCAGGTGCGCGTCAATGCGGTCGCACCGGGCGTCATCATCTGGCCTGAGGGAGAGGCGTGGCAGGATGCGGAGCAACGCAACAAGATCGTCGCGCATACGTTACTTAAGCGCGAAGGAACGCCTGACGATATCGCCAAGACCGTGCAGTTTCTGATCGCCGATGCACCTTACATCACCGGCCAAGTCATCGCAGTGGATGGCGGGCGCAGTATCAACATTTGAGAATCATATGAACGACATCGTCCAACCCATCCATTTCGAATCGCACTCGACCAATTTCAATCGTCTCAAGGGCAGGCTGGAAAGTCAGGTCGGCAAAGCCATCGGCGACTTCAATATGATCGAAGAGGGCGACACCGTGATGGTGTGCCTGAGTGGGGGTAAGGATTCCTACACGCTGTTGGACATACTCCTCACGTTGCGCAAACGCGCGCCCATCGATTTCAAGATCGTGGCGATGAATCTGGATCAGAAGCAGCCGGGTTTCCCGGCGGATGTATTGCCGAACTATCTGAAGAACCTCGGTGTCGATTTCCACATCGAGACGCAAGACACCTATTCCATCGTCAAAGAGAAGATCCCCGAAGGAAAGACGACCTGTTCACTGTGCTCGCGGCTGCGTCGCGGCATCATCTACAAAGTGGCGGGTGAGCTGGGTGCGAACAAGATCGCGCTAGGACACCACCGCGACGATATGGTGGAGACACTGTTCTTGAACATGTTCTTCGCCGGTAAGTTGAAAGCGATGCCGCCTAAATTGGTGACTGACAAGGGTGACCACATCGTCATTCGTCCACTCGCCTATTGCGCCGAGAAGGACATCTCGCGTTATGCGCGCGGCATGGAGTTCCCCATCATCCCGTGCAACCTGTGCGGCTCGCAAGAGAACCTGCAACGGCAGAACATCAAGCAGATGCTTACCGATTGGGAGCGTCAGTATCCTGGACGTTCGCAGACCATCTTCTCTGCCATGCAGAACGTCAAACCCTCACATCTGCTCGATGGTGGATTGTTCGACTTCAAGAACATGCAGCTGGGGGCGAAGGTGGACGAGGGGGATGTGGCGTTCGATTGAGGCAAGATTTGTCGCGGGAGTTGGCTCGGCGTTAGTATCACTGACAAGCTGCATTTAGAGGGGAGTCGACATGAACCAAAAGCAAAAGATCACCTTATGGGTCGGCTTTTTCAATCTGGTTTTTCTGACGCTATTCCCACCTTTTGACTCCTTGTCGATCGCGGGGGCCAACACGTTGGTCTTTGCCGGTTTCAGTTTCGTGTTCTCGCATAGTGCAAGCGAAGCCATCAATACCGATGTCCTGTTCTTGGAGATCGTGGTGTTGTTGGTGAATATCGGTATCGCTTGGTTGCTGTTTCGTGATGCGGGGCAGCAAACTGGGACGAAACGCAGATTCAATGTCCAGAATGCAGTGCTGATCGTGGTGGCGATCAACTTGACCATCATTCTGCTCTTTCCACCATTCGAGAATGTGGTCGACCTCAGGAGTCTGGACACATCCGAATTCCAAGGCTTCTACTTCATTTTCTCGGCAGATCCGATGCATGCCATCATCACCTCTGTGTTGTATGAAGAAGTGGTCTTTGTGCTATTCAACGGGGCGTTGGCATGGTTGTTCTTCCGAGAAGAAAAATCGAAGGAGCTGACGCCTCAAGAGACTAGGGAACTGATCCGTAAGCTCAGCGGAAAATAAGCTCGCCGACTACTTTAGTCGGCTACCTGATCAGGCCGGATTCACCGCCACCTTAAAGATCACCTTGCGTACCGTCCCCGTTCCAATCAACGGGGCATGCGCATCCTCAGGGTAGAAGATGCAGAAGTGATCCGGTGGTACCGGCACATAGGAGGCCGGCGCATCGTGGAAGAAGCGGATGTCGCGCTCGTCGCTGTGTTCGCTCACTGGGTTCAAACAATCCGCCAACGGTTTCCATCCCATCGTCTCATCACCCTCCAGCACCAACTGGATGTCGATGTATCTGCGGTGCGCTTCCAACTTCGCCATCTCCTTCGTCTTCGCGGGCACTTGCTCGATGATGGCGATGAGGTCGTCGCCCAGCACCTGATAACGCCCCGGTGCTAAGGCGAACAGATCGGTGTCGCGGATGTAATCGAACGCATATTGGAACAGCGGGTGAAGTGCTGTGTAGCGTTCGGATTGGGAGAGGGCGGAGAGGATCATGGGGCTTACTTTCTGAGAGGGAGTATGCGTGTCATCGTGTCGTCGCGTACGACGAGGTGATGGTACAGCGCGGCGACCACATGCCCGCCAATGAGGAAATATCCGGTAGTGCCGATGACTTCATGAATTTCCTTGATCTGCGAGGCGAGTTCCTTGTTCGCCTCGATCAGTGCGGGCAGGTCGAAAGGAATGGGTTTGCCCGCTGCGCTCAGCAGCAACCAGCCACTGATCGGCATGCCGATCATCAGCACATACATTGCTAGGTGCAAGAGTTTGGAAGCAAGCTGCTGCGATGGTGCTGGGGCGGGCTGAATGGCGGGTGTGGGGCCAGAGAGGCGTGCTGCGATACGTAACCACACCAAGGCGAGGACCACCATGCCGAGCGCGAAGTGCAAGCTCTTCAAAGCTTCGCGCGGGTCGCTGCCTTTTTCGTACAACACGCGCAGCTCGATGCTGGCATACACGCCAACGAACAACAGCAACATCAGCCAATGCAGACCGATGGAGAGTGAGCCATAACGGGTCGCGGTGTTCTTCCAATTCATGTGTGTCTCCTGAAGTGTTGATGACTGCAGCGTATTTTATTTACTTTTCGTGACCATATTGTTGCTGGCCGCATCCCGGAAGATATCCAATTGCGGTTTGTAGATGTCGCTACGCATATCGAATGCGCCCATCACGCTGTGGAATATCGTTTCGTGCGCATGTTGTGAGTGGCTGAGTGCGGCATCTGCGGCCAGCGTCTTATGCCGCTTGAAAGTGGGCGACATCCATACGATGTAGGGGATGTCTTTTTGCACATCCGGTGCGAGCGAATACGGCGTGCCGTGCAGGTACAAGCCATGTTCGCCCAGCGACTCACCGTGGTCGGATGCGTACATCATCACTGTCGAGGTCTTTTGTATCGAGCCCAACATCGCGATGGTCTTGGATAAGAAACGGTCGGTGAACAAGATGGTGTTGTCGTAGGCGTTGGTCAACTCATCAGCGCTGCAATCTTGTACTTGCACGGAACGGCATGCGGGAGAGAACTTCTCTGCGTCCTGCGGATAGTGGTTGAAATAGTCTGGCCCATGGCTACCTGATTGGTGCAGCACGACGAACACTTTGTCGTTGGGTGTCTTGGCGATACGTTCAGCCAGACCGTTCAGCATGCCCTCATCCAATTGGCATCCCAAGCCCTTGCAATCGCCGCGCACTTCCGAGGACTTCAGATAGGTGCCCACTTTGAGCGGCGGCTCACCCCAGTTGTTGCTGATCCAGATCACATCTACGCCGTTGCTTTGCAGATAACTCGGCAAAGCTTCGTAGTTATGTATCAGTGTGGAACTCGAATCGACATGTGCCAGCATGCACTGGATGGATGCGGTGGTGTAGGTGGAGCAGGAATGTGAATTGGGAATAGCGATAGCGCCCGCTTCGCTGAGTAGTGGGTTGGTGTTGCGTGCGTACCCGTAGAGTGAGAAGTTCGCGGCACGTGCTGATTCACCGATGACTAGCACGACGACGGTCTTGCCCTGAGCCACGAAGTGCGCAGGCGGCAGCTTTTCCAAGGTGCGCGACTGCATCATCTTCTCCGTTTGGTAACGTGCCGAGTTGATGACGTATGACCACGGCATGATCATGCCGCCCAACTTGCGCGCATGTTTGTCTATCCAGAACCAAGATTGAGCGTTCGCGTATATCCAGCCGATACCCAACAGCAGTGACAGCGACAGTGCGGCGACGAGTCGCAATCTGGAGGTGTGCTTCAGCGTGATGCGCGAGATCAACCAGATCGGCAACACACCGAACAACAAAAGGTGGAGGAAGAACGCAGGATGCAGATAACTGCCCGCCTCGGCGGTATTCGTGTTGAACACATTGCCCATCATGGACTTGTCCAACACCACCTGATAGGTCTGGATGAAATAGATCGCGATGGCGTTGCCGAACGCGAAGAACATCGCGATGGGTTTGAGCAAGCGTTGCGAGACGAGCGCGAATATGAACAAGGCCAGCAACGTCAACAGCATCACCATCACGAACAGCGTCAGCACCGCCAACAGGCCGGGGAGCGAGGTCGCATCTAGTTCGCTGAAGGCGAACCTGTAAAGAGGGAGCTGATATAGCGTGGCATTGATCGCCGCGAAAGCGAGGATGAAGGCGGTGCCGCCGAGCGTGAAGCGGAAGCGCTTATTGAAGTTTTGAAACCATGAGGCCATCTGATCCCTAGGAGACATAAGGTTGCGATGCAAAGGCCCGTTTTACACGAACCTTGCCACCATGCCTTTTGATAGTTCGCCTTGCAAGGGGATGCGCACGCGATGTCCGCTTCCTGGTGCGACGACGATGGGGCTACCTTCCATGCTGCGCATCTCTTTCAATTCGACGATGCTGTTGCCTGCAGGGTGGATGATCTCCAACTTGTCACCGACGGAGAACTTGTTCTTCACATCGATCTCGGCCATGCCATTCGCACAGGCCACGATGTCGCCGACGTATTGCTGGCGGAAGCTCTCGGAGTGGCCGCGCATGTAGTTTTGTTGTTCGTGGGTGTGATGGCGTTCGTAGAAGCCGTCGGTGTAGCCACGGTTCGCCAGTGCATCCAGCGCACCCAGCAGTTCCAGATTGAAGGGGCGCCCCTTCACGGCATCGTCGATGGCTTGGCGATATACCTGCGCGGTGCGTGCTACGTAGTAGATGGATTTGGTGCGGCCTTCGACCTTGAGCGAATCCACGCCGATCTTCACCAGTCGCTCGACGTGCTCGACCGCGCGCAGGTCTTTCGAGTTCATGATGTAGGTGCCGTGTTCGTCTTCCAGCACGGGCATCAACTCGCCCGGATGGTCCTGGCGTGAGATGACATACACGCGGTCGGCCAATGGGTGGCGCGGTTGTGAGCCGCAATCGGACAGGGCGGAATCACTCAGCGCTTTGTCGAAATCGAAATCGATCTTTTCAACATGGCCCGTGCCGTCTTCGGCGGCGTTCTCCACTTTGTAATCCCAGCGGCAGGAGTTGGTGCACGTGCCTTGGTTGGCATCGCGGTGGTTGAAGTAGCCGGAGAGCAGGCAACGACCCGAATAGGCGATGCAGAGCGCGCCGTGGATGAACACTTCCAGCTCGATGTCTGGGCACTGCTGGCGTATCTCTTCGATCTCGTCCAGAGACAATTCGCGCGACAGGATGACGCGCGACAGGCCGAGTGATTTCCAGAACTTCACTGCCGCGTAGTTGACGGTATTGGCTTGCACCGAAAGATGGATCTCCTGCTCGGGCCAACGCTCGCGCACCATGGCGATCAGACCTGGGTCGGCCATGATGAGCGCATCCGGCTTCATGGCGATGACGGGTTCCATGTCCGCCATGTAGGTCTTCACCTTGGCGTTGTGCGGCATTAGGTTGCTGGCGACGAACAGCTTTTTGCCAAGCGCATGGGCTTCTTGGATGCCGATGCCTAACTCTTCCAACTTGAACTCGTTGTTGCGCGCTCGCAGAGAGTAACGCGGTTGCCCGGCATACACCGCGTCTGCCCCGAAGGCGTAGGCGGTGCGCATCTTGTCGAGGGTGCCAGCGGGCAATAAGAGTTCAGGTGTCTTCATTTTGAATTACGCGCGATAGCCGAGTCGATTCAAGATATCGATGGAGGCGTTCGCTTGGTTGAGTGTGTAGAAGTGCAACGCAGGTGCGCCACCGGCGATGAGCTTCTCGCAAAGCTGTGTGACGGCATCACGACCAAAGGCTTGCACTGATTCCACGTCGTCGCCGTAACCTTCCATCGTCTTGCGCATCCAGCGTGGGATCTCCGCACCGCAGGTGTCGGAGAAACGCGCGAGCTGTGAGTAACGCACGATAGGCATGATGCCCGGCACGATGGGTGCGGTGACGCCGAGCTTGCGTGTCTCGTCCACAAAGCGGAAGTAAGCATCGGCATTGTAGAAATATTGCGTGATGGCGGAGTTGGCGCCGGCGTTGATCTTACGCTTGAAGTTGAGCATGTCCTCGCGTGCCGAGTTGGCTTGCGGGTGGAACTCAGGGTACGCGGCGACTTCGATGTGGAAGTGTTCGCCAGTCTGCGCGCGAATGAACGACACCAACTCGTTGGCATAGTGGAACTCGCCGATGCTGGCCATGCCGGAGGGCAGGTCGCCGCGCAAGGCGACGATACGTTTGATTCCCATCTCTTTGTAAGTCTTCAGTAGCGCGCTGATGTTCTCGCGCGTGCCGCCGACGCAGGAAAGATGCGGTGCGGCTTGGTGTCCTTCGGCGTGGATGAGTTGGATGGTGTCCAGCGTGCGGTCTTGGGTGGAGCCGCCTGCGCCAAACGTGCAAGAGAAGAACTCCGGTTTCAGCGCAGCCAAACGTTTGCGCGCTGCGGTGAGTTTCTCAGCACCTTCGGGTGTCTGCGGTGGAAAGAATTCGAAACTGATGGGGGGAAGACTCATATCTTTTTCCTCATTACTTGGGCGGCAGCAGAACTCAGCGCCCATGAAAAAATACTGTACAACACTGCGCCCAAGACGCCATACCAAAAACTATCGACCACGAAGCCTTTCAAGATCGAACCTGCGAACCAGAACATCAGTCCGTTGATGACGAAGATGAACAGTCCTAAGGTGATGACTGTGACAGGCAGGGTGAGTATCAAGAATATCGGGCGGATGAGCGTATTGACCAATCCGAGCACGAAGGCGGCGATGACAGCAGCCATGAAGCCGGTCACATGGATACCCGGCACTAGGTTCGCAACGGCGAACAGTGCTAAAGAATTGAGAGTCCAGATGAATAGGAGTCGTAGCAGCATTTTTCTTTATTAAGTTAAGAGGGGCGAACCTTAGGTCCGCCCCTCGCCATCATACCTGCAACTACCTGATCAATAACGGTAGTGGTTGGCCTTGTAAGGACCTTCCTTTGGTACGCTGATGTAAGCGGCTTGCTGGTCGGTCAATGTGCTCAACTGTGCGTTCAGTGTCGTCAGTTGCAAACGTGCGACCTTCTCGTCCAGGTGCTTCGGCAAGGTGTACACGCCGATCGGGTAGTCCTTGGTGCGGGTGAACAGTTCGATCTGAGCGATGGTCTGGTTCGCGAACGAAGACGACATCACGTAAGAAGGATGACCTGTGCCGCAACCCAAATTCACCAGACGACCTTCAGCCAACAACAGGATCTTTTTGCCATCTGGGAAGATGACGTGGTCGACTTGCGGCTTGATGTTGTCCCACTTGTATTGCTTGAGGGAAGCGACATCGATCTCGTTGTCGAAGTGGCCGATGTTGCACACGATGGCTTGGTTCTTCATCTTCTTCATGTGATCGTGGGTGATGACATGGTAGTTGCCCGTCGCTGTCACGAAGATGTCGCCGTGTTCGCAGGCGTAATCCATGGTCACTACGCGGTAGCCTTCCATCGCGGCTTGCAATGCGCAGATCGGGTCGATCTCGGTCACCCAGACTTGGGCGGACAGCGCGCGCAAAGCTTGAGCAGAACCTTTACCCACGTCGCCGTAACCTGCAACGACAGCGATCTTGCCAGCCACCATCACGTCGGTCGCGCGCTTGATCGCATCGACCAAGGATTCGCGGCAGCCATACAGATTGTCGAACTTGGATTTGGTGACGGAGTCATTCACGTTGATGCCGGGGAACTTGAGTTCGCCGCGCTCATGCATCTGATACAAACGATGTACGCCGGTGGTCGTCTCTTCAGTCACACCCTTGATGGCGGCGAGACGTGTGGAGTACCAAGTCTTGTCGGTCGCCAGCTTAGCTTTGATGGAGTTGAACAAGCAGATCTCTTCTTCAGAGCCGGGGTTGCTCAACAGGGATGCGTCTTTTTCCGCACGTGCACCCAGATGTAACAACAGGGTGGCGTCACCACCATCGTCCAAGATCATGTTGGATAGGCCGCCATCCGCCCATTCGAAGATGCGATGGGTGTAGTCCCAGTATTGTTCCAATGTCTCGCCTTTGATCGCGAACACCGGCGTGCCAGTCGCGGCGATGGCAGCAGCAGCGTGGTCTTGTGTGGAGTAGATGTTGCAAGAAGCCCAGCGCACTTCTGCGCCCAGCGCTTTCAGCGTCTCGATGAGCACGCCAGTCTGGATGGTCATGTGCAACGAGCCTGTGATGCGAGCGCCACGCAGCGGTTGAGTCGCAGCATATTCGTTACGGATGGCCATCAGGCCTGGCATCTCGATCTCTGCGATGGCCAGTTCTTTGCGTCCCCAAGCAGCGAGGGACATGTCGGCGACGATATAGTCGGTGAAATTGCTAGTAGTCATAAAGCACTCCATTCATCTAAAAAGTTAATGAATGGGTGCAGTTGAAACGTGTGAACCACGATCTCCGAGCCTGACGGGGGACTGTGTCCTGTCCCGCTGCAGCACCCCTCGGAGGGTGGGTGTTACGAATTACAGTCCGGCGTCAGCACTCAAGTGCTGACGCCTTATCAGTGTTTTGGCTACGACCACCGCTGCGCGGCTTAACATCGCATGCGATGTTAGTCTTCGCCGAAGTCCTGACAAACCCTTTCAGGGATGGGCTTACAGCCCAGCATCCGCGCGGAGCGCGGCTGCTTTGTCAGTACTTTCCCATTTGAACTCAGGCTCTTCACGACCAAAGTGACCATAGGCTGCCGTCTTTTGATAGATTGGACGCAACAGATCGAGCATCAGCACGATGCCTTTTGGTCGCAGGTCGAAGTGACGCTTTACCAGTTCGGTGATCTTCTCGTCAGAGACCTTGCCCGTGCCGTAGGTGGTGACCATGATGCTGGTGGGTTGTGCCACGCCGATTGCGTAGGAGATCTGCACCAAACATTTGTCGGCCAAACCAGCAGCGACGATGTTCTTCGCTACATAACGTCCGGCGTAAGCAGCCGAGCGGTCGACTTTGGAGGGGTCTTTGCCGGAGAACGCGCCACCACCGTGTGGGGCTGCGCCGCCATAGGTGTCGACGATGATCTTACGGCCAGTCAAACCTGCATCGCCGTGTGGTCCGCCGATGACGAAGCGACCGGTCGGGTTCACCAGATACTTGATGTCGCCTTTGATGAGCTCTTTCGGCAATACCGGTTTGATGATCTCTTCGATCACGGCTTCACGAATCTGCTCAAGTGTCATCTCGGGCGTGTGCTGGGTGGAAAGCACCACGGTGTCGATGCTGAAAGGTTTGTCATCCACGTACTTGATAGTGACTTGCGATTTCGCATCGGGACGTAGCCAATTCAAACGACCATCGCGGCGCAGTTGTGCTTGGCGCTCGACGATGCGGTGCGACAGGTAGATGGGGAGAGGCATCAGTGTGTCGGTCTCGCTACAAGCGTAGCCGAACATCAAGCCTTGGTCGCCCGCGCCTTGGTCGAGTGTGTCGTCGTAGGCTTTGTCTACGCCTTGCGCGATGTCTGGACTTTGTTGGCCGTAGCAAACTTGAACGGAGCAACCATCTGCGTCGAAGCGCAGGTTGGGGTCGTCGTAGCCGATGCGGCGGATCGTTTCACGCGCGACTTTGGCGTAGTTCACGTTCGCACTGGTAGTGATCTCACCTGCAAGAACGACCAAGCCTGTGCTCACGAGCGTCTCTGCTGCGATGCGTGAATGCTTGTCCTGCGCTAGAATCGCGTCAACGATCGCGTCGGAAATCTGGTCGGCGACCTTGTCAGGATGGCCCTCTGACACGGATTCGGATGTAAAGAAGTATTCGCTCATGGCTCTCCGTTGTTGCTTGTATTTGGTAAAAGGGCGCGCATTGTACCAAATCCCCATAGCTTGATTTAATAGGTTTTTATTTGATGCTTATTCTGTTCGATGTGTTTTCGCGCCTCCCTTTGTCGGTATTGCACCGACTGGGCGCGTTGCTGGGATGGATCATCTATCTGACATCGAAGCGATATTCGTCACGTCTGCGTGAAAACCTTGAATATTCAGGCATAGAGGGCGGGACTCAGCTACTTCATACCAATATCCGCGAGGCGGGGAAAGGGGTGATGGAGTTACCTTGGGTGTGGAAGCGTTCGTTGGTCGAGGTGGTCGCCGGCGTTAAACGAATCCACGGGTGGGAGCATTTAGAGGCCGCAAACGCCCAAGGAAAAGGCGTGATCATGCTTACGCCTCATATCGGTTGTTTCGAGGTCATCGGGCTTTATGTGGCAGCTCACCAACCTTTCACCTGTATGTATCGTCCTCCACGCTATCCTTCTTTGGACAAACTCATGCATCAGGGCCGTGGACGTGGACAGATGAAATTGGTCCCGGCCGACCTGGGGGGGGTGCGCCACTTATTGAAAGCACTCAAGCGGGGCGAGGCCATCGGGGTGTTGCCAGACCAAGTGCCGGGTAATGGTGAGGGAGAGTGGGCCCCCTTCTTTGGGCGTCCTGCCTACACCATGACGCTGATCGGACGCCTGATCCAGGTCAGCGGTGCACCTGTGGTGATGTGTCATAGTGAACGCCTACCTGACGGAGAAGGCTTTGCTTTGTATTTTTCCACGCTCACTTTTGATCCTGAGCAGTCCATGCCCGAGCAATTGAATGAGGCATTGGAGGCTGTCATCCGTAAGCACCCAGCGCAATATCTGTGGAGCTATAACCGTTACAAAGTCCCACGTGGTGCATTGCCACCAGAGGCAAACAAGGATTCATGATGTTGGTTCGTCTGGGTGTGTTCATTCTGTGGTTGCTGCATTTCCTGCCATTCCGTGTGCTGGTTGCGATCGGCAATGGAGTTGGCGTGTTGCTTTATCTATTGGCAGCGAAGCGTCGTCGGATAGGTGATATCAATCTGCGTTTGTGCTTTCCATACATGCCGGAAGAGATGCGCGCAGTCTTGCTACGTGAACATTTCAAGATGTTCGCACGCGGCTTGGTGGAGCGTTGCATCCTGTGGTGGTCAAGTGCTGAACGCATCAGCAGTTTGATCCGTGTCGAAGGAGTCGAACACTTTGCGTCGATACAAGGCCAGCCTGCGATCCTGCTGACACCGCATTTCGTCGGCATGGATGCGGGCGGTCAATGGGTGGCGCAACATACTGACACGGTGTGTATGTACGCGAACCAGCGCAGCGTCTACCTCACCCAATTGCTACTGGATAAGCGAGCGCGTTTTCGCACGCAATTGTTGTATTCACGCCAGCAAGGCCTGCGTCCCATTCTGAAGGGGATGCGCGAGAACAAACCCTTCATCTATCCGCCTGACCAAGATCAGGGTGTGAAGGACGGTGCGTTCGTCCCCTTCTTCGGCGTACCTGCGGCGACCATGACCTCGGTGTCGCGCATCGCCAAGATGACGGGTGCGAAGGTCGTGCCTAGCATCACTCGGGTATTGCCTGGTGGCGCAGGCTATGTGCTGACTTTCTATCCAGCATGGGAGAATTTTCCAAGTGGTGACGATGTCGCTGATGCACGCCGCATGAACGAATTCATCGAACAGCGTATCTTGGAGATGCCAGAACAATATTTCTGGTTGCATAAGCGGTTCAAGACGCGCCCCGAGGGCGAAGAAAGTTTTTACAAATGAAATACCACGACCTGCGCGACTTCATCTCCCAACTGGAAAAGATCGGCGAACTCAAGCGCGTGGTTGCGCCGGTCTCAACTCATCTGGAGATGACGGAGATCTGTGATCGTGTGTTGCGCGCTCAAGGTCCAGCACTGTTGTTCGAGAACGTGGTGGGACACAAGATGCCAGTGCTCGCCAACCTGTTCGGTACACCGCGCCGTGTGGCATTGGGGATGGGCGAAGAGAATGTCAGTGCATTGCGCGAGGTCGGAAAGTTGCTCGCGTACCTGAAAGAGCCCGAGCCGCCCAAAGGCTTGAAAGACGCATGGGATAAATGGCCGATCCTGAAGCAGGTACTCACCATGTCGCCCAAGGTATTGTCTTCCGCACCTTGTCAGGAAGTCGTGTGGGAAGGTGCAGATGTAGACCTTTCTAAGCTGCCTATCCAGCATTGCTGGCCGGGCGATGTCGCACCGCTCATCACATGGGGCTTGGTGGTCACGCGCGGGCCGAACAAGACAAGACTAAACCTCGGCATCTATCGTCAGCAGGTGTTGAGCAAGAATAAAGTCATCATGCGCTGGCTGGCGCATCGCGGTGGGGCACTCGATTTTCGGGATCACTGTCAAAAGAATCCGGGGCAACCCTTCCCGATCTCCGTTGTCATCGGTGCAGATCCAGCGACCATACTCGGTGCGGTCACGCCCGTTCCCGATTCGTTGTCTGAATACCAATTCGCGGGCTTGTTGCGCGGCAGCAAGACCGAGTTGGTGAAGTGCATCGGCAACGATTTGCAAGTGCCCGCTTCCGCCGAGATCGTGCTGGAAGGCGTGATTCATCCCGATGAGATGGCGCTGGAAGGGCCGTACGGCGACCACACGGGCTATTACAACGAGCAAGACAAGTTTCCCGTTTTCACCATCGAGCGCATCACTATGCGTTCAAATCCGATCTATCACAGCACCTACACTGGCAAACCGCCCGATGAGCCTGCCATGCTGGGCGTGGCGCTGAACGAAGTATTCGTGCCGCTGCTGCAAAAGCAATTCCCCGAGATCGTGGATTTCTATCTGCCGCCGGAAGGTTGCAGCTATCGCATGGCGGTGGTGAGCATCAAGAAACAATACGCGGGACACGCCAAGCGTGTGATGTTCGGCATCTGGAGTTTCCTGCGTCAGTTCATGTACACCAAATTCATCATCGTGGTGGACGACGACATCGATGTGCGCGATTGGAAAGAAGTCATGTGGGCGATCACGACGCGTATGGATCCGGTACGCGATACATTGTTGGTGCCGAACACACCGATCGACTACCTCGACTTCGCTTCCCCCGTGAGTGGACTCGGCGGCAAGATGGGGCTAGATGCCACCAATAAATTCCCCGGCGAGACGCAGCGTGAATGGGGCACTCCCATCGTGATGGACGATGCTGTGAAAGCCAAAGTGGATGCGATGTGGGGCGAGTTGGGTTTATGATTTTTGAGCGTTGCTAGAAACAAAAAAGCCGAGGAAGTACTCGGCTTTTTTTACGAAGCTAAGTTTTAGAAGTTGTAGCTTGTGCCGATACTGATGGCGGTTGCTGACGGAGGATTTGCATCGCTACTAAGCTTGCCAACGCTTTGATACTGCACGTGCATGCTGACTTGCTTGTCCAAGTTGTAACGCGCTCCCAAGCCGAAATATGTATCCGTTTTGGAATGGCTTGGCTTTGTGATTGTCACAGCACCCGTTGCGCTGAGATCAGCCTTGTTGGAAGCAAAGCCCAATTTGCCGAACAAGGAAAGTTCGTTATTGATAGGTGCGATGCCTACGATGGCTGCATGAAGTGAAGTGACCTTGACCGTAATAGTATCGCCGCCGCCCAAATCAACCTTGGAGTCACCCAAAATGGTGTAGCCCAATTCACCTGCGATGTTCGGGTGAAATTGATAGCCAGCGCCAAGGTCGAACATGCCAGGGCTAGGGAAGAGACCCGCATCTTTGAAAGTGGCGCTACCGTAATCGCCGTAGATATAGGCTTGACCTTCTGAGGCTAGGGCCGGAGTTGAGACAAGAGCAGCAACCGTCAGTGCAACTAAGGTTTTTTTCATGGTGTTTTCCTTTGAAAATTAAGATGTGAGAGCGCATGAAACGCAATGCCATCTTAATTTTGTGGGGAAGTGCGCACCATCATACTTTGGTATGTTGTATAAGTGGTTTGCGAGTGGTACTGCAAAAAATTGCGGAGCTTTTCAACTAATCAAGCTGTGCAACGCTTGTGAAATTTCTCCCAAGCCTTATTCCGTGTCTAATGTGTTTTGTATCTTCTCGATTGCTAATGCAATTCAAGGAAAAATTTCGGCAGAACTTCCTTAGAACAGATAACCCAAAGACATGACTACTTCGGTCAGCCAAAGTTCTTGGTCTGCAGTACCTTCGAAGACGGCCACTTTTCGCAGAACGCCATAGGCTTCTTTACCAGTCAACTCCAGATACAGCGATTCGGTCATTCTGTAACGCAGGCCCACCTCGACGCCCACTGTCCAGCCACGTATTTGCCACCAATCGTTGCTAGCGAAGCAGCAACTGTTCACCCATTTTGGTCCCAACTGGTTCGCGTGACCGTCAATCGTATTGTCGGCGTGTGGCATTAATATACCGGCGCCGATTCGACTGATCGATTCCAAATCACCGGGTTTTTGCTTGGGGCCATACAAATGGTTCAGCCAGACCGCATTCAACATGATGTGGTTCAAACCGTTGTGCAATTTGTAATCAAAGAATTGCTTGTCGAGAACCATATTCCCATTGACGGGCTGATTGTGGATTGTGCCGGTAACGAGTGCTGTTTGGCCAATATTCGTGTTGTACTTTGTGTGGTCCAGCGAGAACTCGATGGCGAAGGTCTTCTCCGCATCCATGAACCTGCCGATCCGAATATTCTCCTGCGGTGCGAAGAAATTGAAATTGAGGGTGGAATCGATCGTTTCTGGAATATTGGTATGGAAGTCAGTCGCTTTCACATTATGCACGGTGAAATTATTACCTAGGCTTGGCTGGGTAACGTGGATATCAGAAGGAGCGTAATACTGCCGGCTGTAGCCCCATGAGAAATACCAATTCTTACCATTGCTGATGATAGGCGGTTGATCCGTCGTATTGGTCCCTTGCGGTGCTGTGCTGTCCAGATTGGTGGCCTGCGCAACTGGGGCCGTTTCCGCAAGCGCCAATGAAAAGGGGGCGAGGGATAAGATAGCAATGAAAATGAAATGGCGAGCGAGTTTTGTATTCATGATTTTTGAGATCGAAATAAAAAAGGTGGGAATTACCCACAATGAAGCCGAGGATTATACATTAGCTAATGCTGTTGTACCCACTCGATCAATGCGTCCTGTGCATCCTGCCCGCGTTGGGCATAAGGGTGGTTGATGAAGAACACGACGATCCATTCTTTACCGCTCTTTGCGCGCACGTAGCCAGCGATGGTCTTGACGCCAGTCAGGGTGCCGGTCTTGAGGTGCGCATGGCTGGCGGCAGGGCTCTTCTTCAGACGCTTCTTCACCGAACCATCAACCCCCAGTATCGGCAGCGAGGCTTCTAGCTCGGCGCTAAGGGGATGGTTGCTGGCGTGTTGCAGGAGTTGGGCCATGTGCGAAGCAGTGATGCGTTCTTTGCGAGAAAGCCCTGCGCCATTCTCCAGCACCAATTCAGGGAAGTGCAGCTGATTGCGCATCAGCCACATCTGTGTGGTGAGGATGCTGCGCTCGATGTTCATGCTGCCAAGCTTGTTGCTCACTTGTTCGGAAGTGTTCTGTTCTTCAGGATCGTTGATCGCAGAGCCTAAGGTTAGGAACAACTGTCTTGCCATCACGTTGTTGCTGTATTTGTTGATGTCGCGAATGATGCCGCTCAAGGGTTCAGAGCGATGTGTGGAGAAGAGGGTGGCATTGGCGCTGACCAAGCCATCACGTTCCCTCCCTTTGATCGTTCCACCTAGTTCTTTCCAGATCGCACCGAACAATGCGCCGACATAACGTGTGTGCGGCATCACGCTGAGGTTTTGCTCGCGCTCGCCGCATTCCAGTGCGTAGTCGCCTTGCAGCACGACGCTGTCCCCTAAGGGTTGCACTTGGAACAGGTCATCCCAGTTGTCGCAGTTCACCTTGCCGCCATTCGGCGCCAAGCGGTTGTACAGCATGAAGCCATCCAGTGGCGGTTCGGTGACGACTGTCAATCCATTGCCGTTGGGGATGTAACGTAGGCGCAGTGTGTTGAAGTTGATGAGCAAGGCATCCGGTCCTACGTTGTATGCACGTACCGCGTCGTTGTCGAATTCGGCGGGGTCGTGCGCAGGCAGGTCGTAGAAACTACGGTCCAAGATCAAGTCACCTTGGATGTCTCGCAGTCCGCGCGCGCGCAATTCACTCAGCCACAACCAGAATTGTTCGATGGTGAATTTCGGATCGCCATAACCTTTGAGGATGAGATCGCCTTTCAGCACGCCGTCCTTTAATTCGCCATTTAGCCACGCCTCTGTCTTCCAGGTGTAGGCGGGGCCGAGTAGATCGAGTGCCGCGTAAGTGGTGACCAGCTTCATGGTCGAAGCGGGATTCATCGCACGTTGCGTGTTGAGTGCGATGAGCGAGCCATGCTTGCCTACCTCGCGTACTTCGACCGCGACGGCATTGAGTGGGATGCCGACCTTCTTCAATTCTTGTTGCACGGAATGCGGCAACGCGACTGCCTGAGCATTGGCGGTGAACAAAAGCGCAAGGAGTGTAAAGAGCAATCTCATGACAGCGTATCAATGACAGTGAGCGTGCGCTCCACCAACATTTGCATTTCCTTTTCGGTGATGACGTAAGGCGGCATGAAATATACCGTGTTGCCCATGGGGCGCAACAGCAATTCATGTAGCAGTCCGAGGGTGAAACAACGTTGTGCAAAATCGGCGTGAGCTGTGTCGACTTCAAATGCCCAGATCATGCCAGTGTTGCGGAAATTCCTGACCTTTGCATGTTCGCGTAAGGGTGTTGCGATGCGGTTGAAGATAGCCACCTTGACGCGGTTGGCATTCAATACATCGTCTTGCTCAAAGATGGCCAGCGTGGCCAGTGCGGCGCGGCAAGCCAAGGGATTGCCTGTGTAGGAGTGTGAGTGCAAGAAGCCGCGCGCTGTCTGGTCATCATAAAAGGCTTGGTATATGTGGTCGGTGGTCATCACGATGGATAGCGGCAGATAGCCACCTGAGATGCCTTTTGAGATGAGCAAGAAATCGGGCGAGATGTTCGCCTGCTCACAAGCGAACATCGTTCCCGTGCGCCCCATACCGACTGCAATCTCGTCAGCGATGAGATGTATGTCATATTGCGAGCAAAGTTCACGCGCACGTTGCAAATAGATCGGGTGATACATCGCCATGCCTGCCGCGCCTTGAATTAGTGGCTCGATGATGAAGGCGGCGATACTTTTGTGATGCGCTTGCAGATGTTTCTCGAGTGAATTTGCGCAACGTAGCGCGTAGTCCTCCGCACTCTCGTCAGCTGCGGCATCGCGCCAATCAGGGCAAGGCACCGTCGCATTCTGTTTGATGAGTGAGCCGTAGGCATCGCGGAACAGCGCCACATCGGTCACCGACAATGCGCCCAAGGTCTCGCCGTGGTAGCTGTTCTGTAGGCTGATGAATTCCGATTTGTGTGGTTTGCCGCTGTTGCGCCAGTAGTGCGCACTCATCTTCAAGGCGATCTCGGTCGCCGAAGCGCCATCCGAGCCATAGAAGCAATGCCCTAGTCCGGCAGGTGCAAGTTCGCTTAGCCTTTCGGAAAGTTGCACCACTGGCTCATGCGTGAACCCTGCCAACATCACATGTTCCAGTTTACCCAGCTGGTCAGTGATGGCGGCGTTGATGCGTGGGTTGCAATGCCCGAAGAGATTCACCCACCACGAACTCACTGTATCCAGATAGCGCTTGCCGTCGAGGTCGTACAGCCACACCCCTTCGCCGCGTGCGATAGGCACGAGGGGGAGCGTCTCGTGGCGCTTCATTTGCGTGCAGGGATGCCAGACGGAGGATAGGCTGCGGGCAAGGAGGTCGTGATTCGATGTCATGTGCGGCATCATAACGTAAGATGCATCCATCGATTTTATCGGGAGAGCGCGATGCGTATTCTAATCACGGGTGGGACGGGCTTGATCGGACGTCAGCTTTGCGCGGTTCTTCTGACGCAAGGACATGGATTGACGGTGCTGAGTCGTCATCCCGAAACGGTCGCTGCAAAGTGCGGGCCTGCGGTGCAAGCGATGAAAAGTTTGGACGAATGGACAGCGGATCAGGTATTCGACGCAGTCATCAATTTGGCGGGTGAGCCTATCGTCGATGCCTATTGGTCGGCTAAACGTAAGCAAGTGTTGCTGGATAGTCGAGTGGGGCTGACGGAGAAGTTGGTGCAACGAATCGCGGCAGCTCAACAAAAACCAACCGTGTTGTTGAGTGGCTCAGCGGTGGGCTATTACGGTAATGGGGGTGAAATGGTGCTGGATGAGGCTATGGCGCCAGGCCATGATTTCCCATCCGAACTTTGTGCTTCGTGGGAGAACGCTGCACGTGTGGCAGAGCACAGTGGTGTGCGAGTCTGCTTGTTGCGCACCGGCTTGGTATTGAGCAGGCGCGGCGGTTTGCTGGGACGTATGTTGCTGCCGTTCAAGTTGGCGCTGGGGGCAAGGCTGGGCGATGGCAAACAATGGATGAGTTGGGTGCATATCGACGATTATGTGGCGATGGTGTTGCGTCTGTTGAATGATGCCTCGCTCAATGGTGCATTCAACATGACTGCGCCAGCCCCCGTCACCAATGCGGAATTCACCCAAACATTGGCGCAAGCATTACATCGCCCCGCGTTGTTCGTTGCGCCCAGCTTTGTGTTGAAGCTGGCGATGGGTGAGCGAGCTTGTCTACTGCTAGAGGGGCAGCGCGTGATTCCAAAACGGATTCAATCATCAGGTTTTCAATTCTCACACCCTCGGTTAGACGGCGCGTTGCAAGACTTGCTGAAATAGCCCTAAAACGCTCCCCAACAATAAAAACCTCCGCCGCCCTTGAAATCGGAGGGGGCAACCCCTATCATTAGCAGTCGCTGGTGGAGAGTGCTAATGACCCACCTTCGCATTTGATCAACCCACTGATTTTAGGAGAAATAAGCATGAAGATTCGTCCTTTGCATGACCGCGTGATCGTTAAGCGCATGGAAGAAGAGCGTAAGACCGCATCCGGTATCGTGATTCCTGACGCGGCGACTGAGAAGCCTGATCAAGGCGAGATCGTTGCTGTTGGCAACGGCAAAATCGGTGAAGACGGCAAAGTTCGCGCAATGAGCGTGAAGGTCGGCGACAAAGTGTTGTTCGGCAAATATTCCGGGCAAGCTTTCAAAATCGACGGCGTAGAGCTGTTGCAGATGCGTGAAGATGACCTCATCGGCGTCATCGAGGCTTAATCAATTTTAAGAATTTCATTAGGAGAATAGAACATGGCAGCAAAAGACGTGAAATTCCATGATGCAGCACGTGCCAAGATGGTCGTGGGTGTCAACATTCTGGCCGATGCGGTCAAAGTAACATTGGGCCCTAAAGGCCGTAACGTCGTGTTGGATCGTTCTTACGGTTCTCCACACATCACTAAAGACGGTGTGTCCGTGGCTAAAGAGATCGAACTGAAAGATAAGTTCGAGAACATGGGCGCACAGATGGTCAAGGAAGTCGCTTCCAAGACTTCTGATGTTGCGGGTGACGGCACAACGACTGCGACCGTTTTGGCGCAGTCCATCGTGCAAGAAGGCATGAAGTTCGTGGCTGCTGGCATGAACCCAATGGATCTGAAGCGCGGTATCGACAAGGCAGTGATCGCTGCGGTGGGCGAGCTGAAGAACATCTCCAAGCCTTGCGCAACCACCACTGAGATCGCTCAAGTGGCTTCTATCTCCGCTAACTCTGATGCAAGCATCGGCAAGATCATCGCTGACGCGATGGAAAAAGTGGGCAAAGAAGGCGTCATCACGGTTGAAGATGGCAAGTCTCTGGAAAACGAGTTGGACGTTGTCGAAGGTATGCAATTCGACCGTGGCTACTTGTCACCGTACTTCATCAACAACGCGGACAAGCAGATCGCTGCAATGGACAATCCGTTCATCCTGTTGCACGACAAGAAGGTCTCAAACATCCGTGATCTGCTCCCAGTATTGGAGCAAGTCGCTAAGGCTGGCCGTCCACTGTTGATCATCGCTGAAGATGTTGACGGCGAAGCATTGGCGACTCTGGTTGTGAACAACATTCGCGGCATCTTGAAGACGGTTGCTGTCAAGGCGCCTGGTTTCGGTGATCGTCGCAAGGCGATGCTGGAAGACATCGCTATCTTGACTGGCGGTACTGTGATCGCTGAAGAAGTCGGTCTGACGCTGGAGAAGACGACCTTGGCTGAATTGGGCCAAGCTAAGCGCATCGAAGTCAGCAAAGAGAACACCATCATCATCGACGGTTCTGGTAAAGAAGACGCGATCAAGACTCGCGTCACTCAGATCAACAAGCAGATGGAAGAATCCACCAGCGATTACGACAAAGAGAAGTTGCAAGAACGCAAAGCGAAGTTGGCTGGCGGCGTTGCAGTCATCAAGGTCGGCGCGGCGACTGAAGTCGAGATGAAAGAGAAGAAAGACCGTGTTGACGATGCATTGCACGCCACTCGTGCAGCGGTTGAAGAAGGTATCGTTGCCGGCGGCGGCGTCGCCCTGTTGCGCGCTAAGGCCGCGGTTGCTGCCCTCAAGGGTGACAATCACGACCAAGACGCAGGCATCACCATCGTGTTGCGCGCGATGGAAGCGCCACTGCGTGCCATCGTATCCAATGCGGGCGATGAGCCATCCGTAGTCGTCAACAAAGTGCTGGAAGGCAAAGGTAGCTTCGGTTACAACGCCGCATCCAGCGAGTACGGCGACATGTTGGCGATGGGCGTAGTTGACCCAACCAAGGTCACTCGCACTGCCTTGCAACACGCGGCATCCATCGCAGGTCTGATGTTGACCACTGCATGCATGATCGCTGACTTGCCAGAAGACAAACCAGCCGGTGGTATGGGTGGTGGCGATATGGGCGGCATGGGTGGTATGGGCGGCATGATGTAATTAAGCCTACTGCGCGACCTGATTGCGGCGTTGCGCGGTGCTCGAAATCCTCATGTGCATTAAGCACATTCCGGTTTCTGTGCTCCGTGCGCCTTGCACTCAAGCCGCTCGCTACGGCTTAAAGTAGTAAAGAACCGAACCCCGCCTAGTGCGGGGTTCGTTTTTTATATTGCCCGAAGTGAGGCTTATGGCTACAATGCGCGCCTTCGTTTTTCCCGTCCCATCTGGGATGGCTCAAAAACGGCTCGGTAGCTCAGTTGGTAGAGCAGCGGATTGAAAATCCGCGTGTCGGTGGTTCGATTCCGCCCCGAGCCACCAATCAATAAAGGCTTGCAGCGATGCAAGCCTTTTTCCTTTTCTACAATTCCACTAGTTTTTCTACAATTCTTGTAAAGTCACGTGAAGTAATTTGACGATTGGATTTCTAATTGTCGATAAACATGTTCTGTCATATGAATAAAAAATATTCTGAAATGTCGGTAGATGAATTGGTTGATTGTTGCCGAAGACTTTATGAGTGCAACGGCATTCAGGCGCTCTCTTATTCGGAATTGTCTAAGCAAGGCGCTTTGTATTACCACTTGTATCGGCATGGCATGAACCAAAAGGCATTGGTTGTGAGAATGGGGTTGAATGACGAATATGTTGCCTTCAAAGCAACAATCCCATTAACCCGAAAGGGAAAGGGGGCTCAGCGATGGACTTGGGAGTTCATCATTGAGCAGGCTAAGTTAGTTAAAGAAAAAGAGGGCATGCTGCCGCCTGCTGGATGGTTTCAGAGTAATGGCTACGCATCTTTAGTAACTGCGACATATTATTTAAAACATACATGGGAAGAGCTTCGACAAGAGCTAGGGGACTTTGGTAGTAGCTCATTTGTTGAATCGAGAAGTGGTTTGAGATGGAGAAGTCACCCCGAGGCGGCATTCTCTAACTTTTTGTATGCTAGAGGCATTGAGCAAAAGCGCGGAGAGCGATATCCGGAGGACTATTCAAAGCATTCAATTTCGAAGTATGCCTATTTCGACCTGCACTTTTTGAGTAAGCATGGCGTATGGATTGATGTGGAAATATGGGGCGACAAGCCACATGGTCACGATGAGGCTCACTATAAAGCGAAGCGTGACGACAAAGAGTCTTTCAATATCAATAATCCAAACTTTCTGGGGATTCACTTTAAAGATTGCTTTGAGGAGAAAACACTTGCAAAGGCGCTAGAGCCCTATATAGGAACTATTCAGCCTTTCAAATTCGATAGACCAACAGACAAACTTATTCAATCAACACATTGGTCAAATGCGGATGAGTTGTTAGATTACTGCAGCCATCTTGCATCTACGATGCCCAATGGCGAATTCCCTAAAGAAGATTGGTTGCGGAAGCGAGGCAAATGGGCGAACCGAGAAGGTGAAACCTTTAATACGCTTTCGATATATATAAAAACTTGGTTAGGAGGTTTCAGGAACCTTCGCAAACTATTGGGCCAATCACACCTTAGTACAAACCAGTGGGACAGGGACAAAGCCATCGCGGAATATCAAAAGTTTTATATTGAACATGGGATAACTCCTGGACAAGCTCGCACTCTAAGTCGAAAAGGTGGTGACATTTCACCCCTAGTTGCACAGAAGGCAACAAACATTGATAGCGCAGTTTTGAAGTATGCAGAAGGGAGTATGTCGGTTAACAAGTTGCTAGGTATCAAAGTTAAGGGAACGAGGAAGCCGAAGTAGTTTATTTTTTTGATATAGCGTTATTTGAGTGGGCTAACCTTTTCCCCTTTGCGATGTCGTGTGTAATGTTCAGTCATCGTTCGCGTCTTGTGTCCCAGCAAACTTTGAGCGTGTGCAAGGTTCTCTGTGTCGGTTGCAGTCTTGGCTCGGATATCTCTAAATTGAAAACTAATGCCAGCTGCTATGCGCGCCTTGTCGAAACGGCTTCGTAAAGCTCCATAGGTGAGGCGCTGCCCGTTCCCGTCTTGTAGCAGGGCATCTACCCTCATGTTGTAACTCTTGCGGCTCAAAACGCGTTCTATGAGGATTTGCAAATCCCCGACGATTTCGATACGAAGCTTTTTTCCTGTCTTGTTCTGAGTGAGTGCAAGGGCTCCATCATGTATATCACTCCGTTTGAATTTGAGTAGGTCTGCAGGTCGTTGGCCGGTGAGGTGCGCTAAGTCCATTGCGTCTTGTACTGATGGGTGAGCGTTATTCCATACCGCTAAGAATTCTTCGTCTTCAACATATCTGTCGCGACCTGTTTCCTTGTGACCCTTAACACCAGCGCAGGGATTTGGTGCGTCGGTATACCCGCATTGACGAGCAAAATTAAATACGTGGCTGAATAATGCTTTTTCTCGATTCGCGCGAATCTTAGCTATCTTGCCGCGTTCATCCATATAGCGTTTGATGTGATGTGGCTTGATTGAGTCAATCGGTATGATTCCGAATACAGCAGCTAATTTATCTAGTTCTTTTTCATTGTCACGTTGTGTTCTTAGTGCTTTGGTAGGTAATACTTCTTTTCGGTAACGAACCACAATTCCGTTGAAAGTGTGGTCTTGTGGATTATGTTGTTCCCCTTCGATATCTGCCCAAAGTCGTTTTGCAAGCGCTATGTCTCGGTCTAGTTTGGTCCACTTGCGCGGTGTAGTTGTTGAAACGTGATAGTACGTCTTCCCTTTGAGGTGCATCCTCGGAGGCAAGTCGAAACGATTTGTACGTCTGCGTCCCATATTTAGATTGCTGCCCAATTTGGCTCAGGACGTGGCCGTTGAGAATGAGTGTTCGCACCGCCTAGTCGTGCGAGAACATATTCGCGCGATACTCGAGCATGCCCATTTGCACCTATGGTGAATGGAAACTGATTTGCAATCAGCCAAGCAATTTGCATTGCTTTACGCTTACGCTCTGTTAGTTCGATTAACTCAGATTGATTGAGGAAGAGCGACATCACATCACTTTCCATGTTGAGTTAAAGAGGGGGTGTCGAGCCGCGAAGGTATGCCGTCGCGAATTAATTTCTCAACTACTTTTTCGGGTGTGCCCTCTGTCTGAAGCATGACACCAACGAGTTTGCCGTATGCATTGCCAGCGTGATGAACTAAGAAGTCGTAGGAGATTTTTCCGGTCTTCTGAACAGTGCGAATGCGCTCCATTTCTTCTTGAACCCAGCCAAGCGCTTTAGGATATGCACCAGCAACATACTTTCCCGGCTCTAGGAGGACTTCAAAGGGGATTTCGCGGTCTGTGTTGTGCATCTCCACTTCCCAGCGTGTCCAAGGATTCCAAAGGGCTCCCAATTGCATGCCTTTCTCATAAATGCGAATCATCTTTCCGTTTTCTCGCTTGCCGACATAGAACGTGCGCCCTTTTCCGTCAGGCTTAACCCAATTGCCGCGTTGGTCACAGGTGGGTTCATTACCCCCCGCATTGAATTTACCGTCTAAGTACAACTGCATTGCAAAATCCACGCTATGCGTCCCATCGTAATCATCAACAGCCCCATCCCAACGGCTGATGCGTCCACCAAGGTTCTCCTGAAGTAGGAGGATTAATGCGTTCCAGTTTGGAACGAGATAGCAGGCTTCGCCGGGCAAGGAAAGGATTCCCCCTTGAGGGCCATGCGCGAAGATGGCTGATGAGCTTCCTAGGCTGTATGAGTAGGGATAAAAATGCAGAGGGCGCCCACGGTCAATGGCAGGTGCAAAGCAATTCCCAAGGCACGAGAAGAGCTGGACGAATAATCTGGTCAGGTCATTTGAATTGAAGGGGAATGTGCAATTCAGGTAATCGGTTATCGCAGCATAGGAAGCGCCATCAGGCTTGGGAAGGGGGTGGGCGCGAAGAACAGGACGGCCATTCTTGGAAACCAGTTCGCATCTTTCCCCGCTTTCAGGGAAGTCAGTTACTTCTAAACTTTCCCCCCGTATTACCAAGGGGGGGATTCCGCCATCTGTCGTGCGGCTGCCGCCCTTGCGGGCGGTCAGGCGCGCGCCAGAGTTGGCGGCCTGAACTTCAGAATCAAGGTGTTCGGGTTGTGATGGGTAAGTAGTCATACAAAGGAAACATGAAATCTCCTTTGCATCTTAGGGGTGAAAAAAGGAAACGTCAAGTACCCTTTATGAATCTACCTTTTTTCGGTCTGGAATCTTGATATCTCCACCAACCACCTTCCAGAAGTTGCTGAACTTCTCGGCAAGGGCAAGTCCGTAAGAGCGATAACTGCTTGGGCCAGTTTCAGGGAAAACATTGCGAACCTTGATTCCCAGAATGCCTTCGTACTTGCGGATGGTGCGTTTACTATGAATGAGATATAGAACCTTCCAGCCGAAGTGATGACCCATGCGAAGCATGCCTAGAGCGGACTCCAGCTCGTCTAACTGCCCTGAGAAGTTGGCAATGGCGTCCTCTTCGATTATTTGAAGTTCGACCTTTTGCTCGTCGGTCAGCTTGGCGAGTTTTTCTTCCCGAGGTTTGCTTGAAGGGCTATAGATAAGGTCGCCGAGTTTGTCTATTACAGCATCGCCAAGGGATTTTTTCTGGGCAGGTGCAACTGGCGAGCGAATTGCGCTGGTATCTTCTTTGGTGGTCATGGCTACCGTCCTTTGTGCGGGACAACATAGCGCGGAAAGGAGATTTCAGCAACCCTTAGTGGTAAAAGTGATTGGGTTAGATAGGTTTCAAGCGGGGAGCTAGTTAAGATAGAATCGCGCCAACTTTCAGAAGCAATTCAATATATCCATGTCTAACGAAGAAATTTTAGGCGGAAAATTCGAACCGATCTACGCTGCTCACGCAATAGAGCAGGTGGCATTCATGTTGAGATTTGAGCCGGCAATTGAGAAAACCACTTTCGAAGAAGTTCAAAAATTGGCAGATGCTTTCAAGGCAGAACTGCCCATTAAGTCACACTTTGAAGGCGTAACCATAACACCAGGCGCAATTCCCACCCAATCCAAGGGGTGTGTACTAAGTAGAACTGGGCCTGACGGTGAAATAGAGAGTGAGTTACGTTTAGACCACAATTCAATAACATTCCGGACTACAAGATATTCTCGCTGGCTAGATGTATGGCAGCATGCTTGTAAATATTTGGATGTATTGATTCCCGTGTTCGTAAAGGGCGCGAAGATTGAAGGAATTGGCCTGAATTACGTGGATAAATTTAAATGGTCTGGTGATGTGGCGAATTGCCAACCGAATAAATTACTGCTCAAGCAGTCAAAGTATATTTGCCCTAATGTATTTGAGGAGCCGGATTTTTGGCATAGCCACACAGGTGCATTTAGGAAAATTGATGGTAATACAAAGCGATTGATGAATATAAATATCGATTACTTAGATGAGATTCGTCCCCTATCTTTAGAACAAAACGAATCTCGCAGGGTTGTTGCAATAACTACTGTATTGACTGATTTGTTCAATCAGCCCGGATACTCCAATTTAGAAGTCGCGGCAGAAAATGCGGTTGGATTTATTAATGAGGCTATGCAAAAGTTGCATCTCGAAAATAAAAAATTGCTGGGTGAAGTAATTAATGAAGATATGAAGAAGAGAATAGCGTTAACTACAAACTGATATGACAACAGCCGGAACAATTAGACCCTCTGGAACATCGCAGCTATCGCAAATATTTGCGGTGGCAGCTATGGTTGCGCCGACCATGGCATGTGCAATTAATAATGTAGCGCAGCTGACTCATCAGACATTTACTCGGCAAGAAATACGGCGTGTTTCGACATATTCAAGCCTCCCAGATTTTAAGGTTAAGTTCTATAGCGCCCCTCTCAGCATCACAAGCGAGCGCATAGATAAATTTAATTACGAAGATGTAGTTAAAGCTGCAGCCTTTAGAGAAACGACAAAATCCGAAGAGTTAATTGGAGAGCTTCGAGGATGGACTTTGTTGCATTCAAATTGGGATGGTGAAGGAGCCTTGGCTCCATCAGTCGAGTCGATAACACAAGCTGTTGAGTTTTCAAGAATGCTCAATGACGTGGATATGATGCCTGAACCAATGATTCTTCCATCTGGAAATGCATCCCTATATTGGAACGATGGCCAACTTTATGCGGAGATAGAGTTTCTCGGAGCGGAACGACTTGCATATTTCGTGAAACGAAATGGAGATGTTCACAAAGGTGTTATTAAATTCAATTCGCAAAAAGTGCCTGCTGTGTTATCAGCTCTCATCTGGTCTCAGCAAGGTACTTAGAAGAATATTTAAGATTGGCATTGATTGTGCCGAGCTTAACCGGAAAACCACGGTAGAGATTTCACGCCGGGTATCTGATATAAATTCCGAGGCACCTGACTGCGTTTGCGAGGGCTACTCTATGAGTGTTTATTCACCCGGAGTGGTCGATAGTTCAGAAAAACTTACGCGCTTCTTGTTTTCCCCGTTAATTGTAGACAAAAAAGGGCAAGTAAAACCGAATGCATTTGCTCACGTCAAAACAAATGGGTGTTCAATACAGAGGGAGAGCCTTGCAGAAAACCAAGAAATGCATGCTTTTTTGGATGGGTTTCTAAGGAAAAACACGAAGGCGGTTTGGATGGGAGTACTAATAGCGGATTGCGCGAAAATACGCTCTATTGTTATTGGAAATGAAAAGAAGCGCGCGCTCTGTGTTTATGATACGGCTGAACAGTCCAATCCAGCACATGCTGAAATATGCCAAACCGAACATCTTAAGTTTGAGGCAGATGAGCTTGAATTAAGGCATGCGCTATTTGAGGCTTTCGGAAACAAACAAATACTACCGCCCTCGCAGTATCGTGAAGCCGAGTTAATGGAAATGTTGCCAGCTGAGCTTATGGCAAGGGTTTAGGCAAATTCTACAAATTTACAATACCGCCTGTGAAATGGGACATTCATGCCCGTGTAAAGTGGATGTTTGTAGAAACCTCGTCGAACGCGCTCTTGATTAATCGTGAAATTGTGTCGGATTGAAAATCCGCGTGTCGGTGGTTCGATTCCGCCCCGAGCCACCAAAATATGAAAAAGCCCACCCGCAACGGTGGGCTTTTTATTTCTACGTTCCAGATGTGGGTTTGCTGTGGCATCATTCGGCCACACCCGAAGCTCAATGTCAGCCTCTGAAAAAAATCAAACAAAGGGAGTTTACCGAGCATGAATTCTTCATGGCTACCCCAATGGCTTTCACGCATCAACAGTAAGTTACTTTCGGTTTTATTAGCAACGATTTCCATCGTTGCTGTCTTGTTCTTGTATTTCTCCCAAAACGCATTCCTAGAGGCGTTCGAATATAAGACGTACGATTTGCGTTTCCGTGATGTGCGCGGCGCGATCCCTGTGGAGCCCAGCATCGGCATCATTGCCATCGACGATAAGAGCATCGCAGAACTGGGTAGGTATCCATGGACCCGCAGTCAATATGCCCGCTTGTTGGACAAGTTAAGGGCTGCCCAAGCTAAGGCAGTATTGTTTGATGCGTTCTTCCCAGAACGCGAGGACATGGTGAACGATCAGGCGTTTGCGGCAGCCATGAAGCGTTCGGGAAATGCTGTTCTGGCGCAGCTCTACGATTTTGATGCGGATGCTCAAGTGATAGGTGTCACAGGCTCTTTGCCCGAACTTGAGCGTGCTGCGACCGGTGTCGCGCATATCAATCTTCTACCCGATGATGACGGAGTCAATCGACAAGCATTGCTGTTGGTCGAATCGGAAGGTAAGCAGCATCCATCTATGGGGTTGGTTGCGGCGATGATGGCGTTGGAGCAGAAAGAATATACGGTGGATTCGTTCGAGATTATTGTGGGCGAACGCCATATCCCAGTGAGTGAGAATAACTCGATGTGGGTCAACTTCACTGGTCCCCCCAAGGGCTATCCGCGATACTCTTTCACTGATGTTGTGAATGGGCGCATCCCCGCGGAAGAGTTGCGAGGCAAGGTGCTCTTTGTTGGAGCGACAGCCCCGGGTATCTACGACTTACGTGTGACGCCTTTCAATCAGAACACGCCTGGGGTGGAAGTGCATGCCACCATTGCAGATAACATCATCAGCGGTCGCTTCATCCAGCAGGGCGGGATGACGGCTTTGGTCGATATGGCATTCATCATATTGATGGGCGCCCTAGCTTATTTCCTGACGACTCGATTGAATCTGTATGGTGCGATACCCGCAACCACACTCTTGCTGGCTGGATACATCTGGTATGCGAACTACATGTTCGGAAGTGGTTATTGGATCAACATCATCTATCCCACTTTGTCAGCCATTCTGGCCTTGTTGGTTGGCGGTAGCTTCCGTTATCTGGTGTTGGAAAAGAGCGCGCGTGAGATGCGTTCGATGTTCTCCAGTTACCTATCTCCAAAGTTGGTCGCGCGTCTTGAAAAAGACCCTGAGGCTGCGAAGATCGGTGGTGACAACAAGGATGTGACTGTGTTGTTCACGGACATCAAGGGGTTCACCACCTTTAGTGAGTCTCACCCTCCGCAAAAGGTGGTGTCGCGCCTGAATGAATACTTGGGCGCAATGGTGCAGATCATCGAGCAGCACGACGGCACAATAGATAAGTTCATCGGCGATGCCATCATGGCCTACTGGGGTGCGCCGTTGAGCCAGCCTGACCACGCCAAGTTGGCGATGGAATGTGTCGTGGCGATGGCGGTGAGTATGGATGAGTTGCGCGCAAAGTGGGAAAGCGAGGGGGAAGAGCCTTTCGCTATCCGTTGTGGTTTGCATTCGGGTGAGGTGGTTGCGGGTAACGTTGGCCTAGCGGGAAAAAAGATGGAATACACGGTCATCGGAGATACAGTGAACTTGGCCTCGAGGCTGGAAAGTACGGCTAAGTATTACGGCATCACCTATCTGGTGGGCGAAGCGACATACTCAAGTGCCGCCGATGTGTGCCGATACAGGGAGCTAGACAAGATTCGGGTGGTCGGGAAACATTTACCCGTTACAATTTACGAGCCGCAGGTCGGAGCGGGGGCATTGAGTCCTGCCGAACTTGAGCGATTCGATTCTGCTTTGCAGTTGTATCGGGCTCAGAGCTGGCGCGAAGCAAGATCGATGTTCCAAGCGCTGGCGACGGGGTTGCCGCACGATAAGCCGACTCGGCTGTATATCGAGCGTTGTGATTACTTTATCGAGCACCCGCCCGTAGCGGATTGGGATGGGGTGTTCAATAGAGCTGAAAAATAATCGGCAGTGTATCTACGAGACGCGGCTTGAGCCGCGCTGTTCGTTTGAATTGATTGGAATAGGTGGACATATGCGCAACATGGTGATCGTTTCTTTTGTACTTTCCTTGTGTGTCGGTACGGCTTGGGCAGAGGCCCCTACGGGCATGGCTAACGGTTTCATCAAGGCGGACTTCAAGCGAGAGATACCGGTGCCAAAATTAAAAAGGCTTCTTGGCGCTGGCGGGGGCTATTTGTTCTTGGCCAAGCAAGACGGCACCGTTGAAGCGATCAATGAAGATACGAAGGCGGCGCAGACTTTCGCTGCAAAAGATGGCGACAACGTGTTGTTAAAGCAGCCAGTAGCTGCAGCTGTTGAGGGTGACACCGTGTACGTGGCGGATAGCGAAACCGATCAGGTCGTGATGTACTCGCTCTCGACAAGCAAGTTGTTGGGTAGATTCGGCGGCAAGGCTGGTGGATTCTTTGGCGGAGGGGATGACAACGCCTTGAGATCCCCCCAAGGTATTGCAGTCAAAGAGGGCGTTGTCTATGTGTTGGATACGGGCAACTCTCGCATCCAACTTTTCGGTGTCAACGGTGTGTTCTTGCAGACATTGGAGCTGAGCGCTACACCTTTAGCTGGAGAGGCGAAAGAAGCCCCCTTCAAGCTGAAAGAGGCGACCAGCATCGCGCTAGATGGTGCCGGACGTATCTATGTGCTGGACACTGACGACAGTCAAGTGAAGTTGTACGGGCCTAATGGCCGTTATATCAAATCATTGCCAAGCGTAGGCAAGCCAGTCGCGTTGAGTGTGGCGGAAGATGGTGTCTATATCGCAGATGCCAATACGCAAGTCATCTCTAAATTCGACCATGACGGTAAATTGGCCTACACCTTCGGTTCCAAAGGTGAGGCGAAGTCTCAGTTCAAAAAGATAGCAGGGATCGCGGTCGAAAAAGGCCAGCAGGTGTTCGTCGGAGATGCTGAGAAGGCGCTGGTGAATGCTTTCCTGACCGTCGCTGGGACAAAATATGAAGTGGTTCCCAAGGCGGCTGGTAGGGCCTCTGCGAAATGGATCGGCAGCGTTCCAGTCGAAGTGAGTGCATTGTCAGGAGATGGTAAAGGCACTGTCTATGCCATCAGCAAAGAGGGCAAGAGCCTGTACAAGCTGAACGCAGAGAAAGTCATCAGCGAGATCAAACCCGAAGATATGGAGATGACAGCGGTGACGGTAGACGCTACGGGCGCGCTTTGGGTGTTGGATAAAAAGAAAAAGCAGTGTGCGAAGTTGGATGAGGCTGGCAAAGTCGTCGCCAGCTTTGGTAGTGGCGGAAGTGGTGCAGGGCAGTTCAGCAACCCCAGCTCCATTGTGATCGCAGCGTCGGGTCTTATCTTCGTGGCTGATCGTGGTAATCGCTCTGTGCAAGTGTTTCGTGGTGATGGAGTCTACCTAAATGAATTAGGTGGCAAGTCCGCAAACATCTCGAATCCCTTGGCGCTTGGACTTGACCCTCAAGACAATCTATATGTGCTGGACGGTAGTCGTAATAGCGTGCTGGTGTTCTCTGCGGCCGGAGATTTCATCCAAGAGTTCGGCAAGCTAACAGAGGGGAGCTTGTTCTCCAAGCCGACTGACATGGAGGTCACTGCGGATGAGGTGTTGGTGCTGGACGGAAATCAAGTCAAAGCCTTTACCCGAAAAGGTGAATTCCTCAGAGTCTTTGGCGCAAAGGCGACTGGAGCGGGGAGTCTGTCAGAGCCGATCGCGTTGGCCACTGCAGGGGGAAGCTCTTTGTTCGTAGCGGATCGTGCCAATAAGAAGATACAGTCATTTGCGGTTCTATATAAACCAGAAGCAGTCAAACGATTTGCGGCGCAAGGTAAAGTGCATGGCATCGATTTGCACTGGGACCAGACCGCCGTTCCCTATGTGAAAGAGTTTCGTATCTTCCGCTCAAAGTCTGAGAACGGTGGGTTCGTTCAGGTCGCGACGACAAACAGTAATACTTATGCTGATGCAGGACTGGATGCAGACATGAAGTATTTCTATCGTGTCGCGGCGATCTCCGATTTTGGTTATGAAGGGGCGACGAGTATTGCGGTGAATGCGGTATCTGAGAAGCACATACCAAAACCATTGTCTGCCGTCAAAGCAGAAACGACGCCTTGGCAAGTGAAGCTGACTTGGGATGCGGTCGAGCCGCAGTATTTCGCCGCATATCGCATCTATCAAAAAGAAGGTGACAACTTCGTCAAGATCGGCGAAGTCGTGCAACCAGAGTTCATCAAAGATGCACTGCTCCCTGAGACGAAATATGCTTACCACGTCAGCGTGTTAAGTACCGATGGGACGGAATCAGAAAAAGTGTATGTTGAAGCGACCACGCTGGTATTCAATCGTCCGCCTCTCGACATCGAAGTCATCAAATTGAGCGATATCTTCTCTAATTCCTACAAGTTGTATGAGAAGAATGGTATCGGCAGCATCAAATTGACCAACAATACAGACAAACCGATGGAGAAGATCCGCGTCAGTTTTGTGTTGAAGAACTTCATGGATTATTCGACTGAGGCGAAGATAGCGAAACTGCTTCCAGGGCAGAGCGAAGAGTTGACGCTCAAGGCGGTGTTCAATAACAGCATCCTCACAGTTACTGAAGATAGTGCCGTTCAGGCGGAGATCGAGGCGAGCTTCTTTGAGAATGGCAAACGAGTCTCTTTCAATCGTAGCGCCACCGTCAATGTGTACGACAAGCACCGCCTGACTTGGGATGAGCGGGAGCGTTTTGCGTCGTTCGTTACACCTAAAGATCCGCCCGTCCTCAACTTGGCGCGCATGGTCGTGAGTGAATTCAAAGAGACCAAGGACGAGGCGCGCTTGGCTGCCGCGTTGTTCGATGCACTTGGCGTATTTGGACTGACCTACATACAAGACCCGAGCAATCCATACCAAGTTTCTGCAGGCAAGGCACACACGGTCGATTACATACAGTTCCCGCGGGAGACCTTGGAGCGTAAGTCGGGCGACTGCGATGACTTGGTGGCGGTCTATTCCGCCGGTCTGGAAAGTATGGGTGTCGCCACAAGAGTGATCGAAGTGCCTGGGCACATGTTCATGATGTTCTCCACTGGGATCCCTGCAGATGATGATGGATATACCATGAACAATCTCTACGTCATCTACGAAGACATACTGTGGATACCTGTGGAAACCACGTTGGTGGGTAACTCGTTCATCAAGGCATGGGAGAACGGTAGTGCCACGTATTACAAATTCAAGGACAAAGGACTGACCGTCCTTGATGTGAATAAGGCGTGGGAGACTTTCAAACCAGCCAGCCTTCCCGATTCGGATTGGAAGCCAAGCGGGTTGACGCGTGCTGCCATCGATAAGAAGTTCCCAAATGACAATATGTCTGTGTTGAAGATCAGTTCGCAAACCAAGACACGTCGTCACCTTGAGGTCTTGCAAGCGAATCCTTCAGACGTAGAGGCGAATCAGCAAATGGGTATCACTTTGGCCAAGTTGGGAGATCGCCAAGAGGCGATGAAATACTTTGACAAGGTCATCAGCTTAGATCGTAAGAATTCGGCGGCGATGAACAATCGTGGCAATCTATTCATGATCGACGACAAGTATGCCGAAGCGCAGAAGGCATATCTGGCAGCCACTGCAGCAAGCCCAGATGATGCTCAGATCTGGGTCAATTTGGCGCGCTCTTACACTAGGACTGGCGATACCAAAAAGGCCAAGGCAGCGTTTGTGAAGGCGCAAAGATTGGACCCTAAGGTGAAAGAGCAGTATCGTGCACTCGGGATGGAACTATTGAATGCGCTTTGAGTCGGAGTGCCAGCTTCAAATTAAACAAGGAGAAACATCATGAAGAGATTGATCGCATTGTTCGTATTGTTGGGCGTGATCTTGGCTACACCAAGCTACGCGGCTGGTGTTTCGACGGAACCGTCATTGTGGGACCGTTTGCGCAAGAAGATCGAGGCAATGACTCCCAAGAAGAAATTGAGCACGACGACTGCAGCAGGTGGTGTGCGCGGCTCCTTGGCAGACGCAGATGATGTCTATTGGAAAGGTGAGAACAAGCCTGAGTCGATCGATTCGGACGAATTGGGCGCATTCAAGAAAGCCATCACCCTGGTCGACGCTGGGAAGACCGCAGATGCACAGACTGCATTCAGTGATTTCATCAAGAACCACCCCGATAGTAACTTGCGTGCAGATGCCGAAGCGGCGCTGGCGCAATTGCAAGCCACTAAGTAGTCCTATAGAGGTTGGGGCGGCTGGCAGAAAGCCGCCCCAACCTCTATAATCCCGCCCCCGAATCATCCGGATAGCGGACTCCCATGCAGTTATTCACATTTGGCATCAACCATCAGACCGCGCCCTTAGCCGTGCGCGAGCAGATCGCGTTCAATGTCGAGACGATGGATGTCGCTTTGCGTGACCTCATCGGGAATGGCGCAGCCAAAGAAGCCACCATCCTGTCCACTTGCAATCGCACCGAGGTGTATTGCAGTACCCACGAGCCGACGCAAGCTATCAACTGGTTGGCGTCCTACCATCATCTGGCCGCTAACGACATAGAGCCATACATCTATCGCCTTCCACAAGAGCAAGCAGTGAAGCATGCCTTCCGCGTCGCCAGTGGTTTGGATTCCATGGTCTTGGGCGAGCCGCAGATCTTGGGGCAGATGAAACAAGCCGTACGTCAGGCAGAGCAAGCGGGCACGATGGGCTTCTTGCTACACAAATTATTCCAGCGCACCTTCTCGGTCGCTAAAGATGTGCGCACGCAGACAGAGATAGGCGCGAATCTGGTTTCTATGGCTGCTGCTGCAGTCAAATTGGCTGAGCGTATCTATCCTTCCATCGCAGACCAGCGCGTGCTGTTCATCGGTGCGGGCGAGATGATCGAACTCAATGCGGTCCATTTCGCGGCGCGCAATCCCAAGCAGATCACCGTTGCCAACCGCACGCTGGAACGTGCTCAGACCTTGGCGCGTCGTATCAATGGCCACGCAGTCACCTTGAACGAATTGCCGGAGCAATTGGCGCAGCACGACATCATCGTTACCTGTACAGCCAGTACCTTGCCCATCTTGGGTAAAGGAATGGTCGAACGTGCGCTCAAGGCGCGCAAACATCGTCCATTGTTCATCGTTGACCTCGCAGTTCCGCGCGATGTGGAAGCCGAAGTTTCTGAGTTGGATGACGTGTTCTTGTACACCGTGGATGATCTGTCCGAAGTCGTGCGCGATGGTTTGGATGCACGCCAAGGTGCGGTGAAGGAAGCCGAAGTCATCATTGATTCTGGTGTGAGCGATTTCGTACATTGGATGGAGTCGCGCGGCGTCGTACCGACCATCCGAGCATTGCGTGACCACGCCGAGCGACAACGCCGTGCCGAGATGGAGAAAGCGTTGCGCGCACTGGCAAAAGGCGAGAATGCCGAAAAGGTATTGGAGAGCCTGAGCAGTTCCCTGACCAATAAATTCCTACACGCTCCAACCCAAGCGTTGAACCAAGCGACTTCCGCCGAACGTGAAGGCATGCTCGATACAGTGCATCGCCTCTATCGTCTGCACGACACAGAATGAAACCCAGCATCGCCGCCAAGCTCGCGAATCTCGCCGAGCGTCTGGATGAAGTCACGCGTCTATTGAGCACCGAAGAAGCTACGCGCGACATGGAAGCTTTCCGCAAGCTCAACCGTGAACGCGCTGAGATCGAGCCAGTCGTCGAGCTTTACCACGCCTACCAATCCTGCGAGGCGGACATCGCTACCGCGTTGGAGATGGCAAGCGATCCAGACATGCGTGAGTTCGCTGATGCCGAAGTGAAAGCGGGTCGTGAGCGTCAGGAGCAGCTTGCGGCCGAATTGCAAAAATTGTTGTTACCGAAAGACCCCAACGACGACCGCAACGTGTTCCTCGAAGTCCGCGCAGGCACGGGCGGCGACGAAGCGGCCATCTTCGCGGGCGACATCTTCCGCATGTACGTGCGTTTTGCCGAACGCAGGCGCTGGCAGGTAGAGATCATCTCCGAGAGCTTGGGCGAGATGGGTGGCTACAAAGAGGTCATCGCGCGCATCATCGGCCAAGGTGCTTACTCTGTATTGAAGTTCGAGTCGGGTGCGCATCGCGTACAACGCGTTCCCGCCACCGAGACACAAGGCCGCATCCATACCTCGGCTTGTACAGTCGCCATTTTGCCGGAGGCGGATGAGGTCGGTGAAGTGGAGCTCAATCCCGCTGACCTACGTATCGACACCTTCCGCGCTTCTGGTGCGGGTGGTCAGCACATCAATAAGACCGACTCTGCCGTGCGTATCACGCACCTTCCTACAGGTACGGTCGTTGAATGTCAGGATGGTCGATCGCAACACCAGAACAAGGCGCAAGCCTTGCGTGTGCTGGCTGCGCGCATCAAAGATAAGCAAGAAAAAGACGCACACAGCAAAGTCGCCGCCGAACGTAAATCACTGGTGGGCAGTGGCGACCGTTCAGAACGCATCCGCACCTACAACTTCCCCCAAGGTCGTGTCACCGACCACCGCATCAACCTCACGCTGTACAAGATGGACCACATCATGGATGGTGACATCAGCGAACTGACTAACGCCTTGATGTCCGAGTATCAAGCCGAGCAATTGGCTGCGCTGGCACAAGAGGGTTGATGTCGTGCGTAACATCGCCGACACACTGCGCGAGGCGATAACGAGCATAGGCGACATACTCGCCCTCGATCCAACTGCCTCCCGTATCGAAGCACAATGCCTGCTGCAACATGTGTTGAGCGTACCGCGTGTTTATCTGTTGGCGCACCCAGAGCAGACGTTGAGCGAGGTTCAGCGAGATGCCTTTGATGCGTTGCTGCAACGTCGTTTGCGCGGCGAGCCTATCGCGCATCTGTTGGGTGAACGCGAATTCTTCGGGCTGAATCTCAAGGTCTCGCCAGCCACGCTCATCCCAAGGCCAGATACCGAACTGATCGTTGAACTTGCCTTGAATCGAATTCCGCATGCGCAGCCCTACCGCGTGTTGGATATGGGGACGGGAAGTGGTGCCATTGCGCTCGCTATCGCAAAGCACAAGCCGAATATCGAAGTGGTTGCCGTGGATGCTTCGCGGGATGCCTTGGCAGTTGCTATCGAGAATGCGGGCAGATTGGATATTCCTAATGTGCACTTCATGCAAAGCGATTGGTTCTCTGCACTCAATGGTCAGCACTTCGATCTCATCGTTTCCAATCCGCCCTACATCTCGTCTGGCGACATCCATCTCTCACAAGGTGACCTACGTTTTGAGCCGCTCACTGCGCTGGCTTCTGGGGCGGATGGCTTGGACGATATCCGCCGCATCATCAGTGCTGCGCCGCAATATCTCACTTCAAATGGTTGGCTGTTGTTGGAGCATGGCTACGACCAGGCCGGATCGGTGCGCGATCTGCTGACTCAGCGCGGTTTTGTAGAGGTGTCTTCTGAAAAAGATTTAGCGGGTATAGAGCGAGTCACAGGCGGTAAATTGCCGGATTCAAAATAAATCAATGAGTTAAGCAGCAAGATATAGATGGTCTTTGGGGAGATATAGACCTAGGTATAGGCCGTTTGGCATATATGCAAAGCGGATTCAGACTCCTACAATCGCCCCTGAGTTGTGAGCTTTGAGTTGTAACCAACTCGATCTTTCATACTCTCCTCCTATTCTGGGCCGTCGCAAGATGGCCCATTTTTTTGCCTGAAATCTAGGCGGAGAGGTATTTGCGAGCGCGAGCGATTGCAGCTTCTACCTGTTGCGGAGCAGTACCGCCCGTGTGGTTGCGTGCGGCGAGTGAACCTTCCAGCGTCAGCACAGCGTAGATGTCATTCGTGATGAGCGGCGAGAACTGTTGCAACTCTTCCAGTTTGAGCTCTGCCAAATCCACTTTACGTTGTTCAGCGAAACGCACTGCCAAGGCGACGGCTTCGTGTGCATCACGGAATGGCAATCCCCTCTTCACTAGATAGTCAGCCAGATCGGTTGCTGTGGCGTAACCCTGCAATGCCGCGCTGCGCATCGCGTCCGGTTTCACCGTGATGCCGCGCATCATGTCGGCGTAGATGCGCAAGGTCATCGTCAGCGTATCCACCGTATCGAACAGCGGCTCTTTGTCTTCTTGGTTATCTTTGTTGTAGGCCAGCGGCTGACCTTTCATCAAGGTGAGCAGTGCGACCAGATTGCCGTTCACACGACCTGTCTTGCCGCGCACGAGTTCTGGCACATCGGGGTTCTTCTTCTGCGGCATGATGGATGAGCCGGTGCAGAAGCGATCCGCGATGTCTATGAACCCGAAGCGCGGGCTCATCCACAAGATCAACTCTTCCGACAGGCGTGACAGATGTGTCATCGTCAGCGCAGAGGCAGCGGTGAATTCGATGGCGAAGTCGCGGTCGGACACGGCATCCAATGAGTTCTGACATACGGACTCGAAGCCCAATATCTCCGCCACCAATTCACGATTGATAGGATAGCTAGTGCCTGCCAACGCAGCTGCACCCAAGGGCAGACGATTCACGCGACGACGTGCATCGTTGAAGCGCTCCACATCACGCTGGCACATCTCGAAGTAAGCCATCAGGTGATGCGCGAAGCTGACCGGTTGTGCCACTTGTAGATGGGTGAAGCCGGGCATGATGGTATGCGTGTGCGGTTGAGCCAAGTCGAGCAACGAAGTTTGCAAGGCTTTGAGCAAAGCGATGATGTCGTCGATGGAGCTGCGCAGATACAGGCGGATATCGGTCGCCACTTGGTCGTTACGTGAACGGCCTGTGTGCAGGCGCTTGCCCGCATCGCCGACCAAGGTGGTGAGGCGCTTCTCGATGTTCAGATGCACGTCTTCCAAGTCGAGCTGCCATACGAACTCACCTTTGAGGACCTCGTTCTCGATCTGCGCTAAGCCGCGCTGGATGTCTGTCAGGTCTTGTGCGCTGATGATGTCGCAGTGGGCGAGCATCTGCGCGTGAGCCAAAGAACCTTGGATGTCGAACAACGCCAAGCGTTTGTCGAAATCCACCGAAGCGGTATAACGCTTCACCAGTTCAGCAACGGGCTCGTTGAAACGTCCCGACCATGTTTGATTGTCTTGCATCGTAGCCATGTCTTGTCCAGAATGAGCGGCACTTGAGAGGAAGCTATGCCGGAGTCGCGCAGTATAAATCAAATCATTACGCCCACGTTGCTGCCCAACTTCCGTAATCTGGGAACCGTGTTGCGCGCCATCCTGTTGGTGAACGCCATCGCGCTGTTCGTGGCGCTCACCCAAGCCGATACTTTCTCCGACCTATTGCAGCAGTTGCTCTATGGTTCGGCCCTGTTGCAACCCGTGTTACTCACTTCTTTGCTCTTGTTGTATGCACTTGCCCCCTTGTTTGCCAAATTGCCCTATTGGCAAGCCACCGCTGTTATCGTCGTGCTCATCGCTTTGGTAACCTTCGGGCTGGATGTCATGGGCGGTGAGCTGTTCGCCTCGCTAAGTGATGTCGGCTCGTTCCGATATATTCGCCACGTACTGGAAAGTGCCATCGTCATCCTGCTGCTGTTGAGCTACTTCCGCTGGCGCGCCTTGGCGTTGTCTCCCGCTAGGCAAGCTGCGCGCTTGCAAGCCCTGCAAGCGCGTATCCGCCCGCACTTCCTGTTCAACAGCATCAACGCCGTACTCGCTATCGTGCGCGCCGACCCCAAGCGCGCGGAGACCGCACTGGAAGATATGTCTGATTTGTTCCGCATGGCGATGAGCGAACCACACGAATTGGTCGAGTTGAGCAAAGAGATCGCACTGGCGCGTCAATATCTGGCGCTGGAACAGCTACGCCTAGGTGAACGCCTGCAAGTGCAATGGAACACCGACAAGATGCCGCCCGACGCACTTATTCCGCCGCTGGTGTTGCAGCCCCTGTTGGAGAACGCGGTGTATCACGGCATCGAACCGTTGACCGATGGGGGCGTGATCGAGGTGAGGATATATCGCGAAGATAAAGAGCTACACCTGCAAGTCGGCAATCCCGTGTCGCCCACAGGCAAGCCGCATGACGCAGGCCATAAGATGGCGCTCTCCAACATCCGTGAACGGCTGTCACTGCTGTTCGATGTGGAAGCAGATTACCAAGTCGAACGTGACGCAGGCTATTACAGTGTGCACATCCTCATTCCCTATGTGACGGAGACGCTATGAGTAATGATGCCGTTATCCTTCCTTTGAGCATCTTCATCGTAGATGACGAAGCGCCTGCGCGTGCTCGCTTGAAAGATCTGCTAGCCGATTGTGGTGTGCAACTCTCTCTGCAGGTGGTGGGTGAGGCGAGCAATGGTCAAGAAGCCTTGGACAAACTCGCCGAGGTGCATGCGGAAGTCGTACTGATGGACATTCGCATGCCGCAGATGACGGGTATCGAACTGGCGCGTCACCTGAACAAACTCGAACAGCCGCCCGTCATCATCTTCACCACCGCCTACGATACTTACGCAGTGCAAGCTTTCGAACAGCGCGCCATCGACTATCTGCTCAAACCGATCCGGCTGGGCCGCTTGTTCGAGGCCTTGTCGCGCGCACGCGATGCCGTTCCTATCCGCACCGAAGTGTTGCAGGAACTCATGCCCGAAGCGCGTACCCACCTCTCGGTGCATGAGCGAGGCAAAGTCATCCTCGTGCCTATCGAAGAGGTGTTGTATCTGCGTGCCGAGATGAAATACGTCACCGTGCGTACAGCAGAACGCGAATACCTTGTCGAAGAATCCCTCACCGCGATGGAGCGCGAGTTCTCCATACGCTTCGCACGCATCCACCGTAGCTGCCTCGTCGCCAAAGCGGCCATCGCTGGATTTGAAAAAGGTGGTGACGAAGGCGAGAGCGGTTGGTTGGTCAAGCTCAAAGGAATATCTGAGACGCTGCCCGTCAGTCGGCGACAATGGGCGGGTGTGAAGAACCTAGGTTCGACTCAAAAGACAAACTAAGGAGAAGATGTGCTGACGATACTGGTGATCAATTCCAAAGGTGGATCAGGCAAGACCACGCTGACCACCAACCTCGCCAGCTATTACGCCAGTAAAAAGATGCGCACCGCCATCATGGACTACGACCCGCAAGGTTCCAGTCTGCATTGGCTGCAAGCGCGCCCAAAGACACAGCACAGCATCCACGGCGCTAACGCCGCACCCGCCAAAGGCAATGCAGTGCTGCACAGCAAACAAGGTTGGGTCCCGCTCGATACCGAGGTGCAGATACTGGATGCGCCAGCTGGCGCATCGGGTTTGTTGCTGAAAGAGTTGGTGCGCAAAGCCAACTTCATCGTCATTCCTGTCGCGCCTTCACCCATCGACATCCGCGCCACAGCCGATTTCATCAAAGACCTGTTCCTGGTGGGAGGTGCGCACACCTCCAAAGCCAAGATCGCCGTCGTCGCCAACCGCGTGCGCATGCGCTCATCCAACAACTATGCCGCTTTAGAGCGCTTCCTCACTTCGCTCAAATTGCCCTTCCTCACCAGCATCAGCGATTCAGATAATTACTTGCATGCTGTCGAGCAAGGGCTGGGCGTGTTCGAGATGGATGAATCAACCACTGCTTCCGAGCGGCAAGAGCTCATGCCCATCGTGAAATGGCTAGAAGGGCAATTCCCCAACCGTTTCGGCATCCGCGCCGAAGACAAGATCGCCAGTTTGGAAAGCTCTAAGAAGTGGGCGGCTTATCGAGGGCCAAGCTAGTACAAGTGTGAACCCTCGATTTTTCCTTTAGTTGCAAATCCCCAAGAATATATAGGCCTTCCATCACAAACAACTTTAGCTTGATTGTGCAATCCATTGCTTTTTAAGCATATTTGTTTTGCGTTAACTTCCGTCGCTAACTCCTTGTACCGTAAAGAAAATTCCTGATTTCTTGCTTGACCCACCCATATATTTTCAATATAGTGGGAACTAGTGGTGATAAGTGGGAATAAATGGGGGTTCAAGGGGTTCTATGTTTCAGGGAGCGACGCAGTTCAACATCGATGGCAAGGGCAGGTTGACGATTCCGACTCGGTATCGCGACATGCTGTTGGCGCATTGTGCGGGTCAGTTGGTGCTGACTGCCGATGCGGATGGCTGTCTGTTGATGTATCCGCAGCCAGAGTGGCAACCCATCCGCGAGAAGCTGATGCAGCTCTCCGCTTTCAATCCAAAGATCCGCGCCTTGCAACGTTTCCTCGTCGGCCACGCCGAAGATGTGGTGATGGATGCCGCTGGGCGCGTGCTCATCTCGGCCACCCTGCGCGATTACGCCAAGCTGGACAAGCGCGTGATGCTGGTGGGTCAGGGCAATAAATTCGAATTGTGGGACGAGGCGCGTTGGCAAGCGCAGTACGAAAAGATGTCCGGCTTCTCCACTGATGATCTGCCTCCAGAGCTGGAGGGCTTTACGTTGTGAGCCAGAGTCTGGTTCACGCGACCGTCTTATTGAACGAAGCAGTCGATGCCTTGCAGGTGAAACCTGATGGCATCTATGTGGATGGCACTTTCGGGCGTGGCGGACACAGTCGTTTGATATTGAGCAAGCTGGGTGCGTCGGGGCGATTGATCGCATTCGATAAAGACCCGATGGCGATCGCGGCAGGGCAAGCGATACAGGATGCGCGCTTTCACATGGTGCATAGCGGCTTCGAACATCTGAGCGAGAAGCTGCGCGAATCGGGTGTGGGTAAGGTGGATGGTGTGTTGCTGGACTTGGGGGTGTCGTCGCCGCAACTGGACGACGCGCAACGCGGTTTCAGTTTTCGCTTCGACGCGCCACTGGATATGCGTATGGATACCAGTCGCGGGCGGACGGCGGCGGAATGGTTGGCGGTAGCGGACGAAGGCGAACTGACGGAGGTGATACGTGATTACGGCGAAGAACGGTTTGCTAGGCAGGTTGCAAGGGCGATTGTTGCTGCGCGCCAAGAGCACGCGATCGACACAACGAAACAACTCACCGATATCGTTGGGAAGACGGTGCATACCCGCGAACCCGGCAAGAATCCGGCTACGCGTACCTTTCAAGCTATACGGATTTATATCAACCGCGAACTCGAAGAGCTCGAGAACGTGTTGCCGCAGTGTATCGATGAGCTGAAGGTAGGCGGACGCATGTCGGTGATCAGTTTCCACTCACTAGAAGACCGCATGGTGAAGCAGTTCATGCGCGATATGGCGCAGGGCGACAAGTTGCCGAAGAGCGTGCCCATCCGCGCAGCAGATGTGCCGCAGGGAAAAGTGAAGTTGGTGGGCAAGCCCATCTACGCATCCAAACAAGAATTAACAGCGAATCCGCGTGCACGTAGCGCGGTATTAAGAGTGGCGGAGCGATTGGATGGCTAGATTCAACGCCTTCCTCATTTTTGTGACTATCGCTTGCGCGTTAGGTGTTGTTACCTCTCAACACAAAGCGCGCAAGTTGTTTGTGGAACTGCAAAACGAGAAAGAGCTGGCGCAACAGATGGAAGTCGAATGGGGTAAGTTGCAGATCGAGCAGAGTACGTTGGCGATGCCCGCACGCGTGGAAAAACTCGCTCGTCAGCAATTGCAGATGCACATGCCGCCCAGCGATGAGATCCGCTACATCCGCGTTAACTCAAACATGGCGGGGCAGCAATGAACTACGCCCATGTGCCACAGACCTCCGCACAGCAAGCACTTCCGGCATGGCGTTCGCGCTTGCTGTTTCTGCTGCTATTAGCGGGGATGGCAGGATTGTTGGTGCGCGCTGTCTATCTGCAAGGCATCAATAACGACTTCTTGCAGCAGAAAGGTGATGCGCGCTATGGCCGCGTGATCGAAGTGCCTGCTCATCGCGGCATGATCACTGATCGCAACGGTGAGCCCTTAGCGATCAGCACACCTGCCGAGACCGTATGGGCGAGCCCGCCCGATGTGGAAGCCACACCCAAGCAAGTGCAGCAGCTGGCACGCATCATCGGTATGACCGAGAGCGACCTCAAAGAGCGCTTGTTCAACACTTCCAAAGAATTCGTTTACCTCAAACGTCAGTTGCCGCCCGAGCAGGCGCAACAAGTGGTGCGCCTTGGTATCCCTGGCATCTCATTGAAACGTGAATATCGTCGCTACTACCCGGCAGGCGAAGTCACTTCACATCTGCTCGGCTTCACTGATGTGGATGACAATGGGCGCGAGGGGATCGAGCTGGTGCATCAGGCGAAGCTCGGCGGCAAAGTGGGTAGCCAGCAAGTCATCAAAGACCGTCGCGGACACATCATCGAAGACGTCGCCAGTTTGCGTGCGCCCAAAGAAGGGGGTGATGTCGCACTCAGTATCGACAGCAAGATCCAATCCATCGCCTTTCGCGAGATACAGCAAGCCGTCGAGAAGCATCAGGCCAAAGCAGGCTCTATCGTCGTGTTGGATGCCAAGACAGGTGAGGTGTTGGCGTTGGCGAACTGGCCGACATTCAACCCCAACAACCGTGTGCGTCCTGCGCTGAGTCTCTTGCGTAATCGTGCGGTCACTGACTTGTTCGAGCCGGGTTCGACCATGAAGCCGTTCACAGCGGCGGCGGTGTTGGAATCTGGCAAGTTCAAATCGACCACGATGGTGAACACCGAGAACGGAAAATATTCCATCGGTGGTCGCACCATTCATGACACGCATCCCGAGCATATGTTGAGCGTGGCGCAGGTCATCCAGAAATCCAGCAACGTCGGTGCGGCCAAGATGGCTTTGTCTTTATCACCGCAGGATTTTTGGAGTAGCTTGAGTGAGAACGGATTCGGTGCGGCGACGGGCAGCGAGTTCCCCGGCGAAGCGACGGGACGTCTGCGTGACTTCAAGACATGGCGCCCTATCGAGCAAGCAACGATGTCCTACGGTAACGGCATCTCGGTTAACTTGTTGCAACTGGCGCGCGCCTATACCGCCTTCGCCAACAATGGCGAGTTGAAGCCGGTCACTCTGCTCAAACAGGACACGCCCGTCGTTGGCAGCAAGATCTATTCGGATGAGACAGCCGGTGCTGTGCGTGCCATGTTGGAGATGGTGGTCGGCCCTGGTGGGACAGCACCTCTGGCACAGGTGGCAGGTTATCGCGTGGCGGGCAAGACCGGCACGGCACACAAGTTACAGAACGGTCGCTACGTGAATAAATATGTCGCGTCCTTTGTGGGAATGGCTCCTGCATCCGATCCGCGTTTGATCGTAGCGGTGATGGTGGATGATCCTAGTAGCAAAGAGCACTTCGGTGGACAAGTGGCCGCACCTGCATTCAGCAGTGTGATGGGGGCATCACTGCGTGTGCTCGATGTTCCCTACGACGCGCCACTAGATAACGTCATCGTCGCACCGGATGCTGAGATCATCGAGGAAGATGTATGAGTACATTCCATCTCGATGAGTTGAGGAAATTAGGTGTGGTCATCACGCGCTTGGTATCTGATAGTCGCGCAGTACAAGCGGGTGACACATTCGTCGCTTACCCTGGTACACAAGCCGATGGCCGTCGCTTCATCGCCCAAGCCATCGCTAACGGCGCGAATGCAGTCATCTGGGATGCACACGATTTCAAATGGAACGAGGAGTGGCAGATACCGAATATCGAGGTTCATGATCTGCGTCATCAGGCTGGCATCATTGCCGATCACGTGTGTGGTCAGCCTTCGAAAAAACTTTGGATGGTCGGCGTCACCGGTACCAATGGCAAGACTTCCATCAGTCATTGGCTGGCGAAGGCCTTCAGCGGAGTGGAGCGCAAATGCGCCATGCTCGGCACTTTGGGTAATGGCTTCACGGGCGCATTACAAACGACGGTGAACACCACGCCCGATGCGCTGGTGTTGCATGGATTGCTGAGTGAGTTCGTGAGGCAAGGCGCGCAAGCGACAGTGATGGAGGTGTCGTCGCACGCGCTCACGCAAGGTCGCGTCAACGGTGTGCATTACGATGTGGCACTGCTCACTAATCTCACACGCGACCATCTCGACTATCACGGCGATATGCAGAGTTATGCTGCTGCGAAACGCCGTTTGTTCGATTGGGCGTCACTCAAACATGTTGTGCTGAATCTGGATGATGCCTTTGGTGCCGAGTTGGCTGGATCGCTGAAAGACACAAGTGTAGAGGTGGTCGGTTACGGATTGAGCGACGAGTCATTGCAACTGGCCGAGCGTCTCGGCATCCGCATGGTGTATGGCAATGTGACGCAGATGGATGCGCATGGACTCGATTTGAAACTGCATACCAGCTGGGGTGGAGCGGAGCTGCATAGCAAACTCATTGGGCGCTTCAACGCTTCCAATCTGCTGGGTGCATTGGCGGTGCTGTTGGTGAGCAAGGTGACGATGGAAGATGCGGTGCGCGAACTGAGTCTGCAGAAGGCCGTCGCGGGACGCATGCAGACATTGGGTGGCAAAGATGCGCCAGCTGTCGTTGTGGATTACGCACACACGCCCGACGCTTTGGAGAAGGTGTTGCTCACCTTGCGTGAAGTGACAGCGGCGTCCGGTGGCAAACTCATCTGTGTGTTCGGTTGCGGTGGCGATAGGGATAGAGGCAAACGTCCGATGATGGGTACGGTCGCTTCCAAGTTCGCCGATGTGCGCATCGTCACCAGCGACAACCCGCGCGGTGAGGATCCACATTCCATCATCGAAGCCATCGCATCCGGTATGTCGGGTGACTATCAGGTCATCGAAGACCGCGCCCGTGCCATCACCCATGCCATCGAAAAAGCCAAACCGAACGACACCGTGTTGCTCGCAGGCAAGGGGCACGAGGATTACCAAGAGATCGCCGGCGTACGTCATCCCTTCTCGGATAGCGAGATCGCTAGCCGCGCTTTGAGTGTATGGAAGCCCGAGGAGCGCTGGATATGATGCTGCTCTCGCAAGCCGCGCAAGCATTGCACGCAACCATGAGTGGGGTAGATGTGCGCTTCACGGCCGTCTCCACTGACACCCGTACCATCCAGCAAGGCGACTTGTTCATCGCCCTCAAAGGTGAGAACTTCGATGGTGCGAAGTTCGTCGCACAAGCTGCACAAGCAGGGGCGGTCGCTGCTGTGGTGAATGCAGATAGCGTCATCGACGGTGCACTCTGCCCGTTGATCCGTGTGGCAGACACTCGCATCGCGCTGGGCAAGCTCGCCGCGCATTGGCGATCTCAGTTCGACATCCCACTGGTCGCCATCACCGGTAGTAACGGCAAGACCACCGTCAAAGAGATGTTGTCAGCCATTCTGCGTACCGCCACAGGAAGCGAAGAGACGGTTCTCGCCACCCAAGGCAATTTCAACAACGACATCGGTATGCCGCTCACGCTGCTCAAGTTGCGTGCGCAGCATCGTTACGCAGTGATCGAGATGGGAATGAATCATTTCGGCGAGATTGACTATCTCACGCATCTGGCACGACCCAATGTGGCGGTGGTCAATAACGCCACGGGTGCGCATCTGCAAGGTCTGGGTTCCATCGAAGGGGTGGCACGCGCCAAGGGCGAGATTTTCGCGGGTCTCGTGAGTGACGGTACGGCAGTCATCAATGCCGATGACACTCACGCAGCTTTATGGCGCAAGTTGGCGGATAAACATCGCGTGTTCGATTTCGCTTTAGGCAATGCCGCCGCTGTGAAAGGGAAGTGGGTGGTGCAAGGTTTCGGCGGTGCCATCCAAGCACGCACTCCCGCAGGTGAGATGAAGCTCGTGTTGCAAGTGCCGGGCGAACACAACGCGCGTAACGCATTGGCGGCGGCGACAGCGGCCCTCGCTTTGCATGTGCCGCTGACCACCATCGTCAAAGGATTGGAAGCGTTCGGTGGGGTGGCGGGTCGTTTGCAACGCAAGCAGGCTTTGCGCGGTGCGATCGTCATCGACGACACCTACAACGCCAATCCCGCTTCGATGCATGCTGCGCTGGAAGTGCTGGCGCAAGCAGCAGGCAAGCGCATCTTCGTGTTGGGAGACATGGGCGAGTTAGGCGACGACGCGGTGCAGTTCCATCACGAGATCGGTGTCGCCGCACGTGAATTGGGTATCGAGCGCATGTTCGCGCTGGGCGCGATGAGTGCAGCTGCGGTGAGCGAGTTCGGTGCGGGTGCGCAGCACTTCGCGGACATCGAAGCCTTGCAGATGGCATTAGAAAAAGAGATGGATGCGCAGACCACGGTGCTGGTGAAGGGGTCGCGCTTCATGAAGATGGAACGAGTCGTGCGTTTCTGCGCACTACAAAAGGAGGAAGCATGCTGCTCGCATTAGCCCAGTGGTTGGCAGAAGACGTTCGTACGTTCGCCGTGTTCAATTACATCACCTTGCGTGCGGTGATGGCTGCGATGACGGCACTGTTCATCTCCTTCCTGTTGGGACCTTGGATGATCCGCAAACTGACCGCGATGAAGATCGGCCAGTCGGTGCGTAGCGATGGGCCGCAGACACATCTGGTGAAGGCGGGTACACCGACCATGGGCGGCGCGCTCATCCTCGCCTCGGTCGCCATCACCACTTTGTTGTGGGGCGATCTGCACAACGCTTACATCTGGGTGGTACTGCTCACTACGTTAGGTGTGGGTGCCATCGGTTGGGTGGATGACTATCGCAAAGTGGTATACCGCAATCCGGATGGCCTGTCGGCACGCGCCAAGATGTTCTGGCAATCACTCATCGCTTTGGCGGTTGGCATCTTCTTGTGGACACATGCCACGCTGCCTGCGCATACCGAACTCATCGTGCCGTTCTTCAAGAACCTTGTGTTCCCGCTGGGCATGGTCGGCTTCATCGTGCTGGTCTACCTCACCATCGTGGGCAGCAGTAATGCGGTGAATCTCACCGACGGGTTGGATGGCTTGGCCATCATGCCGACGGTGATGGTGGCGAGTGCGCTGGCGATCTTCGCCTATGTCGCAGGTCATGCGGAGTTCTCCAAATATCTGGGCGAACCGTCTATCCCTGGGGCGGGTGAGTTGGCGGTGTTCTGTGCCGCCATCGCGGGTGCGGGTCTGGCTTTCTTGTGGTTCAACGCTTATCCCGCCGAAGTGTTCATGGGCGATGTGGGCGCGTTGGCGCTAGGCGCGGCATTGGGTGCGGTCGCCGTCATCATCCGCCAAGAGCTGGTGCTGTTCATCATGGGCGGTGTGTTCGTGGTGGAGGCGGTGTCGGTGATGTTGCAAGTGTCCTATTTCAAATACACCAAATATCGAACGGGTACCGGCAAGCGCATCTTGTTGATGGCGCCGCTGCATCATCACTTCGAACAAAAAGGTTGGAAAGAGACTCAGGTCGTCGTCCGTTTCTGGATCATCACCATGTTGTTGGTGCTGATCGGTCTGGCGACGTTGAAGTTGAGGTAAACGATGAACGAATTGCGTAATCAATCTGTGTTGGTGATCGGTCTCGGTGAGACCGGGCTGTCACTCGCACGCTGGTTGACTGCGCAAGGTGCACAAGTCTGCGTGGCGGACAGTCGTGCGACACCACCGGGTGCGGACACGCTGTACAAAGACATGCCGCAAGTGGATGCGCATTTCGGCCCTTTCCGCGACGAGTCTCTGATCGGCATAGAACGCATCGCCATCAGCCCCGGTGTGCCATTGGCCGAGCCTTTCGTACAGCGCGCCATCGCACGCGGTATCCCTGTAGTGGGTGATATCGAGCTGTTGGCGCAAGAGATCGAGCAAGCTCAGCCCAAACCTAAAGTCATCGCCATCACCGGTGCCAATGGCAAGACCACCGTCACCAGCATGGTGGGTGCGATGTGTGCCGCCGCAGGCTTGGATACACAAGTGGCGGGCAACATCTCGCCAGCGGTGTTGGATGCCTTGCGTGAGCGTGAAGAGAAACAACCGCAGATATGGGTGCTGGAACTGTCCAGCTTCCAACTCGAGACGACACACAGTTTGGATGCTGACGCTGCCGTGGTGCTCAACGTGACGGAAGATCATCTGGATCGTTATGACGGCAGCATGGATAGGTACGCGGCTGCCAAGTTGCGCATATTCCACGGTGATGGCGTGCAGGTCGTGAATCGGGACGATGCACGCAGCGCGGCGATGCGGATCGCTGGGCGCAAGCAAGTCAGCTTCGGATTGAATCCACCAAGCAGTGATGCGGATTGGGGTATCAGTCGCGAGGGTGCGTTGATCTGGTTGATGCACGGTTCGCACAAGATATTGCGCGCGGATGAGTTGCAGGTGAGTGGCTTGCATAACGTGGCGAACGCGCTCGCCGCATTGGCTTTGTGTCGTGCCCTCGATATGCCACTTGAACCACTTGTGGAGGCGCTGCGTGCATTCAAAGGCTTGCCGCATCGCGTGGAGAAGGTGGCTGAGTTGTTCGGTGTCACTTACTACGATGACTCCAAAGGGACCAACGTCGGCGCGACCGAAGCCGCGCTCAAGGGATTGGGTAGGCCCGCCGTGGTCATCCTCGGTGGCGACGGCAAAGGGCAGGATTTCGCGCCATTGAAGGATGCGGTGGCGGAACATGCACGCGCTGCGGTGTTGATCGGGCGCGATGCGCCGCTCATCGAGAAGGCCTTGCAAGGTTGCGGCAAGCCGATCGTGAATGCGCGTGACATGGATGAGGCGGTACGTATCGCTACCGACCATGCGCAAGCCGGTGATGCGGTGTTGATGTCACCCGCCTGCGCCAGTTTCGATATGTACAAGAACTACCTACACCGTGCAGAGACATTCATCGCGGCGGTCAAGAAAGTGGAGGCGTCATGCTCAGTGCCGCACTGAACCCTCCGCGTCGCAATGTGGCTGAATATGACAGCACACTCACGTGGATCGTCACGGTGTTGCTCGCCATCGGCCTAGTGATGGTCTACTCCGCTTCTATCGCGACGGCTGAAGCAGGGAAATTTACCGGACATCAGGCGACGTATTACTTGGTGCGCCACGGCATCTTTATCATGGTCGGTCTGGTCGCTGCGGTGATCGCCTTCCAAGTGCCGACCCAGACATGGCAGAAATACGCGCCTTATCTGTTCCTGTTCGGCGTCGTGCTGCTCCTGTTGGTGTTGATCCCCGGCATCGGCAAATCAGTCAACGGTAGCCGTCGCTGGTTGTCCTTGGTCGTCATCAATCTGCAGCCGTCCGAGTTGATGAAGTTGTTCGCTGTGTTGTACGCCGCTGATTACGCCGTGCGTAAGGGCGCGGTGAAAGACCATCTGCTCAAACCGTTCCTGCCGATGTTCGCAGTGATCGCCTTGGTAGGCGCACTGCTACTACTCGAGCCAGACATGGGGGCGTTCGTGGTCATCCTCTCCATCGCCATGTGCACACTGTGGCTGGGCGGATTCAATCTGAAGATCTTCGGCGGTCTGGTGGTGTTGCTGCCGCTCGCGTTCGCCGCGCTCATCTTCTCTTCCGAATATCGCATGCAACGCGTCATCGGCTTCATGGATCCGTGGGCCGACCCATACGGCAAGGGCTATCAACTTAGTCACGCGCTCATCGCCTTCGGTCGCGGCGAATGGTTCGGTGTCGGTCTGGGTGGTAGCGTCGAGAAATTGTTCTATCTGCCCGAGGCGCACACCGACTTCTTGTTGGCGGTCACTGCAGAAGAGTTGGGCTTGGTGGGTGTCGCTACCGTGCTGGTCTTGTTCGCATGGCTCATCGTGCGGGCGTTCGCCATCGGTCGTCAGGCTGCGATGTCGGAGCGTCTGTTCTCTGCCTTGGTCGCACAAGGCATCGCCGTGTGGTTGGGCGTGCAAGCCATGATCAACATCGGCGTGAACATGGGCGTGTTGCCGACCAAAGGACTGACGTTGCCGTTCCTGAGTTTTGGTGGCAGTGGCGTGGTGGTGAACCTGATCGCGATCGCGGTGTTGCTGCGGATCGATTATGAAAACAGAAGGGTTGCGAAAGGACTTCCAATATGAAGCTTATCGTGAACAACCCTTCTGTTTCGGCGAAGACTAACTTGCGTATGCAAGTTAAGTCCCAACGGGACGGTCGTAGCCAGAATCGGCGTGTAGCAAAGGGGTTGCCGATATGAGCCGCACCATCCTCATCATGGCAGGCGGCACCGGTGGACACATCTACCCAGGATTGGCGGTGGCGGATGCGCTGTGTGCGCAAGGTTGGAACATCGTTTGGCTGGGCGCACCCAACAGCATGGAAGCCGAACTGGTACCCAAGCATGGTTACCCCGTCGCATGGGTGAACTTCTCAGGCGTGCGTGGCAAAGGGGTGATGCGCTTGCTCACGTTGCCGTTCACTTTGCTACGTGCATTAGGTCAGAGTGCAGATGCCATCTTCCGTCATCGGCCTGACGTGGTGTTGGGCATGGGCGGTTACATCACCATGCCGGGTGGATTGATGGCCGCCATCTTGCGCCGTCCACTGGTCATCCATGAACAGAACTCTATCGCGGGCATGAGCAATAAGGTGCTGGCGAAGTTATCCACTCGTGTGTTGAGCGGCTTTCCCGATGTGTTGAAGGGTACGCAATGGTGTGGTAATCCCGTGCGTGCCGACATCGCGGCGGTGGCTGAGCCGCAAGCGCGTTTCGCGAACCGCAGTGGCAAGTTGAACGTGCTGGTAGTGGGCGGCAGTTTGGGCGCGCAGGCTTTGAACGAAGCGTTGCCGAAAGCGCTGGCGATGATGAGCGAAGCAGAGCGGCCGAACGTATTGCATCAGACCGGCAAAAAACATTTCGAGACCGTGCAGAAGTCGTATGAGCAATCAGGTATGCAAGCAGATGTGCGTGCGTTCCTCGATGACATGGCGAACCAGTATGCGAATGCCGATGTGGTGATCTGCCGTGCAGGTGCGCTCACCATCGCCGAGTTGGCGGCAGCGGGTGTGGCGAGTGTGCTCGTTCCGTTCCCTCACGCGGTGGATGACCACCAGACCTACAACGCGCGTTTCCTGAGTGAGCAGGGCGCTGCGGTGTTGTTGCCACAGACAGAGTTGAACGCAGAGAAGTTGGCGCAACTGTTGCGCGAACTAGATAGAGAAAAATTGAAAGCGATGGCGATATCGGCGCGTGGCTTGGCTAAACCTGAAGCGACGCAATCGGTGGTGAACGTTTGCAAGGAATTGGCAGCATGAAACATAAGATCAAACACATCCACTTCGTTGGCATCGGCGGTTCCGGCATGAACGGTATTGCCGAGGTGTTGCTCAACTTGGGATTCCAAGTGAGCGGCTCTGACTTGGCCGAGAGCGGCGTCACTCAACGTTTGCAGACCTTGGGCGCGACCATCCATTACGGTCACGACACCAACAACCTGCAAGATGCCGATGCGGTAGTGACCTCGACGGCGGTGAAGGCAGACAACCCTGAGGTGGTCGCAGCACGTGAGCGCCGCATCCCCATCGTGCCGCGTGCGGTGATGTTGGCGGAGTTGATGCGCTTGCGTCAGGGCATCGCGGTGGCAGGTACGCATGGTAAGACGACCACGACCTCGTTGGTGACCAGCGTGTTGGCGAAAGGTGGTTACGACCCGACCTTCGTCATCGGCGGTCGTCTCAATAGCAGCGGCGCGAATGCGCGTCTAGGAACAGGTGAGTTCATCGTGGCGGAAGCGGATGAGTCAGATGCGTCCTTCCTCTACCTCACGCCCATCTTGGCGGTCATCACCAACATCGATGCCGACCACATGGAGACCTACGGTCACGACTTCAATAAATTGAAACAGGCTTTCGTCGATTTCATCGAGCGTCTGCCGTTCTATGGCCGTGCCATGTTGTGTGTGGATGATGAGAACGTGCGCGACATCTTGCCGCGCATCAGCAAACCCATCACGACCTATGGCTTTAGCGAAGGTGCGCAGATCCGCGCGGTGAACGTGCGTCACGAAGGCGGCAAGATGCGCTTCACAGCCTTGTGTCGCCACAACACGGTGCCTATCGATCTGGATGTGACGCTCAACTTGGCCGGTTTGCACAACGTATTGAACTCACTTGCTGCCATTGCGGTGGCATTGGAAGTGGGCGTCTCAGAAGAAGCCATTGTGGCGGGGCTTGCGGAATTCGAGGGCGTCGGTCGTCGCATGCAACGTTATGGCGAGATTCCGCTGGCATCAGGCGGCTCGTTCACGCTCATCGACGATTACGGGCATCACCCTGTGGAAATGAAGGCGACGTTGGCAGCAGCGCGTGGCGCGTTCCCCGGGCGACGTTTGCTGCTGGCCTTCCAGCCGCATCGTTTCACGCGTACGCGTGACTTGTTCGAAGATTTCGTGAAGCTGTTGAGTGGCGTGGATGCATTGGCACTCGCTGAAGTGTATGCGGCAGGTGAACAACCTATCGTAGCGGCGGATGGACGTGCCTTGATGCATGCCTTGCGTGTGGCAGGACAGAACGAAGCTGTATTCGTCGAGAGCATCGCTGACATGCCACAGACCATCCTGCAGATGGCACGCGATGGCGATGTTGTGCTGACTATGGGCGCGGGCAGCATCGGCGGGGTGCCGAATCTGGTCAAGCAGATGAAATGAAGATGAGCGAACCGACACAGTTCACGGCAGACGGACTTCGCGGCGAATTGAGCTGCGATGTCGATATGCGCCGCCATACCAGTTGGCGTGCGGGCGGTGTCGCCAAGCGGATGTATCAGGCGGCTGATCTCGCCGACCTGCAGCGCTTCTTGCAGCAACTGCCAGCGACTGAACCGTTGATGGCGGTCGGTCTGGGCAGCAACCTGTTGGTGCGCGACGGTGGTTATCGCGGCACGCTGTTGCTGATGTTGGGAGCGTTGGCCGAGCTGCGCATGGATGGTGATCTGGTCTACGTGCAAGCCGGTGTGGCGGGTGCCAAGCTGGCACGCTTTGCGGCGACCAACAATCTGTGCGGTGCGGAGTTCTTCGTCGGTATCCCCGGAACGATGGGCGGCATGCTGGCGATGAACGCAGGCTGTTACGGCAGCGAGACATGGCAGAAGGTGGTGCGCGTGCAAGTGTTGACGCGCAGTGGTGAGTTGTTGGAGCGCACACCGCAGGAATATGACATCGGCTATCGGCATGTCGCATTACATGAGGCGAGCGAAGAGTTCTTCGTCGGTGCATGGTTGAAGTTAGAAGCAGGCGATGTGGAAAAAGCGCGCCAAGACATCAAGGTGTTGATGGAAAAGCGTAGCGCCAGCCAGCCGTTGCAACTGCCTAACTGCGGTTCGGTGTTCCGCAATCCGGAAGGCAATCACGCGGCGAAGTTGATCGAAGGTTGCGGGTTGAAGGGCAAGACCATCGGTGGTGCGCAAGTGTCGGAGAAGCATGCCAATTTCATCGTGAACATCGGTGATGCGACGGCGACGGATATCGAGAGTTTGATCGAAGAAGTGAAGGCGACTGTGATGCAGCAGACGGGTGTGGAGTTGCATCCGGAAGTAAGAATCGTTGGAGAGTTGAATTGACTAGATTTGGAAAAGTGGCGGTGCTGTTCGGCGGACGTTCGGCAGAGCGCGAAGTGTCATTGAAGAGTGGCGCTGCGGTATTGGCTGCATTGCAACGCAGTGGCGTGGATGCGCACGCATTTGATCCTGCGCAACGAGACCTGCATAACCTGCTGGATGAGCGTTTCGATCGCGTATTCATCGCGTTGCATGGACGTTACGGCGAAGACGGTACGGTGCAAGGTGCGTTGGAGTTGATGGGCATCCCCTACACCGGCAGTGGTGTGATGGCTTCCTCCATCGCCATGGACAAGTGGCGCACCAAGATGATCTGGCAGGCAGCGGGTTTGCCCATTCCAGATTTCATGATGTTGAACGAACAGAGCGATTGGGATGCGGTGGTCAAGCGTTTGGGTCTGCCGCTGTTCGTGAAACCAGCGAATGAAGGCTCCAGCGTCGGCATCAGCAAAGTGAAGCAGGTCAGTGAATTGAAAGCTGCTTACGAAGAAGCCGCCAAGCACGACAAGTTGGTGATCGCAGAACGCTTCATCGGTGGCGGTGAATACACGGCAGCGATCTTGAATGGTCGTGCCTTGCCGGTCATCAAGATCGAACCCGCGAACGAGTTCTATGACTACGAAGCGAAATATCTGCGCGATGACACGCGCTACCTGTGCCCTTGCGGTTTGAGCGCCGAGCAAGAAGCCGAGATGCAAGCGCTGGCACAACAAGGGTTCGCCGTGATCGGTGGGCAAGGTTGGGGGCGCGTGGACTTCTTGCGCGGCACGGATGGCAGGGCATATCTGTTGGAAGTGAACACTTCGCCGGGTATGACCGACCACAGCTTGGTGCCGATGGCGGCACGTGAGGCAGGTATCAGTTTCGAGCAACTTGTGGTGCAGGTGTTGGAGTCTGCGCATGTGGGATAACCACCGACTTCTACGCAGCATCGCCAATCTGTTGTTCGGCGTGAGCGTGATGTTGGTGTTGGTGGGGGCGGCGCGTTATGTGTTGCGCATGCCGGAGTTCCCGCTGAATACGGTGGAGTTGGTGGCCGCACCGCAGCGTGTGTCGGACGAGGAATTGCAGAAGGTGGTGCGCGAGCAGGTGAGCGGAAATTTCTTCACCGTCGATCTGGAGCGCGCACGCAAGGGTTTCGAGACCTTGCCTTGGGTGCGCAACGTGAGTGTTCGGCGCAAGTTCCCTTGGGGTTTGCAGGTGGATGTGGAAGAGCACGTGGCACTGGCGCGCTGGAACAAGACGGCACTGGTGAATACGCACGGCGAAGTGTTTGCGGCACAGACGACAGAGGTGTTACCCGAGTTCATCGGTCAGCCAGAATCGTCGATGCAGGTGACCAAGTTGTATGGCGAGTTGAGCGAGACGTTGGTGCCGATGCAGCAGAAGATCAGCCAGATCAGTCTGTCACCGCGCTTCGCATGGCAGATCAAGTTGGATGGCGGCATGGTGCTGGAGTTGGGGCGAGAAGAGATGCAAGCGCGGTTGGCGCGTTTTGTGAAGGTCTATCCGTATAGCTTGGCCGTCAGTGCACAGACGGTGCGACGTGTGGATCTGCGGTATCGCAACGGGTTCTCGGCATATATGCCAGGCAGTGATGTTTGAGGGAGTGATGATGAGTAAAGAAAGTAAGAATCTGATCGTTGGCTTGGACATCGGCACATCGAAGATCGCGTGCATCGTGGCCGAGGTGACTGCCGAGGGAACGTTGGAAGTGATCGGTGCGGGTATGACCGAGTCGTCTGGTATGAAGAAGGGCATGGTGGTGAACATCGATGCCACGGTCGGCACCATCCAACAGGCTTTGCAAGAAGCCGAGTTGATGGCGGACTGCAAGATCACGACAGTGTACACCGGTATCGCGGGCGGACACATCCGTAGCTCGAATGCGCACGGCATGATCAAGATCAAAGAAAAAGAAGTCGCACATACCGACGTCGTGCGCGCCATCGAGACAGCAAGCTCCATCAGCTTGCCGGGCGACCAGCAGATCCTGCATATCCTGGAGCAGGAGTTCAGCATCGATGGACAAGAGGGGATCAAGAAGCCATTGGGTATGAGCGGTATGCGTCTGGAGGTCGAGATCCATATCGTCACGGGTGCGGTATCTGCGGTGCAGAACATCTTGAAGTGCATCCATCGCTGTGGCTTGGAAGTGAACGAGATGATCTTGCAGCCCTTGGCATCGAGCAAGGCGGTGTTGGCGGATGACGAGAAGGAATTGGGTGTTTGTCTGATCGACATCGGTGGTGGTACGACCGATGTGGCGATCTTCACCAACGGTGCGATCCGTCATACCGCAGTCATCCCTATCGCGGGTGACCAGATCACCAATGACATCGCGATGGCTTTGCGCACGCCGACCAAGGATGCGGAAGACATCAAGATCAAATATGGCTGCGCGCTGCGTCAGTTGGCCAACGATGCACCCATCGAAGTGCCCGGCGTGGGCGAGCGTAGCTCGCGCATGTTGTCGCGCCAGACTTTGGCCGAAGTGATCGAACCGCGCATCGAAGAGCTCTATTCCTTGGTACAGACCGAGTTGCGTCGCAGCGGATATGAAGACTTGTTGTCATCCGGCATCGTCATCACCGGCGGCAGCAGTTCGATGCAGGGCATGGTGGAGTTGGCGGAAGAGATATTCCATCTGCCGGTGCGATTGGGATTGCCGCGCAATATCGGCGGCTTGTCCTCAGTGGTGAAGACGCCGCGTTATGCGACGGGAGTAGGTCTGTTGGTGTATGGCTTGGAGCGGTATCAGCGGAATGAAGTGTCGCGCGTGAATTCGGGTTCGTTCAAAGATGTGCTGGAAAAGATGAAGGATTGGTTCAAAGGGAATTTTTGATCAGGGTGTTTTGATTTTTTTGTTTTTCGTATTTGACTTTAACTTAAGGAGAAAATGATGGCTTTCGAACTCTTAGATGCACAACCTGAAGGGGCAGTGATCAAGGTGATTGGCGTGGGTGGTTGCGGTGGCAATGCGATCGACCACATGATCGAGCAAGGCGTGCAAGGTGTCGAGTTCATCGCGATCAATACGGATGCTCAGGCGCTAAAACGCAGCAAGGCGAGCGTCCAGTTGCAGATCGGTGCCGCATTGACCAAAGGCTTGGGAGCAGGTGCCAAGCCGGCCGTCGGCCAAGCAGCCGCTGAAGAAGACCGTGAACGTATCGCCGATATGATCCGTGGCGCGAACATGGTGTTCATCACCGCTGGCATGGGGGGCGGAACAGGAACAGGTGCGGCACCTATCGTGGCGCAAGTGGCTAAGGAGATGGGCATCTTGACCGTCGCTGTGGTCACCAAGCCGTTCGTGTTCGAAGGCAAGCGCATGACCTTGGCGCAACAAGGAATCGAAGAGCTCGCGGCTAACGTCGACTCGCTCATCATCGTGCCGAACGCGAAACTGATGGAAGTGCTGGGCGGCAAGACTACATTGCCAGAAGCTTTCAAGGCAGCGAACGGCGTGTTGCAAGGCGCGGTGGCAGGTATCGCTGAAGTCATCAATGTCCCAGGCATGGTGAACGTGGACTTTGCTGACGTATGCACACTGATGTCCGAGAACGGCATGGCGATGATGGGTGCAGCTTCCGCTTCCGGCGAAGGTCGCGCACAACGTGCCGCTGAGCAAGCGATCGCCAGCCCATTGTTGGAAGACATCGATCTCTCCGGCGCGCGCGGTGTGTTGGTCAACATCACTTCCAGCAGCAACCTGACTTTGGAAGAGTTGCACGAAGTGATGAACTGCTTCCAGTTCGCAGCGAGCGAAGCGACCGTCATCGTCGGTTCCGTATTCGATGAAGACATGGGCGATGAGATGCGCGTGACTATCGTGGCGACCGGTCTGGGTTCTGTGGTGCGTAAACAGCAACCAAAACCAGTGCTCGTACCTCAACAGCAATTGCGCACCGGCACCCACGATGCACCGACCATCGACTACAGCGAGTTGGACATGCCAGCCGTCATCCGTACTGGCCGTCACCGCGAAGCTGTGGAAGCGATGAGACAGTCTGGTGTGGACACGTTGGACATCCCATCCTTCTTGCGTAAACAGGCGGATTGATCGCGTTCGGAGTGAGGTGCCGTGGCTGAGGAGCGATATCAGCCTGTGCTAAACTTCGAGCGATGATTCATCGAACGGAACGGATATGGTCAAGCAACGTACATTGAAGACGATGGTGCAGGCGACGGGCGTCGGTCTGCACACGGGCGAGAAGGTCTATCTGACTTTACGTCCGGCTGCCGTGGATACGGGCATCGTGTTCCGTCGCGTCGACTTGCCACATCCTGTCGACATCCGTGCCGAAGCGCATGCGGTGCATGACACGCGCCTGTCCACTTGTCTGGAGAGTAACGGTGCGCGTATCGCTACGGTCGAACATCTGATGTCGGCGCTAGCGGGTCTGGGTATCGACAACGCCATCGTCGAATTGAGCAGCCCCGAGCTGCCCATCATGGACGGTAGTGCGGGGACGTTCATCTTCCTGTTGCAATCGGCAGGCTTGGTCGAGCAGTCGGCGGCTAAGAAGTTCATGCGTATCAAGAAGGTCGTGGAGGTGAAGGACGGTGACAAGTGGGTACGTTTCGAGCCATACAACGGCTACAAGTTGAACTTCACCATCAACTTCGCCCACCCCGTGTTCGCCAATACCAAGCAGAACGTGACGGTCGATCTGGGAGTGAATTCCTATATCAAGGAAGTCAGTCGCGCACGTACCTTTGGTTTCATGCAGGACGTGGAGAACATGCGCGCGCAAGGGTTGGCCTTGGGGGGTAATCTCGATAACGCCATCGTGATGGACGAATACCGCGTCATCAATCCAGATGGCCTGCGTTTCGATGATGAGTTCGTCAAACACAAGGTGTTGGATGCTATCGGCGACTTATATCTGTTGGGACATCCCTTGATCGGGGCGTTCTCGGGCTACAAATCAGGGCATGCATTGAACAATGCCTTGTGCCGTGCTTTGTTGGCGGACGAGTCGGCTTGGGAGTTCGCCACTTTCGACAAGGCGGAAGAAGCACCTGACTTCTTACGTCTGCAACTGCAAGCGGCTTAACTCGGAGCTATCGTGCTCATCCGCTTGGCGGTCTTGATCTCGGCGCTACTCATCGTGGCTTCCTTTGGCGCCTATATCTTCACTCGTGACCAGCGTTACCTACGCTTTGCTTGGCAGGTGGTGAGGTTCATCGTGTTTGCGCTGTTGGTGTTCGGCGCGCTCTATCTGTTGGAGCGTTTTGGGCTGGTCGCTTGGCGGGTGCTACTCTAACTACGCTTGGCTAGACGTTTCAATGCTTCTTTGAGTGGGCTGTCTTTAAGCTCTACGGCAAATTCTTCCAGTGCTTTTTTTCCGTGTTGCCCGACTTTTCTGGGGCGGGGCGGCTGGATTTGAGGTTGGACCCGGACTTGCACCCTGATTTGAATTCCAGTAACCTCGCATCCCCTTGTTAAAAATAAGGAAATCAGTTCGTTACTGATCTGGCGCAATTTGGCGGCTACCGCTCCGTTGTCTGCCCCAAGGATCAGGGTCTGACCGTCCAGTTGCATCACATGGCTGGAACGGGATAAAGAGGCAGGCGCGAGCTGTTGATAGTGACGTTGAAGCGTGGCGAGTCGATTGACTTGCTGAGAGAGTCGTCTCAGGTCTTGGTTGGAATCCAAGAATGCGTTCAAGCGATGGGTCACGTTAGTTCGGCGTCACGTTAAAGGGAGTATCCGTTTGAATATTATTCTAGTTTCGAATCGTTTTGCAAAAGCGCGCAGCATCACGCTGACTGGAACGCACTTGGCTGTGGTGGCTGTTCTTGCCATGGGCTTGTTCTTGGCTGCCGTGCTGACGGTGCAGTATGCCATCGTTCGTTTCCAGCCGTGTGCTGTGAGTAACGAGTTGCGCGCTTGGTTGGCCAGTGCACAAGAAGCCGAGCAGCAGAAACAACAGGCATACTTGCGTAAGAGTTTGGATGCGATGGCGATGCGCTTGGGGCAGATGCAAGCGCAGTTGCAACGTTTGGATGGTTTGGGTTCGCGCCTCGCCAAGCTGACCGGCATGAAGCCACAGGAGTTCTCATTCGATCAGGCACCGGCCCAAGGCGGTCCCTATATTCCAGTCGCGCCGCAACAAGAGGTTTCCTTGGAGTCAATGGAGCAACAGATGGCGGGTTTGAGCGAATTGCTGCGTGATCGCAGCGACAAGTTGGTCGCGCTAGAGACCTTGTTGCAGCAAGACCGCTTGGATAGGAAGATGCTGCCGTCGGTCGCTCCTATCACGTCTGCGTGGTATGCATCCAATTTCGGCTGGCGTATCGACCCGTTCACCGGACACAATGCGATGCATGAGGGCGTGGATTACATGGTGCCCGCAGGCACACCGATCTTCGCTTCAGCAGGTGGTGTGGTGGTGTTCGCGGACATGCATCCTCAATATGGTAATATGGTCGAGATTGATCACGGTAATGAGGTCATCACGCGATATGCACACGCGTCCAAGTTGCTCGTGAAGGTGGGTGATGTTGTCAGAAGAGGGCACGAGATCGCCAAAGTGGGAAGTACGGGGCGATCTACGGGTAATCACCTTCACTTTGAAGTGAGATATAAAGGCACCGCGCAGAGTCCGGTACGCTTCCTGCAAAAAGCAGCCAGTTGATGCGTACGATTTCGTAGCGGGGTGAGGTGAGAACCTCACCCTTTTTTATTTGTTCGTAACAGTCGTTTAAGAAAATAACAGCATGATCTCCAAATTGTTGAAATCCGTATTCGGTAGCCGTAACGACCGCTTGCTCAAACAGTATCGTCAAACTGTCACCCGCATCAATGCGCTTGAGGCCGAGATGGCAGCGTTGTCGGATGATGCTTTGCGTGCGAAGACGGAGGAGTTCAAGCAGCGCGTCCGGAGTGGGACGACACTGGATGACATCTTGCCTGAGGCGTTCGCGGTCGTGCGCGAAGGCGGCAAGCGCGCTTTGCAGATGCGTCACTTCGATGTGCAATTGATCGGCGGCATGGTGTTGCACTACGGCAAGATCGCCGAGATGCGCACGGGTGAAGGTAAGACCTTGATGGCGACCTTGCCTGCCTATTTGAATGCCTTGTCTGGTAAAGGCGTGCATGTGGTCACGGTCAATGATTACTTGGCTTCCCGCGATGCCGATTGGATGGGGCGTCTGTATCGGTTCTTGGGCCTGTCGGTCGGCGTCATCCTGTCCAATATGGATCATGCTGATAAGCAAGCGGCTTATGCGGCGGACATCACCTACGGCACGAACAATGAATTCGGTTTCGACTATCTGCGCGACAACATGGCAGCGCAGGCGAACGAGCGCTTCCAGCGTGGTTTGAATTTCGCGATCGTGGATGAGGTCGACTCCATCTTGATCGACGAAGCGCGGACGCCACTCATCATCTCTGGGCAAGCAGAAGACAATCTCGACATCTACACACAGATGAACAAACTGGCGCCGAGTTTGGTACGTCAGGCCGACGAGACATCACCGGGTGATTATCACGTCGATGAGAAGAACCATCAGATTTTGCTGAGCGAGATCGGCCATGAGCATGCCGAGCGTCTGTTGGCGCAGGCGGGCTTGTTGCCGATCGGTGGCAGTCTGTACGACCCAGCTAACATCACGCTGATCCATCACCTCTACGCATCATTGCGTGCGCACAACTTGTTCCACCTAGACCAACATTACGTCATCCAGAATGGCGAAGTGGTGATCGTGGATGAGTTCACCGGACGTCTGATGGCGGGGCGTCGTTGGTCGGATGGTCTGCATCAGGCGGTCGAGGCCAAAGAAGGTGTAGCGATCCAGAAAGAGAATCAGACGCTGGCATCGATCACCTTCCAGAACTATTTCCGTATGTACAACAGGCTGTCAGGTATGACGGGTACGGCGGATACGGAAGCGTTTGAGTTCCAATCCATCTACAACTTAGAGACTGTCATCATTCCACCGCATCGTCCAACGGTGCGCAAGGACATGATGGATAAGGTGTTCCTAAGTGCGCAAGAGAAATACACAGCCGTCATCGCCGACGTGCGCGATTGTTATGAGCGTGGTCAGCCTGTGCTGGTGGGCACGACCTCTATCGAGACTTCCGAGTTGCTCTCCAGTTTGTTGGAAAAAGCGAAGTTGCCGCATCAAGTGTTGAACGCGAAACAACATGCACGCGAAGCGGAGATCATTGCGCAAGCCGGTAGCCCCAAGATGATCACTATCGCCACCAACATGGCGGGCCGCGGTACCGACATCGTGCTGGGTGGTAACGTCGAGAAGCCAATTGAATTGGTGCGCATGGACGAAAGTATGGATGCAGCGGCACGTGAGCAACGCGTCGCGCAATTGCGTGCTGAATGGCAACCTATCCATGAGCAGGTCGTGGCGAGTGGTGGATTGCACATCATCGGTACCGAGCGTCACGAATCGCGTCGTGTGGACAACCAGTTGCGCGGACGTTCCGGTCGTCAGGGCGACCCCGGTTCCAGCCGTTTCTATCTGTCGTTGGAAGACCCGCTGTTGCGTATCTTCGCGTCGGATCGTGTTTCGGCGATCATGAATAAGTTCAAATTGCCCGAAGGTGAAGCCATCGAGCATTCATGGGTGACGCGAGCCATCGAGAACGCACAGCGCAAAGTAGAGGCGCGCAACTTCGATATGCGTAAGCAGATATTGGAATATGACGACGTCGCCAACGATCAGCGTAAGGTGATCTACCAACAGCGTGCGGAATTGCTCGAAGCGACCGACATCAGCGAGACCATCACTGCGATGCGCGAAGGTGTGTTGAGCGAACTGTTCGCAGAATATCTGCCGCATGGCAGCATGGAAGAACAGTGGGACGTTTCTGGATTGGAGAAAGCGCTCGTTGCCGAATTCCAAGTGCATTTGCCGTTGGCGCAGTGGATGGAGGAAGACAAGCAACTCGATCAGGATGGCTTGCTGGCACGCATCGTCGAAGCTGCGCATAAGCAATATCAAGCCAAGGTGGAGCAGGTCAGTGGTGAGGTGATGCACGGGTACGAACGCATCGTCATGTTGCAGACTTTGGATCAGCATTGGCGCGAACATTTGGCTGCGTTGGATCATCTGCGCCAAGGCATCCATCTGCGTGGTTACGCGCAGAAGAATCCTAAGCAGGAATACAAGCGCGAGGCGTTCGAGTTGTTCTCGAATATGCTGGACTCGATCAAGCGCGATGTGACGCAGACTTTGATGACGGTGCAGATCCGTAGCGAGGCGGATGTGGTCGCTGCTGAGGCGCCCCATGTGCCAGAAAATGTGCAGTATCATCATGCCGACTATGAAGAGGCGCTGGCAAAATCTGAGAATCAAGGTGAGGAGCACAAGCCTTTCGTGCGCTCAGGAGAGAAGGTCGGTCGCAACGATCCTTGTCCTTGCGGTTCTGGCAAAAAATATAAGCAATGCCATGGTAAGTTGAATTGAACGTAGTGATTTCACTGGGAGAAAAGCATGCCAATAGATGATCTGATTCTGCAAACGTTACATAGCTCGACCTTGACCGAAGAATTGCGCGATGCCGAGATCGAATCGTTGGGGCAATTATTCGAGATGGTGGAATTCAAGGCTGGTCAAGCATTGTTAAAACCGGGCGAGGAGCGATTGAAAAGCACCTTGGTCGTGTTGGCTAGTGGAGAAGTGGAAGCGACTGCTCATGTGGGCGGGGAGCAAGCCACATTACATCTGTTACAACCTGGCGACTTGGCTGGCATCATCACTTTTGTGGGGGGCAACGTATCGCAGATCAGCGCGACCATCGTGGCTAAGACCGATTGCAAAGTGCTATTACTGGAGCGTTGCAAATTCGAATCCCTGTTGAACACGCAACCCGCCATCGTTTACTACGTGATGCGTGGCATCGTGCGCCATACGCACGGCATCGTGCGTCGCATGAATGCACAATCGGTCGAGATGACCAACTATCTGTACAAGACGGGCGGACGTTTCTAATGATAGGCGCCCGCGCCAGTCGCGGGTCTCCGTTGTGCGTTTTGCGCTGTGTCGAATTTAAAATTATTGATTAAGGTTCACACCCATGCCGGTAAATCTTTCTGCGCCCGTTGCGGCTTCTTTGTTGCCCGTTGCGGGCGTTTCTCTGGGTATCGCTGAGGCGGGGATAAAACGTCCCAATCGTAAAGACTTGTTGGTCATCAAGCTGGATGAAGGTGCGGCGGTGGCAGGTGTGTTCACCACCAATCGCTTCTGTGCCGCCCCCGTCACCTTGGCGAAGGATCATCTGGCATCAGGTAAAGGCATTCGCGCATTGTTGGTCAATACCGGTAACGCGAATGCAGGTACAGGTGAACAAGGCATGGAAGCAGCGCGCACGACGTGTGCCGAACTGGCTAAGTTGTTGGGGTGCGCAGTCGAACAAGTATTGCCGTATTCCACGGGCGTCATCATGGAGCCGCTACCCGTCGATAAGATCGTCGCAGGAATGCCCGCCGCCATTGCGAATCTGAAAGCGGATAACTGGTTCGATGCTTCACAAGCCATCATGACGACGGATATCGTTGCCAAGGCCGTGTCGCGTCAAGTGCAGATCAGCGGCAAGACAGTCACCATCACTGGCATGTCCAAAGGCTCCGGCATGATCCATCCCAACATGGCGACCATGCTGGGCTACATCGCTACTGATGCCGCCATCGCACAACCATTGTTGCAGCAGATCGTGAGCGAAGCTGCGAATCGTTCATTCAATTGCATCACTGTCGATGGTGATACGTCCACCAACGATGCGTTGATGTTGATCGCAACAGGTAAGAGTGGCGTGAGTATCGATGCTGCCAATCGTGCTGCGATGCAGGCCGTCATCACTGAAGTCGCTACGATCCTGGCGCAAGCCATCGTGCGGGATGGCGAGGGGGCGACCAAGTTCATCACCATTCAAATGGATGGCGGTAAGGACGAAGCCGAGTGCCGCAAGATCGGCTACGCCATCGCGCATTCCCCGTTGATCAAAACAGCCTTCTTCGCTTCTGATCCTAATTTGGGGCGCATCCTCGCCGCGATCGGCTATGCGGGCGTGACTGATCTAGATGTGGAGAAGTTGCAGGTCTATCTAGATGATGTATTGGTCGCCGAGAACGGCGGACGTGCAAAGAGCTATCTGGAAGAAGATGGCGCACGCGTGATGCAGCAGAGCGACATCACCATTCGCGTGGTACTGAATCGCGGTGCAGTGAATGCCACGTTGTGGACATGCGATTTCTCATACGACTACGTGAAGATCAACGCTAGTTACAGAAGCTGATCCAGCGCTCCTGCGGGAGAGGAAAGAGTTATATGGATAAGTTGGATGGATTCCTCTCTCGTGCTGAAGGCCTGCTTTCTCGATTAGAAAGCATCTTGCCTAGTGCACAGTTGCAAACTCCTGATTGGCAGGCCGCCGCCGCTTTTCGCTGGGATCACCAGCAACGTGTCTTACATCCTGTTCCCAATTTTCAACGCATTGCTCTATCCGATCTTTCGGGTATTGATGATCAGAAGCAACGCGTCCAGCAGAACACGCTGCAATTCGTGCGCGGTGGTACGGCGAACAATGTGCTGCTCTCCGGCGCGCGTGGTACAGGTAAATCGTCGTTGGTGAAAGCGCTTCTGAATGAGTATGCGACACAGGGGCTGCGCGTCATTCAGATCGACAAGCAAGGATTGATCGATCTGTCGTCTATCGTGGGTCTGGTTCAAGGACGTGCCGAACGATTCATCCTGTATTGCGATGACCTTTCTTTCAACGATGCTGAGCCGGGCTATCAGGCGCTCAAGGCTGCATTGGATGGCGATCTGGTCGCTTTCTCGGACAATCTGCTCATCTATGCCACGTCCAATCGCCGTCATCTGATGCCGGACTATATGCAAGACAATCTCGCCACGAAATATGTCGGCGATGAGATACATCCTGCTGAAAGCGTGGAAGAGAAGGTCTCGCTGTCAGAACGTTTTGGTTTGTGGATATCGTTCTATCCATTCACGCAGGATGAGTATCTGCAAGTGGCGACACATTGGTTGGCGCACCATGGTTGGAAGCAGGGACTCACTGATGACGTGCGTACAGCAGCGTTGCAGTGGTCGCTCATGCGTGGCTCCCGTAGCGGACGTGTAGCTGGGCAGTTCGCGAAGGATTGGTGTGGTCGGCATGTCGCAAAGTAAGATCGTCGATGTTGCCGCTGCGGTCTTGCAGCGACCAGATGGTTCATTCCTCTTGGCGCAACGCCCTGCCGGCAAGATATGGGCGGGATACTGGGAGTTCCCCGGTGGCAAGTTGGAGCAAGGTGAATCCGCGCGTGATGCCTTGGTGCGCGAGTTGCGCGAGGAGTTAGGCATCGAAGTGCGCACTGCGTATCCATGGTTAATGCGAGTGTTCACCTATCCTCACGCGACGGTGCGTCTGCATTTCTTTCGTGTGACTGAATGGAGTGGGGAGTTGCATCCACATGAGGGGCAGCAGTTCTCGTGGCAACCGCCGACTTCAGTTCTGGTTGCACCCATCCTGCCCGCCAATGCGCCGATATTGCGGGCGCTTGAATTGCCCACTATGTATGCCATCAGTAACGTGGCTGAATTGGGTGAAGAGGCTTTTCTCGCTAGTTTGCAAATAAAGTTAGATTCTGGTTTGCGCTTGATCCAGTTGCGAGAGAAAGATCTTGCGCCAGATGAGCTGAATGCATTGGCGCGACGCGTGGTGTCTATGTCACACGCGCGAGGCGCAAAGGTGCTACTCAATGGGGATGTGGTGCTGGCGCAGGAGGTGGGTGCGGATGGAGTTCAGTTGACCTCATCACAACTCACAGATTTATCTGAACGGCCCGATGTGAGGTGGTGCGGTGCTTCATGTCACAACGCAGAAGAGTTGAAGCGAGCTGAGGGATTGGGTTGTGACTTCGCTTTGCTCTCACCCGTACTTCCTACCCGATCACATCCAGGTGCTCCCCATCTAGGTTGGCAAAGCTTTGCTGCGATGACGGCAGAATCATCTATCCCAGTGTATGCGCTAGGTGGATTGGTCGACGATGATATGGCTGTGGCGTGGCAGCACGGTGCACACGGCATCGCGCTATTACGTCAGGCTTGGTGATCGGGTTCTTGTAGGTCTTGTTCGCGTTGCTCGACGCGATATTCTTCGTTAGCCCACTTCCCTAGATCGATCATTTTGCAGCGTTCGCTACAGAAGGGGCGGAACTTGTTGGCGGTGTCCCATTGATGTTGCTTGCCGCAGTGCGGGCAAGAGACGACTGGAGGCTTGCTCATTGCGAGGAACAGAAGGTCAGATCGAATTCGACATCGTGTTCGTACAAAGAGGTCTTGGCAGTGAAATTAGCTGCGACGAAACGAATATTGAGTGCGTATTTGTTGGCGCTGACTTCGGGGATGCAGGGCAAAGTTTGGTCAAGCGTGATGCGCAATAGTTGTGCGACGCGGCCGCCTTGCATCTGTTGGAACGTGCCTTGGTGGGCAACGAAATGATGAAGTTTTCCGCTCTCTCGCAATAGTTTCAGCAATATGGCGATGCCATTCTGCAGGGGCAGGAACGGGGTGACCCAAGCATCGAGATTCGCACGCCGTGTGATGGCTGATTGATGTTGCCAGTAGTGATAGGAGGGGAGGTCGAATTCACATACGCCACCTGGGATGCATGCGCGTTGTTTGATCCCCATCAGCCATTCATCGTCACGCAGATGTTGGCCTATCTTCCCGTTCATTTCGAGTAGCTGGGCGCCATTGTTCTCTAGCTCACTCAGAACGGCATCCAGTGCCTCTTCGGATATCTGAGGATTGTTGTGCAGCGCATTGAGTATCTTTTTTTGACGCTCCAACTCTTGCAGGATCTCGGACTTTAGATCGGCGCGGCTAGCGACTTCGAGAATCTCAAACAGGACGCTGAGCGCGGCATGGTGATCGGCACTTTCCGAGCTGCTTATGAAGCGAGTGATACGCTGGAAAAGATCCTCCAGTCGCAACATGGTGCGTACTCGTTCATTCAATGGAAAATCGTAACTGATCACATTAGCCTAACAGACGGTATGGGAATGACTGGGTGCGAAAGATATAGGCAGCATCTCATATCGTCAATCGTTTTTCACAGCCGAATCAATCGGCTGTGTAATTCTTCTACTTGGAGCCGCAAGTCGGTGAGCTGTGAGTCATTCGTGATGACTGCATCGGCCAGTCGCAATCGCTCATTCCGAGGTATCTGTTGCGACATGATGGACCTGACTTCTGCCTCGGACAGCTTGCTTCTTTGCATGGTGCGGTCTATCTGTTGCTGCTCTGTGCAATCGACGACGATGACCTGATGTAGCCAGTCGCGATATCTTCCGCTCTCGAACAGCAAGGGAACGACGACTAGGGTATAAGGGGCGTCACTTTGAGATTGGGCAAGTAGTTGCGCCCGTTCTCGAATCATCGGGTGAAGGATCGCTTCCAAGCGTTTCTTAGCGGTGGCATCGGAGAACACCAACTGGCGCATCTTGGTTCTATCCATTGCGCCATTCGGGGCTATCGATACATCACCGAATTCCTTACGTATCTCAGGTAAAGCCGCCCCTTCAGCTTGGGTGAGTTGATGCGCGATCAGATCGGTGTCGACGATGCGGGCACCCAGTTCTGAGAATAAGGTTGCGACGGTGCTCTTGCCGCACCCTATCCCTCCAGTCAATCCGTGGCATAAGGGCATTTCTATAAATCCAAACTTCGTCGCAATACTGTGTTGCTCACAATAAATTACTCCTTACATATCAGACATATGCTGCGTCGCAATTTTTTATCGCGCCTTGTCTTGCTTAGAATTTTGAATTTATAGAAACGCCCATCACTTCACGGTACGGCGAGCAGTTGCAGATAACTCTGGGTCAATGCTTGTCCCCAGAACAGAGCGATCAGGCCCCCACCAGCGAGGTAGGGGCCGAAGGGGATCGGAATGTTGCGTCTATGCTTGGCGAATATGATCAGCGCGACGCCAACCACCGCGCCAACCAGCGAAGAGAGCAGGATGATCAGCGGCAACATCGTCCATCCTAGCCATGCGCCAAGCGCAGCCAGTAACTTGAAGTCGCCGTAGCCCATGCCCTCTTTTCCAGTCGTGAGCTTGAACGCCCAATATACCGACCACAGGATGAGGTAGCCTGCAACGGCTCCGATGAGTGCGTTGGGTAGCGACGTGAAGGCGCCATTGAGGTTCAGTAGCAATCCCAACCAGAGTAGCGGGAGTGTGATGCTATCGGGTAACAGTTGGGTGTCGAAATCGATAAAGGTGAGGGCGATGAGCGCCCATACCAAGATGATGGAGGCGATACCCGCCAAGCCGAAACCAAAATGGCATGCGGCATACGCGCTCAACAGACCACTCACTGCTTCGACGATGGGATATCGAGGGGATATAGAAGCTGCGCATCCTGCACATTTACCGTGCAGAAAGAGATAGCTGATGACGGGTATGTTTTCCAATGCGCTGATCGCGTGACCGCAGTGGGGGCATGCTGAACGGGGAACGATAAGGTTATAACTGGGCGATGCATCGATGGTTTGCCCGTCCAACTCCGCGCATTGTTGTTGCCACTCACGCTCCATCATCTTGGGGAGACGATGGATGACGACGTTGAGAAAACTACCTACTAGCAATCCAATGATGCCAGCAAGGATGGAGAAGGATAGGGGGGATGATTCCAGTAAAGCTAGCATCGTGTATCGAGCCTATAAAAAAGGCGCGGCATATATGCCGCGCCTAGAGTTGTGTTGATAGAGTTAAACGACTTGGCCCATCTTGAAGATCGGTAGGTACATCGCAACCACCATGCCGCCGATAAGTGTACCCAGAACGACCATGATGATGGGTTCCATCAGGCTAGAAAGTGCCTCGACCGCATCATCGACTTCGGCTTCGTAAAAATCAGCCACCTTGGACAGCATGCTGTCGATCGCCCCGGACTCTTCACCGATGGCGACCATCTGCAACACCATGCTAGGGAAGACGTTGGAGTTGATCATGGCGGAATTCAAGCTGCTACCAGAGGTCACTTCACGCTGTATCTGTTTGGTCGCATCGTAATAGACGGCATTGCCAGCGGCGCCGGCCACTGAATCAAAGGCTTCCACCAGTGGCACACCAGCTGCGAACATGGTGGACAAGGTTCGAGTCCAACGCGCGATGGTCGCTTTGCGTACCAAGGGGCCGAATACTGGAATCTTCAACATCAAGATATCCATGGCGCGCTGAAGTTTTTTACTGCGCTTCCACGTGTAAAAGAACCAGTAGCCACCGCCGCCGATAGCTCCAAAGATCGCCCACCACCAATCTACGAAGAAGTCAGAGATCGCCATCAACAGCAATGTAGGGCCAGGAAGGTCTGCGCCGAAATTCGAGAACAATTCCTTGAAAGCAGGTACAACGAAGATCATGATGACCGCCGTGATGACGAAGGCCACCACGATGATGGAAACGGGATAGAACAGCGCCGATTTTATCTTGCTCTTGATTGCTTGGATCTTCTCTTTATAGGTCGCCAAGCGGTCCAACAGGCTATCCAAGATACCTGCCGCTTCGCCCGCGCCGATCAGGTTGCAAAAGAGTTCATCAAAGTAAAGAGGGAATTTGCGGAAGGCTTGTTCCAAGCTGCTACCTGTTTCCACATCTGTCTTGATGTCCAACAGCAGTCGGGCGACCGCAGGGTTGTCATGCCCCTTGCCGACGATATCGAAAGCTTGGAGTAGTGGCACGCCGGATTTCAACATCGTGGCAAGTTGACGTGTAAAAAGAGTCACATCTTTTTCTGAGACGGTGCCACCGCCCTTGGAGCTCTTCTTGATCTTGCTGACTTGGATCCCTTGGCGGCGCAAATGCGCGGAAACGCTGGCCTCACCTGCACCACGCATCTCACCTTTGACGACTTTTCCGGTCTTGTCCTTACCTTCCCAACTGTACTGGATTTCTTTGACCTTCTCGGGTTTTGCGGTAGCCATCGTGTTACCTCGATCCAAGTGTTGCCATAGTGAAGGTTCCGTTCATTCTGAAATCAATGCGCCAATGCGCTAGATTATAAAGGTTTTTTGCATGATGCATGGCTTTGGAAGCTTTGTAAAGTTTAGGGTAAAGGCTTAGCTAAGTCTGGTCGGGCTGGGAAGATTCTGGCCACTTTGACTGCCCTGTCTTGTGTTTGGATGATCTCGATCGCATAACCCTCGATCTTGAGGCTGGTTCCTGGCTCGGGAATGTCCTGTAGATGTTCTAAGATCAGGCCATTCAATGTCTTCGCTTCGCCCAAGGGGAGGTGCAAGCCAAGTTTACGGTTCAGATCGCGCAGGCTGCTGCTTCCTTCTAGCAACATACTCCCATCGGCGTGTCGAAGATATTTCCCTGTCTGAGATGGAGATTGTGTGGTGAAGTCGCCCACGATCTCCTCCAGGATGTTCTCTAAAGTCACCAATCCCAGCATTTCACCGTATTCATCAACCACCAACCCCATACGGGTATGTCGCTCTTGGAATTGTTGTAACTGCTTTAAGAGTGGAGTGTCTGAGGGGATGAAGTAAGGCTCTTGCAATACCTCTCGTAACTGAATGGCGTCGATGACTTCTTCTTGTAATAGGGAAAGTACGCGTTTGATATGCAAGATGCCGATGATGTTGCTCTGAGATTCAGCATAGACCGGCATCAAAGTATGATGGCTGGTGATGATCTGCTGGCGCAATTCAGTGGGGTCGACATCGATATTGAGTGATTCGATCTGGTTGCGCGGCACCATCACATCGTTCACGGTGATGCGCTCCAGATCGACAAGGTTCAGTAGCATCTTTTGGTGTTTGCGCGGCAAGAAATGTTCCGCATCAAGCACCATAGAACGCAACTCTTCCAGCGTCACTTTTGTTTTACTGTGGTCGTTATGCAGCTTTATCCCAAGAATCCTCAAGAATCCTTTGACTAGCATGCCAGCAACCCAAACAACAGGGTGGAATAGGGTGATGAGCGGTGAGAGGATATAGCTGAATGGGAGCGCGACGCGCTCCGGATAGCTGGCTGCAAGCACCTTTGGCATGATCTCGCTGAATACCAGCAAAATGAAAGTGATCGCAAGTGTCCCGCTCAATATCGCCCAGTCATTTTGGCCGAACAATCGCAGAATGATGATGTTGGTGACGGCTGCGGCAGCCACGTTCACTAGAGTGTTTCCCAGCAGGATGGAGCCCAGCAGCTTGTCTACTTTGGCGAGCAAACGGGTCACCAGTTTGGCGCTGCGATTCCCCTTGCGAACCAATGCGTTCAGGCGATAGCGATTGATGGCCATCAAACTCGTTTCCGAGCTCGAGAAGAAAGCGCTGCAAATGATCAGGACAGCTAATATCCAGAGAAGCGCGCTGATTGAAAGATCATCCAAGATTTGCCACCAAAGAATACGACGGTCCGAGTATCAGTGTTGCTGTTGTGCAGTGTCAACTGGACTGGTTCATTGCGCTGGTAGCACGGAACATCATCCATATGCCAATCAACACCATTGGCAGACTCAGCCATTGCCCCATGCTCACGCCAAACGTCATTAAGCCAAAGATGCCATCGTCGGGATTGCGTGCGAACTCGGCGATGAAGCGGAAGCTACCGTAGCCGATGAGGAACAATCCCGACACCGCACCAACGGGACGCGGTTTATGTGAATACCACCATAGCAAAACAAAGAGCGCGACACCCTCTAGGACGAACTCATATAGTTGCGATGCATGTCGCGGAAGACTATCCACCTGAGGGAACACCATCCCCCAAGGCCCGTCCGTTGGGCGTCCCCATAGTTCACCGTTGATGAAATTGCCGATGCGTCCGAATGCCAAACCTGGGGGGACAAGTGGAGCGATGAAATCCATGAGTGCCAGCCATTGGATCTTGCGCCCACGAGCGAACAGCGCTATCGCAACTAGCACGCCAAGGAATCCACCGTGGAAAGACATACCACCTTCCCATACCGCTAGAATTTTGAAGGGATGCGAAAAATAATAGCTAGGGTTATAGAACAGCACCTCGCCTAAACGTCCGCCCAGAACGACCCCCAGCACGCCGTAGAAGAGTAAGTCATCGAGGAATTTCTCATCCCATCCTTCTCGATCCAATGCGCGCAGACGTTGCCGTCCCAGCCAGATGAAACAAGCGAAGGCCAATAGGTACATCAGGCCATACCAATGGATGCCGAAAGGACCGAGGTGGATGGCGACAGGGTCGAATTGCGGGTGAACGAGCATAGCCTCAGATGGGTTAGAATCAATGCTCCAATTATACGTTGCTTGAGAAAGACATCATGCCTCAATACCGCTCACACACTTCCACACACGGCCGCAACATGGCGGGCGCACGCTCTTTATGGCGCGCGACTGGCATGAAAGACGGCGACTTCGGCAAGCCCATCATCGCCATCGCCAACTCGTTCACTCAGTTCGTGCCGGGGCACGTTCACCTTAAAGATCTGGGGCAGATGGTGGCGCGCGAGATCGAGAAGGCGGGCGGCATCGCCAAGGAATTCAACACCATCGCGGTGGACGACGGCATCGCCATGGGGCATGACGGTATGTTGTATTCCCTGCCATCGCGCGACCTCATCGCCGACTCCGTTGAATATATGTGCAACGCACATTGTGCTGATGCGCTGGTATGTATCTCCAACTGCGACAAGATCACACCGGGCATGTTGATGGCGGCGATGCGCTTGAACATTCCAGTGGTGTTCGTTTCCGGTGGGCCGATGGAAGCGGGCAAGGCGACCTTGCAGGGAAAAGTCGTCGGATTGGATCTGGTGGATGCGATGGTCGCAGCAGCGGATAGTCGCGTGAGCGATGCCGATGTGGACACTATCGAACGTTCTGCCTGCCCTACTTGCGGTTCATGTTCTGGCATGTTCACCGCTAATTCGATGAATTGTCTGACCGAGGCGTTGGGCTTGTCTTTGCCCGGTAATGGTTCGCTGGTGGCGACACACGCAGAACGTAAACAATTGTTCCTGCGCGCTGGTCGCACCATCGTCGAATTGTGCAAACGTTATTACGAGCAAGATGATGCATCGGTGTTGCCGCGCAATATCGCCACCTTCGATGCCTTCGAGAATGCGATGACCTTGGATATCGCGATGGGAGGATCGACCAATACCGTCTTGCACTTGCTCGCTATCGCACGCGAAGCTGGTGTGGACTTCACCATGAAAGATATGGATAGGTTGTCGCGCCATGTGCCGACCTTGTGCAAGGTCGCCCCCTCGTCTGAATATCACTTGGAAGATGTTCACCGTGCTGGTGGTATCGCCGCCATCTTGGGGGAATTGGATCGTGCCGGTTTGTTGCATGGTGAAGTCAGCACCGTACATAGCAAGACGATGCGCGAAGGATTGAAGCAATGGGACATCGCACAAACTCAAAATGAAGAAGCGAAGAAATTCTTCCGTGCGGCTCCGGGCGGTATCGTTACCACCATCGCTTTTTCGCAGTCCATGTTGTACCCAGAATTGGATGCTGATCGAGCCCATGGTTGTATTCGTGATGCGGCCCATGCGTACTCGAAAGACGGTGGCTTGGCTGTGTTGCACGGCAACATCGCGCTCGATGGCTGCATCGTGAAGACGGCGGGAGTGGATGACAGTATCTTGAAGTTCAGTGGACGTGCGCGCGTATTCGAGAGTCAAGACGCGGCGACGGCCGGCATCCTTGCTGATCAGATCGTTGCAGGTGATGTAGTGGTCATTCGCTACGAAGGCCCCAAGGGCGGGCCCGGCATGCAAGAGATGTTGTACCCAACGTCCTACCTGAAATCGAAAGGCTTGGGAAAAGCGTGTGCGTTGCTCACGGATGGACGTTTCTCCGGCGGCACGTCAGGCTTGAGCATCGGCCACGTTTCCCCTGAGGCGGCGAGTGGTGGTGCCATCGGCTTGGTGGTCGAGGGAGATCGTATCGAGATCGACATCCCGAATCGCACAATCAATCTCATGATCACAGAGACAGAGATGACGCAACGTCGTGCCGCGATGGATGCTAAAGGCAAACAAGGCTGGAAACCTGCGTCGGAGCGCCCTCGCAAGATATCAGCAGCGCTTCGCGCTTATGCTGCGATGGTCACTTCGGCCGACAAAGGTGCGGTACGTGATGTGTCGTTGGTAGAAGGAAAGTAGCACACATCAGTTTTAAGGAGGCGGTATCGTGAAAGCAATACTGATTGCGAATCCTAAAGGCGGTAGCGGTAAGAGTACGCTTTCCACCAATATCGCAGGTTACCTTGCCTCGCGCGGACAGCGAGTCGCCATCCTTGATCTGGATAGGCAAAAGTCTTCTACGCAATGGTTGGCAGGTCGTCCATTGAGCTTGCCTAGCATTGAGTTGATGCAATCCGATGTGGTGAGAGACTCCCCACTCGATTGGCTGGTGATCGACTCGCCTGCGGGATTACATGGGAAGAACTTGGAACATGCGCTGAAGCTGGTTCATCGCGTCATCGTTCCTATCGCACCCTCGGCCTTTGATATCCAAGCCAGTCACGAATTCCTGCAAGCGTTGCATCACGAGAAGACAGTCCGTAAAGGTAAGGTGTCGATCGGTGTTGTGGGCATGCGCATGGATCCGCGTACGCGTGCGGCGTTGACGTTGGAACAGTTTCTGAAAGGGCTTGACCTGCCTGTGTTGGCGTACTTGCGAGAGACTCAGGCTTATGTGAATGCGGGATTCGAAGGGAAGACCTTGTTCGATCTGCCGCCGTCGGTAGCAGATCGCGAGCTGGAACAATGGGCGTATTTGCTGGCGTGGTTGGAAAGTGGTGAATGAGTATTTTTCAATGGAGAAAATGATAATGAAGAAATTACTGTTACTGGCTGTGCTCCCCATTCTGTTCGCCTGTCAGCGAGAGGACTCAATACCAGCGGCATCTTTGCCAACTGAGGCAGCACCTGTTGCAGTCGTAGCGTCCGTCGCGTCATCGGTGGGGCAGGTGTCCACCGCAAAATCGCCTGAAACGGTAAAGCCTGTTGCTTCAACCACACCTGCCACTGTGGCAAAACCTGTTGCTGTGGATAAGCCAACGCAGCTAGCTCTGGCCCCAGCCCCAGTTGCACCCACTTCCGTAGCAGTGGCGGTACCGAGCGCAGCAACTGTCGTACCGCCTGCGGTAGAAGTCAAAGCACCTGCGGTAGAAGTCAAAGCACCTGCGGTAGAAGTCAAAGCACCTGCGGTAGCCTCTGATGCCGACAGTATGGCGCTGGCTAAAAAACGGAATTGCCTCGCCTGCCACATGATCGATAAAAAGATCGTTGGTCCTGCATGGAAGGATGTTGCAGCGAAATATCGTGGCGATGCGGGAGCTCAAGCCCGCATGGAAGCCAAGATCGGCAAGGGTGGCAGTGGCGCGTGGGGCAGCATGGCGATGCCCGCCCAACCCCAAGTCACAGCAGAAGAACGCGCCATCTTGGCAAGGTTCATCTTGAACTTGAAGTAACGCGTCAACCAGTTCTGCGGGATGGCGTTACTGGCTCACCGCTTACTGTTTGCAATTCATGCGGGGTTGTTTAGAATGCGGTCGGGGTAAACGCTCCGCTCGTTGTGAATGAAGTCAAACCTAGAAATGGAGAGAACATGAAATCTATCGTTACAAGCATGATCGTAGCAGCAGGCCTGATGGTCGCTGGTTCCGCAATGGCTGCTGACATGCCTGCAGTTGCTAAGAAAAACAACTGCACCGCTTGCCACGCAATCGACAAGAAGGTGGTTGGTCCAGCTTGGAAGGCTGTTGCTGACAAGTACAAAGGCGATGCTGCTGCATGGGATAAAGTCGCTACAAAGATCAAAAAGGGTGGTGCAGGTGCTTGGGGTTCTATGCCAATGCCAGCTAATCCAAAGGTTAGCGATGCAGATATGGCCGAAATCATCGGCTTCATCAAAGGCCTGTAATCTAGCCTGAGTAACAAACAAATGAGCCGGCGCAAGCCGGCTTTTTTGTTGTCCGCAGGTTAGGTGTCATCGAGCCTGCAAGAGGCTGGTTATAATCACGTCCATAATTAATGTCTCAGGGGATTGGGAATGAAGATTCGATACGCAGTGGCGTGGTTGGTATTTGCTTTGATTCCTTTGACGGCACATGCCGCTGAATCAGGTTTGGACGCGGTGTTCGGCACCCTGAACGGTTACTTGGCTCAAGTGATCTTCTACGATGTGTTCCCAGGTGAACCCAAGATGCCTTTCATCGTGGCTTGGTTGATCATAGCGGCGGTGTTCCTGACGATACGCTTCAGTTTTGTGAATCTGCGCATGATGAGTCATGCCTATCGGGTGATTCGCGGCAAATACCGTACCGCTGACGACCAAGGTGAAGTCTCTTCGTTCCAAGCATTGTCCACAGCATTGTCGGCGACAGTCGGCTTGGGAAATATCGCAGGTGTCGCCATCGCCATCTCGATCGGCGGGCCAGGGGCGACGTTCTGGATGATCGTCGCAGGTTTCTTGGGTATGACCACCAAATTCACCGAAGCCAGTCTGGCACAGATGTATAGGCGGGTGCGCCCAGACGGTCGCATCATGGGCGGCGCGATGGAATATCTATCTATAGGTCTTGCCGAGAAAGGTGCGCCTAGGTTGGGCAAGACATTGGCGATCATGTTCGCCATCTTCACCATCTTCGGCTCGTTCGGTGCGGGGAGTGCTTTCCAAGTCAGTCAGTCGATGGGGGCGGTGCAAGAGCAGATCCCATTCTTCAAAGAATTCCCAATCGCGTACGGCTTGCTCATGGCGGTCGCTGTCGGTCTGGTGATCATTGGCGGCTTGCGACGCATCGCGCATGTGGCGGAAGCAGTGGTGCCGACCATGGTCATCATCTATGTCGGTGCATGTATCTGGATCATCGGCAGTAATGCGCCACTCATTCCAGAAGCATTGGCAAAGATCGTCACCGAAGCATTCTCTCCCATTGCCGTCGCTGGCGGCATGGTCGGCGTGATCGTGCAAGGGTTCAAACGTGCCGTGTTTTCTTCTGAGGCGGGGTTGGGTTCTGCCGCCATCGCACACTCCACTGCATCGGTGAGATATCCCGTGCAACAAGGTTTGGTGGCCTTGTACGAACCATTCATCGACACCGTGGTGATCTGCACGATGACGGCATTGGTCATCATCATCACTGGGGTGTACAACGCGCCTGAATATGAAGCTATCCGTGCTGCCAGCCAAGGTGCCACACTCACTTCGATGGCGTTCGCCACCATCTCGGATTGGTTCCCCGCCATCCTCGCACTGTCTGTCGTACTGTTTGCCTACAGCACGGCCATCTCTTGGTCATATTACGGAGAACGTTGCTGGGTGTATGTGTTCGGTGAGCGTTACTCGATGTTGTACAAGGCCATCTTCATTGGATTCGTCGTGATCGCATCGGTGGTGAGTGCAGCCAATCTGGTGGATTTCACCGACTTGCTGGTGTTGTCTATGGCGTTCCCCAACTTGATAGGACTCTATGTATTGAGTGGCAAAGTGAAATTTGCGCTGAATGAATATGAGGTGAAGCTTGCCAGTGGAGAACTGGATAGAGAAGTGGTCGCTAAGAAATAGCCTTTAGCAACAACTTGGTCGCCAAGGCCAGCAAAAGGATGGCGAACCATTTGCGTAGCAACGAGACATTGATGCGGTGTGCGGTCTTGGCTCCTAATGGTGCAGTGATGACGCTGGCGAGAGCAGCCCAAAACAAGGCGGGTAAATAGACGAAGCCGAGATGCAATTCAGGTAATTCTGGGATGTGATATCCGATCAGGATGTAGCCGATGGTGCCGCCGACGGCGATGGGGAAGCCGATGGCGGAGGCGGTGCCGATAGCGCGCCGCAATGGGATGTTGCACCAGATCAAGAATGGGATGACGACCGTCCCTCCTCCGATAGAGACCAAACTGCTGAGCCATCCAGTGAACGAACCGAACAGACTCATTCCTGCCATGCCCGGCAACTCACGCGTTGCGTGCGGCTTGATATCGAGCAATATTTGTCCTGCCGCGAAATATACGAACAGCGCGAAGAACACCATCAGGAAATATGGCGACACCAGTGCTGCGGAAGCTGCGCCTAGCGCAGTGCCCAGCAAGATGCCGGGTATGATGTTGCGAACCACTGTCCAATCGACAGCGCCGTGTTGGTGATGTTTGCGCAGGCTCGCCAAGGAGGTGAATAAGATGACTGCCATGCTTGTTCCAAGCGCGAGGTGCATGTTGTGCTCAAGCGGCAAGCCTTGAGCTTCAAACAACCACAGGAGCACTGGTACGAGGATAGTCCCGCCGCCGATGCCGAACATGCCGCCAAAGAAACCAGCGACTGCGCCAAGTAGGAGGTAGGCGAGATACCACTCCACTATTTGTTCACCAACTGGGTCGTGATGAATTTCCACTCGTCTGGCGCAAGTGGCGTGATGGAAAGGCGGTTGCCACGTTGCAACGTGCGCATGTTCTCAAGTTCAGGATGGCGCTTCAGTTCTTCGATGGAGATGAGGGCGATCTTCTTTACCAGTTGCACGTCCACATTGAACCAGCGCGGTGTCTCTTGCGTGGCCTTCTCGTCGAAGTATTTGCTCTTTTTGTTGAACTGAGTGGCGTCTGGATAGGCGGTACTGCTGACTTGGGCGATGCCGGCGATGCCGGGTTCTTTGCAGTTGGAGTGATAGAACAGCACGCCATCACCGACCTGCATCTGGTCGCGCATGAAGTTGCGCGCTTGATAGTTGCGTACACCGTACCAAGCTACGGTCTGTTCTTTGAAACCAGCTAGATCGTCGATGCTGACATCGGAAGGTTCAGATTTCATGAGCCAATAGCGCATGTTTTCACTCCACAAAAGAAAAGTGCGACCTCGAAAGATCGCACTGGAATAAAAGTTCCCCGCCTGTGCCGTTGACTCAATATCTTGAACCTGGGTTCAAGAGGGTCGGTTCCCGGTCGCATCAGGTGCGTCCGCGAGGGACGCTCACAACAGCGATTTAAATGGGTCGCAACCTAAGCAATAGCTCATTGGTTCAAAGAATTATGAATCTCACGAACACCGCAGGGAACAAACTTGTGACGACTAGAACAACTCGTCTTGGTCAACCAGTGATGCGTCAATGGTCGCCTGCATGCTTTGCATTCTACGCTTCAAATCGGCGAGGTCAAAGCCGCCGCCGACACGAGTGGTGAGCAGCTCATGCGCGATGTTGAGTGCGGCCATGATGGCGATGCGTTCGACCGAGGCGATCTTGCCTGTATCGCGTATCTCGCGCATCTTCTTATCCAGATAGGCAACCGCATCCTGTAGTTCCTCGCGCTCATCTTCTGGGCACGCCACACGGAATTCGCGGTCAAGGATGTTCACATCGAGCGAACTGGATTTCTGATTGCTCATTGGGCGTCGTCAGGAAGTTGTGCGAGGAGTTTTTCCAAGCGTTGTGCAGCTTGTTCGATCTTGTCTTGGCTCTTGCGTTGCCCGCTCAATGCGGCGGCCACATCTTGGCGTAACTGTAGGTTCTCCGCGCGCAGACGCTGAGTGAGCTGCACAAGTTGTGCCAATTTGTTGTCGAGAGCATCGAGTTCGCTTTGCATAGGGGCGCACTATAGTTTTGAAAACCCTGTTAAGTCAATCGGTAACGCTGTGTTTTGCAAGTGCTTTGGAGACGTTGGGGCGAATTGGTGTTCTGCTACAATCTGTCCTGCTTCAAGGTGCTGTCAGGCGAGAGCCTCTCAGTTAAACGGGAAACAGGTGAGGAGGGTGACTCCGATGCCTGTGCTGCCCCCGCAACGGTAAGCAAGTGTGGGTTCGTCGATATGCCACTGTGCGCAAGCATGGGAAGGCGACGAATCAAGACTTGTGAGCCCGGATACCGGCCTAGAAGAAGGTTCAGGCAATGTCGCGGGCGGCGACATGGATGCTCCTCATCGAGTACCCATTCCCTCTCTTGTCATTCCTGATTTTTCAATGTTCCAACGGGGACGCTTGGAACGTAATCTAGGAAATTCAAATGAAACACAAATATCTATTAGGCACACTGTTGTGTGCGGCAACTGCTTTTGCACAAGCTGAAAACAATTCGTTGGATGAGGTGGTGGTGACGGCATCACGCTTCAAAGAAACGGCGACGACCAAGCCAATCAACCTGACCGTTATCACTCGGGCCGATATTCAGCAAAGTAGCGCCCGTACCGTACCTGAGTTGCTGGCTACGCAAGCAGGCATTTCGATGAGGGATTATTTTGGAAACAACGCAGCTTCTACGTCGTTAGACATGCGTGGCTTTGGTGCGGCGGCTGGACAAAACACGTTGATCTTGTTGGACGGACGACGTATCACTGATCCAGATATGTCTGGAGTGCAATGGTCGGCGATCCCATTTGCAGCCATTGAACGTATCGAGATCCTGAGGGGTGGTGGGGCAGTGATGTATGGCGATGGCGCGACCGGTGGTGTGATCAATATCATCACGCGCAGCGCTTCTAAGCAGGGAGCAAGTGGGGAGTTTGGACTGCGTACAGGTAGTTATGGCACTGCCGAAGCGCAAGTGAGTGCCGGCTATCGCTTGGAAGCGGCGAGTGCCAGCTTGACCGCAAGCAAATTGAAGTCGGATGGCTATCGTACAAACAATCGAAATGATCAAAGCAATGTGCAAGCTGACCTGCGTTGGCTGAATGAGGCGGGAGAGTTGTCGCTGAAATTGGCAGCCGACCAGCAAGCGATTCGCTTGCCTGGGGCGCGCACGGTGCAGGTGTCACTGGGCATTGATCAAGTGACTAGTGATCCGCGCGGTGCGACGACCCCGTTGGATCACGCCAGTCGTGATGGCGGTCAGATCGGACTGGAGTGGCAACAAACTATTGCGAATGCGGATCTCAATATGAGTGTGTCGCATCGCGCAAAGAATCAAAGATCGTATTACGACTATAGTGGCAATCCTTCATACCGCGATAGCGACCTCAGCGTGAATTCATTTACGCCGCGTGTACGTGTGTCATACGGAATGGGTGGAGATAGCGCGTTGGTGGTGGGGGTCGATGTGCATCGTTGGGATTACGCATTGCGCACCTCAAATGCGGTTGCAAATATCGATCAGCCCATCAATCGAGTTGGCATGAGTCAAAGTAATGACGCGGTGTATCTGCAAAATACGACGCAGATGTTTCGGGCCACCACGTTGCTGGTGGGATTGCGCAATGAGCGTGTCGCGATGCGTGGAACGGATACGTTTGATGCGGCGGCACCCGGTGGGACGGGGGCATGGGGGCCGAATAGCTCTGCTGCGCCTGCGAGCTCATTCGCTGCCTCAAAGAATGCCTATGAATTGGGGCTGCGCCACGAGTTAGATGCGGGCGTCGCGCTGAATGGCAAGATCGGACGTAGCTTCCGTTTTGCCAATGTTGACGAGATATACGAATCTGATACGAGCTACGCGAATCAATTCCAATTCTTGCGCCCGCAAACCGCGGTGGGGGTGGAGTTCGGTTTAGACCAGAAGGTGAAAGCGGGAAGTTGGCGTGTCGCTGTGTTTAGCAACAAGGTGACTGACGAGATCCATCTTGATCCTTTTACATCAGGCGTGGGCAACACCAACCTTCCGTTGTCGCAAAGGCGCGGTGTGGAGTTCGCGGGTAAGTGGCAGATGTCGCCGCAGCTGATGTTGAATTCCGCGCTCACTTATACGGATGCGCGCATTCTGTCTGGTACCTGGAGTGGCAAGCATGTGCCGCTCGTGCCAAAACAAAAGGCCAATCTAGGGGCATCTTGGTCCTTCAGCCAGCAGACAAGGTTGAATGCGGCGTGGAGCTATGTAGGGTCTCAGTACATGGAGAACGATGAGGCGAATACCTTGGGTGTGAAGATACCTGCCTATGCATTGACCGATCTCAAGTTGGTGCATCAGATAGGTGCGTTGCAGTTGAACGCATCCGTGAACAACCTGTTTGATAAGAAATATTACAACTATGCGGTCAGTAGCCAGTTCACGGCGGGTAAATACAATGCCTACACATTGCCAAGTCGGACTATTTTTGCGGGCTTGAACTATCAGTATTAATGATGCGGCGCGGCGTACCGAAGCCGTTTCTGTTAAAGTTCCTGCCAATGAAGATTGGCAGGAAACACGGGAGAACGATATGAACATTTTTCAAAACAAGACATTCTGGATCGGCGCGGCGCTAGTGTTGCTCATGGCTGCGACGCGTTACCAACATTTTGGCTCGGCACTGACATTGCCCGATGCTTCTTACGCGGTGTTCTTTCTGGGAGGATTGTTTCTCGGTCGCGTGCGTGGCGCATTGGCGATTCTTGCGGTTCTCATCCTTGAGGCGGCAATGGTCGATTTTTATGCAATTAATTTCAATGGCATCAGCGCCTATTGCGTGACTTCGGCTTACAGCTTCATGGTGTTCGCCTATGCGGCGCTATGGTTTGTTGGCCGCTGGTTCGCTCCCAGTTTTGACTTATCTGCAAAAGGTCTAGCAAGTTTGATAGTGGCTGCGGCGTTCGCGGGAAGTGCGGCCTTCATCATTGCCAATGTCAGCTTCTACCTGTTGGCGGGTTACTTCGACAGCATGAGCGTCGTCGACTATATCTCTCGAGTCAGTGGGTACTACGGTTCGTATGTGGCCGTCATGTTGATGTATGTCGTCGCTGCCGTTGGTGTGCTGATGTTGTCGCGCTTGAACCATCCCCAGTTGAGCGGGAACGAGTAGCTTGGCAAAATTTTCACCAAGAGGTTGACACTCGCGCCGCATCTGGCAAAATCCAAACCCTAGCATTTCAGTCAAGTTTCAAAACCTCATCAAAATTTTAGGAGAACAACATGGCCGTACTCGTAGGTAAGCAAGCTCCCGATTTCAACGCTGTTGCCGTCATGGGCAATAACGAGATCAACGAAACCTTCAATTTGAAAAAACACATCAGCGGCAAATACGCCGTCGTGTTCTTCTACCCACTGGATTTCACCTTCGTGTGCCCTTCCGAGCTGATCGCTTTCGATCACCGTTTGGAAGAATTCAAGAAGCGTAATGTCGAAGTCATCGGTGTTTCCATCGATTCCCAGTTCTCCCACTTCGCATGGAAGAGCACGCCGATCAACAATGGCGGTATCGGCCAAGTTAAATATCCTTTGGTTGCTGACATCAAGCACGAGATCTGCAAAGCCTATGACGTAGAAGCTGAAGGCGGCGTCGCATATCGTGGCTCCTTCTTGATCGACCGTGCCGGTGTAGTACGTCACCAAGTGGTGAACGACCTGCCACTGGGCCGCAACATCGATGAGATGCTGCGCATGATCGACGCGTTGCAATTCACAGAAGAGCACGGCGAAGTCTGCCCAGCTGGCTGGAGCAAAGGCAAGGCCGGTATGGGAGCTTCCACTGAAGGCGTTGCAAAATACTTGGCGGCACACGCAAAAGAACTGTAAGCGACTTAACTCGCTCACTGAAAAGGCCACCGAGTTCCGGTGGCCTTTTTGTTTTGCCAAGCGCTGATAGAATAGCCGCCGTCATTGGGTTCGTGGGATGTAAGTCATGCTGATCTGGTTCGTCGTTCTCTATCTGTTGGTCTCTGTCGCTATCGGTATGTATGCCGCGACGCGTGTGCATAACGCGAAAGATTTTGCGGTGGCGGGGCGACATCTGCCTTTGCCTATCGTCACGGCGACAGTATTTGCCACATGGTTCGGTGCCGAGACGGTGTTGGGTATCTCCGCCACCTTCGTGAAAGAAGGAATGGGAGGGGTGGTGGCCGATCCTTTCGGCGCGGCATTGTGTCTCATCTTGGCGGGATTGTTCTTCGCCAATAAGTTGTATCGCATGAACCTGCTCACCATCGGTGACTTCTATCGTGTTCGTTATAACCGCGCGGTGGAGTTGATCGCAGCCGTCACCATCGTCGTCTCCTACCTCGGTTGGGTGTCGGCGCAGATCATGGCACTGGGATTGGTGTTCAATGTGGTGAGCGGTGGTGTGGTGTCACAAGAGATGGGCATGGTCATCGGCGCGCTCATCGTGCTCACCTACACGACTTTCGGCGGCATGTGGTCGGTGGCCTTGCTCGATTTCGTGCAGATGACCGTCATCATGTGCGGAATGTTATTCATCGCGTGGTTCGTCAGCGGTATGACGGGAGGTGTAGGGGCGGTCGTCGCGCATGCGGAAGCGGCGGGAAAATTGAACTTCTTCCCGCAGGGGGATTACACCCATTGGGTGCCTTTCATCGGTGCTTGGCTCACCATGATGCTTGGCTCGATCCCGCAACAAGACGTGTTCCAGCGCATCACCGCAGCCAAGAACCAAAAGACAGCCGTGCGTGGTTCGGTGCTAGGTGGTTCGCTGTATTTCGTGTTCGCTTTCGTGCCCATGTTCTTGGCCTATTCAGCCACGCTGGTCGATCCCAAAGTGTTCGGAGATTTGCTAGAGCAGGATTCGCAATTGATATTGCCCACACTTATCCTCGAACACACGCCCGTGTTCGCTCAGGTCATATTCTTCGGCGCACTACTCTCCGCCATCATGAGTTGCTCTTCAGCCACCTTGCTTGCCCCCTCGGTGGCGTTCACCGAGAATATCCTCAAACACTTCATCTTGAAAGAGATGAGTGACAAGCAGTTCCTGCTTGCCATGCGCATCACGCTGTGGGCCTTTGGCGCAGTGGTGCTCGGTGTGGCGCTCAATTCCGAGCTGAGCATCTTCAAGATGGTAGAGAGCGCTTACAAGATCACGCTGGTGGCGGCTTTCGTGCCGCTGGCTTTCGGCCTGTATTGGAAGCGAGCCAACTCGCAAGGTGCGCTAACAGCCATGGTGATGGGGCTCACCACGTGGATGTTGTGTGAAGTGTTCGAGCCGTCTGAGATATGGCCTCCACAATTGGTGGGGCTGATGGTGAGCATGGTGGGGATGGTCGTGGGCTCATTGTTGCCGAACTGGATGGGGCAACATGTCGAGCCCCATCGTCACCCCAACCACCACATCGTCACCCAAGCAGAAACTTCGAATTGACCGTCATCTTACTGTCACAATTCTTCAATACCATCGTCATCCAATAGAAATGAAACCGATGGAGAAGACAATGACGACCGCGAATATCCTGTTGGTGGAAGACGAGCCAGCGATCCAAGAGCTACTTGCATTCAATGTGGCTCAGTGTGGCTACCGACCCATACAAGCCTTTGATGTGCCCGCTGCACAAGCTGAGATCAATCGTGCGCTGCCTGACCTCATTCTGCTCGATTGGATGTTGCCGGGTACATCGGGCGTCGAATTCGCTCGACGTTTACGTGCCGATTCGCGGACCCGAGACATCCCCATCATCATGCTCACCGCGCGTACGGAAGAGCAAGACAAGGTGCTGGGATTGGAATCAGGTGCGGATGATTACATCACCAAGCCTTTCTCGCCGCGCGAACTGATGGCGCGTATCCGTGCCGTGTTACGTCGCCGCGCGCCGCAGATGACGGATGAGACCGTGCGTGCCGAGGGTATCGAACTCTCACCTTCCACGCACCGCGTGAATGCCAAGGGTGTCAACATCGAATTGGGTCCCACCGAGTTTCGTTTGCTGCATTTCTTCATGACTCACACCGAGCGCGTCTACAGCCGCACTCAACTGCTCGATCAAGTATGGGGCGATCATGTGTTCGTGGAAGAGCGCACCATCGATGTTCACATCCGTCGCTTGCGCCAAGCACTAGAGCCATCAGGCTTGGACGATCTGATCCAGACTGTGCGCGGTAGCGGCTATCGTTTCTCTAAAGACTGAACGCGAAGACTCGGATTAGCCATCCCCGTATAATGCGGCTAGTCAAACAATGAACTGGTTCGCATCGTGAGCGATTTCTGGCAGCGCGTCTTAGTCTATCCATTCGTAGTACTCGTACTCTCCCTCCTGTTATGGGCGATAGCGGGGGCTTTGCCCGCTGCGCTGTTCTTCGGCGTGCTCATGTTGTGGCGCTTGTTCTTCCATCTGCGCAATCTGGCGGACCTGCAACGTTGGCTCGCTGCGCCTGAAACAACAGATGTGCCAGACGGTTCCGGTCTGTGGGAAGACGCCTTCTCAAAACTCAACAAGTTGATGCGTAATCTGCGCAAAGAGCGCGAGAAGCATGCCGCCGCTTTGTTGCAGATGGAGCAAGCGACAGGGGCGCTACCCGATGGCGTGGTCATTCTGGATGCTTCTGATCGCATCGAATGGTGCAACCTGCTCGCAGTGCAACATTTTGGCTTGGATACAGAGCGTGATATGGGACAGCAGATCACCTATCTGGCGCGCCAGCCTGAGTTTGTGCAGTACCTGGCCACGCGCAACTTCAGCGAGCCTCTCATCCTGCGTAATTCGCGCCAAGATGGCATCGTCCTTTCCATCAAACTCATCTCCTACGGCAAAGACAAGCGTCTGCTCATTAGCAGCGATATCACGCAGCTTGAGCGCATCGAGACCATGCGCCGTGATTTCGTAGCCAACGTGTCGCACGAATTGCGGACCCCGCTCACCGTGGTGAACGGCTTTGTCGAGACCATGCACGACATGCCGCATCTGGAGAACGACATGGCGCGCCGTGCGCTGAATCTCATGGGTGACCAGACCGTGCGTATGGAAAGCCTGGTCAATGATCTGCTCACCTTGTCGCGCTTGGAGAACGATCAGAACCCTGTGCGTGAAGAAACGGTGGATGTCAGCGCGCTACTGCATGAGATTTTCAAAGAAGGTCAGCTGTTGAGCAATGGTAAGCATCAACTACATCTGGACGTGGCGAGTGAAGCAAAGTTGTCGGGCAGTCGAGATGAGTTGCGCAGTGCCTTCACCAATCTGCTCACCAATGCAATCCGCTACACACCCGAAGCGGGTGAGATCACCTTGCGTTGGGCAGATAAGGATGGCTGTCTGGCCTATTGCGTGCGCGATAGCGGCATCGGTATCGCACCTCAACACATCCCACGTCTGACCGAACGTTTCTATCGAGTGGATCGTAGTCGCTCACGCGAGACGGGCGGTACGGGATTGGGATTGGCCATCGTCAAACATATCGCCATGCGGCATCAGGCGAAATTGGAAGTGGTGAGTGAAGAGGGTAAGGGGAGTACGTTCTCTATCGTCTTTCCGAGTAAGCGAGTTGTCGCTTAGCGTCTGGATTCGAGTCAAGCTGGGCGTACAGCGCATCTGGCAGTCGTAGGAGTCGAAACGAATAGAAAGAGCCAATAGGTTCGATATGAGTCAATCACGTCCACACGATTCACCGTACGCAGAGAGTGCCGACCATACGTCATTTAAGGCGTCGTTCCTAAAAGTGACGATACTGTGTGTCATATTGGCAGCGCTTGTCATGGGTTGCTACTACTGGCTCATCTCTCCATTCAATAGCGCTATCAATTTCAGCATCGCGGTTCTGAACATTGGATTGTTCGCACTCCTCAAGCGATTCCCAGAAAAAGTCGAGGTCGTCAGTAGCATCGCCATCGTGTTCTGGGGGGTGGCTGCCTTCTCGATCTATCTGCTGATCCCATACAACGCGATGCGGCTGGCGATGTTCTTTCCGTTGCTGGTGGGGATATTCTATTTGAAGGGATATCGAGTCAGTGTCTATTGGGCTGGTGTGATCTTGATAGGCATCCCATTGGGACATCTATTACCTGGTTTCGAAACGGCGTATTCGAATGTGGAGATACTCGTCGTTTGGATCTATCTGGTCATCATGCTCATCATCCTATGGAACTTCGAGAAGTTGAGGCAATCCCGGGCGAAGAAGGAGCAAGAATATGTGTTGCAGAGCCTCGTAGATGAACGTTGGCGCCTCGCATTGGAGAGCGTAGGGGATGCGATCTGGGATTGGAACCTACAAACGAATCGATTCGTATTCTCAAAAAGTTATGCCGAGATGTTGGGTTTCTCGGAAAGTGACCTAGGCGACACACCGGATCATCTTGAAAGGATATTGCACCCAGATGAGAAGAAACAGGCGATGGCGTATCTGCATGGCTACTTGAATGGGGATTTCAGCGGGCAGTACACCTCAGAACATCGTCTTAAGTGTAAGGATGGCCACTACAAGTGGATACTCTGTCGCGGTCGTGTGACGGCACGTGACGATAACGGCAGGCCGGCTCGCATGTTTGGGACGCATGTGGACATCACTGAGCGCAAACGTATAGAAACGGAATTGCACGAGAGCGAGAGGCGGCTACGTATGGCCTTTGAGGCCTCACGTATGGGGGCGTGGTCTTATGATTTCAAAAGAGATAAATTGTATTGGTCACCCGACATATTCCGCTTCTTAGGTTTAGCACCTTTCGAACCTACGGTGGAATTCCTGATGAATAGTATCCATCCCGACGACAGAGAGCGAGTCGCTGTCGCGCGGGAACGTGCGATCAGTGAGAAGCTGCCTTACATAGCCGAGTATCGCGTCCGAAACGAACACGAGACTCGTTGGCTCGAAAGCAGGGCCGAAGTACTGTATGACGCTGATGGAAATCCGCTCAATATGATCGGTACGGTACAAGACATCACCGAACGTAAGGAGCATGAGAAGCAGTTGCAACATATCGCTCATTACGATGCGCTCACGGGTGTCCCGAACCGAGTCTTGTTGGCGGACAGGTTGTCACAAGCTTTGGCTCGTGCAAAGCGTGAGGATGGTTTGATGGCGGTTTGCTATCTGGATCTAGATGGATTCAAGCCAGTGAACGATAACTTTGGTCATGATACAGGTGATAGGGTATTGGTCGAGATATCTAGGCGAATCAAGGATGCCATTCGGGAGGACGACACCGTGGCGCGTTTGGGGGGTGATGAATTCGTCGTGCTTCTGGTCGGTATGGAAGCGCCTGAAGAATGTGCCGGCAGTTTGAATAGACTGCTTGACGCCATACATCGGCCGATCGAGGTGCGCGGTCAATCGATACGCATCAGCGCGAGCATCGGCGTGGCCTTGTATCCCGAGGATGATCACGATCCGGACACCTTGCTTCGTCATGCAGATCAGGCGATGTATGTGGCCAAACAGTCCGGTAAGAACCGTTATCACTTGTTCGATCCAACCAACGATCAGCGCGCACGTTCACACCATGAGTTGTTGTTACAGATACGTAATGGTTTGGCACAGGGAGAATTCGAGCTGTATTACCAGCCTAAGGTCGAACTGGTCACTCGTCGCATGGTGGGGGCGGAAGCGTTGTTACGTTGGAACCATCCGACTCGCGGGTTACTGCTGCCAGAGGAATTCCTGCGCATCATCGAAGATACCGAGATGGAGATCGAGCTGGGTGATTGGGTCATCGGCACCGCCATCGACCAGCAGCGTCGTTGGCGTGAATACGGTTTGCGTATCGAATTGAGCATCAATGTATCTGCTTATCATCTGCAATCGCCTCTTTTCTCGGAAAAATTGAAGGCTCGCTCCGATCTTTGTTGCCCTGGCAACTGTTCGGGTACCTTGCAGATCGAGGTGTTGGAGACGGCCGCTTTAGAAGATGTGGTGGGGGTGAGTGCCATCATCTCCGAATGCAAGGCATTCGGGATGGCTTTTGCCTTGGACGATTTCGGAACAGGTTATTCATCAATGAGCTATCTGAGCAAGTTCGATGTGGATGTGCTCAAGATCGACCAGTCATTCATCCGCGATATGTTGGAAGACAAAGGTGATCACGCTATCGTGCAAGGCATCATCGCACTGGCGAAGGCGTTCGAGATGGGTATCGTTGCCGAGGGCGTGGAGACGGAAGCGCAATACCAAGCTTTGTTGCAGATCGGTTGTGAGGTCGGCCAGGGTTACGGTATCGCACGACCGATGACGGCAGATGCATTGGTCGAATGGAGCAAGAGAGCTTAGGGCACTTCTAAAAATCCAAATTTCGTCGCAATACTGCGTTGCTCACAAAAATGGCTCCTTACATATTAAATATATGCCGCGTCGCAATTTTTTCTCGCGCCTTGTCTTGCTTAGAACTTTGAATTTATAGAAGCGCCCTTTAGTTTGCTTTTCCAGCAGCGACCGGCGCGAAACTGACACGCTCGAAATCACTTCCTTTCTCGACGCTGAATCCCAAGGTCACACTCTGTTTTCCATTGTCAGCTATCGCCATCTCCAGCGTACGTCCCGCCTTGAACCAGTCCCGTGGCAATACCAGACTGGCTGGGATGTTCAGCTTCTCCATGGCGGGTAACAGCAGTGCGGGCGCCGAACCCGATCGCAGAAGCTCACTATCGGCGTTGCCGCGCACGGTCACGGCTTGCGGTTGACCCGGTAGATAGCGCAGTCCGATATAGAGATGCCCGGTGCGCGTCACGTTGACCAAGGTAGTGACGCCTAGCTTGTGGGTCGTGCTGTTCGGGGCGAACACACTCACCAGTTGCTGATGCGCCAAGCGCTCGCCGACGCTCGCTTTGCGCAGCAGGTGAGCACGAATGAGGCTATCTTCTTCGACCATCCATTCTTCAGGAACGAAGCCCAACTCCTTATAGGCATGTTGGCCGGTGTCGTCCAACACACGACCAAATGTCTCGATCTGGCGCTGTGCATCTTGGCTTGCTTTGGCCGTGTCTTTGACGGGCTTGAACGGCCTGTGTGCGATCTGTGCGTAGATCTGTTCCATACCGATGCATAGGTGAGTGATGCTGCTATCGCGCGGGACATCCGCCATCGAATCGGGGCGAGCTTCGCACCAGCAGGCATGTAATTGATTGAGTAGCGCCACACCCTCTTTGCTGGAAAGTTCAGAACCTAGATCGACTTGTTGTGGTGCCTGACCTTGTTGCAACAGGATGGTCTTCACGCGAATGATTTTCGAAAGTGGCACCATCGCCAGATAACGCATGCTGGCTGCTGCTAGATCAGGTCGCGCCCTGAACAATGCATGCGTGCCAGCTAGGTCAACACCCAACGGAGGCGCATCATCTTTACTGATGCTGCAACGTGGTTCGATAGTGATCGCATCGCCCCACAGGCTGAGCCAACGCTCTGCGATGTGCCAGTGGCTGCGCGAGAGGCCGAGCAGGCGTGCACGATGCATGAGCAAGGTCTTGGCATACAGCGTGCGGCAAGTGACGGGATGGCCTGCGTAGTAACGTTCGTCGCGCACGGCTTCGTTTTGCAGACCCAGCGATTCGATGTGTGCGTAGAGGCTATGCAGTTGTTGCCAAGTCTTGCCATCCGGCTCGCACCCAGCGCGCAAGAAGTCACCGATCTGCAAGCTACTGTATTGAACGCAACGTTGGCACAGCAGTGCTGTCTGCGCGGCAAGCGCCTTGTCACCCATCTCGACACTTTGCAGGCAACGCAGATAGCCGTTGAGCATGCTTTGCCACAAACTGGAAAGAGAAAGCAGCAGGAGGAACTCGTCATCAGCCAGAGGCAACTTCTTGCCGATCAATTTCTTGGCGAAATCATTTTGTACGACGGCGATGGTCTCGCGCAGAACTTCCAAGGTCTGCAGGCGATCACTGCCCTTGATCGGGCAGCTATTCAATTCATCCAGTTGTTTGCGCAACGTGCCGTGCGCCAAGTTGAGGTTGGTCAGTTGCAACTGGCTCAGCCACTGAGTGCAAGAGGCGGCATCTTTGAATGCCGGTTGTGCAAGGTCGTCGGTAGGTTCGAGCGGAAGCATGGTCTAAGGTTATAGCAGCACTCGCTCGATACCGCCATCGTTGGCATTGGCGACATATTCTGCCATCCAGTTCGGTCCCAGCAGATGCTTCGCCATCTCCACCACGATGTAGTCGGTCGTCGTGCCGGCATCGTCGTTATAGCGGCTCAAGCCTTGTTGGCAAGCGGGGCAGGAGGTGAGTACCTTTACTTCCCCTGTGAATCCATCTGCACGCAAGTCGGCAGAACCTTTGCACATCTCCTCTTCCTTGCGGAATCGAACTTGAGTGGCGATGTGCGGCACGCTGGAACCGAAGGTGCCCGCTTCGCCGCAGCATCGATCATTCAGCGGTACGTTACTGCCCATCAACTCGCTCACTACTTTGAGGGGGGCATAGGTCTTCATGGGGGAGTGGCAGGGGTCGTGATACATGTAACGTGTGCCTTCTACACCTTGCAGCTTAACGCCTTTCTCCAGCAGATATTCGTGGATGTCGAGCAAGCGGCAGCCGGGGAATATCTTGTCGAATTGGTATTTCTGCAATTGGTCCATGCAGGTGCCGCAAGACACGATCACAGTCTTGATGTCGAGATAGTTCAAGGTGTTCGCCACGCGATGGAACAACACGCGATTGTCGGTGGTGATCTGGTTCGCCTTGTCCGCCAGACCGGAGGCATTCTGCGGGTAGCCGCAGCATAGATAACCCGGCGGCAACACCGTCACTGCACCCACTTCGTACAACATCGCTTGTGTCGCCAGCCCTACTTGTCCGAACAGACGTTCCGAACCGCAACCGGGGAAATAGAACACCGCCTCCGATTCTTCGTTCAACTTGCGCGGGTCACGAATGACCGGAACGACGGTGTCGTCCTCGATGTCGAGCAACGCGCGCGAGGTCTTCTTGGGTAAGCCACCCGGCATCGGTTTGTTGATGAAATGGATGACGTGTGCCTTGAGCGAAGGTTTGCCCACAGTGGCTGGCGGATGTTTGAGCTGGTTGTTCAGCAAGCCGAGATTCTTCGCGATGCGATGGGCGAAACGCTGCCCCTTGTATGCCCACTCGATCATCACCTTGCGGATCAGCTTGATGGTCATCGGGTCGGTGGCATTGAGGAACAACATCGATGTCGCGGTGATCGGGTTGAAGTTCTTCTTGCCTTGTTTGCGCAGAAAGTTACGCATCGCCACCGAGACATCGCCGAAGTCGATGTCGACAGGGCAAGGTTTCTTGCAGCGGTGGCACACGGTGCAGTGATCGGCCACATCGTTGAACTCGTCGAAGTGCTGGATGGACACACCGCGTCGCGTCTGCTCTTCGTACAAGAAGGCTTCGATGAGTAGCGAGGTGGCGAGTATCTTGTTGCGCGGCGAGTAGAGCAGGTTGGCACGCGGCACATGGGTCGAACAGACAGGTTTGCATTTGCCGCAACGCAGGCAGTCCTTGATGGAATCGGAGATGTCGCCCAACTCGCTCTTTTCAAGGATCAGACTTTCCAACTCCATCAGATTGAAGCTGGGTGTGTAGGCGCGTTCGAGGTTGCTACCAGAGAGCAGCTTGCCCTTGTTGAAGCGACCTTCAGGGTCGACCTTCTGCTTGTAAGCTGCGAAGGGGGCGAGCTCAGCTTTGTCCAAATAATCGAACTTGGTGATGCCGATGCCGTGTTCGCCCGAGATGACGCCGCCCAAGTCCTTCGCCAACTGCATGATGCGGTCCACGGCAGCATAAGCCTGCTGCAACATCACATAGTCGTCGGAGTTCACAGGGATGTTGGTGTGCACGTTGCCGTCACCCGCATGCATGTGCAGTGCGACGAAAACTCGGCTCTTCAATACGCTTTGATGAGTGGCGTTGCAACGTTCAAGGATAGGCTCGTAGGTGTTGCCACTGAATATCTGGCGCAGCGGTTCACGTAGTTCGCGCTTCCACGAGGCGCGCAGCAGATGGCGCTGCACTGCATCGAATACGGTGACAGCATCTTGCTTGTCCGCGGGCGCGAATGGGCAAGCAGAGAGCGGCGCATCTAAGTTCTCCAGCAGCCAAGTCCAGCGCGTGCGCACTTCGGTCAGCAGCTGTTGCGCCGCTTGCGGACGGTTGCCCAACAATTCGGTATCGCCCAGTTGGGCATCGTCTTGGTAACGCAGAGGTAATTCGCCTTGGAAGAACTCATCCAAGGCATCCAGCAATTTGATCTTGTTGCCCAAGGACAACTCGATATTGATGCGCTCGATTCCATCGCAATAGTCGCCCATGCGTGGCAGCGGGATGACCACATCTTCGTTGATCTTGAAGGCATTGGTGTGTTTGGCGATGGCGGCGGTGCGCGCGCGGTCCAACCAGAACTTCTTGCGCGCTTCGGCAGAGACGGCGATGAAACCTTCTCCGTGGCGCAGGTTCGCCATGCGTACGATCTCGGATGCCGCTTCGCCTACGGTGCGTTCGTCATCCCCCACTACGTCGGCGATCAACACCATCTTGGGGCGTGTGCCACGTTTCGATTTGGTGGCGTAGCCCACTGCTTTCAGATAACGCTCGTCCAGATGCTCAAGGCCGGCGAGGAATGCGGGCGCTACGTCGCTACGATGTTTGAAATATTCCGTGACTTCGACGATGGCGGGCACGGCCTCATGTACTTGGCCGAAGAATTCCAGGCACACGGTGCGTGTGAACTTGTGCTCGCGGTGCAAGATGAAGCGCGCCGAAGTGATGATGCCGTCGCAACCTTCCTTCTGGATGCCGGGCAGGCCGGACAAGAATTTGTCGGTGACGTCTTTGCCAAGTCCCGCCTTGCGGAAGGCGCTGCCGGGGATGGTCAAAATCTCGGGTTCGCCGATGGGAGTTTTGCCGTTCTCGTGATAACGAGTGATGCGGAACTCAGCGCTCTCTGCATCGTGGATCTTGCCGAAGTTATGGCGCAGACGCACCACTTCCATCCACAAGCCATCAGGCGTGACCATCTTCCATGATACGAGGTTATCCAGTGCCGTACCCCACAACACGGCCTTCTTGCCGCCCGCATTCATCGCCACGTTACCGCCGATGCATGAAGCGTCGGCCGAAGTCGGATCGACGGCGAATACTAGACCGTTGCTATCCGCTGCTTCCATCACGCGGCGTGTCACCACGCCCGCGCCGCAATGGATGGTGGCGTAGGATTGGTTCACGCCGGGCAACATCATGGGTTCGATAGCGGAGAGCGTGTCCAACTTTTCGGTGTTGATGACGGCAGAGTATTTATCCAGCGGGATCGCGCCGCCTGTGTAGCCCGTGCCACCACCACGTGGGATGAGTGTCAGCCCGAGTTCGATACAAGCACGTACCAATGGTGCGACTTCGTCCTCGGTATCGGGATGTAATACGACGAAGGGATATTCCACGCGCCAGTCAGTGGCGTCGGTGACGTGTGATACGCGCGCCAAGCCGTCGAACTGGATGTTGTCCTTGCGGGTGTGCTTGCTGAGAGAACGCAGGGTGCGTTTGCGCAGATCCAGCGTCGTCTCGAAATCCATCGCAAAACGTTCGATGGCACGTTTAGTCAGCTCCAATAAACGTCCGACCTTGGCGTTATTCTGTCTGCGCGCCTCGATGGCGTTCAGTCGGTGATAAAGCGCACCGATCAAAGCCTTGCGGCGCTTGTTATTGCTGAGTAGGTCGTCTTCCAGATAGGGGTTGCGCGTGAGTACCCAGACGTCGCCGAGCACTTCGTACAACATTTGTGCCGAGCGGCCAGTACGGCGCTCTTCGCGCAGGGTGTTGATGATGTCCCAAGCTTCCGCGCCGAGCAGGCGCAAGACGATCTCACGGTCGGAGAATGAGGTGTAGTTGTAGGGAATTTCGCGTAGCCGAGCGTTCATGCTATTTGCCTTACGTTTCAAGGCGAACATTCTACCTTAAGCCCTGCCTTCTCTCGACCCCGACTCGTGTGTGGCCTAAAACGGAAAACTAGGCTTTTCCGAAGATGGACTATGCGGCGATAATGCCGTGAATCGACCAAGGGAATGACCATGCTGCATGCTTTCACGCTGAATAAAGGACGTCTCCACCGTATCCATATCGAAGTGGGTGGTGATTTGCGCTCGGCAGCGCCCGTTTGGATCGACATGGTGGCGGCGACACCAGAAGAGGTGGCTTGGGTAGAGTCGGGCTACGAGTTGCGTCTGCCCAGCCCAGAACACCTGCGCGACATCGAAGCCAGTGCGCGCTTCTTCGAGCATGAGGGCGACCTGCATCTACGCTCAGATTTTCTTTCTGGTACTGAGAGTCATTCGCACAGCGTCGCGGTCGCTTTCGTCTTGAGCGGCGAGACGCTCGTCAGCATCCACGAGGATGATCTGCCCATCTTCCGATTGTTGCGTATGCGGCTGCATGCCGAGTCGGGCGACATCCTCGATGCACGCGATGTATTGATCGATCTGTATGGAATGGATGTGGAGTTCTCGGCAGATGCGCTGGAAGAGGTGTATGCCGATCTTGGCAAGGTCAGTCAGGAAGTGCTGGGTCCCACCGTGAGTGACAAACAAGCCAGCAAGGCGCTGGCCGAGATCGCTCATGCGGAGCATGTGAACGGTCGTATCCGGCGCAATGTGATGGATACGCAACGTGCTATTTCTTTTTTGGTGCGCAGCAAGACACTCAGCGCGGCACAACTGGATGAGGTGCGCCAGATCCAGCAGGACATCGAATCGCTAGATGGTCACACCTCGTTCCTGTTCGACAAGATCAACTTCCTGATGGATGCCACCATCGGCTTCATCAATATCAACCAGAACCGTATCGTGCGCCTGTTCTCGGTGGTGTCGGTCGCCTTGTTACCACCGACATTGATCGCGTCCATCTACGGTATGAACTTCCAATACATGCCCGAGTTGGCGTGGGAGATGGGCTATCCGTTCGCATTGTTGCTGATGGCGCTGACGGTCGGTTTGCCGTTCTGGTTTTTCTGGCACAAGGGCTGGCTGAAATAGCCGTCATTCAGACTCGATCAAGTGTTTCAAAACTGCGCCTGCTAACATCATCCCAAACAATGGCGGCATGTAGCTGATGGTGCCATTCACTGCGCGTGGGCGGCCGCGCCCAGTCGGTTCGGGAGGGAGCGGTTTGCTCGCGTGCTCATCCGAGAATACGGTCAATATCCCCTTTTCGATAGCGTGATGTTTGCGCAACTTTAGGCGCATCTGTTTTGCGAGCGCGCATTTATCAGTCTTGCTGATGTCAGCGATCTTGATGCGGGTCGGGTCGATACGATTGCCAGCGCCCATGCTCGATGCGACCTTCAATCCGCGCTTATGGCTTTCCACCACCAACGCGACCTTGCACGATAGCGAGTCGATGCAGTCCACCACATAGTCCACATCGGCGGGCACGAGGTCGTTCACGTTGTCGATGGTGAGAAAGTCTTTCAATAGAGTGACCTGACAATCGGGATTGATATCGGCGATGCGCGCCCGTATGAGTTCAGCCTTCGATTGCCCCACGGTAGAGAGCAAAGCGGGCAGTTGGCGGTTGATGTTGCTAGCGACGACCACATCATGATCGAGCAAGGTAAGCCTGCCGATACCCGCGCGTGCTAATGCTTCAGTGCAGTAAGAGCCTACACCACCTAGTCCTGCGACAAAGATGTGTCTTTTGCGGAGGTTGGCGATGCCATCATCGCCAAGAAGGATGTGGGTGCGGGTGAATTGAGCAGGGATGGTCATCTTCTTTTTCAGTGTGTCTAAATGTCATAAGCATAACTAGCTGGAGGCTCGATGGGAATCTTGGTTTCACGGCTAATGATGAGCGTCATGACAGAGTGTATAGGTCTAAGGTCTTATGGTTGCCTGTAATCAACAGCGTTAGAATCAAATTCAAGGATGCGCATTGATAGCCAGTTCGATGTGCCGATATGCTGAGAATGGCGATGGATATGATGATGCAAAAACCTACACGTATCGCTTTGGTGGTGGATAAAGATGAAGCCACTCATAGAGCGCTATCTAGGATCGGGGAAAGCCAGGGTTTTATAGTGAGTGGATTCTTGGAGCACCAAGACTTCATTGACTGGTTCGATGACCAATGTGCGTATCCGACGGTGTCCAACTTCAATTGTTGCTTCATTCTTGATGTCGGTTTGATGTACTTGATCAAGGGCGGGAAACTGCCCGGCGCTCTCTACGACATTCCAAAAATATACATCGGCAGCCCCCACTTTTCCTGTGAACTAAGCAAATTGGCTAGCATGGGGTTCTTTGATTTCCTTGAGAAGCCTTTCTCTATGAAACGTATCGGCGAATGTGTCGATGCGGCCTTCATGCATCATGGAAAGATACTCAATGGCGTGCAGCAAGTCTTAGCGCGTCACGCGCGTCTAAGTAAACGCGAGTTCGAGGTGGGGATGTTGGTGGTGACAGGTATCACTAATCTTGAGATCGGTGAAAAATTGAATATCTCGATCAAGACCGTGAAGGCACATCGCGCGAAGGTGATGAAGAAGACCGAATCGGCGTCGCTCGTCGAGCTGGTCAGATTCTTTGATAGTTATTTAAGCTTGAGTGAATCAGATTCAAGTATGAGGTGATACCCAAAATGGATTCCCATGCATTCCCAATCCTAGGCTCCATTGCTCAAAAGACGATTCTGAAAGGTGGTCTCAACTTGACAGTGAGCGCAGCCGCCAAGCTGATGCATGACAAGGGGGCGAGTAGCATCGTCATCGAACAAGCACAAGAAAGACAGATCTTCTCGCTCGAAGAGTTGTTGAACTTCATTGATGCAGGCGGAGATCAGACCATCGTTTTGCGTGACGCCCCTATTCGCAAGGTCGAGTGTTTGGAGGAAGGTGACAGTGTCCTTGGTGCCTTGGAGTTCTTAGAGAGGAATGGTCGGCGATATCTGGGGGTAGTCGACCCAGATGATGTGTTGATCGGCATCGTCACCTATAGCGATATCCTGAAATCCATCGATCCCGCAGTGTTAATGGAGAGAAAGACGGTAGGAGAGATCATCTCTAGGACGATCCCTGTGATGTTCACAGCCGACTGGATACTGGCAGATGTCATACATCATCTGACCAAGCCAGAAGATACGATCCTTGTGGTGGAGGAAGGTCGACCGATAGGTGTCATCACGGCAAAGGATATCTTCGGCATCGTGACATCTGGCAAGGGATCACATGAGCCGCTGGCTCACTACATGGTCAGTCCTGTCATCACTACTTCGTGTCACTCGTCCATCCACGAAGCCTTGATGCAGGTCAGGGACCTTCACATCAAGCGGGCCATCGTGGTGGATGAGGAGGGTAAGGTCGTTGGAGTTGTGACACAAAGTGAGCTCATCGGCTATGCCTACGGTTCTTGGGTGAATCTGATGAAGAATCACACGGATGAATTTCACGAGTTGGTGGGAATGCTGGAAGAAAATAACCAGAGTTTGCAAAGACTCACGTTGGCCGATGGTCTTACCGGTCTCGGGAATAGACGATTGCTACAACAGCAGATGGATGAAGAGATGGAACGTATGCGACGCTACAACGTGGGTACGTTCTCGCTGGTCGTCATCGACTTGGATCGTTTCAAGTACCTCAACGACGAGTTCGGGCGCTTGGTCGGCGATGAGGTGCTGAAGGCGATCGCGTCCGAGATAGCAAGGTTGGTCAGAAAGAGTGACTTGGCAGTCAGATGGGGCGGGGAGGAATTCGCCATCCTTCTCTCCAGCACGCCATTGGAGGCGGCAGAGCAGTTCGCCAACAGACTAAGGGCCATCATCGAGCAGCGTACTTTTGCAGACGGTGCGAAGGTCACTATCAGTGTTGGCGTAGGTGAATACGTGATCGGAGAAGATGAAAAGACATTCTTCTGTCGCGTGGATCAAGCGCTGTACCGAGCGAAAGCAAAAGGACGTAATCTGGTGCAGCTTGCCTAGACTTGATGGTCCTTAGATTCGCAGATTCAGTACACTCATCGCATTTTGGGTCGTCTGCGTGGCGGTTTCTTCTAGCGTAAGTCCCCTCAACTCGGAAAACGTCTGTGCGATTTGAAGCAAGTATTTCGGCTCGTTCGCCAACCCTCGTTTCAAGAAGTCAGGCGGTATGTCTGGCGCATCAGTCTCCAGCACGATGCTTTCCAGTGGCAGTGTCACGGCTAGTTCACGTAGTTTGGTGGCGCGCGAATAGGTCATCGCGCCGCCGAATCCTAGTTTGAATCCCAGTTTGATGAACTCGTCTGCCTGCTGACGGCTACCGTTGAAAGCATGAGCGATCCCGCCTTTTACTCTGTGTTGGCGTAGATTTTTCAAGATGGTGTCCGTTGCTTTTCGGATGTGTAGCAACACGGGTAAGTCGAATTCTCGCGCTAACTTCAGCTGTTCCACAAAATAGAATTCCTGTCGCGCTTGGTCGTAATGGTTGATAAAGAAATCCATGCCGATCTCTCCCACTGCGATGGGGCGATGCTGTTGCAGATAGTCGCGCAACACGAGCAAGTCATCCGGCACCGCCATGTCGGTGTACATCGGGTGGATGCCGTAAGCGGGGGAACAGCTCGGATACTGTTCGCACAGCGAGCGCACCATGTCAAAGTTGGCGCGGGCGACCGCAGGCACGACGATGCGTTCTACACCAACGACTTGTGCATCACGCAAGATGTCCGCTTGTGTGTCGCCAAATTCTTCGGCATCTAAGTGGCAGTGGGTATCAATAAGCATATTGGGGATTCCCAGCTCAGGCCGGAATGACGGGCTGTCCGTAAGGGGGCCTATGTTAAACTCCACGCACTCATTTAGCGAGATAACACCATGTCTGGAAACACATTCGGCACACTCTTCACTGTCACATCCTTCGGCGAATCACACGGCGCAGCTATCGGCTGCATCGTGGATGGTTGCCCACCCGGTATGGAGTTGAGCGAAGCCGACATTCAGCTCGACCTTGATCGCCGCAAACCTGGTACCTCGCGCCACGTCACCCAGCGTCGCGAATCGGACACGGTGGAGATACTCTCCGGCGTATTCGAAGGCAAAACCACCGGTACACCCATCGCATTGCTCATTCGCAACGAAGACCAGCGCAGCAAGGACTACGGCAACATTGCCGATACCTTCCGCCCCGGCCATGCCGACTACACCTACTGGCAGAAATACGGCATCCGCGACTATCGCGGCGGCGGACGTTCCTCAGCGCGTGAGACGGCAGGGCGTGTGGCCGCAGGTGCCATCGCCAAGAAATGGTTGAACGAAAGATACGGCGTGGTCGTGCGTGGTTACCTCGCACAGCTCGGTGAGATCGTCGTGCCCTTCAAGAGTTGGGATGACGTGACGGCGGAAGGCAACAGCTTCTTCGTGGCGGATGCGAGTTACGTCGCACAGTTGGAAGACTACATGGATGCATTGCGCAAGAGCGGCGACTCCATCGGTGCCAAGCTCGCCGTCGTTGCATCCAACGTTCCTGTAGGTTGGGGCGAGCCCGTATTCGACCGCATCGATGCCGACATCGCGCATGCCTTGATGGGTATCAACGCCGTGAAGGGGGTGGAGATCGGTGCAGGTTTCGATTGCGTCACTCAGCGCGGTAGCGAACATGGTGACGAACTCACGCCACAAGGCTTTGCTTCAAACAATGCAGGAGGAATCCTCGGTGGTATCACCACGGGGCAAGACATCGTTGCCCAGTACGCCATCAAGCCGACTTCCAGCATTCGCATCGAACGTAACTCCATCAACAAAGCGGGCGAGGCGGTGAAGGTCTCTACAGAAGGTCGTCACGATCCTTGTGTCGGCATTCGCGCTACGCCGATTGCGGAGGCGATGTTGGCGTTGGTGTTGATCGACCATGCTATGCGGCATCGCGCACAGAACGGGGATGTGGTTTGTGAGACAGTGAAGATCCGGTAGGGTTGAGTTCGTATCTATGAATTGACACCCCCCCCCCCCACCCCCATCGACAAGCCAGGGATGGGCTTAGTACACCTTGCTATCGCAAGACACTCAGGACGAACGGCCCAAGGGAATGGCCGCAAATGATTTACGAAAGGAAATAGTATGACTCCTCGCTCTCTCAATCTCTTGCTCTTGATTCCGCTCATCATCCTGAGCGCTTGCGCCACCCTCGTCCCAAAAGACTACCTCGTCACACAAGATAAAATTGATCGCGCATGGAGTAAGTCTTTCCCATTACAGCGCAGTTTAGGCAATGGTTTGTTCAATGCGTCGTTGGAGACGCCGGATGTGACTTTTCTGACTGCGCAGAATCGCATCGGGTTGGGGGCGAACGTCTCGGTCTCTTCTTTACTTGCAGGGGAGGTGAAAGGGCGTATTGGGTTGTCCGGCTCGTTACGTTACGACGCAGCGCAGCGAGCCTTGTATCTGCAAGATCCGAATCTGGAGTCGTTGGTGGTCAATCAAGGTTCGGCTGAGTTGGGTAAGGCTTTGCGCCCGGCTTTGAACATGATGTTGAACGAGTATCTACGTGCGAACCCTTTGTATCAGTTCAAACAGGACGAGATGCGATACGCGGGAAATGATATAGATATCACTAAGATCTCTGTGGTCGAGAATGGCATCAAGTTCGATCTGAAGCCCCAATAATCTCGCGCCACTACGATGAGCACTCTGCGCCTTACCCAATGGTTGACTTTGTTCGTGTTGTGCGTGAATTCGCTAGGCATGGTCACGCCCATCATCAATGCGGGCGATTCGGTGACGTATGCGGCGCTGTCGCAATATATCGCGACACATAACGATTGGGCGTTTCTGGTGTTGGATGGGCAGGAGTGGTTGGATAAGCCGCACTTCCCGTTCTGGATCACAGCGCTGTCCTTCAAGTTGTTCGGCATCAGTGCATTCGCTTACATCTTGCCGGGCTTCCTCTTCCATCTGATCGGCGGTTACTACACCTATCGCATCGCGCGCATGTTCTATGGGCGTGAGGCAGCATGGCTGTCGCTGCTGGTGTATATGTCGGCGTTCCACATGATGTACACCTCGACCGAGGTGAAGGCGGAGACCTTCCTCACGGGTAGCATCATGGCGGCTTCCAATTATTGGTTGCGCTACGACGGCGCATCGAAACTGAAGTATCTATTGTTGGGTGCGTTGTTCAGTGGTGTGGCGATGATGACCAAGGGCGTGTTCACGCTCATCACTATCACCAGCGGTCTAGTATGCATGTGGATGTATCAGAAGCAGTGGCACAAGCTGTGGAGTGTGAAGTGGTTAGGAGCCCTTGGGCTGTGTGTCGTGTTCACTGCACCCGAGTTGTTGGCGCTGTATCTGCAATTCGACGCGCATCCGGAAAAGTTGGTATTCGGGCGCACGGAGGTGTCAGGCATCAAGTTCTTCTTGTGGGATAGCCAGTTCGGACGATTCTTCAACACGGGGCCGATCAAGGATGCAGGAGGAGCGCCGTATTATTTCGTGGCGGCGTTCTTGTGGGCGTTCTTGCCGTGGGTGGCGGTGTATGTAGCGGCGATGGTCGCGGGCATACGCAACTTCGCTGCACGTAGCGCCGCAGAGCGTTCGCAGTTCGTGTACTTATGTGCTGCGTTCTTCATCACCTTCATCATGTTCAGCGCGACGAAGTTCCAGTTCGATTACTACTCGGTCATCATCTACCCGTTCGCGGCCATTCTTTGCGGCCATTATTTGGCTGGCGTGTTGGCCGGGGTGGAAGGACATCGCAAGTTGTTATTTGCGCAGATCGCTACCACGCTGTTGCTGGTGCTGATGGTGGTAGGTCTTGCGCTCTACGTCGGCAAGATGTCGTTGATCGCAGTGGTGGTGGTGATGTTGCTCGCTGCCGCGATATACGCCTTCGTCTATCGTGTCCGCATGCGCAGCAACATGTTATTGGTGTTGCCTGTATTCGCTGTATCGATGTTGTATGTGTTCCTGACGCAGATGGCGACGACGAGCTATCTCTCGGCGAGTATTCCTTACAACGTGAACAAGTTGCTGGCGGATGAGCCAAGAGCACCTGTTTACGTGTTGCAGATGGATGTGATCGTGTCGCGCGAGTTGGCGCTGTATAACGCGTCACCTTGTTATGCGGTGGGAGAGGTGGCGAACTTGCCGAGCAAGGGGAGCAGTTACTATCTATTGGTGCGTGCGAATCAACTCGATGAGTTGGGCATGAATCTAGGTAAGGTAGAGCAGGTCGCTCAAGGCGATTGGGTGGTGCACAAGACGGGGACGTTGCCACGCATGCTTAAATTAGCAAAGGGCGATGAGTTGTTAGAAGACATCCGCCTCATGCGAGTGACACCTGCCAAGGGTTGATGTCTTATCGTTTTACGCGTCTATATAGTCTGAAGCGCTCGTCCTGTTTGCCCTGACGTCCGCCTTCCCATAGTTTTTCCCAGCCGATCTCGTCTTCGATGGGCTTGGCGATACGGTCGCCCTGTACCAGTAATAAGTTACAGACGCGGGTCGCATTCTGGCGTAGCTTGATGTCGCCGAAATATTCCAACATGGCGCGCTGACTATCGCCGACGCGTACATCTGCGATGCAGTTGTAGCGTTTTGGCAAGTTGCTTTTCAGGTCGACCACCATGGGGCGATAGCTCTTGCTGGCATCTATCAGGGGTAGCCACAAAGTCATCGCCAATATCCAGATCAAGCTGATACCCGCAGTCCAGTTGATGAGCGAGCGGCGCACGGAACGTCCGACACGCCATACCAGCACGATCCACAAAACACTCGCCAATACGGCGACACTGAATCCGAAGGTGTTCACCTCCATCTGGAAGTCGGGCTGCATAGTGCGCACTTTTCGTGCGATCAAGGAGCCGTAGTTGAGCAGCACGCCTGTCCAGCCCGACCACAACACGATGGCAATCAGAGCGAAGGTCATGATGCCGAACCAGTCGAGCGCGTTAGCCGCTCCGCGCCGTAGCGTGGAAAGCGCTGCTGTTGCGAGTAGCGCAATAGGTAACAGCATCGGCATTGCGTTCTGGTCGTTGATGTCTTTCACGCCGCTCAACGCCACGAACATGACGATGAAGGTCACGAGCAGTAGTTGGAACTCGGGTTCGTTCCACATGCGCTTGCGCGCTTCCCAAACCGTCCATGCGGCAAGCGGTGCCGCAGGCCATGCCAACCAAGGCAGAGCGCCCAGGTAATACAGAGACTTGCTGTATTCACCGCCCTTGGCATATTCGAACCAACGTCCGATGTTGCGTGTCCAGGCCCAGTCAGTGAATAGTGCGGGTGAATGTTGATAGACGAGATATGGCCACACGGTGAGCCAAGGCAGTGCGCATACAAGTGCGATGCCCAATGTTGTGAGGTAAGCGCGCGTGCGCCAATGGCGGAATGCCAAAAGACTGAGGCTGATGAGTATGAACAACATCGGGGCGACGAAGCCCTTACTCATGAAGCCGATGCCCACGCCGATGCCCACGAACACACCTGCGAGCTGAGGGCGGCGCAAGCTCAATGCATAGCCGTACAGCATCATGGCGCAACCCGTGAGCAGTGCGTTGTCGGTGAGTATCTCGTGCGCGCGGAACAACATGCCGAGGCAACCGATAAGGATGATGGCGGCAGGCCAGCCACGGTTGTTGCCGAACAGTTCGCGCCCAGTCAATCCAATGAATAGCAAGGTGAGAGCAGTGTAAAAACCCGAAGCGAGTCGCGCACCGTCATGCAGTGGTAGTAGTGGTGAGAATAGCTTTGCAAAGATCGCGGCCGTCCAGTAATACAGCGGCGGTTTGTCTAGATAGGCTTCGCCCGCGAGCGTGGGAATGAGCCAATCGCCGCTTTGGATGTAGTGATAGATGAGACCGAAACTGTAGGCTTCATCCGGCTTCCAAGGGTCGTGACCGACAAGTCCGGTGAACACCCAGACAACACACAATAGGAACAGAGGCCACGCTTTGAGAGCCGTGATCTCCGGTTCTTTCATCTGGGTGTAATAGGCGTACATTTATTCGATGATCTTGATGGTTTGTCCTAAGGCAGGTTCGCCTTGAGGATACTGCGCATTGATAAGACGCAGATATTTTTCAGCATTTTTGCCGAGTGGTGAATTCAGTGCAAGCTTGGCATAGGTGTCGCCCGTCTTTGCCGAGGTAAGTTTGATCGTGAGCGGTTTAATTGCTTTGCGTTCCTCGGGGGTGAGTGCGTGGAAGCTGCGCATGCTAGCTTTCATCAGCGCTCGATGTGCGGACAAGACGGGCTCTGTCTTTGCGGTTCCTTGCAGCAGGAATGCTTTGCCATCTAGATAAATGACGCCTAACTCTAACTTGCTGGTGCTGGCGATAGCGGCTGATGACTTCTCGATGGTCAGTGACTCGATAGTGGCTGAGCTACCAGACAGCCGGCGTGCATACTCGGGCGGTGTACCCGAAGGTTTGCCATCCACCTTCAATTCAAGCGCAGCGTCATTCGTTGGATTGATCGCAATGAGTTGGGTGGGCGAATTCTTGACGCTCCATTGAGGAGGGAAATCCAGTGCGATCCCGAGGTCGCGATGGGTGAATTTGCTGCCACGCACTACGCCTTCGTCCACGCTGTCATTGAAGGCCAGCCCGGCCGTTTGTCTTTGGTACTCAGGCTTACCTTCAAGCGGGTTGTCCACTTTGAGATGGGAGGCCTCGCCGACGACTTGTCTGAAGCGAGTGTCGTTGTCGGGGTGGGTGGCGAAGGTGCCGTGGTAGCGGCGCGGTTCGCGTCCTTCTTGTTTGGCGAGTTCGGCATCGAACAGCTCTTGGTTCTTCAAGACGCTGACGACGCGGATCATCGCTTGCGGATCGTATGAGGTGCGTGCCAGATACTGTGCGCCAAGGCGGTCCGCTTCCAGTTCGTGATCGCGTCCGTAGCCGGAGAGCAAAGCGCCACTGAGCAGATTGGCGATGTCACTTCCTGCTTGCGTGGAAAGTCCGGGGACGAAGATGGAAGCGAGCGAGATGCCTAAGCCGGTTGCTTGAGAGGCACTTTGTTGACGCACGCCATGACGCGCAGTGACGTGGCCGACTTCATGCCCTAACACAGCAGCCAATTCTGCTTCCGAATTGAGATACGCCATGATGCCGCGCGTGATGTAGATGTAACCGCCGGGCAACGCGAAGGCGTTGATCTCTGGCGAATCGAGTACGGTGAAGCGGTAGTTCAGATTGGGGCGGTGACTATTCTTGGCAACAGCTTGTCCCACGCGGTTCACATAGCTTTGCAGGGAGGGATTGTCGTACACCTTGTATTGCTTGCGAACATCGACATCCGCATTACGTCCGAGGCTGATCTCTTGTGATTCCGACATCATCACGAAATCCTGTTTGCCGGAGACGGGGTTGCGAGCGCAACCCGTGAAGGTCATCGCAAAACAGGTGATGAGGAGTATCGGAAGTATCTTGTTCATGGGTTCGTTCCACAAAAGAAAAAGGCAGCCAACGCTGCCTTTATCTTAATGCCTATTCGCCAACTATCAAGCCGCTGCTTTAGCGCCGGTCTTGTACTTGTTGTTGAACTTCTCGATACGACCTGCGGTATCCACGATCTTCTGTGTGCCTGTGTAGAACGGATGGCACTCGGAGCAGACTTCGACGTGCAATGTCGGTTTGCCCAATGTAGAACGGGTTGTGAACTTGTTGCCACAGCTGCAAGTGACTGCAACGTCGGCGTATGCTGGATGGATGTCTGCTCTCATTTTGTGTTCCTGACTAAAGTTGGGCGCGGCGGTTGTACGCGCACGGATACCGTTAAGGGCGCGCATTATCCATAAAAATAGGGGGTTGGGCAAATTCTTTGTGCAATCCCGCTGTTACTGGGTTTGGCTACGTTCGATGCTGATCCCGACCATCTTGCAGTTGCGGATGGCCTGCAATTTAGCGACGCTGACTTTGACCCATGGCGCATTGAAGTCTTTGAGGATGATCTGGGCGATGTGTTCAGCCAAAGTCTCTAGCAAAGAGAAATGGCCTTCACTCAATACGGTTTGGATGTGTTGAGCCACTTGTGCATAGTCCAGCGCATCGTTGATATCGTCACTTTGGCAGGCTCGGCTGTTCGGCAGGGCAATCTCCAAGTCGAGTTGCAGTGTCTGGGGGACGCGCTTCTCGCGTTCATAGATGCCGATGAGGGTGACGACTTTGAGTTCGCGGATGAAGATGATGTCCATATCGAGGCGGTTTCTGCTGTTTGGTGGTGATAACGCATTCAAGTAGAATGCGGCGCTTTCGCATTTTAAGGTAATACAGATGACTACTCTTATCTTTGTTGTGTCTGCCTATCTACTTGGTTCGGTCTCGTTCGCTGTGTTGATGAGTAAGGCGTTCGGCCTCGCTGACCCGCGCACCTACGGCTCGGGCAATCCCGGTGCGACCAATGTGTTGCGCAGCGGCAAGAAGGCGGCGGCAGTATTGACTCTGTTGGGCGATGCGGCCAAAGGCTGGCTGGCTGTGTTTCTCGCCATCAAATTCGCCCCTCACGATGGTGATGGCCTATTGATGGTCGCATTGGTGGCGCTGGCGGTATTCCTTGGGCACGTATTCCCTATCTTCCTCAAATTTCAAGGTGGCAAAGGTGTGGCAACCGCTTTGGGTGTGTTGTTGGCGTTGAGCGGCTGGATGGGTTTGGCAGTGCTAGGAACTTGGTTGTTGGTGGCGGTCGTGTTCCGCTATTCCTCGCTATCCGCTCTAATCGCTGCTGTTGCTGCCCCTATATATGCCATGCTGTTCCAGTTGCGTCCTGAACTCGTTTTCGCAACGGCCATCATGTCCATGCTGTTGATCTGGCGTCATAAGAACAACATCCAGAATCTGATGACGGGCAAGGAAAGTAAGATCGGTAGCAAGAAGAAGGAAGCTCAGTCCGCGTAATTGAGTTCTTGCAGATCCCAGCGCGGCTTCACATTGAATCGATAGCCGTGCTGTGCTTCTTGATGTTGTAAACGCATCGCGCCTGCGAAGGCGATCATCGCGCCGTTGTCGGTGCAAAATTCCAGATCAGGATAGAACACGGTGCCGCCACGTTTGCTGATGTCTTTATGTAGGCGGCTACGCAATGCTTGGTTCGCTCCCACCCCCCCAGCGATCACGAGTTGATCCAATCCAGTTTGACCAAGTGCAGTTAACGCCTTCTGTGCCAACACATCCACAATCGCCTCTTGTGCGGCATGGGCGATGTCTGCGCGGGTCTGCTCATCTAGTTCATTTTGTTGTGAGAGTGTCAGTACGGCGGTCTTCAATCCACTGAAGCTAAAATCAAGGTCTCCACTGTGCAACATCGGGCGCGGCAGTTTGAACCTGCCGGGGGTGCCGCGTTGCGCCAACTTGGATAGCAACGCACCGCCTGGATACTCCAAGCCCAACAATTTGGCGCTCTTGTCGAAAGCTTCTCCTGCTGCATCGTCGATGGATTCACCGAGTAACTCATAATGACCGACACCGTCCACACGCATCAGTTGTGTATGTCCGCCCGATACGAGTAGTGCGACGAAGGGAAACTGCGGTGCCGGATCGGATAGTAGGGGGGAAAGCAGGTGCCCTTCTAGGTGGTGAACGCCGATGGTTGGAACATCTAATGTATAGGCAAGCGCACTAGCGACACTGGCGCCGACCAGTAGTGCACCAGAGAGGCCGGGGCCTTGCGTGTATGCGATGGCGTCGACGTCATTCAATGAGCAGTTTGCCTTTTGTAGTGCGCAGCGAATCAGAGGCAGTGCATAACGCACATGGTCGCGTGAAGCGAGTTCAGGAACGACGCCGCCATATTCATTATGTAATGCGATCTGCGAATGCAATGTGTGCGCAAGCAGGCCGCGCTCGGTGTGATACAGCGCGATGCCCGTTTCGTCACATGAAGATTCGATACCTAATATGAGCTTCACGACATACTTTCGATGCAAATGGACAAGGCGCGCATTGTACGTTTTGTGCGGGTTTCAGCGTGAGCGCACATTTATGTGAAGAAAGTTTTACAAAACGCTTGACGAGAAGTTCGCCATCTATATAATGCGCACCTCTTCGACGCCGAGGCGTTAAAGAAAGCGGTAAAAAGTTCTTTAAAAATATATAAAAAACAATCGATTAGTGTGGGTGATTGTGTTGAGGCAGACGAGCGTCGCTTAGGC